>Ga0187878_1003581_pt1 | contig 12662 bp, 9 predicted proteins | sample June2016WEW_17_1_FD_132979 | JGI IMG/M metagenome (GOLD analysis project Ga0187878, IMG submission 132979) | Peatland microbial communities from SPRUCE experiment site at the Marcell Experimental Forest, Minnesota, USA - June2016WEW_17_150 | ecosystem: Environmental > Terrestrial > Soil >...
GCCGGATTTTCATGCGGATATGTCCATATCGACAGATGATGGGTCTACGGCGAAGCAGGTCATGTCTCGCACGTCACCACCTCCCCGTTGACCCGCGGCCGGATGTGCTGCTCCAGGCGACGCTGATCCTGCTGGGCGCCTGCGTCCACGCCGGCTCGCGCCGCGACCGCGGTGATGACTGCTCGATCTCCTGGCGAGAGGCTCTCGCTCAGCCGGTAGTGCATCCATTTCCCCTGTCGCCAGTCATCGGCGACGCCGGCCGCCTTCAATATGGAGAGATGCCGAGATACGGTGTATTGAGGTACCGACAGCGCGTCGACGATCTCGCAGACGCACAACTCATCTCGCGATGTCAGCAGTTGCACGATCCTGACCCGAGTCGGGTCGGCCAGTCCCCTGAGCACGCGCACCAGTTGATCCATAGGTGACTCATCTCCGCGCGACGCTTCGCCGCGTAACATATGCATAAATGTACATACATACTTCTGACTTGTCAAGCGCGGGTCCGTTCGGAGTGCAACCAGTCGAGGAGTCGAGGAGGCGAGGAGGCGAGGAGGCGAGGAGGCGGAGGCACGGCGGCAAGGGCGACGGCGCTCGGGGCGTTTCGAACTGCACGAAGCCGCCCCGGAATTGCTGCGCGCCCTCGCGCGCGGCTTGCAGGTACTGCGTTGTACACTGCCGAACAGCGGAGACTGGCGGTGCAGTGTGCTGCAGATTGACTTGACTCGGCCGCCGTGTTAGCATGGCGAAAACTGAAGATCCGGCGTGAATCGCAGCAGTTGCGGGTTGTGGCCACCCGCCCTCACCGACATCAGGAGGCGACGTGACATGAAGGTATTCCAGCGCGGCGCGCAGCGCGGGCTAATGATGTGTTTGGCCGGTTTCATCGTGGCCTCGCTCATGGTTTCGTCGCCGTGTCCGGCCGCTCTGGGGAAGAAGGAACCCACCGCTGACCAAAAGCGGTGGTGGAAGGACTTCTCGGGGGAAGTGAAGCAGTCGGAGATGGAGCGGCATACCCAGGGGATCACCGGGTACGACGCCAAGACCAACACGTACCCGCCTCGGCTCGCCGGATATCCCGGCGCCGAGAAGGCGGCGGAGTATATAGTAAAGGAAGTGCAGCGCCTCGGCCTGACGGATGTCAGCAGCAAAGGACTCGACCCGAAGCTCCCCTATCGCGAAGCCTACTGGGTGACTGTTCCCTGGGTGTGGGGCCAGCCGACCGTCGAAGTCGTGGAGAGCGGCAAGGCGGTCGAGAGCTATCCGATCTATCCATTGTGGCCTAACCTCGTTCGCACCTCCCAATTGCCGGAGGGCGGGCAGACCTACCGGTTGATCGACGGCGCCGACGGAGCTCTGACGGAGTTCAGCGGCAAAGATGTGGATGGAACCGCCGTGCTGATGCAGTTCATCGCCGGGACGACATGGCTGAATGCTCCTCGCCTGGGCGCGAAGGCCGTGCTCTTCGTCGAGCCCGATGCGCTGGAAAGGGGAGAGGCAGAAGCGAAGTTCGTGCGGATTCCGATCAACATCCCGCGGTTCTGGATCTCCCGCAACGACGCCGACCGGCTCACCGCCCGATTGAAGTCAGAGCCCGTGGTCACCGTCCGCCTCAACTGCCGAATGACCTGGGAGCGCCGCCAGGCATGGAACATCGTCGCCGAGATCCCTGGCACCGATCCCGAGCTGAAGAAGCAAGTCGTCTACCTGACGGCCTATTACGATGCCATGTCGATAGTGCCGCAGATCTCACCGGGTGCGGAGAGCACCGCAGGCGCCGCCAGCCTCCTCGAAATGACCCGCATTCTTGCCAAGCACCCACCGAAGCGGACCGTGCGCGTCATCTTCAATGGCGCGCATTTTCTTGGCCTCGCAGGCATCCGTAACTACATCGCGAACCACCTGACGGAGCTGACGGACGGTACGCCGGTCAGGGAGCGGACGAAGTTCTTGGGGCTCATCCCGTATACGCACACGGTGATGAAGAGGGAGCCCATCAACCTCTTCCTGGCGTTCGACCTCTCCACTCACCACAACCGGGTCGGGCTGTTCTACAAGGGCATGTTCTACGATCAGCGCGAGGACATGGACATCAGCCGCCAGTTCTCGGACTTCGCCCGGACGATCCGGGAGAACGCCGGGCTGATGGTGACCTTCGAGACTACCAAGGGCTTCACCGATGCCGATGCCGGATTTGCAGATGGCGTGAACCCGATCTACGGGAAGCCATGGCGGACGTTCATCTTCGGCAAGATCGCTCTCGATAACGAGCCCATCACCCTCGGTGGTTCGAGGGGGGCGGCGTTCGTGACCACCGACGACGAAAGGCCGCTGGTCGACACGCCGTTCGACACCATCGACGAAGTCAACTTCGGCAACCTCTACGATCAGACGTGCTTCCTGGCCGCCTCCATGTGGGACATCGTCAACGACCCCAAGATGCCCGTTGACAAGGACCCGAAGTTCTCCCGCATGACGCTGTCCGGCGGCTTCGCCGAACTGGATGTCAAGGCGCTCGCCTTCGATCCTACCAAGAGCATCGTCGCCGATAAGGTCATCAAGGGCACGATGTGCGTCGCCAGGATGTCCGACTCCACTCTGATGGGTACCCGCGGCGACCTGGTGGAGATCGTGGACGGCAGAGGGCGAGCGCACTTCTGGGGCTATCCGACCATCAACGCCTATGGATGGCGCAAGCCAAGCTACCTGGAGGCCTATCACACCAACGATAATGGGGATATCGACTACGCGCCCGACTGGGGCCCGATGGTCAGCCGCAGCGACCCCGATCCGACGCAATTCTTCATCACCTCGGGCAAGAAGGAATTCACGATCGTCGTATTCGACTGCATCCCCATCGCTCTCTACGATCTGGTGGACCCGCAGAGCCTGACGACCCTCCGCTATATCAAGGTGTACGATGGACAGACCGACGCCGAGCCCCGGCGCTATGGGCTGACCGTTCCGCACCCGGAGCCCTGGCGAGGACACGTGGAAGACGTGGCGCTGGTGTTTGCAGAGAAGGACCAGCGGGTGAAGGTGATGATGGGCCTCGGGGGCGGCTCGGTCCGCATGCTGTTGCTGAACGCCGACACCGTCGGCGAGCCGAGCGAGACCATGGACAACGGCAAGTCCGAGAGCGGCCTGGGCTACAAGGCGGACAAGCCGTTCGCCATCTCCCACACGCCGCTTCACGTGGCCAAAGACATGTGGGCGCTCGACGAGATGCGCCTGAACAAGCTTGCCAGCTTCCGCATCGTGAACGATATCGTGCGGGACATGCACGCGACGGCCGGGAGGCTGCTCGCGGACTCGGAAAAGGCCCTGGCGAAGAAGGACTATGAGCTGGCCGACTCGAGAGCCCGCGCCGCCTGGGGGTATGAAGCTCGGGCCTATCCCGCGGTGCTCTCCACCATGAACGACGTGGTGAAGGGCGTGCTCTTCTATCTCGCCCTGATGCTGCCGTTCGCGTTTTTCGTGGAGCGTCTGATCTTCGCGTTCCCGAACCTGAAAACGCAGATCGTCGGTGTGATGTGCATTTTCGCGCTGATCTGCCTGATCTTCGCCTTCATCCACCCGGCCTTCGAGATCACGAAGAACCCGTGGATCGTGCCGCTGGCCTTCATCATGGTCGCCCTGAGTTTCATGGTAATCACGCTGGTGACCATGAAGTTCGAGACACAGCTCAAGATGCTGCAGATGAAGGTGTCGGGCGTTCACCGCGCGGACATCGGCCGGATGAGCGTGGCGGCGGCGGCGTTTTCTCTGGGCATCAGCAACATGAGAAAGCGGCGCGCGCGCACGGTATTCACCTGCCTCACGCTGGTACTGCTGACCTTCACGGTCCTCTCCTTCACCTCGGTCAAGACCGCCACCCAGTTCAACTCGCGCAGCGCCAAGGGCGCGCCGACCTATCAGGGCCTGCTCGTTCGCAACGCGATGTGGGAGCCGATCGAAGAGTCGGCATACCGCGTGCTCGACGATGAGTTCGGCCGCACCCGTGCGGTTGCCCCTCGCGCCTGGTTCTTCCTCGCCAAGACCGAGGAGCAGTCGTTCATGACGATCAAGAGCCCGTCGAGCGGCACCACCTATGACGCCAGGGCGGTGATCGGCCTCAGCTCGGCGGAGGCCGACGTCACCAAGCTGGACAAGGCGCTTGTTGGCGGCCGGTGGTTCCACCCGGGTGACGTCCATGCCGCCATCATCCCGACCCGCATGGCCGAGGCGTTCCGGATGAGCCCGTCGGACGCGGGCAAGGTGCGCATCGAAATGGGCGGCGTGCCGTACGACGTGATAGGCATCGTGGATGCGGCGAGGGCGAAGCGCACGCTGGATCTCGACCAGGAGCCGCTGACCCCGGTCGACTGGATCCAGATGCAGCGAATGGCCCGCCAGGGCGGCGGCCAGCAGCAGTCGCAGGGCCAGAAGTCGGGGTTCCAGGAATACCTCCACCTCTCACCCGACCAGGTCGTGTTCGTGCCGTTCAACACCGCCATCAACCTGGGGGCGGAGGTGGAGTCGGTGGCGGTGAGCTTCATCACGCCGGCGGAAGTGGAGACAACGCTGAAGGCGCTGATGCCCCGCCTCGGCTTCAACCTCTATGCCGGCATGCAGCAGCGGATCGTGAAGTACAGCGCCATCGGGCGCACTTCCATCGCCGGAATGAGCGATATCGTCATCCCGATCCTGATTGCCGCTCTCATCGTGCTGAACACGATGCTGGGCGCGGTGTATGAGCGGGTCAAAGAGATCCACATCTTCAGCTCCATCGGCCTTGCCCCGAACCACATCGCCACGCTGTTCATGGCGGAGTCGTTCGTGTACGCCATCCTGGGGGCGATCTTCGGGTACCTCATAGGGCAAGGTATGGCCAAGATCATCACCGTATTCCACTTGCTGCCGGGTCTCTACCTGAACTACTCCTCCGTTTCCGCGGTGGCCTCCACGACTGTGGTCATTGGCGTGGTGCTGCTGTCCACGGTGTACCCGGCGCGCAAGGCGTCGGAGGTGGCGACCCCGGCGCTCGAGCGCAGATGGCAGGTGCCGGATCCTGTGGGCGACACCTGGGACATCCCGCTGCCGTTCGCGGTGACCGGTTACCAGGCGACCGCGCTCACCCGCTTCATGGTGGAGTGGTTCGAGGCCTACGAGGAGTACTCGATCGGGGACTTCGTCACCCAAGACGTGACGAACTTCACCGAGCCGACGACGTATGGCATCTCCTACATCATCCAGCTCATGGCCTGGGTGGCGCCGTTCGACCTGGGCGTGAGCCAGAAGGTGCAACTGAGAACGATTCCGACCGACATGGAGGACGTGTTCGAGATCATGCTTCACCTCGAGCGCGTGAGCGGAGACGTCTCTTCATGGCGTCGGGTGAACCGCCGGTTCCTGAATACGCTGCGAAAGCAGTTCCTGATCTGGCGGACGCTGCGGTCCGAGGAGCGCGATCGGTATCTCGGACTCACCCCGGCTGCGGAAGCCGCGGGCGGTGGCGGGAGTGGTTCCTGACGCGCGCAAAGACGCGGGGCAGGAGACCAAAGGCTGCGGGGCTGCTTCGCAGCCGCCGCTGAGCTCCTGGCCTACGTAAGTGAGCAGGCAATCTGACAGAGGGTAGGTGACCAGGTTGGCGGAGGAACTTGAACCAGTAGAAGAAGCGCCGAAGGAGACGCCGGTCGGCGAGGGCGAGTACTTCATGGAGCGCCGGCCGGAGCTGGAGCCGAAGGAGTTCGGCGAAGGCTTTACCATCCGGACGTTCCTGGGAGCTCTCTTCATCGGCGTCATCATGATGCCCGGGGCCATCTACCTGGCGCTCATGATGGGGCAGAGCATGGGCTCCGCGGGGCAGTGGACCACGATTATCCTGATCACGGAGGTGGCCCGCCGGTCCTTCGTCAAGGTGACTCGCCAAGAGCTGTACATGATTTACTATATGGCGGGTTCCCTGCTGTCAGCGGGCGGCGCACTCGCAGGCGGCGCCTTCGCCTACTTCGTTTGGAACGCGTACCTGGTGAACTCTACCGCGGCCCAGAACTTCGGGATCGCGAAAGACATCCCGAAGTGGGTTGCGCCGCCGCTCGGATCAACCGCCTACATCCAGCGAACGTTCCTGCACCACGACTGGACGATCCCCATCGTCCTGACCGTGCTGGGCAGCATCTTCGGGCGAATGCAGTGGATCGGGATGGGCTACTTCCTGTTCCGAACCACGTCCGACGTCGAGAGGCTGCCGTTCCCGTTCGCGCCGATCGCCGCTCAAGGCGCCACCGCGCTGGCAGAGGTCTCGGAGGAGAAGGAATCGTGGCGCTGGCCGGTGTTCAGCGTCGCCACCATGATCGGTCTGGTGTACGGGTTCTTCTACGTCGCCATCCCCGTGATCACGGGCGGCTTCCTCGCCGACCCGCTGAAGCTGATCCCGATTCCGTTCATCGACCTGGTGCAGAACGCGGAAGGCGCGTTCCCTACGAACCGAATCGCCATCGCCACGGATCTGGGGCCGATCTTCTGGGGGTTCGTCGCCCCGTTCCCGATCGTGGCGGGCGCCTTCATCACCTCGATATTCACCAACTTCTTCTTCTCTCCGCTGCTCTACCACCTGTCCTACAACCCCGTTAGGGGCATATCCACGGTGTTCCCCGAATGGTCCCCGGGTATGAACCTGATTCAGAGCGAGATGACCCTCAACTTCGACTTCTACATGAGCTTCGGCATCGGCATCTCGCTCGCCATCGCCGCCATCGGGCTGTACCTGGTGGGGTCCACGCTGATGAAGGCGAGAGTCGCCCGCGCCAAAGGTGGCGCAGCTCGCGGCTACGCCGACGTGCCGGCCGGGCGAGGTGATTTCCCGATCTGGCTGGCGCTGCTGGCGTGGGCGCTGCCCGCAGTCTACTACGTGATCCTGGGCCATCAGCTCGTGCCCAAGTTCCCGGTCTTCTGGCTGATGTTCTTCGCCTTCATCTGGACGCCGGCGATCTCCTACGTATCCGCCCGAATGTACGGGCTGAGGGGAGGCGGGATCGACATCCCCATGGTCCAGCCCGCGGTGTTCATCCTCAGCGGGTACAAGGGAGTTGACATCTGGTTCGCTCCCATCAACAAGGACGACCATGGGTGGGCAGCGGCCCAGTTCCGCGAGGTCGAGCTGACGGGAACCAAGGTCATCAGCGTCGTCAAAGCGGAGGCTTTTCTGCTGGTCCTGATGCTGCTATGCAGCTTTGCGTACTGGTCGTTCTTCTGGAAGTCCAGTCAGATCCCGTCGTCCCAGTACCCGTACGCCCAGATGTACTGGCCGCTGAACGCATTCTACCAGTGCCTGTGGGCAACCGCGACCAAGCAGTCGGCTCACGGAGAGGCCACGTTTCTACTGAAAGCGATCAAGTTCCCGGTCATCGGGTACGCCGGAAGCGGCGCTCTCGTGCTCTACTGGATACTCGGCGCCTTCCGGGTGCCGTCGCTCTGGTTCTACGGCCTGATCGGCGGCTTTGGGAACACCACGGGCACGATCCCGATGATGATCGGCGCGATGCTGGGCCGCTACTACTTCGCTCGGCGCTTCGGGCCGGCGCGGTGGCGGCAGTATACGCCGGTGCTGGCGGCTGGGTACTCCTGCGGTGTCGGTCTCATCGGTATGGTGTCCATCGGATTGACCATCATATTCAAGGCGGTTCGGTCGCTGCCGTTCTGATGCGGCCGCCCGCGGAGGTGTCTCTTTACGGTCGAACTGGGCTATGAAACGACGCCGATCGGATGGCACGGCGTCTCCGTACGCGTACCGGAGGACTGGACGCTTGGCGCCGTCGGCGGCGATCGCAAGTCCGGGTACTTGCGGGTTGATGACGAGAGGATGCCGCGCCTGCAGGTGAAGTGGTCGCAGGGGCGGATCGATCTGGAGAAGAAGCGGGCCGAATACGCAAAGCGGCTGACCACAGGCAAGCGCAAGCGGCCGACGGGGCTGACCGTCGATATGGAGGCGAAGGTCATCAGCCAGCGCTCGAAGCCGCGCAAGGACCTGGTGACGTTCGCCTGGCGTGGGCCGCAGTGTGGGATGGGCGCTCTGTGGAACTGCGAAATCTGTAACAGGGCTCTCATCGCCCAGGTGAGCTGGCAGCAGCCGGAGAGGCTGCACGATGTGGCCCGGCAGGTGCTGGAGTCGCTGGACGACCACGGCATCGGAGGCTGGGAGATATGGGGAGTTGACGGGTTCGCCTTCCTCGCGCCGGAGGGGTACGCGCTGGCGAAATGGAAGCGAATGACGCGCTACGTCGAGCTGAACTTGATAACCAAAAAAGAGGCCACGATCAAGGCTGCACGGTGGGGCATGGTTTCACTCGTGCTCTCGGGCCGGTCGCTGTTGGACTGGTACAAGCAGGAGAACCGGGGCCGCCGCGATGTGAGATGGACGGCCCAGGAGATGGAGATCAAGGGCCATCCCGGTGTCGCTGCATGGGGCGAGCGGCGAAGGCTCGCAGGCGGCATCCGCAAGGGAGTCGCGCGGCTGGTACGCCGGAACCCGGCAGTCCATTTCGCGGGGTGCGCCTGGCACTGCGACGAGTCGAATCGGCTCTACCTCGTGGAGAGCATCCATCCCGATCAGGGCGATGTTCTCAAAGGAGTGGTGGACTCGGTCCTCTGCCACGAGGACGATGATGAATAGGCTGGGGTCGGGCCTGCTGCGCAGACGGCAGCCGCGCCTGACCACCGAGCAGGTGCTTCAGTCCCGGCCGCTGAGGAACCAGGCGCTGAAGACGGAGGAGATCGACGGCGGGGGATTGAGGCTCACCATACCGCGCCGGCGGGAATGGTGGGCGAAGATCCTTGCGGTGGTCTTCCCGATCCCGAAGGAGCGACGCCTGGAGTTGGATGAAGCGGGCAGGGAGGTCTGGGATCTCTGCGACGGCGAGCATACGCTGCGGGAGATGATCAAGGTCTTCCAGGACCGCCACAAGTTGACTCGCGCCGAGGCCGAGTGGTCTCTGAGGACGTATCTGCGGGACCTGGGCAAGCGGAACTTGATCTTCATCGCGATCGAAAAACCGGCGCAGAAGAAGCAGTAGTCGCCGACAGACGGTGCATGACCGGAGAGTCAGGAGAGGAACGCATGGCAAGTGAGCCGCAGTCGCAAGCCGGGCAGGCAGGGCGGATCGTCATCGAGAGCCAGATCGTCCTGCCCTGGTCGAGAACGCTGCAGATGACCAGGGAGAACATCTTCGTTCGGTTCGGGCGCTCTGTGATCACTGCCTCGGGCATTTTCCTCGGCATCGCGTTCCTCAGCGCAGTGCTCTTCGGATCGGCCGCGGCGAGGGTCCAGGAGACCCTGGTGAAGAGCCAGGTGGGCCTGATAAGCACGGACACCGCCGAAATGCAGGCCAGGACCATCTGGCTGGTGGCGATGTCGCTGCTGGTGGCGACGGTCGGGATCGTCAACTCGATGCTGATGTCCGTGACCGAGCGCTACAAGGAAATCGGGACTATGAAGTGCCTGGGCGCGCTCGACCGTTTCATCGTCCGCCTCTTCATCCTGGAATCGGCTCTGCTGGGTATGCTCGGCTCTCTCACGGGCACCATCGTCGGCACCGGCGCCATGACTGCGGTGTATGCGGGCCGCATGGGATGGGGACACGCGCTGTCGAGCTGGAAGGAAACCTGCCTCGTCCTCGGCGGGACATCGGTTCCGCTGTGGGTGGGAATCATCGTGGGCCTGCTGGTCGGCAGCTTCCTGTCGGTCTGCGCGGCCCTATACCCGGCGTGGCGCGCGGCGAAGATGCCCCCGGCGGCCGCGCTGCGGTCCGAGTTCTGATTCGCACCTGACATTTCCGCGTCCGGGACCGGGATCGAGATAGATCGGGATTGGGATAGCTTACGAGCCAGGGAGGCCTGAGATGACGACGGCGTCAGTCTACGAGTATATCGTTCGCACCAAGGACCTGATGAAGGTCTACACCATGGGCGACCAGGAGGTGCGAGCGGTCGATGGGGTCGCTCTCGACATCAGGCGGGGCGAGTACATCTCCATCATGGGCCCATCCGGATCGGGCAAGTCCACCCTGTTCAACATGATCGGCGGTCTGGACAAGCCGAGCCACGGCACCGTGTTCATCGACGAAACCGATATGGCCCAGCTCACGGCCTCCGAGCTGGCATACCTGCGCTGTCGCAAGATCGGCTACATTTTCCAGACGTTCAACCTGATTCCGGTTATGACCGCACTCGAGAACGTCACGCTCCCGATGATCTTCGCCGGACTCTCGACGGATGACGCGCTCGACAAGGGAGTAGAGCTTCTGAGGACCGTCGGCCTGGGCGAGCGCCGGGATCACAAGCCGACGGAGCTTTCGGGCGGTCAGCAGCAGCGCGTGGCCATCGCCCGCGCCCTGGCCAACGACCCCGCCATTATTCTCGCCGACGAGCCGACGGGCAACCTGGACCTGAAGACGGGCAAGGAGATCATCGCCCTTCTGAAGGAGATGAACGAGGCCAAGAAAGTCACCGTCATCTCGGCAACCCACGACCTGAAGATGATCGACGTGTCGGACCGCGTGGTCTGGATTCGAGACGGCAAGATCGAGCGCATCCAGGAGCGCGCCGACATCGATCTCCAGGTCGGCCAGATGGCAGGCGAAGAGCAGTAAGCCGGAGGCAGCGCCGACAGCGCCGGGCTTCGCCTCCGCATCCGCGGCGGCGAAGTTGCGCGTTAGGGCGCCGCATCGGCGCTGGGCAGATCGTGAGGCTGCGACGGCACCTCGCCCGCTCTCCTTCTGTTGACATGGGCGGGGAGAAGAAACTATGATCGATAGCATGCAGGTAGAGCCATGAAAACACAGCGCGGATACGGCGTCTTCCCGACAACATTCCTCACATTCTCTCTGCTCCTGTTGGTGCTGGCCGCGGGATTCGCCGTCGGTCGCCTCGTCGTTGGCCGCGCCTATCTGAAGACCGCGGGCCAGTTCGACAAGCTTCCAGTCCCGAAGGCCGGAGTGGGAGCGCCGGCGGGGGCCGATTCCGACCAGCAGGTTGGCCAGGGCTACGTGCCGGAGCCTGCCGAGCGGCCGTCGGAGACGAAGAAAGATCGCCCGAAGCCCGAGCAGGCCGCGCCGGACGTCGACCAGGCGCCGGCCTCGGACCAGGAGGCGCCGCAGGAAACCGCGCCGCCGGCCGCCGCCAAGCAGGAGGCGCCGCCGCCTACGGACACGACGGAGCCATCCGAAACCAAGGCGAAGCGGTACGCGATACAGGTGGGGCTGTTCGAGGCGGCGGATGGAGCCCAGCAGGTGGCGGACGATCTCACGCGAGCAGGCTATCCGGCGCGCGTGGAGCCGGCCAAGGGCGATACCGGTACCGTCTATCGAGTGGTGACGGGTCGCTACCGCACCGAGTATGCAGCTCGGAAGGCGATGGACCAACTGAGGCAGGAGGGATTCCCTGGGTTCCTCGTCGAGCGCTGATAGGGGATGGCTGCGGTCCGGTCCCGGCGGTCCGGTAGGTCCGCCGTTGAGGTCCGCCATTGAGGTCCGCAGCCGGAGTCGCATGTGCGCCGCGCCTGCCGGCGCGGAGAAGGTGATGTGGTGAAGGACAACTCACGGAACGGCAATGACGACCGGATAGACGGGGAGCTCGTCGAGCGCGAGGAGCAGGCGCTGCTCCCGGCGGAGGAGTTCATCCCGGGCGAGGAGGAGGAGGCCAGAGAGTCCGAGGTGGTGGTGCTCCAGAAGGAGCTGCAGCTCCTCGAGGGTCAACTCCAGGATATGCGGGACCGCTACGTGCGAGCGGTGGCGGACCTCGACAATATGCGCAAACGGACGCGGCGCGAGGTGAAGGAGGCGCAGCAGCGAGCCGCCTCCAGCGTGCTGCTCGACGTGCTTGGGATCGTCGATAACTTCGAGCGTGCCATCGGGGCCACCAATGAGGCAAAGCACGGAAGCGCGAAGGCCGTCTACGATGGGATCGTACTCATCTACCGCCAGCTCGTCGACATGCTCGGCCGCCGGGGCGTGAAGCCGATCGCCGCGGTGGGGCAGCGATTCGACCCTGCTGTGCATGAGGCCGTCGCCCAGGTGCCTGCGGGCCCGGATCAGGACGAAGGGATGGTCGCGCTCGAGATCCAGAAAGGCTACACGTACGGCGACCAGGTGCTCCGTCCGACCAAGGTTGGCGTGACGGTTCATACTGCGCAGGCGGCCGAAAAGTAGCCTGTGAGTGGCAAAAGGGAGACCCGCGAGCATGTCGAAGATGTCGTGGGCGAGAGCGAGAGTACCGTGCCAGCGCCAAGACGCAGACGACAGAATATCAATACGCCGGAAGACACGGCGAGGCCTTCGGGCATAGAACACTCACAGGCCGAGGAGCGCCAGGTACGAGAGGCTCCCCGGGCGGGAGGGGAAGGAAACCCCATGTCGAGTAGCCAACTGCCGGGTGCTGCGGTCATCCGAGTTATCGGCGTAGGCGGAGCGGGCAGTAACGCTGTGAACCGTATGATCGAGGCCGGGCTCCAGGGAGTGGAGTTCCTTGCCGCGAACACGGATATGCAGGCGCTCTCGCAGGCGCAAGCGAGGGGGAAGCTTCAGATCGGCGCCACCATCACCAATGGCCTCGGGGCCGGCGGTGACCCCGAGGTGGGAGCGAAGGCCGCGGAAGAGAGCAGAGCGGAGATCAAGAGCGCCCTCGAC
>Ga0187878_1003582_pt1 | contig 12661 bp, 11 predicted proteins | sample June2016WEW_17_1_FD_132979 | JGI IMG/M metagenome (GOLD analysis project Ga0187878, IMG submission 132979) | Peatland microbial communities from SPRUCE experiment site at the Marcell Experimental Forest, Minnesota, USA - June2016WEW_17_150 | ecosystem: Environmental > Terrestrial > Soil >...
AAGCCGCAGAAACGGCCCTGCCGGTGATCAGACCGCGTGGTCCGCTGGTTCGGCCTGCTCGCACGCGAAATCGGTGCCGTTGGTGGCACCGCCAAAACGCGAGTTTATCCACGGGCTGCTAGAGCATCCGGAGTGGATCATCTGGCGTTCCGAAACGCCCGGGCAAAAAGCTCCGGATCCGTCCGTGTATGCAACACAGATCCTGCCGGTGTACGGCCTTCTCAACTACGGATTGCCGAAAGTGCGAGAGTACGTCGTGTCGATGGTCGACAGGATGGTGCGTCGCTACGGGATTCGCTACATTCGGTACGACTGCAACATCGCGCCGCTCATCTACTGGGAATCCGTGGATCAGCCGCATCGGCGCGGAGCAGCGCAGATTCGCCACGTTGAAGGACTGTACGAGGTATTGGAGCGAATTCGGAAGCTGCATCCCGACCTCCTGCTGGAGGGTTGTGCCAGCGGCGGACGCCGCATCGACCTACAGACGGCGCGTCACTTTCACTCGTTCTGGATCAGCGATCACACCTATGATCCGCACATCGTCCGCTGGCATCTCCACGGAATCCAGCATTTTCTTCCCGGAAATTACGCGTATGCCTGCTATGTACTACCGCTGCCGAATCGGAAGCAGTTCGACCTGTCCGACCTGTCGTTTCAAAGTTTCTTCGGCGGTGCATTCGGCACAGGTGGGCGAATCGATGAATGGCCAGCCGAACTTGCCGCCCGGGCGCGGACGCACGTCCGCGTCTACAAGACGATTCGAAAGTACCTTCTGGAAGACTTTTTTCCGCTGACGCCCCAGCCTCAGACACTCGAGAGCTGGCAAGCATGGCAATTTCACGATCCACGGCTGGACGAAGGATTCGTGCAGATTTTCCGGCTGGAATCTACCGAGGAGCAGCAGGCATTCGCCCTGAAAGCTCTGAACGCCTCCGCGGTCTACCAGTGCATGGATGCCTATACGCTTGAAATGTGGAAGCAGAGCGGGCGCGAATTGACCTCGGAGGGGATCAAGCTCGCCGTGCCTCGTATGGCATCGCGGGTTGTCTTGTACCGAAAAACCGGATGAAGCCGAGGATCCAGATGAAGCCAAGGATTCGGCCCGTCAGCGCGGCGCGGCGCCGGCAGATATGCTGCTCCGGTCGAGTCCTTCACTGCGGAGTCCCTGATACCCACCGTCAACCGCCAGATCGGCCACCTTGAGGAACGAGGTGTCCTCGCTCAATAGGAACAGGATTGCAGACGAAACCTCGACAGGGTCGCCGCATCGCTCAAACATGTGATACTGCCCCCAGACCGGTTCTCATTGTGCGCGGTCGTCGTGAGCGGCACGATTTACTTCCGAACTCCAGATCCAACCGGGGCTTACGCTGTTCACACGTATTCCGTAAGACGCAAAATCCAACGCCATGCATTTGGTTATCGTGTGGACTGCACCCTTGGCCGCGTTATAGGTCCACCGGTTGGGCTGGGCGATGAACGCGGGGATGCTGGAGACATTCACAATGGCCCCGCCGCCGGAACGCCGCATCGGTTCGGCGGCGAGCTGTGCCATTGTGGCGTAGGCAACGGGACCGACCTCGAGGACACGGTTCCAATCGGCGCGCGAAGCATCGGCACCATGCGCGAGGAACTAGAAGGCGTTGTTGGCCAGAAAATCCAGTCGCTGCCAACGGCCGGCAGTGGCTTTCACGGCTTCTCTGCAAAAATGCCTCGTCGGCCATGTCGCCTTAAGAGAATCGGACGTCGCAACCAGCTTCCCGCCAAGCGGCTGCGACCTGATCGCCGGAATCAGACGGATCCGTGAACAGCGACGCCGCACCTTCCTTCAGCAGTCCCTGGGCGGGTGCGTTTCCGATGCCGGAGGCACCGCCGGTGACCACGGCAACCTTGCTCCGAAAACGATCCCTGATAGCCATTCAATTCCTCATTCGATTCATCTCCGCAGTTCTCGGCCCCGCTCAGCTTATCGTGCCGTTGGAGATGGGCAGCGGAGACTCGCCGAGATGCTGCACACCGTTCACTACATTCCTGAGTGCCCCGTGCAGAATCGCGCGGCGGACCAGATCCGCCGAGGACCGCCGCATTTCAAGAATCGACTCCTGCGAATAGAACGCACTGTGCGGCGTGAGTATGCAGGACGGAAAGCGCGCCACGAGGTCGAGGCCCTGTGGCTCATGCTCCAGGACATCCAGGCCGGCGCCCGCGATCCAACCCTCGGCGAGCGCCTCAGCGAGCGCCTCGTAGCTGACTACCGCCCCTCGGGCAGTGTTGATCAAGTACGCCTCGCGTTTCATCGTGCGCAGCTCGCATCGGCCGATCAGGTGGCGCGTCTGTTCGTTGAGTGGAACGTGCAGGGACACCACGTCGGCCGCTCGCAGCAAGCCTTCGAGGGATTCGTCGCGCACGACGCCGATGGCTTTTTCGTAGCCGCAGGGGAGCAACGGGTCGTAGAAGCGCACAGCATATCCCAGCGCCTTCGCACGAAGCGCCGTCGCAGTTCCGATGCGACCGCAACCGACGACCCCAAATATCTGCCCGCGCACGCGACGGCAGCGCCAGGCCGTTTCCCAGTGCCAGTTGCCGGCACGAACGTCCTCAATAAGCAGACGTAACTGGCGGTTAAGCGCCAGGCTGAGGGTGATCGCGTGGTCGGCAACTTCTTCGGTTCCGTAATCGGGGACGTTCGATACCGCGATACCTCTGGCGGCCGCTGCTGAGACATCAATGTTCTCGAAACCAACTCCATTCCGAACGATAATCCTGGTTTTCGTGAGGCACCGGATGATATTGGCGGTTAGTTCGACGTGGTGCCAGACGATCAGTGCGGAAGCGTCTGCGCAGTAGGGACGGAATTCGTTATCCTGACTGATATGCACCAGGTGTACCTGGGCGCAATCGCGCAGCACTTCCTGTTCGACGGCGGCATCGTGAACGTGCGGAACCTGTGTGCAGTCGAGCACGAAGACGTGCACTGGATCGTTTAGAGAATACGGCATATGTTCCTGCGTTGCTGTTGGCGCCCGGACACTCCCTGACGAACGTCAACCGGCCGGACTGGATCCAACGACTGAGAGTCCGCCTTGGCGGCGCACACGCCGCCGCTGTACGACTCGTCCGCGGCATCCGCCGCGCGTCGGAGCAACCGGCCGGAAATCGGCATTCCAGCGATCTCTAGCCGACCTGGACCGAATCCAGATTGATCTGAATATCGCTCGCTTGCGTCATGCCAATCGGCCACTCTGGCCGCTCATAGAGACCGCCGAAGGCGAGTTTGCGTAAAACAGGAGAAGAGAGCTCGCGCGGCGCGGCACCATTCACGGAGATGGCAAAGCCTTGCGGGCGTATGTGAACCATTATACGGTTCCATTCCTTCACACGGACCAGGGCCACATTCAACCACTCTCCTTCTGTTGATTTCGCCTGGATCGCGTCGGCTTGATCACTCTGGCTGTACACGACGCGGACGGACGCGCCTCCACGGGTCTTGCCGCCGAGGGTCAGGATCGGGAACGGGTTGCCGTCGTAGGAGTTGACGTTCACTTCGAAGGACACGCGCAACTCCGGCTGTGCGGTCAGTTTTGCCGTCATCACAAGACCCAGCGTGCTGAACCGGTGCCCCAGGCGCGCCAACCGGTCCTCAATCCGCAGCCCAGTACGTCCTTCGCGGGGCAGGAAGAACGGTTCCGAAAAATCGGGGAGCGGATCGATGATCGAAGACTGGATTCCGCCAGGATAGGTATACGCAAGGTACAGGCGGCCGCTGTTCGTGAATCCGCTGGGGTAGAAGGCGCGGCCCCCAGGCGGCTGGACCACCGGTCCGGGGAGCAGGAGATCCGGGTCGCACACCGGAGAACAGAACAACGAAAGAAAGTACCGATCGTACGAGATCTTCTCAGGGATCCGCACGTACCAGTCGTTCATCACCGCGAGGAGATCGCTGGCCGAACGCGTTTGTGCCACGGCAAACATCCGGGAGCAGATCGAATCGACCTCGACAGGCCGCGCTTTGCTCCAGCGGCGGCCTTGCGCGTCGGCCTCGGCAGTGAGGATCATCCGGTGCGGTTTCTCGGCACGCTGCGGCGCATCCTGAGCCGTGGAGTTGCGGATCAGCAGACCGATGCCGCCATCTGGCTTCTCGAAGAGAACCGGCTCCCAGAGATAGATGGTCTCACCGCCAAACAGTGCAGGATCTTCACCGGTTTCGGACCAGGACATCGCCTCGATCGGATCACTCCATTCCCAGTGTTTTCCGCCGTCGAAGCTCAAGAGAACGGCTGCGTAACGCGTTGTTCCAACGATGAAGTCACCCACATTAGGGAGGCTGCATGGGAACATCAAGACATCTTTGCTCGTGAGCAGGCCGTGAGTCGTCGGGAACCCTACCACCTTGCCTTTTAGACTCTTCGGAGCCGTGGGGACCTCGCTGTTTAGCCAGTGCACTCCATCGAGAGAAGACGACACGAAGGTCTGGCGGCTGGTCAGTGTGCACCATGCACAGAACAATATCCGGTCATGGTAGTTGATGAAGCCTGGCTGCCACTGGTTGTCCTTGTCAACGGGGTTCTCGCTGCCGCCCTCGCGCGTGAACGGGCGGATCGGCTTCGACCAGTGGAAAAAGTCGTCACTGACGCTCGAATAGTTGAACTGTCCTGGCGCGTTCTCCAATGCGGTTCCGTTCGCGTTCCATGCGGCGATGTAGCGGCCTTTGAACTTGACGATGTCCGCATCGTGATTGTACTTGAGGAGTGGCGTGATTCCAGGATGTCTCGTGTAGATATCGGTGGTATGTACTCTCGGGCGGTAGATTGATAGCGTCTTGCGACCGGTAACCCGCGCCGGCGAGGCCGCGGCCATGTAGCCCGCCGGCATTGCCGCACCCATCCGCAGGGCCGCGCGCCGGGATATCCCGACTCCATAATTCATAAGATCACCTCCTGAATTTTCGGCCTGCGCTTCCGGCGGCGGACGCCACGCGGCTGGTGGCGAACGCCGTCATTCCACGGGTCACCACCAGCCGCGACCATGTGCTCAGAAGATGAGCTTGACTGCGAATTGTATCTGCCTGGGATAGCTCGCCGCGGTGCTGGCGGCAGTCGCAGGAGTGAGGCTTCCGAAGTTGGCATCTTCTGGATTGTTGTTGAACTGGAGCAGCGGGAACTGATACTTGTTCATTAGGTTGAAGGCTTCCGCACGGAACTGTACGCCCAACCTCTCATTGACGCGCGTCTCCTTGGTCAGGGAAAAATCGAGGTTCGGAACCGCTTGCAGCCGGAGACGGCCGTCGCTAATGGGCGTCAACCTTGCCGGCCCATAGCGGGGTCCCTCAAGGAAGTTATATTCCGTGCATCCGGCCGCTATGCTGAAGGCCTGCATTGTTATGGTGCCGTTGTCATTCCAGCGAGCCACGCAAGGGCGGACGCCGTATACCTTCGGCGCCGACCAATCGATATTGTCGATCTTCGCTTCCTTGACGTAGTAGACATTCGCCGGTAGAGTCCACGGTATTCCCGAAGCCCATACGAACATCGCATTGCTCTCCCATCCGCTGACCAATCGGCTCCAAAATGGGTGTGTGGTGCTGAGAAACCGCCGGCCTTTGCCGAAGGGCAACTGGTAGATGGCTCCCAGCGTGAATCGATGCGTAACATCGAGCGCGGCCAGGCCGCGCTGGACGATGTTTCGTTGAACGTCCAGGAAACCGTTCTGTTCGATCGACTTCGAGAATGTATAGGTCGAGATCAAATTGATGCCCTTCCTCCGCCTTGTTTCGAACGTCAGCTGCAGGGCGTTGTACCAGATTGCTCCATCGTTGCGGGCCAATTCGGTCAAGGACCCGAACTGCGGATAGGGGCGCAGCAGATTGGCCCGGGTGAGCGTCGCACTGCTGTAGTACGAGGTGCCAAGGAAGGGCGCCAGCCCGTAGAACGGGTTCGGCAGTAGCTGGTCGCAATAGAGCGGGTTGCCTCCCTCAGCCACGTTGCAGGCCTGGCGGGTGGCCAGGTTCAGCTCGTTAAAGGAGCGTGATGTCTGCAGATTTCTCGTGCGATTGCCGACGTAGGAGAGATCAATCTTCACACGGCCGGGCAGCTCGTATTGAAAGCCGACCGAGAACTGGTTGACATAGGGCAGCTTGAAATGCGGGTTCACAAACGAAAACGCAGTGGCGAGGAATGTGTTCAGCCCGAGTGAACTGCCGGAAGGTATCTGGACGCCGGCTGGGAACGGATTGTTCAGGAGGTTCGGAATAGGAGTTTGCGCACCGTCCAGCGAAGCGACCAGGCCCGTATTCTTGCTAAACCCGTTCCTCTGGAGGTAGGAGTTGTCGGGATTAATGTAGTACCTTCCCCAACCTCCGCGGAAGACCAGCTTGGATGTGATTTGGTATGCCCCTCCAACTCGAGGCTGGAGGGTGCTGGTATACAGATCCGCCGCTTGCCGGGGGTTGTTGCCCACTCCCGCAAACAGCATACCGCCTTTCAGCGCTGCAAGATCGGGGAACTTGCTGTAATCGACGAGAGCGCCCACCGGGCTCGTGACACTGGAATCAAAGCCGCGGTTCAGCCGGTTGTACTTTTCGGTGGGCGGGACGTTCGCGTCCCAGCGCAGGCCCAGGTTCAACGTGAGCCGACGCGTCACTTTCCAGTCGTCTTGAACGTAGGGTGCAAAATAGCGGGATAGAAAGGACGGGAACGCATTGAAGTCCACTCCTCCGGAAGATGGGTCTCCGAGCAGGAAGCTGGCAATCGCGTTCCCGCTGAGCGAGTCAGCGCGATTGTAATTCTGCTGCGTGAATTGCGGCGACGTGACCAGGCGAAACGGCCAACCGGTGGTCTGATCCTCGAAGTTGATCCAACGCATGTCCACACCGGCCTTGATGGTGTGTGCACCCTGGATCCTCGTAACGGTCGGATGAAACGCCCAGGTGTTGGTATAATCAAAGCTAGCATCGCGTCCGAGCGAGACGTATCCGCTGAACTCGTAACGGCCGAAATAGGGTCCGCCTGGGATCTGGCTCACCAGCCCGGATGGAAAACCCAGGCTGGCAAGGTCAAAGCCTTTGTTGCCGTTGGACAGCCCACCGTTGACGTAGCGACCGAATGAGACCCTCGCGTTGAAAACCGTCGTCGGATTCGCAATGCCCACCCAGTCCAGGACATAGCCGTCATTGTGCCTTTTGCCCGGCATCGCTCCGTCCTCGGCCACCGTCTTCATGAGCCCGTTGAACGATCGCCATTCCTCACGGTCGTTCGTGGAGTAGCGGAAGAAGAATCGGTGATTCGAGCCAATATTCTGGTCGATTTTTACGACCAGGTTGTGGAACCTGTCCACATCGGTGTTGATGACACCACCCGCCAGGAAGAGGTTTGATTGCGCATAAGCTTGTCCTGCCGTGCTAACATTGGGCTTGGGCATGTAACCCAGGATCTTCTGTGCAATCGGATTGAGACTGCCCTGCGGTATCTGATTACCGGAGAAGGAATTCCGGGTCCACACCCCGCTCACGTTGCGACCGGTCGTCGGATCGTAGATCGTAATCAGCCGCCCCTGAGCATCGGTGAGACGGCTAAAGTCACCTTTAATCATTTCCGGTTCCGGCACGGACAAGTTTAGCGGCGTAGGAGTGCCTTCGCGGTAGTTCTCGAAGTTTCCCATGAAGAAAGTCCTGTTCCGGCCATCGTACAGTCTCGGGAGGAGAACCGGACCGCCAATCTGAACGCCGTACTGGTCCAGGTAGTGCCCGCTTTTGGCGGCTCGATACGCGTTGTTTTGGAACGAATTCGCATCCAAGGGGCTGCGTCGGAAAAATTCGTACGCAGTGCCGTGTAACTCATTTGTCCCGCTCTTAAGCGTAATGTTAAAGATGCCCCCGCCGGTGTGGCCGTACTGTGCATCGTAAGTGTTCGTCTGGACCTTAAATTCCTGAACGGAATCCACTGGAGGGATGTACGCAATCTCGTTCGCACCTGCACGGGCGTTGTTTGGGGCACCGTCCAGCAACCAGTCCGCACTGGAGATCTGGCTCCCGTTGACGGTCCATCGATTGATAGCCCCGTTATCGAAAGGACGCACCCGTATTCCGATGTTATTGTTCACACCCGCCGTGAGCTCGGATAGCATCAAGGGATTCCGGGCGTTCAACGGGAACTCCAGAACCCGCTCAGTGTCAATTACCGTTCCGCGGTCGGCCTTGGATGTCTCCAGCAATTCCGCATCAGCGGTGACAGTCACCTGTTCTGTCAAGTCGCCGACTTGCAGAGCGATGTCGGCGGCGGCAACCTGGTTAATGATCAACTGAATTCCGTCTCGGCGGAATTTCTTAAAGCCTTTGGCTTCAACGTCGATTTGATACATGCCGGGGCGCAAAAAAGGCACCGAATAGTCGCCTTGGCTACCCGTAGTGGCGGGAGTGACCTCGTTTGTCTCGAGGTTGCGGACTGTGACCCTGGCTGCGGCAACAGCCGCACCAGACGGATCGGTCACGCGTCCCGTAAGGGTTGCTCGGAAATCCTGGCACCAAACAACGGAGCAGGAACACAAGATCAAGAGGAATCTGATTGGAACTGGCATCGTGACAAACCTCCTTGCTAAGCGCTTAAGCGAGCATACGCGAAGTTGTCTCTTTTGTCAATACCATTGCTGGCCGGTTAGAAGTCGAACAGAATCAACTGGTTGCCGACATCGGGTGAATCGCTCTCGGAGTCGGATGCTTGAAGTGCCCGTAAAGTGGGCGTTCTCTCGAAAAGCGTGACGCTCAGGACCTGTAGAATCTGGTAGAGGCTCGCCTCCAGCCCCAGGCGCTTCCGGACGATGGCGACCAGCACATAAACCGAGACGGCGATCCAGATCTGAGTCTTCACCGCATTCTCGTGTCATCGCCGGAATGGAACGACCGCAATTTTGCCGGTGATGACGACGTTCCCAGCGACACCATCGGCGGGGATGCGGTCGCCATTCTACACCAGTTTCTACAGCTGTCGGCTGCAAGAACGGAGAAGACTTTCTGAAAGCCGGAGCCGGATGGTGCGACAACGGCTCCCATGGAAGAACGGCGCTGTCGCTACTGTCAGCAAGCATTCCAGCCCTCGAAGTATCGGCCCGGCCAAGCTGTCTGCTCCGATCTGGCTTGCCAGCGGCAGCGCCGCAGCGACGATCACCGTCGGCGGCGCGCCACCGATCCCGAGTATCGCCAGGTGTGCCGCGACAGCCCGCGGAAGTGGCGCGCGCGGCATCGCGACTACTGGAAGCGACCCCGGCAGAACCACCCGGAGGTGGCCGAGCGAAACCGGCAACGGCAGCGCTTCAGAGATCAAAAACGGCGGCTCCGCCGTCTTACCAACAACAACTTGGTTTTCGATCTAAAGTCCGTCCCGGCCGAGGTTTGGCTGGTCGGAGCCGGAGTCGAGCATCTTGCCAACAACAACTTAGCTCCGGCTCAAGTGGTTGTATTCCAAGGCGATGCCACCCGGCTGGGCCCGCCTGCCCCGTCTTGCCAACAACAACGTTCTGGCGCCACGGACGCGGCTGCCCCATAACGGAGAGCGGGCCACGCTCACTACGGATCAGATCAATGACCTGCACCGCCTCTATTGGTCGGAGCGCTGGCCCATTCGCAAGATCGAACGGCGTCTGCGGGTGGGCTGGCGCACCATCTCGAAGTATCTGCAGAGCCCGGACCAAACGCCCCTCAGCCGTTCCCGCATCAGCAAACTCGATCCGTTCAAGACCACCATCGCCGAGCTGCTGGAGAAAGATCCCACGGTCAGTGCGGCGGTGATCGGGCAGCGGCTGCGGCCGCTCGGCTACGACGGCGGCGAATCCATCCTCCGCGATTATGTGCACCAGGTGCGGCCGGCGCCTCGACCGCAGCGTGCCTTCCTGCGTATGGAGCCGCCGGCCGGCGAGCGGTTCGAGGTCGACTGGGGGCACTTCGGCGCGCTCGATTACGAAGGTGACACGCGCAAGCTCTACGCCTTCGCGCTGGTGGATGCCCACAGCCGGATGCTGTACCTGGAGTTCACTCACAGCCAGAGCTTCGAAACGTTCGTGCGCGGCCACATCCATGCCTTCCAGTTCTTCAACGGAACCAGCCGCGAGATCTTCTATGACAACCTGGCCACGGCCGTAGCCGAACCCGATGGCCGGCTGGTGCGTTTCCGTCCCCGGTTCTTGGGCTTCGCCCGCGAGTTCGGCTTTTACCCAAAGGCCTGCAATAAGGCGGCGGGATGGGAAAAAAGAAAGGTTGAGCGGGGTGGCATCGGCTACGTCCGGCAGAACTTCTGGCCGCTGCGGGACTTTGCCGGCCTCGACGACGTGAACTGCCAGGCTCGCCAGTGGCTGACCGAGGTCGCCAACCAACGCACGCATCACGAAACCCGGCAGCTGCCCATCGACCGCTTTCAGCCCGATGCGCTGCGCCCGCTGCCGGCGATCGTGCCGGATTATCGTGACTTCGTCGAGGCGCTCGTGCGCAAGGACCTCCGCTTGCGGTTCGACGGCAACCGCTACTGTGTCCCCCATCGTTTCGTCGGCCAACGGCTCACCCTGAAAGCGGATTCCTCCTCGGTCACCATTTACCACCGCTACCAGGAGATCGTCTCCTACGCCCGCAGCTGGCGGCTCGGTCAAACCTTCGGAGCCGATCGCTTCGAGAAGGAGCTGGCCGAGTATCGTCCGGCAGCCCGGCGCTCCCAGGCCCAGCAAGGGCTACTCGGTTTCTTCCACGGCTTGTGTGCGCCGGACCTGGCCGAGGCCTATCTCCGCGGCCTGGCGGACACCGATCGCTCGCTGGTGCGCCAGATCGCCGAACTGCTCGAACTGGTGCGGTAGTACGGCCCTGACGCCGTGGCCGGCGCCATCGCCAAGGCGCATGCGGCCCGCGCCTTCGGCGCCGATTACGTCGCCAACATCCTCCGCCAGCAGCAGTGCCCGCGCCGCGAGCAACCGCCTCTGCGGTTGCGCGATCCCCAGCTCAACGAGCTGTCCACCGACCCGCTGTCGCTGCTGGAGTACGACGCTTTCATTCTGGAATCCGAAAAGGAGCCCGACGATGACGCTCGCCGAGAAACTCGATCTGCTGAGCCTGTCGACGATGAGCCGCCAACTGGATCAGACCCTTTCTGACGCCGCCTCCAAGAACCTCAGCGTCGCGGCCACCTTGGAGTGGCTCGCCGACATGGAACTGGAAGCCCGCCACAATCGCGCCATCGCCCGTCGCTTCAAGCACTCGCGTCTCCAGACGCAGCCCAGTATCGATGCCTTTCACTTCCAGCATCGCAAGAGCCGCCTTCAGAACAAGACCCGTATCCTGCGCCTACTCGACCTGGACTTCCTGCAGAAGGGCACCAGCATCGTGATCATCGGCAATCCCGGGGTGGGAAAAACCGTCCTGGCGAAAATCCTCGCCTGGCGCGCCTGCCAAGCCAATCAGCGCGTGCTCTTCACCACCGCCATGGACATGCTCAACCACCTGCTGGCTTCGCAGGTCGATCACTCCCTCGTGCGCAAGCTGAAGACCTACACCGAGCCCACCCTGTTGGTCTGGAATGAACTCGGCTACCTGGCTCTCGACCAGCAGACCTCCAACCTCTTCTACCAGGTCATCTCCACCCGCCACAGTCAGAATCGCTCGACCATCATCACCACCAATACAGCCTTCTCCGACTGGGGCAATGTCCTGTTCAACACCACGATGGCTACGGCCATCGCCGACCGGCTGGTCGAGAACTCCGAGATCTTCCTGCTCGGCGGCGACAGCCTTCGCAAAGCCAATAAGGGCGGGCCGTCCTGACGGCTCGCTCAGCTCATGCGCCGCGCTGTGCGATATCCCGGGCCGGAGGAGTCCGCTGGGTAACCCCTCAACGGCGCTGCCGATGGGGCGGGAGTTGCGGCTCCCGCTCCCGGTCCCTCCCGATGTTCAACTTCAGCGCCAATCATCTGTTCCTGCTCTCGCGGACGGAGCGCCCGGCGTGCATGGTGTTCTGGATGCGGGACCGCGACACCCAGCGCGTCTATCGGCTGTACGACTTCACCAAAGCTCTGCTCATCCGGCCCGGTGTGGCCTACTGCGTAGCGGGCAAAGTCAACAGCGCCGACCGGCTCTACCTGGTGATCGAATCGGTCCGGCCGGACACCAAACACGCTACGCGCTCCACACCTCGTGCTCCTGCTGACGGCGCGGAAGGATCCCCGATGGCCTGATCCCGTGCCCTCAGCCCCGGACCTTCCAGACGACGCGCTCAGCTCCGCGCGCCCGCCGGCGCCGAGGTGTGCGCCGACGACAACGTCGGCACTCCCACTGACGACAAAACCGGCGAAAACGCGGTCATTTTAAGTCGGCGCTAACCCAACTTTCGCAGTTCGGGGGTCGGAAGTAGCTTAACTCCTTATTTTTCAGCGGAGGCATTGAAAAGGTCTGCCCTACAGACGAAGCCTTTCGGCGGGCTCGCTCTGGGCGCGGACCTTGATTCTGGGCGGGGGCTGGGCAGGCAGACTGAGCTTGAGCCGGTGGAGCAGGACCTGCTGTTCCGGCGAAGGCTGCGTATAGCGGGGCATGATCAGCCACCGCCCGTCGGTGGTCGGAAAGCACACATCCAGCATCTGGATCGCGGCGAGCTTTTCCAGCACCGCCTTGGGCGTCAGTCCAGGCGCGAGCGCT
>Ga0187878_1003584_pt1 | contig 12658 bp, 9 predicted proteins | sample June2016WEW_17_1_FD_132979 | JGI IMG/M metagenome (GOLD analysis project Ga0187878, IMG submission 132979) | Peatland microbial communities from SPRUCE experiment site at the Marcell Experimental Forest, Minnesota, USA - June2016WEW_17_150 | ecosystem: Environmental > Terrestrial > Soil >...
GTGTTGGCGTAACCGCCGTTATTGCCGTCGATCATGATCTTGAGAGATTCGTCCAGGTTACCGGCGTATTGCATCGCCTTGCGGATACGGACGAACTCGGGAATCCCGTCCGGGTCGAATCCCTTGAAGTAGTCGATCGTCGTTTCGGTTCCCACGAGTCCCGATGAACAGATGAAAAAATCCGTGCCGCTGTGGATGGCGGCCGGGAATCCCTGCATCAGGATCCGAAACCCTTTTTCGGGCAGCAGATCGATGATCACGTTCGAGTCGGCCGGCACGAACTGGGACCAGGTGTTGTGGGCCATGACGATGCGACCGTCGGAAGTGGCTTTCCCGGTGGCGATGAAGGCGCTGCAGCCGCCGGTTTTCTGCGGCTGACCGTCTTTTTGGGACGAGGGGTACCAGTAGCCCATGATTTCGGATGATGCGTTGACGAGAACGATATCGCCATAGCTGACGTCAACCCCGGCCTTGCGCGCGCCGGCGGCGATCCCCTCCATTTCCTCTCGGAATTCGGGATCGATTTTCGGAGCGAACATCTTGAGGGTCTGCCCGACAAAATAGGGCCACTCCTGGCCCGTGCTCCACCAGGTCATATGTTTTTCGACGCGCAGGCTTTCCGCGATCTCCTTGGCCAGAAGGTAGCCGTGTTGAAAACCGCGGGCAAAAGGCTTTCCCTCAATGTGCAGGAAGGTCCAGCCGTTCCTCTCCTCCCGGGAGGCCTTGGCCACCCAGGACTGTTCTTCCTTGGTCAAATCGGCGGCGAGGATGACGCCCGCGCAGACCATCCCGATGAGCAAAAAGCAGATGATCGTCTTTTTAAAATGCATCCGTCCTCTCCTTGCAATAGGTCTTTCCGTCAAGAGTACCTCCCTACGCCCACAGACTTTGCGATTCCAAACACCCGGCAGATTTCACGGATCTCTTCATCGCTGAGACCCTGACCGGCTTCGCCGTTCGTCAGGTTCAAAAATTCATAGCGGGCCGCCGTCTCCGCGTATTCGATCCGGTCCTCCGCGCGCTTGACCGATCGGTCCGAGCGAGCCACGACGCCGTGCTTGCTCCAGACCGCGATCCGATGGGAACGGAGCGATCCGGATGTGGCGGCGGCGAGTTCGGCCGACCCGGGGACGAGAAAACGGATGCAGCCGATCCCTTCGGGCAAGTTCACGACCGTCTCCGGTTGCCAGCGCAGCAGGTGACGGCTCAAATAATCTTCCGATTGATACCGGGGGATGTGGCTCAGATAGGTCAGGAAAACCGGCTGGGCATGAACCACAGCGTGGAAGTTGGTCCCGGTCGCCGCGACTTGATCCTGGTGCACGGCCAGGTGGGAATCGAATTCGCTGGTCAGCCGGTCGAACAGGCGCCGCGGTGACGTGTACAGTCTGCCCGTGCGGCCGCCCTCCTCGACGGTGACGAATCCCAGGTTGGCCGCGGGGTCCTGGACGATTTCGCGCAGACGGCGGCCCGAGCCCGTCACGAGCAGGGAGCCCCGGGCAAGAGAGGGCACGGCGACCGGCAATTGGATGGCTTCCGAGTTGGGGAAATGATGCCGTGGATCGACCGGCCAGCTGAGGTAGGCCGAGATATTACCCGCGGCGCCCTCGCAAGCGTCGATCTGGGACAGGCGCTGGCCTGCCTCGCCGATCATGGCGATCATCTCGTCCAGCCCCGGAAACGGCGCTTCAACGGACATCGGACTTCTCCTCTCGGACGGAATTATCAACTGCGCCACCGGCGTGTGTCAAGGACGCCTCCCTCCTTTCGGACGGACTCAGCCGAATGCTTGGGGCCGAAGTTGCTTGAGATCGTCGACGAAACGCCGGCTGGCGGCGTGCTGAATGGCCGCTCCGTGCGAGAAGGAGGATTCTTATGCCTAATAGCCCGCTTGGGTCAGCTTGGCTCTGATATTGTCCAGCCACCCATCAGCCATCTCTTTGCTGCCAGCGGTCGCGGGGAAGTTGATGACGAGCCCCTTATCTTGGATGATGAGATAATCACAATAGTAAATATCCTCAGGTGGTTTTTTTGACGTACCGAGTACGTTGTCTTCAGACAGGATTTGCTTTTGATACCAAGCCTTGCCGGTACCGTCGTTCAACGGCTTGATTTCAACCGGTCCAACCACCAGGGGGGATTGTTTTGCATCCCGCTCCTCTTGCTTGATTTGCTTCTCCGCCTTAGCGTTTTCTTGCCCGGTGGTCTCATCCTTATACATAGCCCACATTCCCATCTTGGGGTCAAAATAGGTGATCTTAAGCTCAAACTCGTATGCTTCATCGAATCTCTGCGCTTTCCCAGCTTTAGCCTTGATTTCTATCGTCGTATTCACCATTGTCGGGTGAAATCCGCAGAGGATGATCTTGCCATTGGACGGAACCATGGCTTTCACGAAATCCGGGCAACCAGGTTGTTGGTTCTGGAGCTGATCGAGGGATTCCTTCATTTTCTTGATGTCAGGAATCTGAGGTTTCCTGGGACCTTCCCCCGTTGATTATTTATCTGCCTTCACTTGGCCGGCCGGTTCCTCCTTCGTTTCTTCTACTTTCTTTTCCATTGTTGCCTGGGCTTCTCCGGGGGGTTCCGTCGTTTTTTTGCTTTTTCCGCCTTCCGGTGCTTTCGGAGGGGCTGCCGCCCTTTCCGCCTTTATCTTTTTTCCCTTGCCCTCTTGGGGGGCTTTCTTAGGCTTCTCGCCCTTACCCCCTTCTTGTTCTTTCTTGGGGGCTGCCGCCCTTTCCGCCTTCATCTTCGCCATTTCTTCCGTTCTCTTTTCGTTGTCGGCGATCAGCCTCAGCCTTTTATTCACGGCCCTGACATCGGCCTGCAGTTTTCGAACGAGGGTATCTTTGTCGGCCTTGGGAGATTGGATCCCCTTCCCGGACAGGAGAGACAACCGGTCTTGCAGTTGATGTTCGAAATATGTCTTTTGTTGCACAAGCATCTGCTTCCGTTTTAATCCCATTTCTTCCTCCTCTTCGATTGATTTATTTTTCTCCGGCAGATCATCGATAATGTAGAGTTTTCTTTTCCCTGCCGGCAGATAGTTGCCGAAGGTATGTATATCAGGGTTTTCGTCAAAAAGCCATCGCCTTTTAGGATGTCCGCCGGGGCTGCATCAAGAAAGAGAAGATCGGACCTCATCCCTAAAAAATGGACCAAATCAGCGGGCAGGTCCAAAAAACTCGAGAATCTCATTTTGGAGGTGGTACAGTAGCTTTGGGTGCGTTTCGGGCAGGGGTATACCTCCCCATTTTTGACAATGTCTTGACAGACTCTTGACCGAAATCTTAACAACTTCTTATGTGGAGATGGCTATCTTCATTCATGGTCGATGAAATCCGGGAGAGGCCACTTTTAATCTTTTGAGAAGGAGGGGAACATGTTTAAGAAAATCGCGTCAGGTTTCACGATTCTGGCTTTTATCGCTTTTTCCACATCCTGCTTACTCTACAGAACGACAGCGGAAAGCGTTCAACAGGTGGCCGAGAAAGGCGCAAAGACCGAAATCCTAGCCATCCGGACGAAGTCCGGCGAGTATATCGAATTCCGGAAAGACACGGTGAGAATACAATCAGGTTCAGTCGTCGGTGAGACATTGAAAACCATGGAGATCGACAGGGCTGAGATTCAAAACGTGCAGAGGAACCGGAAGGGGAAAATCGAAAGAATCGTCACCAAAGACGGGACGGATTATTATGTCGACGAGGAGAAAGAAAAAGTTGTCGTGGCTAAGGCCTATTTCACCGTTGCCGTTCCGCTCTCCAATATCCAGATGGCCCAGGTTAGGGAACCCGCTATCGCGTCGACAGTTGTGGTCAACGGCATAGGATTCGGACTATTAATACTTGTCGCCTTAGCTGCGCATCATGCATTGGATGGAAGCCTGGGTCTAAGCCCATGGCATTAAACCCGGACCGATTTGCGGTTGCCGGAGGCCTTCATGTTTTTACAGAAGGCCTCCGTTTTGGGGAATGGGCAGAGTTCGATTGGACTGTTGCCGTTTCCGGCGATGAAGTTCCCGATGGCAGCGCTGACTCAACCATGACACCCGAGAAGAGAAATTCTTGAATAAGCGTCACGATCCCCAGCCGAGCCCAAGCTGTCCCGACTGAACATTTTCTCTTCGGGTATCGCGTCATAGGCACGACGGATAAACAATTCCTTTTCCGCAGCACCGCACTGACCGCTCCGGCCGATGGGTCTGCCTTCTTGACCACGCTGGTCATGTCCTTCCCGCCGCTCCGGCGATTAAGCCGACGAGGATGACGGTTAGAACAGGGCAAACCCAAAGTGACCAATACCCGGGACTGGCTTTTTCCATCTCGACCCTTATGTTCTTTTCTTAATTATTATTCTCATCTAATATTACTCCTAATCTTACTCCCAAACTGCCAACAGGTTACTTGAAATAGGTAACTAGATGATGTGATGCGCCTCCTCGGGGTGATGGACGTTTAAGCCTGTATGCCGCCAGGAACCAATCCCATGGGAGCTCCCTTTTTAGCTCCCAGTCCTTGGGATACCGGCGAAGCCGGTTGGAATGGTTGTTTCGTGAGGGTTCCTCAGGAACTGGGCTATGATATACTCCCGGCTGATATATTTGGATATCGTTTGGTGAGCGAGCTTAAATGCGAAGAAGAGGTTTACACAGGATATCTGAGACTCCCGGAAGTCCTTTAACTGAACGAGATCGGCCGATCGGTTCAATGCCGTCGGCTTTGTCCGTTGAAAGGTAGACGCCAGATGAAGAATCTTTCAAGATGGATTTGGATGATGGCCCTTGTTCCCTGGTTTCTTGGCAGCTCATCGCAGGCTCAGAATGCCCCGATGGGCCGGGCCCTGGAAAAGCAGTTTGATTCCCATCTCTCTCCGGCGGATCTCAGGGCCAGAATGAAGCGACTCAGCGCACGTCCTCACCATGTCGGTTCTCCTTATGATAAGGAAAACGCCGAGTTCATTCTTTCCCAGTACAAAACGTGGGGATTCGATGCCCGCATCGAAGAGTTCAGCGCCTTGTTTCCAACTCCCAAGACGCGCCTGCTGGAGATGACCGCCCCCGTCACCTACACGGCGGTCCTGAAAGAGTCGCCCCTGAAGGAAGATAGCACCTCGAACGAGGTCGCCGAACAACTGGCGACCTATAACGCCTACTCCATTGACGGCGATGTGACCGGTGACCTCATCTACGTGAATTACGGAATCCCCTCCGACTACGATGAGCTCGAGAGGATGGGGATCGATGTTCAGGGCAAGATCGTCATCACCCGTTACGGCGGATCCTGGAGAGGGATTAAGCCGAAGGTGGCCGCAGAGCACGGGGCGATCGGCTGTCTGATCTATTCCGATCCGAAAGACGACGGCTTCTACGTCGGCGATGTCTATCCCAAAGGCGCCTGGAGGAACGAATTCGGCGTCCAGCGGGGATCGGTCGCAGATATGCCCGTCTACCCCGGCGATCCGTCGACGCCTTTTATCGGGGCGACACCGGGAGTGAAGCGCCTCCCCCTCAAGGAGATCAAGGTCCTGACGAAAATACCGGTTCTTCCGATCTCCTATCATGACGCTCTTCCCCTGCTTCAATCCTTGACCGGGCCGGTGGCACCGGACCATTGGAAAGGGGCTCTGCCCGTGACCTATCATGTCGGTCCGGGGCCGGCCAAGGTTCATCTGAAACTGGAGTTCAACTGGGATATCAAGCCGATCTATGACGTCATCGCCATGATCAGGGGGAGCCTTTACCCGGATCAATGGATCATCCGGGGAAATCACCATGACGGGTGGGTGAACGGGGCGGAAGATCCTCTCAGCGGACAGGTGGCGACGATGGAGGAGGGCAAGGCCTTTGGCGAACTGGTCAAAAGCGGCTGGAGGCCGAAACGGACCATCGTCTATTGCGCCTGGGACGGAGAAGAGCCGGGATTGATCGGCTCCACAGAATGGGTGGAAACTCACGCCGACGAATTGCGGCAAAAGGCGGTGGCCTACATCAATTCCGATTCCAACGGGCGAGGGTTTATCTTTATAGACGGATCGCAGACGCTCCAGCAGTTCATCAACGATGTCGCCCGCGATGTCCTCGACCCCGAAAAGAATGTCAGCGTCTGGGAGAGGGCGAGGGCCGCCAGGCTTCTGGCCAGCCCTCCCGGGGAGAAAAAGGACATCCGGTCCGCGAAGGATTTGAAGATCGGCGCTCTGGGATCCGGTTCCGATTTCACGCCTTTCCTTCAACACATTGGCATTGCGTCCCTGAATATCGGCTATGGCGGTGAAAGTGAAGGAGGCGCCTACCATTCCATCTACGATTCTTTCGATCATTTTATGCGCTTTGGAGATCCGACGTTCGCCTACGGGGTGGCTCTCGCCCAGACCGGCGGACATGCCGTCCTGCGTCTGGCGGACGCCGATATCCTTCCCTTCAACTTCTCGGATTTTGCGGAAACCGTGTCCGGGTACCTGAACCAGGTCAAGTCCCTGACTCAGAACATGAGGGAAGAGACGCTCGAATTGGACCGGGAGCTCGAGGACAATGTGTTCGCCGAGGTGGCCGATCCGGCCAAAACCTATCGGGCGCCCAAAGCCCAGGATCCGGTTCCGTACTTGAATTTCGCGCCGCTCGAGAATGCCGTCGGCACCGTCCGAAAGAGCGCGGAGGAATATCAGAAAGCGAGGCATGATCTCGAGGACAGCGGGAGGAAACTGGCCGGCAACCAGCAGATGCATCTGAACGAGATCATCTTCAGGACCGAGCGGGCGCTCACAAAGCCCGAGGGATTGAAAGGACGTCCCTGGTTCATCCACGAAATCTACGCGCCGGGCTTTTACACGGGCTACAGCGTGAAAACACTTCCGGGCGTCCGGGAGGCCATCGAACAACGACAGTGGGAAGAAGCTGACCAGCAGATGATCGTGGTCGCGAACACGCTGGAAGCTTATTCACGGGAAATCCGTCAGGCGACGGCTATCCTCCAATCCGCGCTGAAATAGAGGAGCTTGAGAAAATGAAAATCATTGGCTATGGTCATCGAATTTTATGGGTGTTGGTTCTTTTATTCCTGGTCTCCCGGCTGAGCTTCCCTTGTACTTCCATTATCGTCACTAAGGGTGCCTCAGCCGATGGCTCGGTCATCATTACTTATTCCTGTGATGGAGAATTTCTTCCCAGGCTTCGGCTTTATCCGGCAGCTGACCATGGAGTTGGGGAAAAAGCTGAAATCATGGGATTCAGAGGAAAACGTGGCGAGATTCCTGAGGTTGCTCATACTTATAAAGTCCTTGACCTGATGAATGAATTTCAGGTGGCCATCGGCGAGACGACCTTTGACGGTCGCCTGGAGCTTGTCAACCCGGCTGGCTTGCTCGATTACCCTCAGTTGATGGTCCTGGCTCTGCAGCGGGCCAAGACAGCCCGAGAAGCCATTAAGGTCATGACCGACCTGGTCGAGGAATACGGTTATGAAAGCAGCGGAGAATCCTTTTCCATCGCCGATAAAGATGAAGCTTGGATTATGGAGATGATCGGAACGGGTCAGGGCGGACACGGTGCGATTTGGGTAGCCCAGAGGATTCCGGATGGCATGATCTGTGCTCATGCCAACATGTCCCGGATAGGTGAATTTCCTCTCCAAGACCCTGAAAACTGCCTTTATTCCAAAAACGTCGTCTCTTTTGCCATGGAGAAAGGCTATTACAATCCAAAGAGTGGTCCCTTCAATTTCTCCCTGGTCTATAACCCGCCCACTGAACAGCAGGTCAAATATTCGGCCCGAAGAGTCTGGAGCATTTTCCGGCGCGCCGCCTCATCCCTGGACCTTTCTCCTGACTACAGTTCCTCGGTCAAAAATGCCAAACCTTATCCTCTCTGGATCAAGCCGGACCGCAAGCTTTCTGTTCGTGACGTCATGGCTCTCCATCGGGATCATTATGAAGGGACTCCCTTTGATATGACCAAAGATCTGACAGCCGGTCCTTTTGGAGCAGCGGATCGCTGGCGGCCGATCAGCTGGAAAGTGGATGGCCAGGATTATTCCTGGGAACGCCCTATCTCCGCCCAGCAGGTGGCCTTTATTTTTGTCTCTCAGGCAAGGTCTTTTGTCCCCGACGCTGTGGGTGGTGTCTACTGGTACGGAATGGATAATCCCTTTACCAATTTCTTTGTCCCGCTTTATACCAGCATAACCGATATCCCTGAAGCCTACACCAAGGGTTCCATGCAAGCTTTTAGCCGCGATTCCGCCTGGTGGACATTCAATTTTGTCGCCAACTATGCCAATTTACGCTACAGTGACATGATTCAGGATATTCAGAAAGTCCAGAAGGAAATCGAGGATCTGGAGTTTAACCTTCAACCGGCCATGGAACAAGCAGCCCTGAACTTAAACAGTCCCAATCCGCAGATGATTCCGGCTCTTCTGACGCGCTATTGCCTTTCCAATGCCCAGATGAACTTAGACCGCTGGTGGAAGCTGGCTGATTTTCTCATAACCAAATATAACGATGGTTATGTTCATGGCGAGCAAGGACGACCGCGAGAAATTGGCTATCCCGAAAAGTGGCTGCGTGAGGAAATTAAGAAAAATCCTGAAAAGTTTACTCTCAAAGAGAAACATAACACGGAAAAAGAACTTTAAGCGTCAGGACACGTCTCTTCAACGAAGCCGTTCATTTCCCGCCCGCCACCGCTGCCACGACATCAAAGAGAATCTTCGGCCCGCGCCGCACTTCTTCCACCCGAATGCGTTCGTTGTTGCCGTGCTCGGTGTTGCCTTCCTCCTCCGTTGAGGCATAGGGAGTGAAACCGTAGGACTGGACGCCCAGCGGCCGGTAGCGCTGGTTCTCGGTGTAACCGCTCGTGATGTTCGGGAGGACCGGTGTCCCGGGGAAATACTTTGCCGAAACCTGGCGAATGGCGGTGAACAAGGCCGTATCCGTGGGCGAAGAATTGGCTACGCGGAACTCCTCGTCCAACGGTTCGATCGTCACATTGGGATCGTTCACCACCCGCCGCAACGCCTCCAGCAACGCTTTCGGGTCCCCTCCCGGCAGGATGCGCACGTCCAGATTCGCCCATGCTTCCGGGGGAATCACGTTGGTTTGCTGGGAGCCCCCCATCATGGTCAGCGAAATTGTGTCGCGCAGCAGGAAGTTCAGGGATTCGTCGTGTTCGACTGCCTCCTGGAATTTCTTGTCTTCGAGGGCCTTGCGGATGTTGCGGTACTGGCCCGCCCGCTCTGTCGGTTCTGATGGCGCCATGTCGCGCAGGAATTCATCGACCACGGGCAGCACTCGGAGTGGCGTGCGATAGGCCAGAATGCGATCGAGCGCCCGGACCAGCCGGTTCGGCGCGGAATCTGAATTCGGGCGCGATCCATGCCCCGGCCGTCCATGAGCGACAACGTGCAACCAAAAAGTGGTCTTCTCGCCCACGTCCACGCCGACGTATTTGACCTTGTCATTCTCCAGCAGGTTCTCGCCGCCTTCGTTGATCAGGAATTCCGCGTTCTCCAGCAGGTCGCGCTGGTGGGCGATAAACCAATCGGTGCCGGTGTCGCCGACCTCTTCATCGCTAACGGCGAGAAAGATCACGTCGCGGTCCAGCGGGAGTTTCTCGCGTTTCAGCATGACCATGACCACCAGTTGCGCCAGACCTTCATCTTTCATGTCCTGGGCGCCACGGCCCCAGAGGTAGCCGTCCTTGATCTCTCCGCTGAAGGGCGGAACTCGCCAGTGCGAGGCGTCGCTGGTCACCACGTCCATGTGGTTCAGCAGAATGATGGGACGCTTGGCTTCTGCCGTGGCATGCGGCAGGCGCGCCCACAGATCGCCGCGTCCCGGAGAGTACTCGAAGGCGCGGTTCTCGATTCCCTCGTCATCGAGGATCTTCTTGAAGAAAGAAACCGCGCGCATTTCGTTGCCAGGGGGATTGGTGGTGTCGATGCGCAAGTACTGCTGCATCCATGTCAGCGCGAGATCGGCGTACTGCTGCAGATGCTCCGCGGGGACGCGCGAAGATGCCAGAACGTAGGGCGATTCCTCACTCGAGATGGGTCTCGCGGCCGCTCCCCGGACAAAACTTACCCCACACAACACGGCTGCACAGGCCGCAAGTCCCAGCAAGAGTCGTTCCCGAAAGCCTGCCAACCGGCGGTTGCTGCCTACCCAGCCCAGGCTCATAGTTCCCAAATTTCGCCTCCCCCGACCTAACAATGGACCTAACATTTGCGCGCAGTTTTCATATCAGGTTTATTGATAGGAAATTTATTTTCGGAGTTCGTGCCGCACGGAATCGCCGCCCTTCGGGCTCGCAACCGATGCCTCCATGACGAAATGATGATATTCCCGGCCACGGGTCCAAGTCAATTAGCCTTTCCGCGGGCAGAGACGAGGTTCTTCTGAGGGCCCTTTAGGAAAAAATATAGGGGAGCGGGAGTCCATCGTCTTTCGGTCGGCCCGAGAGCAATTCTAGTCTCCGCACGCTCTTCAGATTCCGCTTGTTACGGTTATTGACATCGGCGCACGGCCGGCGATACAATTCCGGCATGACCAGGGGAGAGATTCGTCACGCGGAGTGAGAATTCAGCCCGCACGGAAAAAGGAAAATCCTATCCGTTGATCCCACCATGCCGAATGGCTGCCAGAGAAAACGATGATGATCAAATATTATCGGGCCGTTTTCCTTTCACCCCACCTCGATGACGCTGTGTTTTCCTGTGGGGGAAGCATCGCGAAGCTTGCTGGCGAGGGACCGATCCTAGTCCTGAACGTATTCAGCTCTTATCCCGCCGAAGTTCGCCGGGGGCCGGTCGTGATTTCACGGGAAAGGTTCGACGAGGACGCCAAGGCGGCGGCGCTACTCGGTTTCACGACCGAGAACCTGGATGAAGTCGATGCCGCGCTTCGCCATCCCGCCTACCGATCTCCAGCAAATCTGTTCCGCCCCCCGGTTCCGGAGGATATCGATCGCCTGGCAGCGACGTCCGCCAGGATTGGCGATTTTCTATCCTCCATACATTACGATGCCATCTACCTGCCTCTCGGCATCGGCTGGCACGTCGATCACGTCTTGTCTCACCTCGCCACCAAGCATCTGCACGGACTGCCGAGCACTTATTTTTGTGAGGATGCGCCGTATTGCTTGATCCCGAATGCCACTCAGTATCGATTAAGGGAACTTGGGAAGATCGCGGATGAGCATGCGGATGGTGCGCTCTCCCCGCGGAGCTTCGCTCAGGAGTGGTATGAGACAAGCGCGGACTGCGCGACCCTGGCGCCGATCAAGACAATGGCTTGGCCGGAGCGAGGGGTGGCGGCCCTGGTGGTTGCGCTCTACCTGAGAACTCTTCTCGCGAAGCATCGGAGTATGAGGAGAGAGCGCGAAGCTGAATATACCCTCAAGCCCATGGTACAAAGTATCACAGGACACTTCGACGCAAAGATCGAAGCCTGCTATCGCTACGAATCGCAGATCAGCCAGTTCTCCGTCAGCCGCACGGATTGCGTTGCGCGCTACCGCAGGTACTCGAAGTCGATGGTGGTGGGCCCCGCGGATGCGCCGGCGGACATGTATGAGCGATTTTGGCAATTGGAAGGCGCCAGCGTCGGCAGTGGAAACTGATCTGTCTCGTGCATGCGATTGGCGCCTCAGGTCTGCCAGGGCACCCCGTAATGCAGTTGCGTCGACATCTTTTCATCGCAAAATTTCTTGAGTGATGGCCAATTCGGATTCAGTCAGCATCTGTCTCTGCTCTGACGACTTCCTTCCCGCGGTCACGGGAGCCGGGACACACGTCCAACGGATCACCGAAGAACTGGTCCGGCGGGGGCATCGGGTTTCAATCATTACGACCCGGCGGTCCGGACAGCCACACCGTGAAGTCTGGCAGGGAGCAAACGTTCATCGCGTATTCAGCGTGAGCATTCGCGGTTACTACCAGGCCTTCCCCTCCGCATCAACGATCACCCGGATACTGGAGGAAAACTCCGTCGCGATCCTCCATCATCATTACTTGGGAGTAATGATGATGCGGGCGGAAAAGGTGGCACGGCGTCTGGGTTTGCCGCAGGTGTATACCTACCACATGCCGGTTGACGTCCTTGTCCAGTGGTGGCCGATGCAGATGTTCCGCCCGCTCTTCAGTCGTATAATCGTGGATTACTGCAACAAGTTCGACTTGATCATCTCCCCGTCGCTCAACCTGGCCGAGCGGATTCGGGAAGAGGGTGTCCGCACACCCATCCGACATATCACGAACCCCGTAGTGTTCGATCCGGCAGCTCACGTCGAACCCGTTCCGCGACCGGCTCCCTTCATGGTGCTTTTCGCAGGCAGGCTCGAGCCGGAAAAGAACATCCGGTTCCTCCTGGAAGGCTTCCGCTCGGCGCTCAACACGGGCCTGAGAGCCGGGTTGTGGATAGCCGGCACGGGCAGCCAGCAACGCCGGCTCGAGTCCGTCTGCAAGAGTCTGGGCATCAGCGAACATGTGCACTTCCTGGGACAGGTGGAACATTCGCGGCTTGGCAATTATTACGCCGCTTGCGATGTGTTCGTTCTGCCGTCCTTGGTCGAAACCCAGGGGCTCGTTGCGATGGAAGCGATGCGTTTCGCGCGGCCGGTGATTGTGACTCGGTCAATCGTGGCGGCGCGGGAACTCGTCGATGA
>Ga0187878_1003585_pt1 | contig 12654 bp, 10 predicted proteins | sample June2016WEW_17_1_FD_132979 | JGI IMG/M metagenome (GOLD analysis project Ga0187878, IMG submission 132979) | Peatland microbial communities from SPRUCE experiment site at the Marcell Experimental Forest, Minnesota, USA - June2016WEW_17_150 | ecosystem: Environmental > Terrestrial > Soil >...
AGAGGAGCCTGTTCCACCGCCTCACCCGCGCTTGCCTCAGCACCAACACCATCACCTACAAAGACTTAGTGGCAGAACCGGAGCTAGCTTGATATTCACATCTCGAGGAACGAAGCCAGAATGGGCGATTATTTACTTGACAAAAGCAAGTCCGCATGATACGATTTCACCATGAAATCGAGGCTTACTTCTTCGGTCGCTTGGCAGACGCAGAAGCCCGAATTTGACGCTTCAAGTCACGCTTTATCGAGGCTACAAGCTTCCGCGTCGGTACATTGCGAATCAACTCTCGCTTCTTCTTGTCGTCCATTGGAGACCTCACGATGAATCTGACTGACCTAATGAATTCGTTCTCTACCGATGACAAATGCCGTGAACTTCTGAAACGGCTCCGCTGGCCGGACGGCGCAGAATGCCCACGCTGCCAAGGGAAGGCTACAGAGCTTGAGACCGAAAAGCAATTGTTCTGGTGCGGAGCGTGTGATTATCAGTTCACGGTCACAGCCGGAACGATTTTCAATGACACTCACTTGCCGCTCGTAAAATGGTTCATGGCTACTCTGTTGCTCTGCGAAGCGAGAAAAGGAATGTCCGCAAATCAGGTCAAGCGGACTTTGGGAATCAGCTACAAGACCGCATGGTATCTCTGCCATCGGATTCGAGCCGCGATGGTGGAAAGTCAGAAGGAAAAACTTGACGGCATTGTCGAAATGGATGAGACCTATTTCGGCGGACGCAAAAAAGGTGTCACGATGGCCGAAGCCAAGGCCGCCAAGCAGATTGTACTGGGTATCAGAAAGCGCGGCGGGGAACTCCGCTTCTTTCAGGCCAAGGATGTGACGGCTAGGACGCTCCAAGAGTTTATCCAAACGAACGTGTCCGATGATGTTGAGATGTTTGTGACCGATGAATTTCCGGTCTATCCCTACGCCGTGAAAGGAAAGATCGCAGGAAAGCATCGGCAGATTCGCCACAAGGAAACTTACGTTCGGGGCGACGTTCATACCAACACTGTCGAAAGTGCCTTTTCCCTTTTCAAGCGCGGGGTCATGGGAACGTGGCACAAAATCAGCGCGAAGCATCTTTCCGCTTACCTCAACGAAATGACTTTCCGCTTCAATCGGCGCAAGTCTGACGTGTTGTTTCTCGATACGCTCCGTCATATGATTACGGCTTCTACGCTCACGTTCGAGAAGCTCACTGCTGCGTAATGGGGGATGCCATGCCTACTTTCAGGATAGCTCATATCCGCCGGAAAGATGATCGGGGCCAAGATGTTGACCTAATCATAATTCCTCTGGACTCCTCCTTCGCGTATAAACCTCCTCAGGAGCAACGGGAAATCATTTTTGACCTACAAAGCCGTTCCGAGGCCGCGGGACTCGCGGGCACGGTTGTCCCCGTTTGGGATGCTGGGAATAGGCGTATGGCATTTATCGCGCCGCAGAACTGGCATCCATTCTTCCAAAGTGTCAGCCTCCAATGGGTATTCGCTAACATCAATCGGGACTTGTATTGGTAACAAACTCCAGCATAGCCCGAGAATTTTTCTCTATGATGTCCTTCAATCCTTGGGGGGTCTCTGTTGGAGTATCGCTCAATCCCTGTTCCAGTCTAGCGCCCGGAAGCTGCTCAGGTAGTCCTAGGAAATAGGAATCAGTGTCCAGGATTGTTTTAATCTTGTCCCCGATGCCTTGCGGTACTTTCGGCCTCCCTCCCCTATTCCATATCTTCCTGAGCTTTTTCTCTAGAATGAAGTAGGGCTTGTCGTTGATCTCCCACTTAATGAGTGTTGTTGATTTTCCGACTTGCGGGTCATTCTCAGCCATAAACTTAGCTTCGGCAACTCTGTAGAGCACAATGTTCAATGGGTCGAAATGAGATGTGGTATTCCGAGAGTGGGAATGCAACATCGTCAGTGCATAGTAATAGCCAGTCCCTATCGCATGAAACCCGATTAGGTCATGGCCGAACGACGTTCCTGGATGATCGACAGAGAATATGTGCCCTGGTCCGCTGTTGTCAAATCCCGCGACCAGCAAGAGAGGAGCTTGGTTTGGGTCAAGGGAAAGTCTGGTCTCATCAAGTTGGGATTTCATCTGTTCATAGACACGGTCTGTGAACAATGGGGGACTATTTTTTTGAAACCTATCCCAATCCAACTTGTTGGGCTTTAGGTGTCGCTCCTCTTTAACCTTGACCAGTTCTTCGTGATAGGCGTTGGTAACAGCCTTGGACACTTCTTCGACGCTCGGAGTTTCAGTCTTTGGAAAGTTGCGCTTCACGCTTCTCAAGAGGGATGTCATGGAATCTACGTCACCAGCGAACATGATCGCCCATTTTTGGTGAAACCAGCGCAGCTTGAAAATCTTGCTCGATGACGCTGTATAGGGTGCGGAAACCGCTTCGTCTGTGGCAAGCACCAAACTTCTGCGATTATCTGCCAATGCTGCAATACATACGGTCAAGCGGAAACCCCAATCTTCTGGCCTTGAGAGGCGCAGACTCGCACCCAAGCCTATCCTAGACCATTTTCCATGTTCCGACTTACAATCTTCTTTCTGGCGCGATTCTAGCATAATTCACACTCCTACTTTTGTGAAGTATATAATCTCGCCAGAATGTTATAGAAAACAAAGGCACTTCTCACATTGTGAGAAACATGTCAGGCGTGCGGCTCAGGCATCCCAGGCGAGGCAGATCTGCTCGATGGTATCGATCATGTTCTCGACCTCTTCGTGGCTGAGGGTGGCGACGGGATGGACGGACTTGTTCCGGGTCACCCAGATGCGGCGCAGCAGGGTTTTCTGCTCCAGGGTGATGTAACCGTTCTGCTCGAGCCGGTCGAAGAGAATTTCGGTTGAACCCTTCAGGCCCAGGCGCAGGCCCATGCGGCGGGCGATGCCGCGCAGGCGGCGCTCGTACTCCTCGCCCGCGACTTTGCCGGCCAGCTTGGGATGTTCTTCGACGAGGATGCGGGCGAGTTCGAGCGGGCCGTATTTGTTGAAGAACGGCCGCAGGGCCTGCCCGGCGCGCCGGCGCTGCACCCAGACATCGGCGTCGAAGGCTTCGCGCGCGGCGTCAGAGTCGGGCGCGTGGTCGGACCCCTTGGTCAGCTCATGGAAAGCCCAAAGCGCCGTGGACGTGTCGGCGACCGATTCCAGACGGAAGTGCTTCTGCCACTCGCGGAGTTCATCGCAGAAAGCCATGTAGAGGTCCACGGTGGTGGGCCGGTGGACTTGCAGCAGATTGATCACCGGAGTGCTGAAGATCCCGAAGCGGTCGGGGTGCACAAAGCGCAGGAGGAGGGAGACGGTGCCGATGTTGTGCACCAGGCCGAGGAGACGCTCGATCAATTCGCGGTCGGAGGGCGCGGGGGCCATGTAGAAGCGGGATTGCTTGAGCGCCGCGTCGAGGTCGCGTTCCCGTGGCTCCGTCCAGTAGTGGCCGAAGGGCGTGCGCGTCGTGTCGAAGAGCTTGAGGATGTCGCGCGCCACCAGCCAGCGCTTGCCAGCCCGCAATTGCTCGAAGTCCTTCTCCAGGGCGCGGAAATTGTACGTCCGCCCAAACTTCTCGCGGCAAACATCCGGGAAGCGTCCGAGATAAGTGGGAAGATCAAAACCGGGCATCGGTCTTTCCTGCATCTAGGATTCTTCTTCCTTCTCCGTCGTCCGTCGCACCGTCACCTGGGTGCTGGTTTCGGTCGTCACGTAGGGGCGGAGCTGGCGGAGCAGCGGCTCCGGCCAGAGGCGTTCTTTCAGCACGCGCCGCAGCTCGTGGAGGTCCAAGCCCGCCACCTCTTCCCAGCGATCGAGCTTTTTGAGGAGAAGCTCCAGGCCCTCGCGCTCCGGGTCGTTCTTGCCGGGCAGCTTGAGCTGTTCGACTTCCTTGACGCTCACGCTTACGCCGCTGCCCGCCACTACGCGGACTTTCTGCTGGCGGCAGAATTCGGCGATGAGCTCTCGGAGCTCGTCCCACTGGTGATTGAGCTCGTCGAGCTGGCGCTTGGTCGCGGCGAGGCGGTTGGCAAGCTTCACGCCTTCGTCGGCGGCGAACTGCGCAGGGGAGAGAGTGTGCGCGGCCACGACGTGTTTCCAGAGAGGGCAGAGCGGTTGATATTCGCACCAGTCGCACCACTCGCCCTTCTGGGGCTCGAATTTCGTTTCCGCCTCGATATGGTCGATCCCTTCGATGGTCGCCTGCCGCAAGACTTCGAGCTGTTCCGGCGTGCGCCCCGAGGTCATGGTGGTGTCGTTGTGAACGTAATGCCAGATGAGCTCGATCCGCTCGGCTTGCGGCCACTGCCGCCGCAGGCCGATCTGGTAGAGGGGGAGCTGGCGGTCGCGGTCGAGGGTCTCCTGGGCGGGGAGCAATCGCGCCGTCTTGTAATCGTGGATTTCGTAAGTGCCGTCGGCCCGGCGCGCCACCCGGTCGATGAAGCCCGTCATCCGGTAGCGGTCGCTCGCGTCGAGTGCGAAGCTGAGCCGCAGCTCGGTGGCGAGTGTCAGCGATTGATTGAAGGGCTGAAAGCGCTCATAGTATTGGCGGATGCAGCGCGCGCCGTATTCGAAGTAGTGCTGCTCGGCCATTCCCTGGCGGGTGATCTTCACACCCGGGCTCCACTGCTTCTGCCAGTCCGCGCGATACGACTCCAGCAGTTCGCCGAGCGAGTTCAGCCTCTCGAGCTGGAGGTCGTTGTAGAGTTTCTCGAAGGCGTCGTGCACGCGGCTGCCCACGAACGCCTCAACGGTTTCCTCGATGGGCGTCTCAACGCGTTCGATGTACCGGTACTTGTACTTCAGCGGACAGGTTTCGAAAGCCTCCAGCTTGGAATAGGAATATGTGCGCATCGCCGCAATCCCGACCATCCCGGGCGACAGCCGTCGCGCCGCCCTCGATGGCGAAGTGATAGCAGGTTCGCATCATACCACCGGCCATGGGAGGGGGCCAGATGGCGCGATGCGCGCCTTTGGCACACTGTCCGGGAATACCGGCGAAGGATGGTGAGGGTGGCCGCACTTGGCCAGGGTTGGTGGAGGGAGGCCAGGATTCTCGGGCAGGCGTGTCAGACCGAAGGTGAGTTTCGATGTAAGTATTTGAAAGTACAGACATTATGCACACACTCCGGGCGGCGATTTGGTGATCCGATTGCCCTACTCAGGGCGGAAGTGAAAGCGGCAGTTGCAGGAGGTGGACCATGAAACGCGCATATCACCTGGCAGCTCTGGCAGCGATGATGTTGGTTTCGCTGACGGTTTTGGCTGTCGAGCCGGCCCTCGGGCAGGAGCAGGGTCAGGGTCAGGAAGAGCTCACGACCGGCGTGGCGCGCGTCAGCCTGGTTCATGGTGACGTGACCTCGATGCGCGGCGACTCCGGCGACTGGGTGGCCGCCACCGTGAACGCGCCCCTCGTGCGCGGCGACAAGATCGCCACCGGAGAAAACTCGCAGGTGGAGATCCAGCTCGACTATGCCAACGTCCTGCGTCTGGCGCCTCGGACCGAGGCTACTATCGCCGACTTGACCCGCACTCGAATCCAGATTCAGGTAGTGCAAGGAGTGGCGAACTTCTCCGTCCTCAAGGGCAGCGAAGCGGAAGCGGAGATCGACACGGCCAACATGGCGGTGCGGCCTCTCGAGGAGGGGGCCTACCGCATCGAGGTGACTTCGCCGACCGAGACCCAACTGATCGTGCGCAAAGGCCAGGCGGAAGTCTCCAACCCGGATGGCAGCACGCGCGTGGAGACTGGTCGCATGATCCGCGTGCAAGGGTCCGATCATCCCGAATATCAGATCGCCAGCGCTCCGGGCAACGACGAATGGGACAAGTGGAACAAGGAGCGCGATAACCAAATCAACGACGCGCAGAGCTACAGCCATGCCAACCGCTATTACACCGGCGCGCAGGACCTGGACCGCAACGGCCGATGGATCGATACGCCGGATTACGGCTCCGTATGGACGCCCGATGTGAGTGAGGGCTGGGCTCCTTACCGCGACGGCTCGTGGACTTGGGAACCTTATTGGGGCTGGACATGGGTTTCCTACGAGCCCTGGGGTTGGGCCCCGTACCACTATGGGCGATGGTTCTATTACGGCAACTCCTGGTGCTGGTGGCCGGGCCACCACGCCTACGGGTACCGCCCGGCCTGGGGCCCCGCTTACGTGTCGTTCCTCGGCTTCGGATTCGGCGGGCGCAACTGGGGCTTTGGCTACGGGTACAACTCGATCGGCTGGTGCCCGCTCGGCCCCTATGATTCGTACTATCCGTGGTGGGGCCGGCACAACACCTACCGCGCGGTGAACATAACAAATATTACTAACATAAATAATTACAACTCAGGGTCTCGCCGCCCGCTTGGACCCCGGGGCTATACGTCGAACCTGCAGGCGGCGCTCAGCAACGACCGGATTCGCGGCGGGATCACCCAGGCCTCCACGGAGGACTTCGCGCGGGGGCGTGTGCCGCGGCAGCAACCGCGCCTCGACGCCAACGCACTGCGCCAGGGACAGCTCGTGCAGGGCACCATCCCCGCCGTGCCCACGCGTGAAACCCTGCGGCCCGTCAACCGGCCGGCGAACGCCGCGGCGTTCTCGGGACGGACCGGTGGCGCGCAGACCTTCTTCTCGCGCCAGCAGCCGCCCACGACAACTCGGTCTTTTGCCCAGCAGTCCGCAGCCATGCAGCAGATGGTGCAGCGGAATCCCTTCCAAGGCGGGGGACAGGTGGCGCGTCCGGCGGCAACTTCGGATTCGAGCCGGCAACCTGCCGCCAGTATCCAGGGCGCGACCGCTCAACGTGCCACACCCGGGGCCGGAAATCAGCCCGCCGTGAATGCGGGACGGGCACCGAATGCTGTCAACGGGCGAGTGGCGGGCACAAATTCCGGCTGGAGTTCTTTCGGTCAGCCTGCCGCGAGCAGCCCCGCGCGTGCTGCGGCGAGTCAGGCACCGGCGGCAGCGGCGCGTTCGCCGCAAGCCGAGCCCGCCACCCGGCCGGCGGCTTCGCAGGCTGCGCCCGCTTCTCAGCAGCAACCCGGTTGGCAGCACTTCGGCACCGGCCAGCCGCGCGCAGTTCCCAACCGGCCGACCACCACGGGAACGCCGCAAGGGACTTCATCGGCCCCGCAGGCGGCCCCGGCGCGTGCCGGCGAGGAGCGCTCTGGAGGCTCTCGCCAAGCCCCCACTTCCACGGCACCGCGCGTGACGGTGACTCCTTCCAACGCATCCGGCGTTGAGTCGAAGCCCGCGCCACGGAGTGCCGCGGAGCCCAGCAGATTCCAGTCGTTCGGCGGGCAGTCGCAGCCGAGCGTTGAGTCGCGTCCCGCGCCGAGCAGCCGACAGTCCTCCGGCTGGAGCCGGTTTAGCTCAACATCATCCAGCGGCGAGCGGCCGGCGCTCGACATCCGCAAGCCCATCGTCACCGAGCGCGCCGCTCCCCGGAGCTATGGGGGCAGCGGGACCAGCAGCGGGTGGGAGAATCGCCAGCGCAGCGCTCCCACTGCTCCTCCCCGTAATTTCCAGGGTGGCCGCGCAGCCCCCTCCGCGCCACCCAGCAGTTATCAGGGCGGCGGCAATCGTGGCTGGTCAGCTCCTTCGGGCGGAGGAGGAGGCCGGAGCGTTCAGTCGGCTCCCGCGCGCAGTTACGGAGGCGGTGGGGGTGGCGGAGGCGGGCGAGGCGCTTCGGCGCCCTCCGGCGGCGGCCACGTCTCCTCCGGGTCTCACTCGAGTGCCGGTAACAGAGGCCATTGATAAGGCAAGGTTCTAATTCCTTCCTCACAGGCGCAGCGGGCAACCAGGCTCGTCGCGCCCGACTTTTTCTATCCCCCTCAACGCCGACTGTCCGACGGAACAACCGGTTTAGCTCTTGGCGTGGGGGCGCCCGGTCGCCTTGCAGATGCGCCCGGTGTGCGCTGCGGTTACGATTGCTATCAACGAAGGTAGCGCCGCCCTTCAGGGCGGCACATCCCGGCCTGAACCCCGGCGCTAAACGGCAATATACGTCAGCCTGCGGGGTTGTGATTCTTGTGGTAGATTAGGCTTCAAATGTTGCCCGGGATCTCTGACACCAGCCCTGAGATGGAGCGAGTGCACATTCAAATGCTGCGCGCCATGCCCTCATGGAAGAAGTTCCAGTTGATCAACGATCTCATCGTCACCGGCTGGAATCTGGCGCTGGCGGGACTCCACCAACGCTTTCCCAACGCAAGCCCGGAGGAATTGCGCCGCAGGCTTGCCACCCTGACACTCGGCCCGGAGCTGGCGAGCAGAGTTTATGGCCCGGAACCCAGCCCGCCCACTTTCACGTGACCTATGGAACCGATCGAGATCCTTCACCACGTCACATCGAAGTTGACGGAACTGGGAATTCCCTACATGGTCGGAGGGTCCTTTGCCAGTTCCTTGTACGGCCTAGCTCGTACAACACAAGACGCGGACCTTGTTGTGTCCCTGACCCAGAGCCAGGTCCCAGCCTTGGTTGAGGCCTTCACAGGGCAGTTCTATCTTGACTCAACGATGATCAAGGACTCCCTGCGGCATCAAACCTCGTTCAACATCATTCACTTGGAATCCACATTCAAAATCGACTTCTTCCCACTTCAGCCAGGAGAGTTCCATCAACAGAGTTTTTCACGGCGGCGCCTGGAACCTATTGACGCTACTCTGAAGGTTCGCGAATACGTTCAAAGCGCGGAAGACACCGTGCTTTACAAACTCGATTGGTACCGTAAGGGAGGGGGCGTGTCCGAGGTACAGTGGCGCGACATCCTCGGAATCCTCAAGACCCAAGGCGCCGCCCTTGACGGAGATTATCTCGACCGATGGGCCAGGGAGCTGGGTCTGGCGGAACTTTTGGAGGGCGCGAAAGGTGAGGCGGGTCTCAGGTGAAACTGAGAAATCTGAAACCCGCCTCTGCAGGCAGCAAACTACATTCCAAGTACCAGCTTGTCGATCCGCTTGCGGACGTCAGTGAGGTAGGCCAGATCGCCTGAATCCAGCTCGGCGGTCACCGTACCGCTGTAGCCGATCTCGCCCAGCGCCTTGCGAATCTCGGCCCAGTCAATGTCGCCTTCGCCGAGATTGACAAACTGGGCGGTGATCGAATCCCCCTTCCCCATCTTGAAGTCTTTCAGGTGGACCTTGGCGATCCGCTTATCGAGCGTCCGAATCCAATCCTGCGGGTAGCCGTAAAGCACGACGTTGCCGACGTCGAAGTAGGATTTCACCCAAGGACTCTTGAACTCGTCGACGTAGGTGGCGAATTCCAGCGGGCTGAGCAGGAACTTGTTCCAGACTTCCTCGACGGCGATGACCACCTTCAGTTCCGCCGCCGGGGGTAGCAATTCGCGGATGTGCTTTTGCGAGCGCGTCCAGGCGTCTTTGTAGCGGGTCTGGGGGTTCACCACCGCCGGCACAAGGAGCACGGCTTCGGCGCCCCAGAACTTGGCGTTGTGGAGCGACGTCTTCATGCCGTCCATGCTCTTCTTTACCGCCGCCGGGTCGGTTGAGGAGAGCGGATTCCCCCAGTGGGCCTGGTTCATCACGGAGGTGATCCGGATCTTGGCATCTTCGGCGGCCTTTTTGATCTCCTCCGCCACGCGCTGGTCTTCGGTCGTGTATCCTTCCACGGCGTCAAAGCCGGCGTCGGCCGCCATCTTGAAGCGGTCTGCGATGCTGAGTTTGTCGGGCAGCATCCCCCACACCACGCCCTTGATCATCTTCCCGCCCGCGGCAGGCGCCGCGGCTGCGGGAAGAGTGGAAGGCAGCGCCACCGCGCAGGCCGCCCCCACGGACGTCTTCAGAAAATCGCGACGTGAAGTATCATTCCCCATAACATCCTCCTTGGTTTTGGCCGGTGGAGTCCTCGGAGGGCTCCGTCCGGCCCACGATTCATCTCATCCCAGCTTGTTGATATCGATCTTGGGATCGAAGACTTCGTTCGAATTCATGAGCTCTTCCCAGGTAACTTCCTTGCCGGTGTAGGCGGCCGTCCGGCCGAGCATGGCGGTCAGCGCGGAGTCGGCGCCCTGCGAGGCTTCGTTGAGGAAGTTACCGCTGGTGATGCTTTCCACAACGGCCTTCTGCTTTTCCGAATCGGACTGGTCGAGCGAGCCGCGGAAGGTGCCGGCGGCCGAGAACTGGCTGCCCTGCTGGCCTGCCCCGAGGCCGGCATCCCACTTCTCTTCGCCCGCGATGCTCATGCGGTGGTCGTAATGCGCTTCGCAGCTGCCGCGCGTCCCGAAGAAGCGCACCGCCGCGTCGAACTCGTGCTTGTCGAATTGGGTCGAGCCGAAGCTGACCTGCACGTCGCCGGGGTAGGTGAACACGAGATTGAAGTTATCGTAGCAGTTGCCCGCGTCGTTGCGCAGTTTGCGGCTGCCCGCACCCACCGCCTTCACGGGATGGCCCTGCAGCAGCCAGTTGCAGATGTCGATGACGTGAATGTTCTGCTCGACGATGATGTCGCCGGAGAGATGCCGGTCCCACACCCAGTTGCGAAAGCGCTTGGTTTCCGCCGAAACATTGCCCCAGTCCGGCCGGTCGATGTGCGGGCAGTAGTAGTAAGCGAGGCCGCACCCGATCTGGCCCAGCGCGCCGTTGTGAATCCGCCGCACCATCTCCACGAACGGAGGAGCCTTGCGAATCTGGAATCCCACCGCCAGGCTCAGCTTGCCCTGCGCCTTCTTGCCGACTTCCACGGCGCGCTTCGCCCCCGGAACATCGATCGCCACCGGCTTCTCGCAATAAACGTGCTTTCCGCCCGCCACCACCGCCTCCAGATGATGAGGGTGGAAATAGGGCGGCGTCGAAACCAGAATGACGTCCACTTCTTTCGAGCCGATAATCTGCTCGTAGGACTTGGGTCCCTTGAAGAGCTGAGACTTGTCGATGGCGGCATAACCCTTGGCAGCTTGCTGCCCGTTGAAGTTCTTTTCCGCCGCCTCGAGCTGGTCGGCAAAGAGATCGGCCAGCGCCACAACGCGCGCCGTGGTGTTGTCCACAAAGCCGCCGCCGACAGCCGTGCCGCGCCCGCCACAGCCGAGAATGCCCAGCCGCACTGCGGAATTGGCCGCCGTCCCGCGCACCAATTCCGGCTTGATGATCATGAAGCCCGCGGCCGCCGCGGCCGCGCTGCCCAGAAATTCCCTGCGTCCGATCTTGCTGTCCGAATGATCCTTTTCCATAAGACTTCATCTCCCTCCGGTTGTTGGTGAGCCACGCTGCCGTCCTAAAACCGGCGCCGGCCCCCACCTACTTTCCGAGTTCCATGATCTCGATGTCTTTCCAGTGAATCTTTCCGCCCCCACCGCTGTGAAGTTGCAGCCCGATGACACCGTCGAAGAACCGCGGCGCGGGATCGTCGAAATCCACGATCTGCACGCCGTTCATGCGCGTCACGATGTGTCGCCCCTCAATGGCGATTTCCAGCTCGTTCCACTCGTTGGGTTTGATGGCGCGAGCGCTTTCCGCAGTGTTCTGCGCCACCCACTGGCGGCCCCCGCTTTCATAGACCCCTCCCGTGTCGCGCGAAGGATCGACCTCCACCTGAGTGCCTTCGATGTCCGGCCCCGACTGCCCTTCGCCGAGCATGCGCGAGCGGAGAAAAACGCCATAGTTTCCCAGCTTCTCGCACTTGAACTTCACCCGCAGCAAGAAGTCCTGATAAGTCTTCTCGGTAACCAGATAGCCGTACTTGTCGGTGAGTCCTTCGCCGAGAATGGTGCCATTCTCCACCGCCCATTTCTCCTTGCCGTAGGCACGCCAGCCGCTCAGGTCCTTGCCGTTGAAAAGCGGAAGCCACTTGTCACCCGCTTGCGCCACCGCGCACACCAAGACCCATAGCAGAATAGCCACACTCCGGGTGAGCACCTTCATAATTCCCTTCCTTTCCCGACCGCAGGCACGAGGCACACTGAACCTCCAGTGGCTCCTTTGCCAATGTCTGCTCTCTGCTTGCAGGCCGAAACCTTATCACAAGGCGCGGGGGGAGAGAAGAATAAGGTTGGCCTTGGCCCGCCGGCGCGATCTCCCTTTCGAGTCTTTGTGGGCAATTCAATTCGAAAGGCCGGGAACCCACTTCACGGCGTTATCGTAGAAGAGTTTCTTCAGGATCGGCTCGGGGAGGGCAAGACCCTGGATCTTGTGGCCGTTGTACTCCAGCGTTTCGGCCGTGGCGAAATACTTCCAGTCGCGCGCGTATTCCTCCTCCCAATGCTTCACGGTGACTTCCGGCTTTTCCCAGGGCATAAAGACGAGATCGGTGCCGTAGAGCACCCGGTCTTGATACTTGGTGAGAAACGCCCGCACCTTCTCTCGCCGCTGGAGCATCAGGTAAGGCACGCGGGCCGCCGTGTCCACGGCGAAATTCGGGTAAAGGTCAAAGCGTTTCGCGATCTCGTCCACGTCGACTTCCATGCTGCCCAGGTGGCAGCCGACCACCCGCAAGTTGGGATGCGCCTTTACCATGCGGTCGCGCGCCGCGAGGATGGTTTCTTTCGACGGCCGCTCCGGATGCTTGTACATGTGCCAATCGGGGTTCTCCTTGTAATAGGAGTAGTCCGGACTGGCGGGGTCGAGCGGCTGCCACGCCGAGGTCGGCTCGGCGATGTGGGCAAAGAGCGTCTTGTGGCGCGCGGCGATGAAATCGAGGATGG
>Ga0187878_1003587_pt1 | contig 12653 bp, 11 predicted proteins | sample June2016WEW_17_1_FD_132979 | JGI IMG/M metagenome (GOLD analysis project Ga0187878, IMG submission 132979) | Peatland microbial communities from SPRUCE experiment site at the Marcell Experimental Forest, Minnesota, USA - June2016WEW_17_150 | ecosystem: Environmental > Terrestrial > Soil >...
CAGAGGCGCGGTTGCGGCCCCGGCGGCGGTAGGCACCGGCTCCAACAAGGCCAGCGCCTGCCGCGCGATTTCCTTGGGCGCCAGCGTGTCCAGGGCTTCCAGAGCGTCGGCGCGCAGTCGCGGATCGCCCGACTGGAGTTTCTCGAAGATGGTCAGCATCCGGTCGCGCCCGCAGACGATGCCCAGCATATGGAAGACGCGTTCCTCAATCTTCACTCGGTCTTCTTCCAGGCCTTGGGCCAGCATCCGTTCCGCCTCACTGGCCGGGTGCGGCACCAGAGCCTGTGAGCAGAGCAGGCTCTGGCGGAAGGCGGTCAGTTCCTCGTGGGCGAAGTTGAAAAGGCCCGTCCGCGCCGTCTCGGGCAAAGGGCCGGCGCGGGCCAGACGCTCGAAGGACTTCAGGACTTTCCAGCGCACGCGCCATTCGGGATCTTTCAGAAGCTGGAGGAGCGTTTCGACGACCTGGGGATTTTTCAGGCGGCCCAACACGTCGGCCAATTCACTGCGTATTTCCGGGCGATGGGAGCTGGCGGCGGTCTGCATCAATTCCTGGATGCACGTCGGGCCGCATTTCGTGACGATGGCTGCGAGGCTGCGGCGCGCGTCGTGGCGCAGTTGAGGTGGACCGGCTAGGGCTTCGATCAAATTCGGCATGACGCGGGGCGAGCCGACGCGCCCCAGAGCCTGCGCGGCCTCGCAGCGGATCCGGGGTTCGGGGTCGTTGAGCAGCGCCGCCAGCAGGTCCACCGACTGCTCCAGAGGCAGCCGGCCCAAGGCGTAGGTGGCGGTGGCGCGGGCCGTGGCATCGCCGGCGGCCAGTTCTTGCATCAACGGCAGCGATTCGAGGGCTGCGGAGACGCCCTGAATGGTGGCGATGGTGAGCACGGTGTTGACCCGCGCGCGGGTGGAAGGATCCTGAAGCAGCGGTCGCAGTTTTTCCACCAAGTCGGGATCTTCTACCGTCGCCAGCGCTTCGACAGTGTTGGCGCGGACCCGTGCGTCAGGGTCGTTGAGAAGCGGGGTGATCTGATCCACGCACCGGGCGCCCGCCCGTCGTCCCAGCATGCTGACGGCGGTGGCTCGCACCCGCGCGTCCGGGTGATGCAGCAAATCGATCAGAGCCTCATTGGCTTGCTCGGCGCCGAAGCTCTCCAGGAACTGCATGGCCGCCACCACCCGTTCGGGACTGGCGCTGCGCAGCGTTTCGGCGAGGATGGCTACGCTCGAGGGGTCTTTCAACTTGGCGAGAGCGGTCGCGGCTGCCTGCCGGAGGGCGGGACTATCTGCCTGGAGGTTCTGGAGCAGGGCGCGAATATATCCCTTCTTGGCCGTGAGCGCGGCGGCCAACCAGCCGAAGGACAAGAACAACCCGATCATCGAGATTTGCCGCGGGCTGAGATACCAGTTCCCCAGCAACAGCAACACCCCTGCCACGGCCATGGAAATGGGTTTCACGAAGCCATCAATGAAGCCTCGAATTCGCGCCCGCCTGTCCAACGGCACGGGGTTGTATAGGAGCTGAAACGAAGAGTCCTGAATGGTGTAGAGCAGCACGTGGTCGCCCATCTTGGCTGTATAGACGGACGGATTTCCAAAACGCCAAGTCATCCAAAGCGTTGAAAGGCTGAGGAAGGTGGGGTGAAAAGCAATCGTCGCGCCGATACCCAGACGAGAAATCAGGGGTGAGGTGAGGAAAAGTTGCACCATCAGGCAGAGAAAGCCGGCCCAGCCGCGAAAGCTTCCCAGAAAAGCAGTGAGTTCGTTCTTGTTCGGGTAGGTATCAAGTGCTCTCTGGTTGAAACAGAAATCCACCACCGTGAAGACGGTCCAAAGCAGGAGAGTGATAAGCGCCATGGTGCGCAGCAGCGGTTCCTGGCGCAGGCGGGAGGCGCCGTCTTTGAATTTCTCCCACTCGGAAAGTCTCCGGGGAGGGGGAAGCGAAGCGCGGTCCTTGGCGGCCGCGGCCTTTTCCGGCCGGTATTTCGTGTATACGATGCCCCCTAAGACCGACGCCGCGAAAATCACGCCGGCCCACACCAGCAGGAGATTCTCTGTGCCGATGGCCCCCACCAAGGGGCGCGAGGTCAAGCCCACCCCGATCATGCCCAAAAGGCTGCCGATGGCCACCAGGGGAAACAACCGCTTGGCTTGGCGGGTGTCGAATAGGTCAGCGAGAAAAGTCCAGAACTGCAAGAGCGAGAAGTTCCAGATGGCCTGGGCAAGGATGTAGAGCACCGGGTAGAACCAGCGCGGTTGGCCGAGGAGGATGGCCCGGCTGCCGATCAGAATCACCACGAAGATCAGCGACACGCTGGCGAGAAACTTGCCCCGCTCCACCCGGTCCACCAGCGAGGTGTAGAAGATCGAGCAGATGACCAGTACTACGGCGTTCGCGAAGTACATGTAGGGCAGGTACTGAATGCCGAAGCTGGAAAGGAAGAGGGAGTCGCGGGCATTGCGGCCGAACATGATGCCCACGAAGACAAAGAAAAACACGGTCAGGCAGAGGCCGACCACTCTGCCCTCGCCGGGATAGACCGGGGCAAGCCGCGTCAGCCATTGTTTCAGGCGTGAAGATGACACATCAGCCCCCTGCTCTCACCCTTCGACTGCCATGAGGTGATGGCAGACTTGCGAGGCCACGCTCGACCCCGACGATGGCCACGGTCTTCGAATCCTGACGTTCGATCCCTGCGAGCCGCCATTCTAGCGCATTTTCACGACCCATTGCCAAAAGCATGCACCAACCTCGGGCCTCCGGGTCCAGGGCTACCCCTGGATGGATTCACGCGCGCCAGCTCCTGGAAGCGTCGGTTTGCGCGCTGAGACGCCGCGGCCTCAAAGACTCAATCCGCCTGCGCAAAGCCGGTAGCAAGCGAGCTCCTACATGGAAACTCCGTCACAGGCCGGAGGGCTATTCGTCTTTGATCGCAGCCCGCACCATAGCCATGATCGACGGTGGAATGCTCGAAGCGTGGATGCCATGGTCCTTTTCCGCGTGTTCGGCGGCAAGCTTCAGGAGCTCTTCCTCCGTCTCAGCGCGAAGCTCTTGGGAGCAATTCATGCCGAGGTCCCTGCAACGCAGCACCTTGCCCATCACCGTCTCCTTCATGTTCGGCGTACCGGGGGGGCATTCTACCATCGAGGGCAGGTCTCCCACCGACTTTCTCTCGTCGATATTGGGTTGACATTGCGGAAGCGTCCGGTATGATACGGCGCTATGGCCGACGAAGGGATCCAGAGGCGGAGGTTTCCCCGCTACCCGGCGAACGCTGAAGTGACCGTTTACCTAGACTCGGGGGCCATTCAAACGCATATGCCCCAGGTCAGCCGAGGAGGGTGTCTCATCTTCCCTCCCTTGCCTCCGCACCAGAGTCCGGCTATCAAGCTTTCCTTCCAGCTCGGTGCCGGCTTGCCCTCCATCAACTGCAAGGGCGAAATCGTATACAGCATCAGAGATCGGGGAACGGGTGTGGCTTTCACGGAGATTTCCATTTACAACCAGGATCGCATCACCGAGTTCTTCGAGAAGCGGCAGGCCGCAGGGCAGGTCGCTGGGCAGCCCGCCGCCTCCTAGCCCCAAGACCTGAATGGCACACAGTTGCCGCCATGCCCCGGGCTGATTGCTCACGGGTTGTCTCGAATCCTCCCACCACAGAGCCTATTCGTAGCGGCTGGCCTCGGGTTTCGCTTGCCTTGACGTGTCCAAATCGGTGATAATCGGACTTACCGACACAGCGCAGAACCTCGGGGGAGGACGATGCGAGCGAGAGAAGTCCGACTGTGGGGCGCGAGTGCGATGCTCCTCGTCTGCCTGGGATGCGGGGGCGGGAGCAGTGTTTTCCGCGAGGGCCGCAAGGCGGAGGCGCGAAAAGACTGGGATACCGCCCTCATCAAGTACGAGAAAGCGCTGCAAGCCGAACCCGAGAACGCTAAGTACCTCATCCATGAGAGGGTTGCGCGGACAGAGGCTTCCCTTTTTCACCTCAAGCAGGGACGCCGGCAGCTAGCCGGGGGCCGCATAGACGAGGCGACGGGCGAGTTCCAGAGAGCCGTCAGCCTTGACCCCACTAACGAGGCAGCAGCTCAGGAGTTGGGCCGGCTCCTGGCGCGACAGGTTACTGCCAAGCGCGCGCGCGAAGAGACCTTGCAGCAGGCCTTGAAGGCCCGGGAGGGAGCGGCGGGCACGTCGGGTGTCCAGCTAAAGCCTTGGCCTACAGAACCTCTAGCGCACTTTCGCATTTCCGCGGACAGCCGAAAGGTCTATGAAACGCTGGCAAAGTTGGCCGACCTGAATGTCGCCTTCACGTCCGATTTCCGGCCCCAATCGGTTTCGGTGGATCTGACCAATGTGAAAATCGAAGACGCCCTGCGCGTGGTTTCATATCAGACCAAGACTTTCTGGCGAGTGGTAACAGCCAACACCATCCTGATCGTTCCGGACACGCCCACCAACCGGAGAGACTACGAGGAAGAGGTTCTGAAAACCATCTACCTGTCGAACCCACTGGCGCCGGCCGACCGCACCGCAATCACCACGGCACTGAAGCAAGTCCTTGGATTGCAGCGAATTGTGGACAATCCCGACTCCAACGCCATCATCATTCGCGACACGCCCACCAAGGTGGCGGCGGCGGAGAAGATGATCCGGGACCTCGATCAGAACAAGGCCGAAATCCTGATTGACGTGGTGGTGGTGGAAGCCGACCGCAGCCGCATCCGCGACCTGGGCTTAACCCCGGCTACAGTCTCATCGTCAGGTACGGTTACGGCTGGCTTTCAGTCGGTCCTCGCGTTCGCCCCTTCTGCCACGGCGGCAAGTGTAGGTCTGGGCAGCTTGAGCTATCGGGACTATGCTCTTGTGCTCCCGAGCGCCGCTGCCAGCGCGGTGCTGAATGACTCACGCAGCCATATCCTCCAGAAGCCCCAGATCCGAGTTACCGACGGCCAGACAGCTAAATTGAGGATTGGCAGCCGCATTCCGTATGCCACCGGCAGCTTCCTACCCTCGCTTGGAGGGACCACGGGGGGCACCGGCACCAGCGGGAGCTTCGGCCTGCTCGCCAGCACGCAGTTCCAGTACCAGGACGTCGGTGTGAACCTGGACCTGACGCCACGCCTTCTGCCAAACGGGGAAGTCAACCTCCACGCTTCAATCGAGATCTCTTCGTTGGGTGCCGACCGGACCGTTGCTGGCATTGCGCAGCCAACCTTCAACCAGCGGAAGATCGAACACGATATTCGGCTCAAAGAGGGCGAGGTGAATCTGCTGGGAGGGTTGATCGAGACCAAGGAGACTCAGACGGCCTCGGGTGTGCCCGGGCTCAGTCAGATCCCGCTCCTGGGATATCTGTTCTCGACGCAGCACCGGGAGCGGCTGGAGACAGAAGTTCTGGTCATGCTGACTCCACGAGTGATTCGACTGCCGGAGCGCGCGGCTGAGAGTGGCAAGGAAGTTTCGGTGGGGGCTGGCGCGGCGGCACCTACGGTGCCCGCGACGCCAGGGTCGGAACCGCCCCCGCAACAACCCGAGGCGGCTCCCGAGGCACCAGGCCAGCCGCAATGAGATCTGTGATTAAGAGGAGTATCGGAGAACGTTCTTCAGGCCGCGGATTTACCCTGGTGGAGTTGATCGCGGCCATCACCATCCTCCTGATTCTCACCACTGTCGCCCTGCCCATGGCTCGCGTGCAGGTGCGACGTACCCAAGAAATGGAACTGCGGCGGGCGCTGCGCGAGATGCGTCAGGCCATCGATCGGTATAAGGACTTCGCCGATCGCGGCATGATTCCTACGAAGGCCGATAGCTTCGGGTATCCCCCTGACCTCGAGACCCTGGTGAAGGGCGTCCCACTCAAGGGGGCGGCCACCGCCAAGTACAAATTCCTTCGCCGCATCCCCGTGGATCCCCTGACGGGCCAGACGGACTGGGGACTGCGCGCCATGCAGGACGATCCGGATTCCCGCAGTTGGGGCGGCGGGAATGTGTTTGACGTGTATTCCAAGAGCCAGGGAACGGCCCTGGATGGAACGCGGCATGCCGACTGGTAAGATCATGGGACACAGAGGCAGCCTTGCCTGCAAGGCAAGGAGTCCGTTGTCCGTTGTCAGTTGTCCGTTGCCGCGGACGACGGACCACGAACCACGAACAACGTGCAAGGCGGCCTCAGAGATCAGAAACGGACAGCCATCTTCAGGCTTCACGCTCCTCGAGCTGATGATGGTCTTGACCTTGATTCTGATCCTGGCCTCGTTCGCCATCCCCACCTATCAGGTGGCCACGATGCGGGCGCGCGAGGCCGTGCTACGCGACGACCTGTACACGATGCGTTCGCTGATTGACCAGTTCACGCTCGACAAGCAACGACCGCCGCAATCGCTGGAGGAACTGGTGGAGGCGGGTTATATGCGGGGGGGGGTGCCGGTTGACCCCTTCACACGTTCGGACCAGACGTGGCAGGTAGATATCGAGGACGTTCCCGTGGGCGCCAGCCAGGCGGTGCCCGGCATTGTGGACGTCCACAGCGGCTCCGACGAAACTTCGCTCGACGGGACGCCGTACAGCAGTTGGTGAGAAGGGCAGTCTAAAGTTGAGAGTTGAAAGTCGAAAGCGGAGGCACCGAGCCGCGCGAGCCTGTGCTTCGGATCTTGACGTTTGACTTTCAACTTTGGACTTTCAACTTCCATGGAGTTTGTCTGCAAACTCGGGACTACGGCGGGCCGGGTGATCAGCCAGACGGAGGAGGCCCTCTCCGCGGCCGAACTCCGTCAGCGCCTGGCGTCGGAGGGCTACTACGTTTTCTCGGTTGAGCCCAAGCAGGTGCTCAGGGCCAAGCTGCGGGGGCTGCGGCGGCAACGGGTCCGCCCGGATGATTTCCTGATCTTCAACCAGCAATTCCTGACGCTTTCCAAGTCCGGCCTGCCCCTCCAAAAATCCCTGGATCTACTGGCCCGCCAGACCAGGAGTGAGGAGCTGCGCGCGGCCGTCGAAGATGTGCGCGAGAGAGTCCGTGCCGGGGCGCTGCTTTCCGAAGCTTTCGAAGCGCGCGGGCAGTTCCCTAAGATCTACTCGGCATCCCTGCGGGCCGGTGAACGAAGCGGCAGCCTGGACCGCGTCCTGGCGCAGTACGTCACCTACCAGAAGACGACGCGGAGTTTCCGCAAGAAGTTCTTGGCGGCGCTCATCTATCCCGCGTTCCTGCTGGTTTTTCTTTTCGCGCTCATCGCTTTTGTCATCACTTTTATCGTTCCTCGCTTCGCGTTGCTCTATGCCGACCTGAACATTGAGTTGCCGTACCTGACACGCTTCTTGATCGAGTTTTCCCTCGGCATCAAACGCGTCGGTGTTCTGGTGTTACTGGGTATCGGGGCGGGGGTCTTCGCCTGGCGTGGGGCTTGGCGCTCGCATCGCACGCGCCTGGCTTGGGACAAGGTGAAGTTCCGCCTGCCGGTGGTGGGGAAATTGCTGCTGAAGTTTTCCGTGGCCGAATTCGGGCGAACCCTGGCCACCCTCTTACAGGGCGGAATTCCCATCGTCGCAGCGCTCGAAACGGCGAAGGAATCGGTGGCGAGCCCGCTCCTGGCGCAGGCGATTGCGCAGGCCCAGATTGAGGTGACCGGCGGAGGTTCGCTCAGCGCCAGCTTGCGAACGACCGGCTTTTTCCCACCTATTGCCTTGGATATGTTGGAGGTGGGGGAGACGACGGGGGCCTTGCCCGCGATGCTGGAGAGCCTGGCCGAGTTCTTCGAAGAGGACGTCAACATCGACCTTTCGACGCTCGTGGCGCTGGTGGACCCGCTGATGATTGCGTCCATTGCCGTGGTCGTGGCTTTTGTGTTGGTGGCGTTCTATCTGCCGCTGTTTTCCATGGCGGCGCAGGTGCATTAGACGGAGAGGCACGTTCCGGGCCGGCAGGGGACTTGCCGACCCAAACAGGGGAAGAAGCAGGAGAGGAGAAATGGTCGACACCAGCTCTGACGTTAGCGTTGAGATGGAGCAGGCGCGGCGGTTGGCGGAGCGCTACCAATTTGATTTCGTTGACCTGCGGGACTGTCGTCCTGACCTGGAATTGCTCCGTTCCATTCCGCTGGATTTGATGGTCCGCTACGAGTTTCTTCCGCTGGAGGTCCGTGACCATCAACTGGTTGTAGCGGTGGGCGACCCGACGGACCTGGCCCGCCTGGACGAACTCGAAATGCGGCTGGACCGCCGGCTGCTGGTCCGTGTCGCCGCCGTGAGCCAGGTTCGGGAATTCCTGAAGAAGACTGAGCCTTCCCAGCGGGTTTTGGAAGAGGCGACGGAAGAGTTCCGCCTGGATGTGATTCGCGAGGAGGAGGAGAGCGCGGAAGAAGGCCTTTCCCTCGAACATCTGGTGGAAGAGCGCACCGCCAGCCCCATGATCCGGCTGGTGGACTCGATCATCTTTGCGGGCCTCGAGCGCCGTGCCAGTGACATCCACATCGAAAGCCGCGACAACGCCGTGGTGGTGAAGTATCGGATTGACGGCGTACTCCAGCAGGCGATGGCGCCGCTGGCGCGCGAGTTCCAGTCGAACCTCATCACGCGCATCAAGGTCATGGCGGAACTCGACATTGCCGAGCGGCGCGTTCCCCAGGACGGCCGCTTCCGCGTCCGCTACCGGGGGCGCCCCATTGATTTCCGCGTCTCGATCATGCCCTCGATTCATGGCGAGGACGCGGTACTGCGCATTCTCGACAAGGAGTCGCTGCACGAGAAGTTCCGCCAGCTTCGGCTCGACGTCCTGGGCATTGCCGATCGCGAGATCAAACGGTTGCGGCGCTTCATCCGCGAACCCTACGGCATGGTGCTGGTCACCGGCCCGACGGGCAGCGGCAAGACCACCACCCTTTATGCCGCCCTTTCCGAAATCAAGACTGACGAAGACAAGATCATCACCATCGAAGACCCGGTGGAATACCAGATCCGCGGCATCACGCAAATCCCCGTGAATGAGAAGAAGGGCTTGACCTTTGCCCGCGGGCTGCGCTCGATTCTGCGTCATGACCCCGACAAAATCATGGTGGGTGAAATCCGCGACAACGAGACCGCGCAGATCGCCATCCAGTCGGCGCTGACCGGACACCTGGTATTCACCACCGTCCACGCCAACAACGTGGTGGACGTCCTGAGCCGCTTCCTCAACATGGGTGTCGAACCCTACAATTTCGTTTCGGCGCTCAACTGCATCCTGGCGCAGCGTCTGGTGCGGACCATCTGCGAATCGTGCAAGCGGCGCGTGGAGATTCCCCCTGAGTTGCTCGAGGAATCCGGGCTGGAGCGGACGACCTGGGGCACGGTGGATTTCTACGAAGGCGCCGGCTGCGGCCACTGCAACCAGACGGGGTTTCGCGGGCGTACCGCCATCGGAGAACTCCTGGCGCTGTCGGATCGGATCCGCGAGCTTATCCTGGACAAACGCCCTACCGCGGAGATTCGGAAAGTGGCGCGGCAAGAAGGGATGGTCTCGCTGCGGGAGACGGCCCTGGAGAAGGTGCAGCAGGGAATCACGACCCTGAAAGAAATTAACAAGGTCACGTTCGTCGAGTAAACTGGCAGGGTGGGACTACGGCTGTGATGTGGGATGTCATCAAGAAACGAATTCTGGCGGCGCGCGGCCACGGCATGGCGCGCTTCATGCTGCCTGCAGTGGTCTTCGAAATCGAACCGGGATTCGTGAGCGGCGCGCGGCTGGAAGGCTCTGCCCGCCAGGGACGGCGGGTGGGCAGTATGGGTGTCCAGGCGCTTGCGCCGCATTCCCTGGTCCCTCATCCCAGCCGGCCCAACGTCGCCAACCAGGAGGAGGTACGCCGGGCGATCCAGGAAGTAGCCGGCGTAGTCGGGAACGGAAGCAGTCGGGTTGGCTTGGTAGTCCCGGATGGGGCAGTGCGTGTCGCCGTTCTTTCGTTCGAGACGCTTCCCGACGACCCCAAAGACGCCGAGGCCCTGGTGCGGTGGAGAATGAAGGAAAGACTCCCGTATGCTCCCGAGGAAGCCAGGGTCTCGTTCCAAGTCCTGTCGCGCGAACCGGGCCAGGTTGAAGTGCTGGCGGTCGCGGCTCGGAATTCGGTGCTCTTCGAATACGAGGCGGCACTGGAGCCCATCAACGGCGGCCCCGTACTGACTCTCCCGGCCACGCTGGCGTTGCTGCCCTTGCTGCCAGAGGGAGAGACAGGAGGACATCTCCTGCTGCATGTCCACTCCCACTATGTAACCGCTGTCGTCGTGGCCGGGTCGCGGCCCTGCCTCTGGAGGACCCGGGAACTTGATCCGGCGACGGGCGAGGACTTGGCCAAGGCGGTAGCTTCCGAGGCGGCGCGCATCCTGGCCAGCGCTCGCGACCATCTAAAGACCGACCTGGAGCAGGCTTGGCTTTGCGCGCGTCCGTCGGCAAGTCCAGAGACGGTGTCTGCGGTGGCGGGCGCCATTTCACACGACGTTGAGGTTCTGACGCCGCGCTCGGACCTGGGAGCAGCGCTTCCCTCCGAGGAGCGGACATTGTTCGAGCAGTTTGGGGCCACGGTTGCCGGGCTCCTGGCGAACGCGGGATAGAACGCATGAAGCTCACTCTCAATCTCTCGACCACGCCCAGCTCCCACGAGCGGTATGCGTTGGCTTGGGCTGTGCCGACCGCGGTCATCGCGCTCGCCGGCCTGGTGCTGCTGTCGCTCCTGGCCGTACGCAACTTCCGCGAGTATCGCTCCGTCCGTCGGTCGGTTCTGGAAAGCGAGCAGACGGAGGCGCGGTTGCGCACCCAGGAAATGGCGTTGCGGCGAGACCTGGAGCAACCGCAGCTTCGGCAGGTGTATCGCCAGGCACAGTTTGTGAACGCGCTGATCGACCAGAAGCAATTCTCGCTGACCGAGTTGACGGAGAAGGTCAGCAAACTTCTTCCCGGCGATGTTCGTCTAACAGGTTTGGCCTTGTCTCGCGCCGAGAAAGACCGGGTGGTGCGTTTCAGTGTGGCGGGAAATGACGAGGAGGCCGTCGAAACGTTCCTGAGTCGCTTGGAGGATTCCGCCGATTTCGCGGATGTGGCGATTCTTAACCAGGGTTTCGGTCAGGAAGGTGCGGGGCATGGTCCCGTGATCATTGCCTGCGTGGCTCGCTATGTGGGCGGGCGAGCGCGGTGAAGCCTGGACAGGAAATATGAGCAGGCGTCGGCGTAAGACGGTGATCCGGATCTTCGAGGGCGTAGCCGTGGGGCTGGTCCTCCTGGATGTGGTGCTGTACTTCGCCCTAGTTCGGCCACTGCGGAGTATGCGGTCGGCAGAGCAGGCCCGTTATTCGGCCGCGCGGGAGCGCGTCCGAGAGCTGACCCTGCGCGCCGCGCGTTTGGAGAAGTTCCAAACGGCTGTGCCCGAGACGGAAGATCAGCTCAGCGCTTTTATGCGAAGCCACATTCCGCCGCGCCGCCAGGGCTTTTCGCGGGCCGCCCGCTTGGTCCGGAGGCTGACGGAGCAGGCCGGCGTACAACTCTCAGGTATGACCTACAAGTTGGGCTCCTCGGCGGATGATCCGCTCGAACGCCTGGGTATTCAGGTGGAGGTGGAAGGCCCCTTTCCCAGCTTGCTTAACTTCTCCCATGCTGTGGAGACTACGAGTGACTTCATTGTGGTGCGTGAGTTTGCTTTTGAGCCTACAGAGGGCCAAGGCCTGGCATTGCGGCTCGGAGCGGACCTTTACTTGAAACGATGACGGGAAAAGGCCAACTCGAAAAGTGGGCGACGGGATTCCTCGGAGTGGTTTGCCTGGTCCTGGTTCTAAATCTGGCGCTCCGCAACGGGGTCAAGGCGGGGGCCTCGCGAGCCGCTCTGTCGAGCCGTGGTGCTCCGGCAGCGACCCGCTCCCAGCCTCTCCCCGATCGGGTTGCCGACGAACTGGCTCGCTACGACCCTGGGGTGCACCTGGACTTACTGAAGGAGCTTCAGAGTCGTCCGCTTCCCAAGCTGGCCCGCAATCCATTTGAATTCGAGGCGAAACCCGCGCCACCCACTCCCGCATCCGCCGCTGCTCCCGCCGCGCCCGCGCAGCCGCCGCCACCGGCTCCTCCGCCACTCAAGGCTATGGGCTACACCGAGAAGGCTGGGGGGGTACATGAGGCTATCGTCACTGACGACCAGGAAATCTACATCGTCCACGAGGGCGATACCTTCGCCCAGCATTTCCGGGTGCTCAAGATTTCCCCCAGTGCAGTGGAAGTTGACGATGAAACGACGCATCAAACCCTCCGCCTCCCCATCCCGCAGTAAGCCGGTGCCTCAGCGATCCCCGGGACCGCAGCCCTGTGGCTACGCCCTGTTGATTGTCATGATGCTGGCGACGATTTTGCTCATTTCGCTCACGGCTGCCTTGCCCAATATCTACACTGCCGGCATGCGGGAGCGCGAAGAAGAGCTCATCTTCCGCGGGAACGAGTATGCGCGCGCCGTCGCGCTTTTTCGTCGGCAGTTTCGGCGTTACCCGACTTCTGTTAAGGAGCTGCTGCAAACCAATGGCATCCGGTTCCTTCGCCGGGAGTATGCGGATCCGATGAGCCAGAAAGGCAAGTGGCGGTTCATTCATGCCGACGGCAACGGGACGATATTGGATTCAGTTACCTTCCGCCGACCCCAGGTCGCCCAGCCGGGGAAGA
>Ga0187878_1003588_pt1 | contig 12641 bp, 5 predicted proteins | sample June2016WEW_17_1_FD_132979 | JGI IMG/M metagenome (GOLD analysis project Ga0187878, IMG submission 132979) | Peatland microbial communities from SPRUCE experiment site at the Marcell Experimental Forest, Minnesota, USA - June2016WEW_17_150 | ecosystem: Environmental > Terrestrial > Soil >...
CCGTTTACTACACCTTCGAATGCAAACCTTTTGAATGTGTCCAACATTCCTATAGGCCCTCCTAACGTCGTCGCGCGTGGAATTGCGATAACCGAGGCAGGTGCTAATGGCGTGCCCGGGGCTGATTACTATGTGATTGAAAGACCCGTAACCCTGACGGTAAATGGGGTTACTACCACATACAGTTCTACAATTATCAACAACAACACCGACACCACAGCATCTCTCAGCTTTACGGATGCGGTTCTGCTGAATTCTACAGAAGTGGACACCCCCGGTTTCGATCTGTTTAACCTGATTGAACTGGGAAGCTGCGCTTGGTGTGTGCCGTACTCCAGCCGTATGTTCTACGGCATGCAGTTGAACAAGGTGCAGAACTTCGACAACCTGACATTCGATGGTGGATCGAAATTAGAAGGTTGGGGTCTATACCCCACTGCTAACGAAATCCAACTAGTAAACAGCCCTGTAACAGGCATGGCCTATTATGTGTCCAATACAACTGGAAGCACACAGGCACAGATGGGGCTGATTTCACAGACCGCTTATCAAGACATATTCAACGTCGCAATTATCAACGCCAACACAGCGTATTCGGTACGCGTGGCTGCTTCCAACCCCTCTGGGGTAAGCACAGGCAATTTGGTGATTGATCTGACGGATTTGAATGGAGGAAACTTCGGGAAAACCTACGGGTCTTTCACGGTTCCACTGTCAAGCATGAGTTCTTTGCCTAAAGTATTTTCAGGAACCCTGTTGAACAACGGAATCTTCACTGGCAACGTATCTCCCATACTTCAACTGCGCATGTCAGTGCAGAACATGGGCGTGGGTGCTGACGTTCTGGTGGATAGAATCGAAGTCTTTCCTACGCTCTTCCCGTATCTGAAGACGGAAGTCTATGGCTCCTACATCAACAAACCTGAATGGGTAGATGCCTCGGGCGACGGCGGAATTATTGATACGAGCACGGAAAATCCGCAAACGTGCTATGGAGCTGCCGTTTTGCGCGACAGCATGTACCTGCTTAAGACAAGCAGCATGTACGTCACGAAGGACAATCCGAATTCCGAACCCGGGGGTTGGAGCTTGAACGAGATCAGCAACCGAGTGGGTGCCTGTGGCATCAATGCGTACGACGTGGGTGAAGAATGGATAGTCACTGCGTGTCGCAACGGTATCTTCGGATTCACCGGAACTTCACCTGAGCTTATAAACTTAGAAATCCTTCAGGTATGGAACGCAATCAACTGGAATGCTGGGCATACTATTTGTCTTAGGAATGACACGGAAAATCGCAGGATTCTCTGCGCTGTGCCGCTGCCTACCGGGACATCCCCAGAGGGCGTGCCGACTGCTACAATACAGTGGTTGCCCTATGCACCTTATAATCCTGCACCGCTTACTCCCAACGTCATGCTAGTGTTAAACTACCAAGCCATAGGATCGTTTGAGGAATTGATGCACGACATAAGTGTACATACAACAATGTATGGATCATTGGCTGCCCCAGACATGCGTCGGAAGTGGACAATCTGGACTATACCTACTCCGTACATGGGGGCAGTACTTAGGGCAAACCTCGTAGAGAACACACTCATGGTTTGCAATGGGATCGCTAGTTCGAAGATTTATCAATTCGATATCAATGCAACAAGCGATGATGGCTCGGCTATCTACGGACTCTACACCACGTACTCTTTTGTGAACGCTCAAAAAGCAGTGACCATGCCCATACTAGGGATGCACAATAAAAGGTACACCGTGCTGCAGTTCAATGCACAGGGTGAAGGTGGTATGAATGTGAAAATGTACCCCAACGACCTGAACGCACGTTACCCTTTGACGGTACCTCTTGGGCTACCCTACGGCATCTCCCTGAGTTATCCTGTGAACGATGACTACGTGAGGCCCATCAACATCAAGGGGCAGAGGGTATTCTTGGAGTTTTCCACTTATGAAGTTGGAGCGTGGTTCGAACTCTGTAAAGTACTCATCACAGGCAAGCAGGACAACTGGTCGCCCATCTCGCCAACAGGCGGGGGAAATGCTGGTATTGTTTAAGAAATCCCAAGGGGTTGCTCCCTTGGGCTAGAGTAGGGAGGTGCCTTATACACCTCTCTGCTCGACCTTATAAGGAGGAAGAATGCCAAAAAGAATAGATTTAACAGGTAAGAGGTTTGGAAGACTTACAGCAATAGAAGAGTCACCAAGAATCGGGGCAAACGTATAGAAGGGAGGAGCAATGCTTATCAAAACTTTCAAGTACAAACTAAACCCGAACCGCAAGCAGAAAGCGTTGCTCAACTCTACGCTCGATACCTGTCGGGAACTGTACAACATGGGACTCGAACAACGGAAGATGCAACATGTAGGGCAATTCGAACAGATGCGACAGGTCACCACCCTCAAGGCGGAATTTCCTGAGTACAAGACAGTTCACGCCCACGTCCTACAGAACGTCATCAAGAAACTGAATCGCTCGTTCGAGAACTTCTTTCGTCGTTGCAAAGAAGGCGGCAAGGTTGGCTTTCCACGATTCAAGGGCAAGGACAGGTACGACAGTTTTCAGTTCAACAACACTGGATTCTCGCTCAACGGTAGTGTGCTCAGCCTGTCAAAGATTGGCAATGTCAAAGTCCGTCTTAGTCGAGAACTGCCAGACGGGGCTGTCATCAAGACTTGCACAGTTAAACGTTCCGTCTCTGGATGGTTCTGTACACTCACGTTCGAATACGAGCCTAAGTTTATGCCCACCAACACGGATGCAATCGGCATCGATGTGGGTATCGAGAACTTCGCAGCGTTATCGGATGGAACGATGATTCCCAACCCACGATTCTATCAATGTGGACAGGCGGAACTGCGGAGAGCACAACGTAAAGTTTCCCGTCGTAAGAAGGGCAGCAATCGCAGGCGTAAGGCTGTAGTCCTGTTAAGAAAGGCTCACGAACGGATTGCAAATCGTCGTCAAGATTTCCTGCACAAGACGACAACAGCCTTGGTTCAGAAGTTTGGGGTCATCGTAGTCGAGAATCTCAATGTCAAAGGTCTGGCTCTGGGGATATTGAGCAAACAAGTTCATGATGCAAGTTGGTCAACATTCTTCAACTTCCTTTCCTACAAAGCGGCAGATGCTGGTAGGAAAATCGTTGGGGTGTCTTGTGCATATACAAGCCAAACGTGTCCCGCTTGCGGTACAAGAAAAAAGAAGTCGCTCGCTATGCGTAAGCATGAGTGCTCTGAATGCGGTTATACAACGCACAGGGACACCGCAGCGGCAGAGGTCATATTGGGAAGGTCATTCCCATCGAACGCCAACATACCTGTTGTAGTGGGTGTGTAGTTCGAGAATCCCCCGCCTTTAGGCGTGGGGAGTGTCAAGTGGCTTAGTATAAAGTTAGAAGAAAAGGGGGCCGAGAATGCAAGGTCGTAATGCAAACTTAGACGGAGGACAAGAATTGACGGCTGTCCAACAGAAGGATTTTAATAACGGAAATCTTCTTGCCCGCATTATTGCGGCTGTTAATTCTTTAGCATTAAATGTGGGGGCTTCGGCTGTTGGAAAATTACCTCCTCCTCCTCCAATCCAAAGCATAGCCGTTCAAGGTACACAGTCTGGAAACGTGCTTACAGCCCCTTCGGAGATTTTGCATTGGACTATAAATCATACGCAAGAAATTCAGAAACATACTCAGTACTTCTCGGAAATAGATACCAATCCAAACTTTCTTCAACCTCATATCATATCACATGGAGCCTCTCGTTCAGGGTTTCTTCATCTCCCCGCTTTGGACAACAACGGTAAAGCACAGACGTATTATCTACGCAGTTACCCGCAACTGCCCGGTAGCGATGCGCAGAAGCACACTACTTTCGGGGGCTTAGCCGGGGCTACTGCAATACAGATGACGGGAACTTCTAAAACTACACTGCTGCCCTCTACCGGGTCAGGCACAGCCGATCCTTCTGGTATGCAAGGGGGCAAGGGGTTGGGCACAGTACTTACGCGCCCCGCACCGGGACCGAAGAGGCAGACATCATGAACGTAGAAATACGCGAGTATTGCCCTTCGGACCTTGTGGCGATTCAAAGGATACACGAGGCCAATGGCATCGACTACCGTCTGCCGGACTTGGGAAAGTTTCCAAGAATTAAGGTACTAGAATTAGATGGAGAAGTCAGGGCTGCCTTAGGTTTGCAGCACGCATACGAAGCGCATCTCTGGCTTGACCCCAGCAGTTGGACAGACGCTGCAGGCAAGTGGGCAGCGATCAAGGCGCTAGACCAAGAAGCCACAGAATCGGCTCGGGTACTTGGCGTAGAAAGCATTTTGTGTTGCGTTCCACCTAAGATGGATCGCTTTGGAAGACGCATCAAAGATTTAGGATTCACCAAGATTAGGCCCGATTGGGTCGTTTATGCCAAGAGCACGCAGGGAGACCGCAAATGAAGATCAGCGAAATGTTCTATAATCTGTACATAAAACCGGCACTAGGGTGCTTTCTGCGCGCCGAAGAATCCATGGCTAAAGGCGCAGCAACAACTGCAGGCAACGTAGCGGCTGGCTATGGGTCGCAAGCTGCCGCTGAGGGAGCGCAGCTCAACCCCTTTGCTCAACGCGAGATGCATGCCGAGCACATGTTCGACCCAACGCAACTAGGCGAATTGCTGACGCACGCTGGTTTGGGTGCAGGCGCAACATCGGGAGGGCTAGAAGCTGCCATGCAACGCCAAGCAGCCACTACTGGCAACGCTTCCGGGGTGTCTAAGAGTCTAGATGAACTTGCTCGCGACCGTACGAAGGCCGCTGCAGGTGCATCCGAGGGCATCGCTGCACAGGATGTCATGGGCGCACAGCAACTTCGTCAACAGGGCGCAGGGGCACTGCAGGGTTTGTACGGAGAGAACCTCAAGGGCCAACTCTCGGCAATGGGACAAGAATCCGCAGACATCAACGCAGCCACCAATGCAAGCAAGACAGGTTGGCTACAGAACACTGAAGCCGGACTTAAAGATGCTGCGTCTATATATGCTCTAGGCAAATCATAAGGGAGACATCATGGGATTTATGGACGCAATAAATAATTGGCAGAAAAATGCATCTTCTCCAGCAGATGAAGCTGGTAAACGCGCGCGAGAAATTGCCGCTGGTATGTCGGGAGGTGCGAGCCAGAATGACCCTATGCTTGATGCGACATTATATAACCAGATTCCCCTAGCCGACAAAGGTGGAGTTGTGCCCAGAATTAATCTACATGATGGCAAGCACAGAATGATTATAGCCGAGGAGGGAGAGCGCGTACTCACACCAGAGCAGAACAAAGAGTACGAACATACGCATCCCGGCGCACGCCAAGAACCTATGCATGCTAACGTTATGGACTGCGGAGGCATGGTGTATGACAAAGGCGGTTATGTTCCAGAGGAAGCCCCTAGGGTAGCGATGCCTGACCAAGAGTTAGCCCTTGCTCCAAAGGTTGCCCCTATACCTGCCCTAACAGCAGGACCTAGAGATTATCTAGACCGACCTGCCACTTTAGAAGGACTTGATCGCCTGTATAATAAGGCCATATCATCCTACGGTGGGGGAGAAAGAGCAGAATATTCTACTGAACTTGATCCCCAAGGCAGGCCGGAGCCTATCGCCTCAAGTCACATGAATGACAAGAACAGGGTTCAGTGGAACCGGGGAGATATGGCTCTGGTTCATACGCACCCTAAGGGGGACATGCCACAACCTAGCCCCGGAGATTTTGCTGCGGCTAACCAGATGCATGCTCCTAATTTTGAACTAAGCAGGGACGCAGTATGGGCAGCTATGCCGGGTAACCCTAAGCCTGTTAAGGTTGCCGATGTTGAATACAAGCACGGCAAACCAGTCTATAAGTGGGTAAATACCAATATGGATAAAAAAGCATACGATTGCGGCGGCATGGTTTACGACAAGGGTGGAATCATTGGCGGTTCCAATGAAAATGTATATGACAAAGGCGGTGCGGTAGTTGAACCTGCAAAAGATGACTCCCTGTGGGGTAGAATTAAGGACCGTGCTGCAGAGATTTATGGAGACATGAAAAAGTATGTCCCAACTGTGCAAGAGCCCATGGGTGGCATAGCTGCGAAGCAACAGCAAGTGGATGAGTACAAAGCAGCCGAGCAAGCAGAGAGACCAAAGATGCAACAGCCCTACTCGGCTTCTCCATCTGACCGTATTAACCCCGGTGCTAAATATGGAGACAAGCCGGGAGAGAAGCGTCCCGAGGTGCCCTTGTACGACGACGGTGGCACAGTGCAGCCAGAGAAGAACGACCAAGAAAAAGCAGCCGATGATGCCGCAGCAAAAGACGCGGCTATGCGGCAGGCTGTGCAAGAGGTGCACATGGAAGAGGCACCTGTTAGTCACGGCACTATGAGCGACCGTGAAGACGCTCGGGCTCTCCGTCCCCCCGTACGTATGCAGTACGATACAGAGAAACCTGTGGATGAATCCAAGGGTGTAGCCGATCAAGACAGCACGGCAGGTGCAAAGTCTAATACGCAGAATGCTCCTCTTGGGGCAACTCCGATGAGTATGAAGAACACTACAGCAATGATGCCGGAGGTAATGGAGCGAGAAGCATCAGCACAGAAGCCTTCAGCAGGCACGCCTATGCCTGTAATTGAGACCCCACGGCCAAATAAGATGTCGTCCCCCGGGACAACAGATCATCCGTCCGATGAGGCAGCTGCACTTGAGCAACAGAGACGCATGGGACCAGAAGACCCTAGCAGATTGCCTGCTATAAGCCCAGAGCACAGAGCTACACCTCCGTCACCCGAGAAGCAGATTGCACTCGATGACCAGATGGAAGCAATGAAGAGTGGTAACCTTGTCAAGTTGGGAATGTCTAATATCAATCTTCGCATGCTTGAAGGCAGAGACAAAGACAAGCCTGAGAACGTTCAGCCCGCGTTGCCTACACCCACTGCTCCGACTGCTCGGGAGAACATTGTAAATCAGAAGGCGCAGCTTAAAGACAAGATGATAAATGCCCCAACTGAGCAAGAGCGTTTCCAAGCCGAGAAGGACTTGGCTGAGCTTAACCGAAGGACTCCCTTGGGCAGCGAAGGAAGCAGCATGCCAGGGATAGGTGGGAAGATACTTCACGGCCTTAGCAGGGCTGGGCAAATAGCATTGTCAGCTTCGGCCCCGTACGCTTTGCCTATGATACCTGGAACACAAGCTAATATAGCGGCACAAGAAGCGCGCGGAGAACAAGGTGTTGAAGCTGCGCAGAAGAAAGCAGAGGCAGCACAGAGAATAGCAGCAGGACCGGCTGAACAGAAACTGAAGGAAGCCCAAGCAGCCAGAACAGCCGAGGTACCCTTGGATCAGCAGATGATCAAGGAATACGACGAGCTTGACGCAGCCAAAGCGTCGGGAGACCCTGCTAGAATAGAGGCAGCCAATACACGGTTGGATCACCTGCAGTCTGTGAAGACTGCTATGCTAGGGGACGAAGAAAAGCGTCCTGTAGGCGACGGTGGCGTGGTTCAGCATAACAAAGAACTGAACCAAATGACCCAAGGAATGTCTCCTGATCAGGCAAAGAAGTTTGAAGATGCCTTCTCTGTCGGTCCTCATGACACACATAAAGTAGCTACCAAGCGTCTTGAAGACGCTAAAGCAGTCGTAGCTATGAATGAGCAGGAGAGGGACAGAGCATTACAGCGTAGCGTAGCTGAGAGAAACCACCAAGACCAGATGAACCTCAGGGAAGATGAGCGCCAAGATCGTCTGAGAGGCAAGTTCTATACCTACACAGATGCTGAAGGAACACATCTAGTCCAAGGCAATCAATTACCTGAGGGGGCAAAGGACGAACTTGCCATTCCAAATGCTCAGCAATTCCTAGCCGAAGCTTCTTCAAGCAATATTGTCCAATCAAGTCTGAGCAAGGTCTACGAGGATGTAGAAAAGCACCCAGAAATCTTCGACAACGAAGCATCCAGAGCTATTCTGGCCACCACGTTGGAGCAAATTGATAGACAAGCAGCAGGCTTGCTAGTAGCGGGTACTGGTGGCCAAATTCCTCTGCCTTCGGGCTTGGGGGATATGATCAACACCCACCTGCAAAACAAAGCTCTGGATAAGCCTCTTGCTGAGGCTCTGAAGACCTACATTGCTGACTACAAGAATATGAAGGATAAGGCCATCATCATGCAGATGGATATGCAGGGTGGAAAGATTGGCCGTGCATCTCAAGTTGCATTGAATGCTATCATTAACCAGATACCAAATGGCTCTACTCCTGATTCCAAGAGAGCTTTGCAGCAGTTGGCCAACATGCAAACACAGCAAACTGAGTTGGTTAAAAAGTATCCTGAGAAGTACCAGGACTACACCAAAGAGAAAGCCTATACACCCAAATCTGCGGGAGAAAAAGGTGAGGCTGCTCCAAAGGTAGAAGCAGGGCACACTGTGAAGCAAGGTGACAAGAGCTTTGTCATTGATGCAGTAGATGCAAACGGTAAACCGACTAAGTGGCACCCAGCTCCGTAATCAAGTAGGAGACAGTAATGGCAGACTTTGATCCGAACAAACCCTTCGATGTGGTAGGTCAGACACCGCAATCTTCACAAGATTTCGATCCTAACAAACCATCGGTGAATATGGGAGCACAATCCTCACAAGATTTTGACCCTAATAAACCCTTCGAAGTGTCTAAGGGAACTCCCAAAGAAACCTCAAGCACTCTCGGTACAGTGGCGGATGTCTTGATGAACAAACCCGGCACCAGCGGTAGACCGGGTATGTGGACACGTGCAGGACAAGCCGTAGGTCTGCCTACAACTCTTGAAGAGGCCGAAGCTGCAAAGCCTGAATTCACACTGAAAGACACAGCAGAGGCTGTAGGTGGTCCCGCAGTCTCTGCTGGAAAGATGATTTATGGAACAGCGCAGCAAGGCACAAAAGGCCGTGAAGAAGGTGGAGCAGAAATAAAAGAAGCTGCCCAAAATGTCCTTTCAGGCGGCCCCATTCTACCCAACGTTGGTAAAGCTGCTTATGGAGCTTTGCACGCAGGGCTACAAACCATACCTTTTGTCGGAGCGCCCATAGAAACTATGGGAGAAGATATAGCAGCAGGAAATATACGCGGTGCTATTGGTGGTGGTTTAGGAATACTTCCTCAATTGATTGGTGGAGAGAAAGCCAAGGGTGCCGAAGCTCATGCTCCAGCAGATGTGGTAAGTCTTAAGATTTTAGAAGACAGGCTAAAGACCGCCCAAAAAGATGCAGTTAAGCCTAAGGCAGTTTACGACGCACACCAAGCAATACGAGAAGAGGGCGGGGCTGCACCAAAGAAGGTCATAGAAGACCACCAGAAAGCACAGACAAACGTCAGGGAAGCAGAGCAAGCCCTAGATGCACATAAGAGGGCCATGGCTTCTCCTAAGGTTCCTGTGACTCCTGATCTAGAGTTATCCCCCGAACAAAAATTGGCACAAGACACACGCCAAGCGCCTAGCCCGACCGATGAAAACATCAAAGCTCGCCAAGAGCGGTTGATGGGAGATATTGAGAAGCGTGTGGGCATAGGAAAGTACGCTCCGGCTGAACCTAAGGCTGAGCCGGAGGTGTCTAAACCTGAACCTCCTCCGATTATGACGGCTGGGGAGCCCACGCGTCCCCCAAAGATGTCTGGGCTAAAGGTAGACGAGCACGGCAAGGTAATAGACACTGACGCCACTGAGACTGCAGCGCGTGAAGCTTTGGGTACAGAGGCTCCTGCTAGGCAAGTACCTGCTACCAGAGGCACAGCTATGCGTCCTCCGTACGCGGAAGCACCCATGGCTGAGGAGTCACCGCTAGCTAAGTACGCACCTGAGGAGATTGCCAAGAGAGAAGCAGTAAAGGCTGAGGCTCCCAAGGAAGCCCCCAAGCCTGCCGAGGTGCCTGCAGTGGAAGCTCCGAAGGCCGAGGCTCCCAAAGAAGCCCCTGAGCGTTCCCCAGAAGACGTAGGGAAAGCCGAGAAGGTAGTTTATCAACTACCCAATCAAGAACTGCAAAATCTAGGCAATCGCTTTGGGATTTCTACGAAGACCGAAGACTACGACTTCAGCAAACGCGAAGCTACTCGTGAGGGCGGCTCCAAACACGCAGTTGACCGCGATAGGTTCCACAAAGATTTGATGGCGAAACTACCAACTGCCCTAGTGGACAAACTTGTTGACGCAGAAGCCGCGTGGGACAAAGCGAATCCACAGACGTTTGACGAGCCCTCCAGAAGCAGCAAGTTCTGGGCAGATCGTTCTAAAGAAATTGTTAAGGACGCCCTAACCAAATACCAAGATGATCTAGCAGCCAAAGGTGCCGCTGGGGGTTCTGGGGCACCCGATGAAGGTATAGGCGGCTTGGAAAGGTGGCAAGGTAAAAACCCCCTTGATAAAGTCACTGTGAAGCCTACGACTGAGAAGGTCAATCTACCTGCGGACACAGGCAAGAAACAACCATTTGCGGCAGGAAATCAAACGTGGGAAGATCAGCTGCGTGAAGCACGCAAGACGGTCAACCAGAGCAAGATGAGTCCTGAGGATCGCGCCAAAGTTCAAGAAGCGCTCGCTAAGCAAGGTGCCACTGGGGGTGCCCCGTACGATGTACGTACCCAAGTAGGTGCACATAACTCCAATGGGGGTTCTACATTCCATCCAGAACACGGCGACCTAAACGGTAAGCCATTCTTTGCTGTAGGTGGAGAACCTGAGTTTCGCGCTCCTGAACTTAAGATGACTACGAAGGGTGTAGAACTCACCGAAGCACAGATCAAAGAATTTACTGAACGTCCAGCCGTCAAAGAAGCATTGGCTAAGCATCCCGACGCAAGCATAGGCACATGGCACGACAAAGAAGCAGATCAAACTGTGACTGAGTTAGTCAAGACTCCCGCAAATCGCGATGAAGCGCTTAAAATGGGCGTCAAAAATGACCAGAAAGCCATCTACGACTTGAAGGAAGGCAAAGAAGTACCTACGGGCGGCACAGGGGAACCTAAGGGTGGAAACATAACCCTGCATCATTGGTCCGATGTAGATGGATTGAAGGAAACCGACCCCGATAAGTTTGGCACAGGTAAAGCCGGTGCTGAGAAGGCTCGGGCTAAGGAAGAAGGCTTCCTGCCACGCACGTATTTCGCTGACGCAGAATATAAGGAACCTGCCATACAGGGACAGAAGAATCATTACACGGCTGAGGTTGATCCCGAGAAATACTATGACATCGCGAAAGACCCAGATGGTATCTGGCAGAAAGCACTGAAAGACGGTGGCGCAACGGCTGCTGAGAAGGCTGTGCATGACGCAGGATATCATGGGTACTTCCACGATGGAGGCTATGTTTCTTTTGAGAAAGTACCTGTCAAGCCTTATCTGGGAGAGCTGGCTGAGAAGCACGGTACTCCTGAGGAAAAGGCAGGGATCACCAAGTCTAAGGCGCAGACTGAGAAGTTTGTATCGCAGATGGAGAAGATTCCAGAGGTCCACGAGTACGTGGATATAGCTCTGGCTGGTGAAGGTGCACGCAAGTGGTACCAGAGAAGTGCCCAGGCTTTCGAAGCTATGTCTTCAGAGGCTCCAGAGTACTTCAAAGAAGAGGGAGACAAGGACAAGTTCATCAACCTGCTTGCTGCCAGTTCACCTAGGCAGCCGGTAGCGATGAATCTGCGGGAAACGCTGCGTACGTGGAAAGCCTACGTTGACGCAGGGCGACCCGAAGGGGAAGCACTGAAGGCCCTGCTGGACGAGAACTTAACCCCAGCAGTCACCAAGACACCCAACGCTCTGAAGGCACTCACTGGTCAAGAGATGTGGCCAGACATTACCAAGAACAAGAACTTCAAAGTTCCCAGCTTTGCTAGGAACCTGAGGGGTTGGCTTGGTGCTGTCACCAACGATGGTTGGATGTCCCTGTTCGCGGGCTTAGACCCAAAAGAGATTGAGAGTGCCCACTCTTACCACCCACTATCCATTGCCACGCGCGCTGCCGCCGAAGAACTCGGCTGGGAACCCGCCGAAGCGCAAGCAGCAATATGGTCATTCACCCAAGCTCTCACCGAGCGTGGCGAAGAATTGCCTGAAGAGGTTCGTAAGCACTCTGAAGATTTTGTCGATCTTCTAGCGCACGACCCGCAAGTACGTGATCTATTAGCAGACTTAGGAGTGACACATGCCAACCTCGACGCAAAGCTCGCAGCAATCGGAGAAAAGCCAGAAGTCTCCGGCAGAGAAACGCCAACTACTTCTCGCAGTATTGAGCGGCTTAAAGAACGCATCGAAACAGCCAGAGGCAAGGGAACAATCCCCCCTCCAAAGTCAGCCCAGGGAGAACTCGGTTTCCGAGAAGCCCCAGCCCAGGGAAATAGGGCCAGAGTCGAGGATGAGGACACCAGCTTCAACACAGCCAAGCTCGAAAATGAGGTAGCTGAGAAGCCTAAGGGTTCCCCCGAGCACACGTACGAATACAAGCGAGACGCAGATTCACACCAAGTCACTGTTAGGGACAAGGATGGAAAATCGGTAGCTCTTATAGAGGCCCGCGCTGCAGATGACGACCCGAACACATGGACCGTCAAGACTAGCGCATCAGCCGAGAAGGGCGAAGG
>Ga0187878_1003589_pt1 | contig 12633 bp, 16 predicted proteins | sample June2016WEW_17_1_FD_132979 | JGI IMG/M metagenome (GOLD analysis project Ga0187878, IMG submission 132979) | Peatland microbial communities from SPRUCE experiment site at the Marcell Experimental Forest, Minnesota, USA - June2016WEW_17_150 | ecosystem: Environmental > Terrestrial > Soil >...
GTAAAACAATAAATAATGTTGAAGCCCGGAGAGCTTAAAAGCACCGGGCTTTTTTTTATCTTGAGCATGGCGATGAAAACAGTTGCAATTATTCCTGCCGGCGGTTCGGGAAAGCGAATGCAGGAAAATCAATCCAAACAATATCTTTTGCTTGATGGTGTACCCGTGCTTGTGCATACACTGAGAATATTTCAGGGATCGCCAAAGATAGATGAGATATTTCTCATCGTTCCGGAGGATGATATTGAGTTTGCCCGTAAGTTAATTGTTGAAAAATATGGCATTTCTAAAGTCAGCCGGATACTGGCAGGAGGAAGAGAAAGACAGGATTCTGTAAGGAACGGGATTAATGCGTTAGCAAGTGATCACGACATCGTAGTAATTCATGATGGTGTCAGGCCGTTCATATCAGAAGAACTGGTCAATTCTGCCATTGTTGAAGCATCAAAGGAAGAGGCGGTGACAGTCGGTGTCCCGGTCAAGGATACCGTTAAGTCAGTTGATGATCACGCGTGGGTTAGGGAAACGCTCAATCGCAGCACTCTGTGGCTGACCCAGACTCCTCAGGCATTTAAACGGGATGTCATAAAAAAGGCCTATGAAGTTGCTTATGAGGACAATTATTATGGGACTGACGATACCTCACTCGTTGAGAGGCTGGGCATCAATGTGAAGATGATTCGTGGTTCCTATGATAATATCAAGATTACAACTAAGGACGACATTGTTTTAGCAGAGGGTCTCATAAAAAGGTTTAAGTCAGATGGCTAAACTATTTGTAAGGAATTAGTATAAGTCTCAGTGCATCATTTACAACTGAAGAAAGGACTGAAATGAGAATCGGTTTTGGATATGACAGCCACCGGCTGGTCGAGGGAAGAAAACTGGTCATTGGAGGCATGGAGATACACCATGAAAAGGGGCTCCTCGGCCACTCTGATGCCGACGTCCTTGTTCATGCCATCTGCGATGCTATTATTGGCGCCATCGGGGCGGGCGATATGGGCAAACATTTTCCTGATACCGACCCTGCATATATGGGAATATCCAGTCTGATACTGCTTAACCAGGTCGGTGTCATGGCAGAAGAAAAGGGATTCAGAGTAAACAACATAGATTCTACGGTCATTCTGGAAAGGCCGAAACTGCTGGGCTATACTTATGAGATGGCGTCGAATATTGCGAACGTATTGAACATCTCCGTGGACATGGTTAATGTCAAGGCCAAGACCAATGAAGGGATGGGGTTTTTAGGACGTGACGAGGGTATTGTTGCCTTCGCAGTGGTTACGGTCAGTGGGAAGGATAACAGATGATGTCGGTTAGACCGAGAGTCCGATTTGCGCCGTCGCCAACAGGAGATCTACATATCGGAAATGCAAGGACAGCCCTGTTTAACTGGCTCTTTGCCAAGCACTATGGGGGTGATTTTATCCTCAGGATAGAAGATACGGATCAGGACAGGACTTCCAAAATTTTTGAAAAAAACCTTTTGGAAGATCTGAAATGGCTGTCCATAGACTGGGATGAAGGACCGGGGGTGGGTGGAGAATTCGGGCCGTACCATCAGATTGAGAGGCTTGACATCTACAATAGACACCTGGAAAAGCTGATTGCCGATAACCGGGTCTACCCCTGCTACTGTACGGAAGAGGAATTGGAGGAAGAACGCCTCAGCCTTCTTTCCATGAAAATGATGCCCAGGTACATGGGGAAATGCCGGCGGCTGACGAATGACGAACGCCGAAAGCTTGAAGATAGTGGAAGAAAACCGACCTTTCGTTTTAAAGTGGAGGCAGGCCCTATCGAATTTAAAGATCTTATCCGGGGGCCCATGAAATTTGAGGGTGAGGCGATCGGTGATTTTATCATTGTCCGCTCTACCGGCATTCCTGCTTATAACTTTGCCGTGGTCATCGATGATCACCTTATGGGGATTACCCATGTTATCCGTGGAGAGGACCACCTTTCCAACACAGCCATCCAGATGCTTCTTTATCGAGCTCTTGATTTTGCTCCTCCTTTATTTGCCCACCATGCACTCATTTTGGGTAAAGACCGCTCGAAGTTAAGTAAACGTCACGGCTCTGTCTCTGTTCGGGAATTCAGGAATAAGGGTATCCTGTCCGAGGCGCTCTTAAACTACCTGTCGCTTTTGGGCGGTTCCCTTGGGGAGGGGAAAGAAGTTGCTTCCCTGGAAGAGATTATCAATTTGTTTTCGCTTGACCGGGCCGGCAAGAGCGGCGCTATCTTCGATGAGGATAAGCTGAAATGGCTGAACGCCATATATATCAGAAATTATGACGTCGATAGGCTGACGGAACTGCTCCTTCCGTTTATTAAAGAAGCCAGATATGACTCTGCTATCCTAGATCGCAGGTGGCTTCGTCAGGTTGTGGATGCCCTCAAAGATAATCTTGTGACACTGACTGACATTGGGGAATATCTGGATATTTTTGTAGATGAAAAATACCGCATATCGGAAGAAGCTACTGCAATTCTAAAGAGGGAAAATGCTGCTTCTGTTTTGAAAGTCCTTCTCGAGATGTTGCATCAGAATAATATATCCGATGAGAATTTCTACTCTGCGCTAATCACCGCAGTCCGAAAAAAAACGGGTATGAAAGCCAAGGAACTTTATATGCCGATCAGGGCCGCCATTACCGGCAGGTCGTCGGGGCCTGAACTCGAAAAAATCTTTTCCATCCTGGGAAAAGAATCCATTCTCAGAAGGCTGGATCAAGCTATTCAGTCTGTTGATTGACCTAATATCCGCCGTTAAACCATTTCACGTTTCACTTACTACTCGATGAAATCTACTGGAGATTATTTTGATGATAATCGTTTGAAACATTCAGCGTAATTCAATGAGTGACAGGTCATATGCTTTAGTTATGAGCCTTCTCTTTACCATACCAAATATGGTCAGCCCTTACGATAAACTTTCAATTCCGTCTTCGATTCAAGGACAAAAGGAGATAAGATAGCAAGCATAATTTGTTTGCCCTGACCGCATGACATATTGCAATATGATACTTGACAGAGTAACTTATTATGCTTTCTGGTTTCGTCGAGCCTGTTTTGGTCCCTCGATCCAATGCTTGATACGGTTGGCGTCGCCGAAGCGGGTAAGCTTCCCTTGAGCATCGAGCAGTACAATCAACACGGGGCGCTGGGCCACATGGGCCTGCATCACCAGGCATCGGCCTGCCTCATTGATGAAGCCCGTTTTGGAGAGGCCGATCTGCCAACTACGGCTCCTGATCAAGAGATTGCTATTACGGAATTTAAGTGTGCGGCGGCCCGAATGGATCGTGACCTCTTTGCGGGTCGTGAATTCCCGGACAAGACTGTATTGATAGGCGGCGTCCACCATCCGCACCAACTCCCGAGCGGAGGAGACGTTACCGCTGGAGATTCCGATGGGATCTTCGAAGTGTGTCTCGGCGAGTCCCAGTGATTTGCTCTTGGCGTTCATTGCAATGACAAAGGCGTCGAGACCGCCTGGATAGGTCCGCCCCAAGGCGTGAGCAGCTCGGTTTTCGGAAGCCATCAAAGCCAGCAACAAGGCCTCTCCGCGTGTGAGTCGAGTACCCACCGGCAGGCGGGAGCGGCTGAATCGCAGTCTGTCCACATCTTCGGGTTCGACGGTGATCGATTCCTGAAGGTTCATTTGTGCATCCAGCACCACCATGGCGGTCATAAGCTTGGTGATCGAGGCAATGGGCAATACAGTCTCTGCTTTCTTCTGAACCAGGCACTCACCTGTCTGCTGATCCTCCACCAATGCGGAGGCGGAGCGCAGAATGAGCTTCTGAGGAACTCTGATGGCTGTAACGTGCGAATAGTTTCTATGATCGGGGGATCTCGACGATTTTGAGAATCCTATGGTCCCTTGGGCTTCCAATATGCCCCAACTCAGAAGGATTCCCAAGATCACCATGCTATTTCTACGCGTCATACCCTCTCCGTGACTTGAAGATTCGGTCAGAATTGCAATCACGCATTCATCACTCTAAAAAAGATTGTAATATCAAAGCCATCGAATGCGGTCAGTGCCTCATGATTCTATGGAATACAATTTTCTCGTCTTTTTCTGATTCTCCTTTACTATATCTTGATACAGTACTATATCTAATATATCTTATATTGAGAATTGTCAATATATTTTTTATTGCATATTAATCCTGGATATATTATATATCACTTATGCCAACCAATAAGCCTAAAATAATTTTAGTCCTTGATCAAAACATTCGCGACCGGATCGACGACTACCGCTATGGTAATCGTATACCTTCACGCTCTGAGGCCATCCGTCGATTAATCCTTGAAGCCCTTCAGAATTACGAAAAAATAAAATCGGAAGAGAGTTAGGTCTTTTAGAAGTTAAACACTTTTATTAAACCTTTCCTCGATGTTCTGGGGGATATACACTTTGATACAACTATGTACTATAAAATGAAAGTAAGTCCTTTACTGCAGATTTATATAGTGTTATGTTTCTTTAATAAAGAAAAGTGAGTGCAGGTAGGTTTAATTTCTTTTATAATCAAACAAAATAATACAGGAGGTGGTGAAATGGTAAAAAAGATTCTGAGTTCAAGATATTTGTTGGTGTTCTCGCTTTTGGCTTCAATTCTTTTTTTTACGACGCTGGTCCATGCAGGCAGCCAAGACCTCAGTATGAAGATGAAATCGGGGAAGTACGTTCAGAAGGCAAACAATTTCTATATAATTTTCGACAAATCCGGCTCGATGGGGAGTGCCTACAACTGGGTGGACAAGCTTGTTATTGAAAAGTCCCTCGTGAGCAAATTTAACAGGTACATCCCCGATCTGAGCCTTAACGGCGGCCTGCGGACCTTTGGCCAGAACCTTGTAGATTTTGATGTCACAAAATTAGAGTATGGAATCGTAAAGTATGACCCGGAGACCCTTGACGGTATCATAAATAAATTGGGATCCGCATTCGGGAACAGCCCGCTTGATGTGGCAATCCTGGCGGCTGGCAATGACTTGAAAGCTGTACGTGGCAAAAGCGCGCTTGTAATATTTACGGATGGAGTAGATATGGACAATGCACCAGTGAAGGCAGCAACGAGCGTGAAGAATCAATATGGCGATAATCTATGCATTTACACCGTCCAGATAGGAGATGACGAACAGGGAGGCAAAATCCTCAATCTGATCGCAGGGGCCGGAGAATGCGGAATTTCTACAAAGGGTGCCAACCTTGCAAACGATGCCGAGATGGACAATTTCGTGGAAAGAATATTCCTGGCCGGGAAGTCAGCAAAGATGCCACAGCAAGTACAGGAGATGAAGAAAGCATCTGAGGTAGAGAAGGGTCGAGTCACACTAAATGTCGAGTTTGACACGGGGAAAAGTGTTGTAAAGCCCAAGTACTATAACAAAATACGGAACGTTGCCGAAGCGATGAAAAAAAATCCGGATCTGAAGATGGTTATTGAAGGGCATACGGACAATGTAGGAGGGGAGCGATACAATCTTAATCTTTCCCAGAAGCGTGCGGAAGCGGTAAAAAGTATCATGGTAACCAAATTCAATATTGAACCCTCCCGGCTCATGACGAACGGGTTCGGGTATTCCAAACCTATCGCGAGCAATTCAACCAAGGAAGGAAGACAGAAAAACCGAAGGGTCGAGGCTGCTGTAGAGTATCCCACCGAGAAATAATGTCTCCTCTCTGATCCTTATAATATAGAAGGCCTCTCAATATCTATGAAACCTGATCGAGGGGCCTTCTTTTATTCAAAGATTTCTTGTTCATAAAGACGGTCGGGGATTACTTTATCTAAAGGCTTTGGAAAGGAGAATGTATATGTTTAAGGAATTCAAAGAATTTGCGATGCGTGGTAATGTGGTCGATATGGCTGTTGGCATTATCATCGGTGCTGCTTTCGGAACCATAGTAAAATCTTTGGTTGATGATATTATCATGCCGCCTATAGGACTTCTCCTGGGTAAGGTTGATTTCTCTAATCTATTCATGGTCATAAAATCGGGGAAAATAGCAGGTCCCTATACTACACTCGTTGATGCGAAGGCTGCCGGCGCAGTTACCATGAATCTTGGTGTGTTCTTCAATACGGTCATAAGCTTTATTATAGTTGCATTTGCCGTATTTTTTGTCATTAAGCAGATCAATGCATTGAAAAGAAAAGAGATAGCGGAACCGGCTATACCTACTACGAAGGAATGTGTCTATTGTTTATCGATTATTCCCATAAAAGCTTCTCGCTGTCCCAATTGTACCTCTGAATTGAAGGCTTAAATAAACAGCATAGTAAGCAGCACTGAGATATAGAAAAGGTAGAAAAATAGATTAAATCTAATTGTGAAGCTCCCCGCCTACAAGGCGGGGCTTTCGGGATGCGCTCCCGGTCAAGACAAAAGACAGGGTCAATAATAGCTCTGAGTTCCTGAAGAAATTTCGTGTCAGTGAAAATGAAGGTTCGAAATTTAGAATCGGTAAAGGTCTATCCTCGGTTAGGAAAACAATGGACCGAGGGAGACCGCTCTTTAGGATAAATGATAATTATTTTTCTTTTTTCCTCAGTTTTAGCAACGCCTTCAGGGCCTTTTTTTTAGCTTTGGCTTCCGCCTCAGTCGTCTCAGACCCGGTCATCGGTGAGGATGACTCTCCAGGTTGTTTAATTGAGACTTCTAAACTTTCGGAAGCAGCAAGGGCTTTTTTCCTTCTTGCTTTTGCAATCAAATATGAGGCGAAAGATTTTCCAAACTGCCCAAGAAAACCGGCAACTATTACGATGAGAACCCACTTTATGACTTGTTGGTAATCGATGTTGTTCATGTCTCTCTGAATAGAAAAATCAAATCTTCATGCTCTGATTATAGAATACAATGTGCTAATCTGAGACTAATGCATGTACGAAACAGATTGCTCAACGGACATCTTGCTCGTATCTAATTTATGTTGATCGGGCATTTCTTTTCCTGTGTCTAAGAGTCGGCACGGAAATTCCTTATAATCAAGTATACTGCCCCTGGAATTCATCATATCCTCAATCTTATTTTTCCAGGTCTACTTCGGCATTCAGGATAAGGTTGATATGCTTCCCCACAGTGAATCCCCCGGGGAATTCATAGTTCCACGTCATCCCGAAATCTTCCCGATGAAGGTAAGTCGCAGCGGCAAATCCCAGAGTAGTATAAGAACCGGTTTCATCTGTAAAATAGGTTGGGCCAAAGTATTCGGCGTGAAGAAGAATCGGCCGCGTCACACCGTGAAGAGTGCGGTCGCCATGAACCTTGAAGCGGTTGATTCCGGCCACTTCGCTTTTAGTACTCTTAAAAAGTATATGAGGATATCTTACCACATCGAAAAAATCGGGACTTCGGTGATGATTGTCTCTGGGTTCAACGCCGGTGAAAATGCTGGCTGCCTCTATCTTGATCTCCATGTATGTACCGGCTATATCCGACGCGTCAAAGTTGATAAAACCGGAGATTTTGTTGAACTGACCGTGAACATCGTTGAGCATCATGTGGCGTACCTTGGAGCCACTGTATGATCTTCATCGATAATCCGTTTTACCATAGGTAAACTCCATTATAAAATTGACAAAAATTAAAAGGCCCTCAAAATCAAGGCCATCAAGTGTGAAATATATATTGTAATATACACCTTTTCTAAAATGTTTGGAAGCGAGGACTTCAGTACAAGAGAGATGACTCTCTTATAAATTTTTCAAAATTAGGTTTTCAATGAAATTCATGATTGCACATGGTCTCGCTGGACTTTATCCCCACGACTGTGGGGCCAGGCCAGTGTCTTGGTTCCCTCGAGACTGTGAGGCAATGTCATTGTGGGGAGTGAAACGGCCGAAGTCCTGTCCCAAGCAGAGCGAGGGAAATCTAGAGATCGCCACGGGCTACCCCCTCGCAACGACAAATAGTGATTATGATGCAGCCTCTGCGCGAGACTTGCTTTTTTACATAGGGGAATAACGGCGGGTTTTCAAAAATTAAAAAATTATACCGTTTTGAAAATGGAGTCAAAACTATGTGCATATATCTTTAGCATGAACCCCAGGGCAAGGCCTAGACTCATTTTCCGCCAAGCTACGGGGAATTAAACTAAAGACCATTCGACCCGTTTCACTTGCTCAGAGTCAATTCGACCAAGTCCCTTTTCTTTGCCTCTGACTTGAATAAGGCCAAGCCTCATTGAATTAACACAAACTTCATCATTTTTTAACACATTTGTAACATTTCACATGTACTATCAAATTTAAAATAATGAATCTTTATATTCATAAAAAAAGTAAAATTGTATGGAGGAAAAAATGATAAAAAAATTATTGTTGGCAAGTATGATATGTTTATCTTTTAGTATTAACATGGCGGTTGCCGCGGAAAATGTTGTCATTAAGGGATCGACAACGGTTTTGCCTATCGCGCAGGCGGCATTAGAGGCCTATATGAAAGCGCATCCCGGAGTAAATATCTCTCTTTCCGGTGGCGGCTCAGGGGAGGGGATCAAGGCCCTGATTGACAAATCTGCGGATATCGCAACGTCTTCGCGGGAAATAAAAGATAAAGAAGTGGAACTGGCAAAAAGTAAAGGTATTAATCCTGTGGCATATACAGTTGCCATTGATGCACTTACGCCCATTGTCCATCCGAAGAATAAGATAAATGGATTGACTATTGACCAGTTGAGTCAGATCTATCAGGGCAAGATTAAAAACTGGAAGGAAGTCGGGGGGGATGATCTGCAAATCGTTGTCGTATCGAGGGACAGCAGCTCCGGTACCTTTGAAACCTGGGGACACATGGTTCTTAACAACGCAAAGGTAACTCCAAAGGCCCAATTGCAGGCTTCGAGCGGTGCTGTCGTCCAGGCAGTATCCAAAAACAGGTATGCCATCAGCTACGTCGGTATCGGATACCTTAACAAATCAGTCAAGGCGTTGACCGTAAATGGCGTTCAGGCTTCGGCAAAAACAGCACTTTCCAAGGAGTACCCCATAGCGCGGTCTTTATACATGTATACCAACGGACAGCCCGAAGGTGTTGTTGCCGATTTCATCAAATTTGTGTTGAGTCCCGCAGGTCAGAAGCTTGTAGCCAAAGAGGGATTTATACCTCTAACGGCTGAGGCCAAAGAAAAACCTTCAAAAAAGGGTAAAAAATAAAAAATCCTATGTCCAGACATCTGAAGGAAACCCTCATCAAGGGTATCTTCGCTGTTTTTGCCTTTGCGTCCGTTCTTATCCTGGCGCTTATCGTTATTTTTCTTTTCCGTGAAGGGATCCCTTTATTCAAGGAAGTATCCGCTATGGATTTCATTTTCGGAAAGGAGTGGTACCCTACATATGATCCTCCCTCCTATGGGATATGGCCCTTGATAATAGGTTCTGTGATCGTTACCTTATTTTCCTGTCTGCTTGCTGTCCCTTTGGGTGTTCTTTCAGCCGTGTATATTTCTGAGATTGCCCCTGCCTCCATCAAAGATATCGTAAAGTCGATTATTGAGTTACTGGCAGGGCTTCCTTCCGTAGTACTCGGCTTCTTCGGCATGGTTGTTGTGGCGCCCTTTCTTCAAGAGACCTTTGATCTGCCGACCGGTCTTAACATTGTCAATGCTTCCGTCATCCTGGCGATCATGGCCATACCTACGATTTCAAGCATTTCGGAGGATGCCCTATATGCCGTGCCCCGGGAGTTCAAAGAGGCGTCATATGCCCTGGGAGCAACTAAATATGAAACCATAGTCAAGGTTATTGTGCCGGCTGCCTTGTCAGGAATTTCCACGGCGGTGATCCTTGGGATGGCAAGGGCCATCGGTGAAACTATGGTTGTGCTGATGGTAGCCGGGGGTGCGGCGGCTATACCGGAGAGTATCTTCGATTCAGTCAGGCCGATGCCGGCGAGTATTGCCGCGGAAATGGGAGAGGCCCCTTTCGGGGGCGGGCATTACAACGCCCTTTTTGCTACCGGCATCGTTCTGTTCTTCATGACCCTGATTTTTAATATCATCGCCGATTATATCTCCCAGAGGTTTAAGGAAACGGGATCAGCAACTTTGTAAGGCATAATATGAATACAAAGGTAATTACGGAATCACATTTTCAAAGGACATCCATGAAGTGGCGTTATTTCCGGCAGCAGGTGTTTTTTACCGCTGTTCGATTGTCCGCACTACTGATCGTTATGGCCCTCGGCGGCATAATTGTTTATATCGTTGTGAATGGAATATCCGTAATTAGCTGGGACTTTGTCACCCTCCCGCCGACGGATTCCATGACCAAAGGCGGGATCATGCCTGCCATCCTGGGTACCCTCTATCTGACAATCGGCGCCATTGCCGTGGCGCTCCCTCTTGGCGTGGTGTCGGCAATCTATCTTACGGAATATGCAAAACAGGGGAAATTCATCAGATTGATTCGCACCGGCATTAATTGTCTGGCCGGAGTTCCTTCTGTGGTCTTTGGGTTGTTCGGACTCGGGTTTTTCGTTGTTTATCTTCATTTCGGATCATGCATTCTCTCCGGTGCCCTGACGCTCGCGGCTCTCGTTTTACCCACGATTATCGGTGCATCGGAAGAAGCTCTGAAATCGGTTCCACAAACGTTCCGGGAGGCGTCACTGGCCCTCGGTATATCCAAATGGCAGACCATTTATAAGATTGTTTTGCCAACAGCATTGCCCGGCATACTTACCGGATCGATCCTGGGCATCGGCAGGGCGGCGGGTGAAACGGCGCCCATCATGTTTACTGCGGCGGCGTTCTTTACCGCGAAGCTCCCCGGCTCCATTTTTGATGAAGTCATGGCTCTTCCCTACCACATATATGTTCTTGCTACGGCAGGCACCCACATAGAACAGACGAGGTCGATTCAATATGGAACGGTGCTGGTTCTTGTCGGACTTGTGCTGGGAGTTGATCTTATTGCCATTATCATCAGGAGTTATATGAGGAAGAAAAAAAGGTGGTAATTGTGGAAGGTAACAGTATAATTGAATCAAGGAATGTGAATTTCTTCTACGGACAGGTCAAGGCACTGACCGATATCACTATGGATTTTGAAAAGAACCGGGTGACAGCCCTGATTGGACCTTCCGGTTGCGGCAAATCCACGCTGCTCAGGGTACTCAATCGTATGAATGACCTGATCGATGGAACCAGGGTCGAGGGGGAGGTCCTTTTTGAAGGCAAAAATATCTATGATCATGATTTTGACCCGGTCGATATCAGGAGACGGATCGGTATGGTTTTTCAGAAGCCGAATCCTTTCCCGAAGTCAATATTCAACAATCTAACCTATGCGCCAAAGCTTGCAGGGAAGACTAATAAGAGTGACTTGGAATTCCTGGTTGAAGAAAGCCTGAAACAGGCGGTTCTGTGGGATGAAGTGAAGGACATTCTGGATAAGTCTGCTATGACCCTCTCCGGGGGGCAGCAGCAGCGCCTGTGCATTGCTCGGGCGCTCGCTATGAAACCGGATGTCATCCTCATGGATGAGCCTACATCGGCGCTTGATCCCATATCGACGGCAAAAATTGAAGATTTGATAGATGAGTTGAAAAGAAATTATACCATTATTATTGTTACGCATAACATGCAGCAGGCAGCGCGGATCTCATCGAAAACAGGGTTTTTCTATTTAGGCGAACTAATAGAATATAAGGCCACGGAAAAGATTTTTACCAATCCGGATGTGAAACAGACAGAAGATTATATAACCGGAAGATTCGGATGATAAAGATATTTGATTTCGTACAAATTGGTTCATCTCCGAAAGAGTTATTAGCATCTTCAGAATTAGCTGACAGCCGTCAGCTGAAAGCTTTCAACCGAATCCTCGAATCCTTTTTGCAGCTGAATTAGGAGAAAAAGTTGACGTTATAATTTATATTAGGGAGATAACACAATGGTGGAAAAAAGGCATACCAGTACCTACTATGAAGAGGAACTGAGGGACGTCAAGGAAGGTCTTCTTTATCTGGGAGCGCTAGTAGAAAAGGCTATTGATCTGGCGATTAAGGCCCTCATGGATAGAGATACAGAGCTCGCCAATAAAGTAATTTGTGATGATAATGCCATTGATCAGCATGATGTTGAGATTGAAGAAAAGTGTATTCGCATTCTGGCTCTGAGGCAGCCTACTGCTCGTGACCTTCGGTTCATCACGACGGCCATTAAAATCAACGGCCATCTGGAGAGGATCGGCGATATGGCGGCCAATATTGCCGAGAAGGCGATTATTTTAAGTGAAGAACCGCCTATGAAACCTTATATTGATATTCCCCGCATGGCGGAAGTTGCCCGGGGGATGATAAAGGAGAGCCTCGATGCACTGGTGAATGAAAATACAGATTTAGCGCAAAAAGTCAGGATGGAGGATGAAACCATCGATAACCTCAATGAGCAGGTGTTCAGGGAACTCCTCACCTTCATGTTGGAAGATCCAAAGAAAATACACAGAGCTCTCATTATTATGCAAATTTCCAAGAGTCTCGAGCGGATTTCGGATCATGCGGTGGGCATTGCTGACATGGTTGTGTATATGGTCACAGGGAAGATCGTCCGGCACGAACCAACCTGTAAGATTCAGGAGTGAAGGATTGAAGAGCCGCCTA
>Ga0187878_1003590_pt1 | contig 12631 bp, 8 predicted proteins | sample June2016WEW_17_1_FD_132979 | JGI IMG/M metagenome (GOLD analysis project Ga0187878, IMG submission 132979) | Peatland microbial communities from SPRUCE experiment site at the Marcell Experimental Forest, Minnesota, USA - June2016WEW_17_150 | ecosystem: Environmental > Terrestrial > Soil >...
CTCCTTTGGCGGTCCCGATGATTTGGGGATACCAGCCGTTGTCCATGACGTCGGATAGGCCGGTCTCACCGCCTGCAGTGGCCCATGAGGATTTCAAAGTCCCCTGCATGATCACTCCCCGTAGTGATCGTTCGACCCGTGGACACAGTCCAGGTTAGGCCTCGCCAAGCGCTCTTTTCAAGTCGCGGCGTCCAGACAAAGTTACGGGCAGGCCTGAGAGCCTGCCCGTGCCAGAGGAGGGCCTGAGGTACCGCAACATCTACCAGACAAATTTCAGAGAAAACTGCATGCTCCGCGGATCGGTCTGCACGTTGGTAATCTGACCGAACGCGCACCCGAAGGTGTGGACGTAATCGAGCTCCCCATTCGGTCCCGGCGGCAGGCACCAAGTGCTGTTCGGAACGCCCAGGTTCTGATGGTTGAGGGCGTTGAAGACGTCCCAGCGGAAATTGAAGTACTTGGACTCACCCCGGTGGAAGTCCTTGGCCAGCGACATGTCCGCATTCCAGTAACCGGGCATGCGGCCGGAAGGGGGGCGCGTGCCCGCATTTCCGAGTTGCCAGAAGGCGTCGATGGAGTCGAGGGTGGCGTTGTCCCCAGCATTGTAGGCGTTGTAGATTGTCGTGGTCAAGTTGTCGTCACATCCCCACGGAGCGCATAGGGCACTGGCGTTATACCACTGCTGCTCGCGTTGTACTTTTGTCTTGCTGCTGCGCCCGGCAGAGAGGTCGCCCACGACATTGGGCCGGCAGCTGATCGTCTTGTACAGACCCGTGCAAGCCGATTGTGTCGTAAAGAACATCGGCACGCCCGACTGGAAATTCCAGATCTGGGTGAATTTCCACCCGCCGACGATGGCGTTGACTACGCCGCCGGTATTGGCCCACTTCTTTCCTTTGCCGAACGGCAGTTCGTAGGTCGATGCGATGTTGAAGATATGCGTTGTGTCGTCGGGGGAGAGGGCATCATATCGCCGCAGATTGTAGACGTCGTCCGCGGTGGTATGGGTGAAGAAATCCGCCGCGCCGCCCATGGAAGAGCCCGGAACCCACGCGATCCGCCCCACGCCGCGGCCGCCCAGTGTGGTCGGACCGATGGTATTGCCCACCAGCGCGCCCAACCCGGCGCTCACGATGTTCTTGGAATACGTGTACGACCCGATGAAATTGAGGCCGTGCGAATACCGCTTCTCAACCCGTAGCTGGCCGGAGTGATATTTGTTGATGCCGTCCGGGGTGAGCAGTGACTGGACGGACCACCAGAAGGGGTAGGGCTCGAGCGCAAACCATCCTGAGCAATAGACATTGCTGTCGCCCGGCAGGCTCCACTGACCACAATCGTTCCACAGGCCATTGAAGGAGGGGTCGACTTGATATGTGTAATCATTAATGTGCGATCGGACCCGCGCGTATTCGGATTTGGGGACTTGGTTCGTGTTGCGGAATTCGTCGTTCAGCAGATGCGAGCCGTGGCTGCCCACATAAGCCGCACTGATGAGAATGTTGCCGGGCAGCTCCCGCTGAATGGAGAAGTTCCATTGCTGAATGTAGGGGTCCTTATCCCCTTTGATAAACCCGTAAATGTTCGCGCTTGTGACGCCGACATATTGGAAGTCGTTTTTGCGATTGGCGGTCAGGTCGGGGAACTGAATGGAAGGCGCTCCCTGGCTGAGCGTCCATCCACCCCACTGATAGTAGCCAGCGCTATAGAGGGGGTCAGTGATTGGAGTGCTCACAGGAACGTAGGAGCCCATGGTTGAGAAGGCCCCGTTACCCTGCCCGAACGCCGCCGAGAGGCTGTTGCTGTAAATCAGCCCGTAGCCCCCGCGGATCACGGTCTTGCTGTTTCCAAACGGTGACCATGCGAAGCCGATTCGGGGACCGAAGCTGCCTTTGTTCGCTGGAAAGAGGTTGCGGTCGGGATGACTGGGCGCTCCCGGGTAAACGAGCTTGCCCAGAGCGTTGACCTCGGGGTTCTTCAGGGAGAGGTCGAAGTTGGCGAGCTGGTCGTGCCGCTCGCGGATCCAGCCGTAAACATCCCAGCGGACTCCCAGGCTCACCGTAAAGTTCTTGGTTACGCGGAAGTCATCCTGCACAAAGGCGGCATAATCGTCGTTGGTTTGCCAGGGTGAAAGTTGGATGGCGGAACTGCCACCGCCCTGAACGACCGATCCCAGGAGAAAATCCGCCAGCCCGTTCCAGTTCGGGCCACCATAGGGATTGACCGGGTCCTCGGTATGGTAGCCGTCAAAGTTGATGTTATAGCCTCCGGCCGAACTCCCCCACAGATTGTTTCTTCGGAAGGTGAAGCCGCCTTTGATCGTGTGGCGCCCCCAGATTTTCGTGAGGCTGTCATTGAACGTCCATGCCTGCTGGCCGATGGTAACATCCGTGTAGCCGACATATCCCATTTGGAAGGAGCTGTTGGCTTCGTTATTCCAAAAGGAAATGGTCGGGACGGACTGCAAGGGGTCGTAAAGCCAGAAATTCAATCCCGCCACCTTTTCTTTGATCTGCTGGGTGGCCGTCACGCTGTCGGGGTTTGGCAGGCTCACAAGGTTTTGGCGGCCAAACGACAAGCGCGCTTCGTTCACGACGGTAGGAGTCAGTGTCGAGGTCAGTCCCACGATCGAAAGCTGGTTCCGCGTCCGGAAGGGATTGGGGCCTAGAATCCCCGTGCCTACCTGCGCCGAAGGGCCATTCCAGGGATACCGGTAATTCTCATAGGAGCTCGGGTTGAACAGCCAGGAAACAAAGAGCCGGTGCTTGTCGTTGAAGCTGTGGTCGATCTTCACCGACGCGTTGTGCGTCGTCATGCTGCTGCCCACGGCGCCAAGGTAGTTGTTACAGAGATAGGCGGGACTGCAAGGAGACAGCGGATCGACGAAGTTCGGAGCGGGAATGGAGTCGAGATAGAACTTGGCCAGCGGGTCGATCCGGTCCTGCGGGATAACCGGCGTCGCGAAAGGCGTCCGCGTGAACACCCCCGACCCCGGGCTGGTTTCGTCCGTGGTCGCGGGATCGTAGAGGCACGCGGACGGATTGTTGACCGTGTCGCACGTAGCCGTGTAGTACGGGTTTCCCGTGAAATCCCCATTCTTTTCGGCGGGCATTGGAACCGTGAGGATCTTGTTCTGACGCTCATGCAGGAATGAGACATCTTCGGAAACGAAGAAGAAGGTCCGGTTCTTTCCATTGTAGATGTGAGGAATAACGACCGGCCCGCCCAGCGTTCCGCTGAAGTCATTCCAGTTCGTCCACGGTTGTACGTCCGGCTCACCAGGTGTAGTGCGCCGCGAGAAGGGATTGGTGGCGCTGAAGACCGAATTGCGGTTGAGGATGGAGCCCGACCCGTGCAGGTCGTTCGTTCCGGACTTGAGCACGACGTTGACGACCATGCCGCTGGTGCGTCCGTATTCGGCAGCCAGGCTGTTCTGAACCAAATTGAACTCCTGAACGGCGTCCGGTGAAGGATTGACGGTCGCAGCTTCCGCGCCCACCGTCGCGTTCAGCGCGCCTTCCAGGAACCAGGCGTTCGCCCCTGCCTGTCCCCCATTGGCGCTGACGCTCGATCCCACAAGGTGAAGCGGGTCCGGGAAGCCACCAAACTGGCTGTTGGAACCGAACACGGCACCCGAAGGCCCGCTCGACTGAATGACACCCGGGAAGAGCGACACCAAGGTCTGGATATCGCGGCCTTGGAGAGGCAGGTTCTCCAGGTAACGTCGAGAGATGCTCGTGCTGAAATTCGAGGAGGTTGTCTCTACCAGTTGCGTCCGAGCGCTGACCTCTATCCTTTGCGTGGTCGCCCCGACCTTCAGTTCCGCATCTTGAGTCACAGTCGTGCCGGCACCGACCACGATGTCTTTGATCTCGAGAGGGCTGAAGCCCGAGGCTTCAATTCGGATCGAGTACTTGCCCGGGACAAGCTCCGTCGCCAGATAGAAGCCCGCGGCGTTGGTTGCCAGGCGCGATTCAACTCCTGTCTCCAGATTGCGGACCACAACCTTCGCCTCGGGAACCACCGCTCCCTGCGGGTCGGTCACCGTCCCACGGATCGCGCCGCGATCGATTGAAGCCATGAGTTGTGCTGACAACGTCAAGATAGCCGCCAAGGCTGTCAGAATTTCGAAAAGGCGATGATTCCGCATGGGTCGCAATCCCTCCTTCGCTGTGAATCCCAACTCCGACGGCGCAATGACAAAGGCAATTGCCGGGGGACACCTCTCGCCCGGGTTTCGTCTCCCCGCTTCGTGCAATCTTCTCCAGTTTCGCCGACCGGCACTATAAAAATCAGGAGCGACTTTGTCAAGTGAAATGTTTCAGAAGCCAGTGAAAGCTTTCAGCGCGCACGCCGTGTTCCATCCCTTGATGGGATTTTCACTCCACCTTCCCAGCCCCTGCGCGTCTTGGACGAACTTGGGTCTACCTTGACGGTTCGGCGACAAGCTCCAGTTCTGCGGGGTTGGCGGAGAGCGCCGCCAGACCGGAGACAACTTTCAGGAATTCGTGAAAAGTTTCTTGACAAATCTCCTTGCCGGTGGTACGAACGCTGCGAAACTGCCGCAGCTCAGACGAACTGAGGGATTCCAGAGGGTGACGCTTGAACCTCGCGACACTGGCATGCAGGCTCCAGAGTGCTCAGGAACTCCAGTGGGGGGATTTCACAACTGTCCCGCGCGGGACGCGCCATTCCCCGGAGGCCTTGGCCCCTGAGATCATCGAGGTCATCTTCAACCTGCGGCAGTTCGGAATGGTGCTGGATGACCCCGCCGCAAATCTAGGAGACTTTCAAGAGAACGACCTCAGCCGCTAAGGATCGCAGAACTGAAGCCAATGATGCTTACCGGCAAAATCGCGGCGATCACCGGCGGGGCTTCCGGGATTGGCCGGGGCATTGCCGTCGCGTTCAGCAAATGCCAGGCGCAATCGATCATCCTTGACCAGAACGCCGAAGGCGCAACCGCGGTGGTGCGTGGGATCAACGAAGGGGGCAGATCCGCCAGGGCCCTTCCTGTGGACGTCTCCTCGGCCGAGCAGGTTAGCACGGCTTTCGCGGAGATCCGCAAGCATACCTCCAAGCTCGATGTTCTGGTAAACTGCGCCGGTACATACATCCACAAGGACGCTGTGACCTTAGATGAAGCGGATGGGGACCGGTGTCTCAGTGTCAACCTGAAGGGGGCCTGGCTCTGCGCGAAGCAGGCGATCCCCATGATGGTGGCTGCTGGCGGTGGATCGATCATTAACATCGGCTCGACACACGCTGTCCGTGCCCAGGGAAAAGCTTTCCCTTATGGGGTCAGCAAGGGGGGCCTGATCGCACTCACCCGCAGCCTCGCGGTCGATTTCGGTCGAGACAGTGTAAGGGTGAACCTGATCTGTCCTGGTTTCGTGATGACTCCGCTCACCATGGAACTCTTCTCAGGGCCGCGGCGCTCGAGGAGCTACTATCCAAGGGGCCGATGCCCGTGAGGATCTACCCGGAGGATATCGCCAACGCGGCTCTCTTCCTGGCTTCAGACATGGCGCGGTGCATCACGGGGACTACACTCTTTGTCGATGGCGGTCGCACCATCTATGCTGGCATTGACAACGCCGAGTAGTCGGCACGGGCCGGGCGCAGGCGAGCGGAGGGGGGCAGCTGGGTCAGCCACACTCCGGGATTGCCCACCGGGCTCTGCTGGCCCGCCGCTTCACCCCTGTGGAGGCCAGTAGTGGCGAGAACACCCAAGGACCTCAAAAGCTGCTTGAAGGGTATAGTGGGCTTTGGAGTGACACCTTTCCAGCAGGACCTCAGCCTTAATCTTGAAGCCCTCCGGCAAAACGCTGCCCACTTGACACAACACTGTGAGGCCGTCGTCACTTTGGGCAACAATGGTGAGATATTCTCTCTTACCCCCGAGGAACAAAAGCAGGTCGCCCGCACCGTCGTCGAGGAGGCACGGGGACGGAAGCCTGTGCTGGTAGGGGTGGGATTCTCGCTCCCCGTGAGTTGTGCGCTTGCCCAGGCGGCAGAAGCCAGCGGCGCCGACGGAATCCTGGTCCTGCCGCCGCACTACACAAACGCCAACGACGACGGCCTGTTCGAGTATTACCGTTCTGTGGCTGCCGCGGTGAAGCTGGGGGTGGTCCTCTTTCAAACCCCGTCGCTGAATTTCAGTCCCGCATTGTTGCGCCGTCTGGCGGCGGTCCCCACCATCGTCGGGCTCAAGGACGAACACGGCGACATGAAGCAGTTCGTGCGGCAGTGGATCGCGGTGGGCGATCGTCTTAAGCTGATGTGCGGAGTGGGGGAGATTCTCGCCCCCAGTTACTTCGCGTTGGGGGTGGACGTCTTCACGAGCGGAATAGTCAACTTCATGCCGGAGACCTCCCGCAGGATACTCCGGCTATTGCAGGCACGGCAATTTGAGGCCGCAGCCCGCGTGGTGGAGCAGGAAACCCTGGCGATCTTCGACTTGCGGGGGCGACGGCCGGGCTATACGACGGTGGTCATCAAGGAGGCGATGAATCTTTGCGGGATGAATGCCGGCCCGTCGCGTCCGCCTCTGGCCCCGCTGCCGGAGGCCGACCGCGAGGAACTGCGCGCGATTCTCTCCCGGCTGGGAGTTTTAAAGGCCCAGTAAATCCGGCTTCGAGCAGCGGTCGCGGCGGGGCGCTTTCATGCCCGCCAGTAATCATCAAGGAGAGCCCACATGACAGGTCAGAACGTGAGGATTTCCAGGATTGAATGCCTTCAGCTCCGCTCGCCGCACGCCGCACCCGACGATTGTGACGGGGCGGTGGACACGGCGGTAATCCGGGTCACGGCTGACAATGGCGCCTATGGCCTGGGCGAGACAGACGCACCTCCCAATGCGATTGCCGCGCTCCTGGAAACACCCACGGCGCACATTTGGAGCCGGAGCGTCCGGGACATCCTCTTAGGCCAGAACCCTATAGAAGTCGAGCAGCTATGGGACAGGCTCTACGAGGGCACGATCTACCACGGGCGCCGCGGGCTGGGCATCATGTTGATGTCCGCCATCGATATCGCTCTGCATGACCTGCGAGGAAAGTTGCTCGGCAAGCCTGTTTGTCAGATCTTGGGCGGAGCGGCCCGGCCTTACGTCATTCCTTACGCCACCTTGTTTCCCAGTATGCCGCAAGGACGGCCCTGGTCTGAAATGAGAGCCGGTTGTTTCGCGCTGATCGAGAAGGCGGTGGCCTTCGGCTTTAGGGCGATGAAGATGGAGATGCTTTTCTACGACTTGGTGGACGACCGCGAACTGGTAAAGTTCATCCACGAGTGCCGCAAGCTGGCCGGTGAAGACCGGGAGTTCATGATCGATGTGGGCTATCGCTGGAAGAACTGCAACGACGCGCTCTGGGTCCTGCGGAGGATAGAAGACGCCAAGCTGTTTTTTGTGGAGACGCCGTTGCACACCGACGATCTGGATGGCCTGGCGCGTTTGGCGGATGCGACGACCACCCCCGTGGCGGTCGGCGAGTTCCTCCAGACGCGGCACGAATTCCGCGAACTGATGGATCGTGGACATTGTGATGTGATTCAGCCCGACTTGGGCAGAGTGGGAGGATTCACCGAGGCGCTGCGCTGCGCGCAAATGGCGGCGGAGCGGGGACTCTATTGTGTGCCGCATGCCTGGAAAACGGGACTCACTGCGGCGGCTACGCGGCATTTCAGCGCGGTGGTTCCCAACTGTCCGTACGCCGAGCTCTTCCATCCGGAATTCTTCCCTTCCTACCTTCGGCCCAGGTTGGCAAAGCCCGAAGCCCCGGTCGAGGATGGAAAGTGGTCGCTGCCGGAAGAACCCGGCATCGGTGTCACTCTGGACGAAGCCACCGTCCGGCTCTGCCTGGCTAAACCCGTGACCGTGGTGGAGTAAATTCACCGCGCCCCAGCGCTGGTTTCGCGAAAAGGCATCTTCCGTGACCCGGCCTTGGTTCGGCGCCTGGGGAAGCTTCGAGAGGATGAGGATTTCTCGCCGCTCCGCCCTTGATGTCAGCTTGCTCGTCCTGGTCAACGGGATGTGGGCGGGCCAATACGCTGCTTACAAAGTCGCCACTGAAAAGCTGGGGCCGATCACCGTAAGCGCCTGGACATTTCTGCTGGCCATCCTGGTTCTGCTGCCTTTCCTCATCGTGGAGCGTCGCCGTCTGCGAAACTCACCCGCGTTGAGACCGGCGCCAGGCCACGCGCCGGAAGGGCTCAACCGGTCTCTATGGGGTAAGCGAAACCTCCTCGGCTTCTTGATGATCGGCGTGGCTGGACTCATCCCGGCCTCTGCGGTGCTGGCGTGGGGAATCGAGCGCTCCACGGCCTCCAACGCAGCCCTGATTTATCTCACGATGCCGATCATGACGGCGGTCTTGGCCTCCCTGATTCTCCATGAGAAAATGAGCCTGGTGAGGTGGTCAAGCCTGGTTGTCTCCCTGACCGGAGTTCTGATCCTCTCGGATTTCAGCTGGCGTCACCTCGACGTGGCCAGTAGTAAGTTCCTCGTCGGTAACCTCCTGGTGCTCGTAGCCTGCGCCTGCAGTTCGTTTTATAACGTCTACTGCAAGGAACTTCTGCGCCGTTTTACACCCCTGGAAGTACTGGTGTACGGGTACCTGCTCGCGCTGGTGATCAGCCTACCTTTGCTGGTTTGGGCGGAGCCTTTGTCTCTGCGGGAGGTTCGTGACTACGGATCAGCCGTTTGGATGGCGCTGGCAGTTCTGAGCGTATTCAGTTGGGGGTTGGCGATGGTCATCTGGATGTTCTTGCTGAAGCGTCTTGACGTGAGCCAGGCCTCCGTTTCAATTTACCTTCTGCCGTTCTTGGGTGTCCTTATCTCGGCAGTGACTCTCGGCGAGAAAATAACGCTCACCATGGTGGTCGGTGGCGCCGTTACCCTGGCGGGCACCATTTTGATTACCAGCCTTGAGCCCACCCCCACGTAACTCAGTTCAAGGGAAAGACAACGGCGGGTCTTTTTTCGTGGGAGCGTCGCTCACTCCTTCGCGTGCGGCGGCTGCGGTCCGCGCTGACTTCCGCGCGCCTCAGCGTCGTCCTGTTTAATTCTCTTCTGTTTCCTCAGACTGCTCACGCATGCGACGCCGGATCGTGGCAGGATCGTCGAGTGGCTCAGAGGGCGGTGCGGGCCGGGCGTGCATCTCCAAACCCGGCTCGACCACTTTCGCCGGATCAAAAATGCGCGGGTCCGAAGGCAGAGCTTGGTAGGGCGTGAAATCCGGCTGGTCGGCGAACATGTCAGCCAAGTCGGTAGCCGCGGCGTCGTACTGGTTCAGGGGCGGCAGCCCAAAGATCAAGAAGAAAGTCTTCAGAATGCTCGCCATGCTGGTGTGCACGTGCGAGACGCCTCGCCGCGCGTAAGGGCTGATGACCATCAGCAAGCTGCGGTGGGCATCCACGTGGTCCCGGCCATCTTGCGCGTCGTCCTCGGTCACGAAGATCGCCATGTCCTTCCAGAAAACACTGTGGGAGAGCAGCTCCACCAGCTTTCCCAGCGCCAGATCGTTATCGGCAACATACGAGGCGCGATAGGCGAACCCGTCCTCGGGGCGAGGTGTGGCCGTGTGGTCGTTCGGCAGCCAGAGGTAGATGAGCTGCGGCAGAGGTTCCTTGCCGCTCGCATAGCGCAAATCGAATTCACGCTTGAACTGTTCGAAGCGGTACTGGTCGGAGATGGACATGTTGAACGTGGCGTAACTGCGCGAGGTGTTTTCAAACAAGACCTGCGCCATGGGAATGTTCACGGCTTGTCGGATGCCCGTAGGCATCAGCCCCGGACCTTCGTCGCTGCCAGACATCCATACACCCTCTCCATAGTTGCGAAAGCTGAGGCGATGCCGCGCCAGATGCTCCCACAGCGAACCACCCTCCAGAAAGGACTCGGGCCAGGAATTTGACGACAGGATTCCCAGCCGACCGGGCGCGTCCGGGTCGGGGCGGAAGTGCAGCTTCTTCCCGGTGGCGGCTGGCACCGCGCTCTCGACGAATTCGTTCGGGTAGTTGCCGACTAACCAGTGGTGCCCATCCACCGAAACATCCGAATCCACGTAGAAGTTGTCGCTGAAGGCGAAGCGGCGAGCCAGCGCATGATGGTTGGGCGTGACGCTGGTGTGCTCGACCGTTGGCTGGCCTTTCTCCTTCACTGTCGCGTCCTCACCGTAGCGCGCGAGACTGGGCTCGGCATTGACGCGCTCGCCGTTGATTTCGGAAATGTCGCCGAACACCTCATCAAAGGTGCGGTTCTCTTTCACGATGAATACGACGTGCTTGATTCTGGAACTAGCTTGTCCCGGCGGGGGCACCGGGAAATCGTTTTTTCGACTGGCATTCTCCTGGGGAGGCACGGGGCCCCGGAAGCCGTTGTTGTACAAGACATGCACGGTATGCATCGATACCGCTTCCATGCCCGTGACTGTCCGTTTGCGCACCCAAACGCCTGACCGTTCGTCCATTGGGTAACGTTCTGGCTTCTGCCAAGGTGGCAGTTCTTCGCCCAGTCGCACAAGGTCACCCATATAGGTGAAGGATATTGGGACCTGGAGGCGCGAAACCACGCCCTTCGTGATGTCGCCGATATAGCTTCCTTCGGGGCCTGGCGAGAAGTCACGGCCTCCGTTGGGCCCCGAACCGAAGCCCTTGGCACTCGCTACGTAGAGGGCCTTATTGTCGGGACTGAGGGCAACCCGCACGGGGAACCACGCCGTCGGCAGATAACCATAGATTGTCTTGCCACCTTCAGCGTCCACAATCGCTATGGCGTTGATTCCGGCGCAAGCGACGTACAGTCGCTTCTCATCTGCAGTAAGAGCCATGCCGAACGGCAAAACCCCGCGCAGCCCCCGCAACCACTGTGCCGGCTCAAGCACTAGTGTTTTCTCCACGTGATGCGTCCGCGCGTTGATAATGGTGATGCTGTCCTGAGCAGCGTTGGAGACGAAGACTTTCTTGTGGCCCGCGACCACCGCTCCCGGGCTGCTGCCGCCGACGGATTTCTCGCCCACAGGAATTCCCGTCCTGATCTTAGCGGTCACGCGAGGGCTCGCCGCATCGGAAACATCGATCACCCAGAGAGAGTTCGACTCGGGCACGTTGGGATCTCCGAGGCCCGGAATCTGCTTGCCCGCCACTGTCGTCCCTGCTTCCGCTTCCTTCGAGGGAAATCCAAAGGGAGGAAAATCCAGGCCCGTGTCCCGCTGATCCTTCGGGTCGTAGCCCGGCAAGAGCGAATACTGGAACATGCCGACGTTGGACACGTAAACGCGTCTACCATCCAGCGAAACCGCCAGCCCGAAGGGCATGCGGCCCACGGGCACACTTGCAATGATCTGCTTCGATTGCGTGTCGATGACCACGAGGCGGAAATGCGCCAGGTCGAGGACGAACAATCGTTGACTATCGGGGGAGAGCTTCAGCTCTCCGGGCAGACTGTTCTCGAACTTCTGCCCCTGAAACGTCCCGTCCAGAGTGATCGAGTCCAGCCGCTCGTGGGTAACTAGGTCGAAGATGCCCACGCGCCCGTTGTCACCCTCGGAGAGATACAACGTGCGGTTATCGCGCGCGATGGCGACGCCCAGGAAGACGCTCTCCACTTCGCGCTCCTCATCGCCAGCCTCAGCCGGGAGGGTGGGCGGGACTTGCACCACCTTGGGTTGGTCGCTTCCCAGTTCGGTGATGATTGAAAACGAGAACGGGCTGGTGCCGCTGTTTGCCGTCACCAGTGTTTTGCCATCGGGGCTCAGCGCGAGGCCGTAGGGATGTGGGGCAACCGTCACATGTTTCCCCAGCGGCGTGATCAGGCGGCCATTGGGCAGGACCGTTTCACCGGCCGGATCAATCTTGACGGGACGCGCGCCCGCCGGCGCCTGGAGTTGCACGCAGGGCCGCGTGCTCCGCTTCTGGGCGCACATCCAGGAAGGTTGACCGACCAGCACGAGAACCACGAGTGAAGCCAGCTTCCAGTCCCGAAATTGGATTAGCACTTCTCAGACCCCGAAGAGAATTTGACCTCTCATTTCGCGCCATCATAGCACGACAATGAGGGATGACTAGCTCGTCAGCCAAGCCTCCCTACTCGCCGTGGGTGCTACTGACGAGGACTGACGGGAAACATTGACCACCTGGCAGGCGGGCAGTGAAAACCACGCGGGTCCGAACCCGAGGTCCTGTCTGCTTTCTCATAGAGAACCATCTGGACAGGTTTTTGGATAGAGTAGGCGACTCTGGGGAAAGGGAGAAAACCTGGGCGCCCAGGAAGGTGGTGGGCCTGGGGAATGAGTTGTTGAAAGACGACGCGGTGGGCCTCCGCGTCGCGGAACGGCTGCAAGGGACTTTCCCGGCGGAGGTCGAAGTGCGGTCCACGTCGCTGTTCGGCCTGGCGCTGCTGGACGAGTTGATTGGCCGGGAAAAGGTCCTGCTGATTGACAGCTACGTTCCCGAAGAGTTTATCGGGTCGGAGATTCAGGAACGCAACTTCGCTGAGGTCGGCGAGGCCCGCGGCCCCTGTCCGCACTTCGTCGGCCTGGGGGAAGTGCGCGAGGTCATGCGCGAGCTTGGCCTCGGGTTTCCTCGCGAGGTGCGCATCCTGGCCATCCCCGTCTCCGACCCGATAACCTTC
>Ga0187878_1003596_pt1 | contig 12620 bp, 8 predicted proteins | sample June2016WEW_17_1_FD_132979 | JGI IMG/M metagenome (GOLD analysis project Ga0187878, IMG submission 132979) | Peatland microbial communities from SPRUCE experiment site at the Marcell Experimental Forest, Minnesota, USA - June2016WEW_17_150 | ecosystem: Environmental > Terrestrial > Soil >...
ACGCCTACGGCTCGGGCGCGACTTTGCGCCCCGGGCTCTCGGCCGTCACGGTCAACCTGACCAACAGCGACAATACGGTGGGGACGCTGGGCAGCACGAGCTTCACGTTTAATCCGGGCGATTATTACAAAACCACGACTTTCCAGCCGCTGGCAAGCGGGAGTGCCACTATCTCTATTACCGAGGCGCCGGCGGGCTACACATTGCCAACAAACTACCAATCGACAGTCTACACGATCACAGCGCCAAATCTGTCGATGGGCAGCTCTTACGGGTTCACGATTGGAAGGCATATGGAACTTGGTGGATACTATGTCTCACTCGGCGTGGCGCCGCCGGTCGCCACCACAGTGACGATTACCAGCCCCGATCCGACTAAACTGCTGCTCTCGTCCGACGGCACCACGCTGGGAAACAGCAGCATCTCGTTCAACTTGAACGCAGGGCAGACATATACACCGCAGTTCTTCGTACAAGCGACGGGCGGACCGATTTGTACTGTTACTCCCTGCACCGCGGCGAACTATGCGCTATCGGTAACTGCGGCGGGATACAATCCGGCGACAGCAATGATCACCATCAACCCGTCGGGCTTCGCGTTGCAGGGGAGCGATTTCGCCACGACCACCTCGTCGTCGTCGACGACGCTCACGGTGGTTCCGGCAATGCTGGATCCCATGTACCTTAACGCTTTGCAGATCCAGCAGCTCATCCCCGGGTCCACCGGCACGCAGGCCACCATTACTCTCAGCGACCCGAACACGGCCCAGCCGAGCACGATCGGTGACATAGTCCCGAGTCCGAATGTGATATTCAATGGAGTAGACGTGCCGAACTACCGCACGTCTTCTTTCCAGCCGGTTGCCGTGGGAACAGGTATTCTACGCGTGACTTCGCCCGCCGGATTTAGCCAATCCAGCAACCAAGTCACGGTAACCGTCACGTCCCCGGAAGGCCAGCAGGCATTTGGTTATAACCTTTCGAGGCCAGCGCAAGGCCCGCTCAGATGAAAACACAATTGCCGGTTCTGGAACTCTGGAACAATGCCGCAAAGGCTCAAAGAGCACGAGGAATCGTAAAGGAAACAGGTGTGTCTGTGGTCTCATTTCTCTCGTTAGCGTCGTGGAGAGAGCCTGCGGCGTGCCTTAGCAATGAGCGCGGAGGAGCGGGTCATTTCTCAGCATCCTCCGCGCTAATCTTTTGCTTTTGCGTGCCATTCTTCGAACTGGTGGTTTCATGAACCATCCAAGCTATTAGCCGGTTGTGACAGTCGAATGAGACTCCGGGTAGGAAATCACTTGGATCCGAGCCGGTGGCGGGCGTCCGTGACCAGAGGGTCGGCGACGCTTTTCTCTTTGATGGCAAGGAAGGCCTGATAGGATTTGGCTGCCGCGGGGCTCTTGAGACCTTCCTGGGCTTGCCCCAGATAATAGAGCGCCGGCGGGAAGTAGCGGTAGCTGGGAATGTCATCGAGGAAGACGGCTGTGGCTTCGCCACGGCGTTTCAAGCAGGCTTCAAACTCGGAGTCTGCCTCCGTGAATGCTCCGGCTTTGAGATAAGCCTGTCCCAGATCGAAACGGCCGATCCAGGTGTCGGCGATTTGTTTGGCTTCGAGAAACAGCTTGATGGCTTCCTGCGTATTACCGCCCTTTAACTGAATCTCCCCCTGGATCAATTTCGCATAGGCTTGCGGATCCGGCTCGAGTTGCGCGCTGAGCTTGGAAGCAAGAGCGCGTGCCTTGGCATCCTGCCCGGCCTCGATGTAGAGGCGGGCGGCTTCGACTTGCACACCCATCTCCTTGGCGGTGCTGATGGCCTGGTCTGCTGCTTCCATTGCGAGCCCGGTATTCCCCACTATGAGACGAGTTTGCGCCAAGGCGGCCAGCTTGCGTGCCGTCGCGGAAGCATTGTTGTTCGCACGATCTCCTTCAATGCCTTTCTCCAGGATCTCTGCCGCGACTGCCGTCCGTCCCTGGTAGAGAGCGATGTCGGCGAGGCCCATGGAGGCTCTGGAGGCGCCGCTCACACTCTTGCCCTCGAGGCGCTTGTAGTCCTGGCTCGACTGCTCCACATTCTCCTGGGCCAGCTCCGACAGTGCACGCGCGACATAGGCAAGCTCATAGCCTGGATTCTGTTCCAGCACATGGTCCGCCTCGCGCACGGCAATCCCGAAATCGCCTGCGTACATGGAAAACAGCGCGAGGTTGCTCCGGTAGAACGGGATCTTGGGATACTGGTCGACGGCCCGGCGGCATTCCTGAACCGCCCGCGCCATGTCCCTGGCCAGGAATGTGGCAAAGGCAAGATTGTTGATCCCCGCCGTGTCCGCTGGATACTGCTTCACAAGTGCACTCAATTCCTCAATCGCCTTGGGATAGTTGCCCTTCCTCAGGTAGTAACCGCCCCTGGTTCGGTACTTCTCGGGCTCGGACATGCGGCCAATCTTGGTCATCGCCTTCTGATATTGTCTTTCCGCGTCAGAGACTTGCGACCTGCCGTAATAGATGACTGCCAGTCCCGCATAGGCGCGGCCGAAATCCGGATCGAGTTGGATGGCCAGAGAATAATGTTGAATGGCTTCGTCATCTTTTCCCGCCCACAAGCACTCCTGGGCCTGCGCGTATTGGTGCGCCGCCTCCAGCGAACCGGCAGTAAAGGATTCTTCCGCGGCGAGCTGTACACCCTCTGGAGTAGTGTCGCCAAGCGCCTTTCGAATCGGTGCGGCGAGCTTGCCAACCACCCCTATGACACCCTCCTTGTTCGACGCATCCGCCTCGCGGGTCGCTATGAGCTTGCCGGTTGCCGCATCGACGGCGCGTGCGGTAATTCGGTATCCCGCACCTTGCCGGCTGATGGCTCCCGCCAGTACCACACTGATTTCCTGCCGCTTCGCGACGAGTTCGGCCAGAGATTCCTTGAGAATATTCGTACCGGGCTGCAGTTCCGCGCCAACCCTGTGTCCTTCCTTCGGGTCATAGCAGGTAATAAATGGGGCACGCTCAAGTTCCGTGGCGACGGAGGATTCCAGCGCGCCGTTGAAGATGGGATCGCCGGTGTTATTTTCGAAATCGGCGATGAGTACGGACAGCGTCGGCCGCGCTGCGACGGGTGAGGTTGAGACCGGCCTGCGTGCCAGGATCCAGTTCCACGCAAGCAGCGCCACCACGAGGACTGCCGCAGCGCAGAGCGCCCAGACGATCCAGACCGGCCGCCTATGAGGCAGCAGTTCGTCCTTCACCTTGCGGAGATCGAGGGCCAGATCCTTCATGCTCTGATAGCGCTCGGCCGCGCTCTTTTCCGTTGCCTTGCTCAGGAGCTTTCGAAGTGCCTGAGGCGAAGCGGCGGCCTCCATGTGCAGAGGGGCCGGCTCATCGCGCAGGATGGCGGTCAGGGTCTCGATCTGGCTTGGCCGCCGGAAAGGGTGCTGGCCCGAAAGCGCCTCGAATAGCACGACCCCAAAGGAAAAAATGTCACTCCTGGCATCGACCTGTTCTCCCCGCGCCTGTTCGGGGGACATATATGCAAGAGTTCCCATGATCGCGCCGGACTGAGTCAGAGCGGTCACGGTTGACTGCTGAGTTTTCTGATCATCGCCGGCACCAACCTGCTTGGCCAGCCCGAAATCCATGATCTTGGCGTGGCCCAGCGGGGTCAGCATGATGTTCGCTGGTTTGAGATCGCGGTGGACAATGCCCTTTTCATGAGCCTCCGCCAGAGCCTCCGCCATCTGTAAAGCGATCCGCAGGCATTCATCCAACGGCAGCGGACCTCTTGCCAGCCTCGCACTGAGGGTTTCGCCTGCCACGTACTCCATTACGATGAAGGCCTTGCCCTCGGCTTCTCCGGTATCGTAAACGCGGGTGATAAGAGGATGGTCCAGCTTCGCAGCTGCTTTGGCCTCACGCAAGAAACGCAGGCGGGCGTCGGGGTCCGTTTGCATCGACTCAGGCAGGAACTTGAGAGCGACCTTACGTTCCAACGACACGTCGTCCGCCAGAAAGACCTCGCCCATCCCGCCCTGCCCCAGCTTTTCGACAATTCGATAACGCGATATGGTCTCGCCGATCACAATGGGCCCTCACCCGCAGCAGATAGATAGATTCCATGCTCGCACAGCTTCGCTGGACGAATGGCCGCATTATACCGCAAACCGTACATGCCCCTAACCTGAATTCGCGGCTCTGCACGCAGCATGGGACAAGAATCCGGGTTAAGCCAATGAAGCCGAGGGGCGAATCCGAAAGATTCTGGAATGCCTCAGCTCCTGCTGCCGGGGAGAATGGCGCTGAACCAAAGGGCTGCGGCCGCATTCCCATGCGTTGCCCTCTCTGCCCGATGTCCCTGTTCGCGAGTGAGGCGGGGCGGGATCCAGCCGTGAGCCTGCTTGCGGCGAGTGTCACATCGAAGCTGTCGGCAGCGGCCGGCGCAACGGGGCTATTCCGCTCTCCGATGCAGATGAGGTTGCAGCGTGGAGCTAATTTCCTATCGGTTGATCGCGGAATGAACCCGGTTCAAAGTCCGGGGCGCGGGCAGTTTCACAGGCAGTGCGGCAATCCTGCACGCTGGGGTCTGTGAGGGGGGAGGGTGCAATCCTTCGGGGCTTCCACCCTCCTCTACTCGGAAGTTCTTCACTGCGATATGCAGGCTCCGCGAATGTTTCGTCAGAGGGAGCGCAGGGAGAGCTGGCCGTATTTCAGTTCGTCGTGGACAATGACGCTGCTGTGGAACTTGATGTCGGCGGCGAAATGCGACCGGAAGGCCTTCATGAAGTGGTAGAACTCTTCGTTGGATTCCGTCAGGAGCTCGAACTCAAAATCATAGGCACCGATCGTCTTGACCAGGAAGATTACGCTCTCCTGGCGGCGCAGGTATGCGGCAATCCGATCGATCCTCTCTTTCGCGGGGGTGTTCAGCTTCAACAGCACCTTGCGGTAGGTCAGTCCCAGACGCTTGTGGTCGATCTTCAATCCAAAACCGATGATAACCCCGCTTTCCACCAGTCCCTGCAACCGGTTCTTGGCGGCCGGCACTGAGATCCCGAGCTTCTTGGCCAGATTGGCCAGTGAGATTCTGCCGTTGCGATTGGTTTCGTAGAGGATTCTCTTGTCCTGATCATTGAGGACCCGCCGATCGTACGCTCCTCCGAAGACGAGGCCTCGGCCCGCGGGTGCGCCCGGGTTCAAAAACCGCAACGGGAGGTATTCCACGCGTGTGCCGATCGAGAAGTACTTTTCCTGGAAATATCGGCCGAAACGGGCAAGAATCTCGTCGTATACCTCCTCGAATTCCATGATGTTGTCCGACCAAACCACGAACTCGAGATCGAAATCGCCGTCCAGCAGCGTCAGCCAGGAGATTTCCGGGCAGCGGCTCAACTCGCGCACCAACCCGGACTCAGTCTCGCCGTCGAGCTGATGATATTTGACGAAGACACGGAAATGCGCCTTACCCAAGCGATAGACATCCGGAATCGCATGGTAGCCGCGGATAACGTTCATGGCTTCGAGCTGTTTGATGCGATAGCTCACCACCTGCTTGGAAAGGTGGACTTTGTGGGCCAGCCCCGTCAGATTCTGCCGGGCATCCAAGCCCAGTTCAGCCAGGATGGCCTTGTCCTTCGGGGCCAGATCGAGCCTTGATGCGGACATTCCGTGATCACGGGTGAGCCGGGCCCGGCGCGGCCTGGTGTCGTCTTTCTCGGGCATCCTTTTTGACATGACTTCCAAATATTGTCTTTCAATAAAAGTTTGTCAAGAAATATGACAAACAGTTTTTACAAGTTGTTGACGCGGACCGCCCTTCCGTGGTAATTCAGACGTGCCGGCAATCCAGGAAAATGACCGCCGAGATGTCGCTAGGAGTTGACATGGAGAAGCACCGTATCAGCGAACACCCCATCCTGCCCGTCGAGGAGAGGCCCGACGTTCGCTTCTACTGGAACAAGAGCCCGCTGGCGGCAAAGCCCAACGAGATGATCTCCTCGGCGCTGATCGCGAACGGCATTAAGGTGTTCGGCCGCCACCACCGTGACGGTACCGCTCAAGGCATATTCTGCGCCAACGGCCAGTGCTCCAAGTGTGCCGTGCTGGCAAACGGGGTTCCGGTGAAGTCGTGTATGACCGCCGTCCGGGAGAATATGTTCGTTGAGAGCGTCGATGGCCTTCCTGAACTGCCGCTGGTCACTGAAATCCCGAGCCTGACGGATATCGAGGAAGTCCGGACGGATGTCCTCATCATTGGTGGCGGGCCGGCCGGTACTTCGGCCGCCATCGAGCTGGGAGAGAAGGGAATCAAGTCCCTGATCATTGACGACAAGAATGAGCTGGGCGGGAAACTGGTGCTGCAGACTCATAAGTTCTTTGGTTCGGTCGAGGATTCACATGCCGGCACCCGCGGCAACCGGATCGGCATGATGCTCGCGGAAACCGTCCGCAACAACCCTCACATCACGGTCTGGCTCAACAGCACGGCGCTCTTCATCTTCAAGGACAAGAAGGTCGGAGTGCTGGAAGAGGGTGCCTACAAGCTGGTGACGCCCCGCATCATTCTCAATGCCGCCGGCGCCCGCGAAAAGTTCCTGAGTTTCTCGGGCAACAGCCTGGTCGGAATCTATGGTGCGGGCGCCTTTCAAACCCTTGCCAACCGCGACCTGGTGCGTCCCTCGGAAAAACTCTTCATTGTCGGTGGCGGCAACGTGGGCCTGATCGCGGGCTACCATGCACTGCAGGCAGGGATCGGCGTGGTGGGGGTCGCGGAAGCACTTCCGGAGTGCGGCGGCTACAAGGTGCATGCCGACAAGCTCCAGAGGCTCGGCGTGCCGATATACACCCGTCACACGATTCTATCTGCCAACGGCGATGAGCGGGTCGAATCGGTGACGATTGCTGAAGTCGATCGCAACTTCAGTCCGATTCCTGGGACCGAAAAGACGTTTGCGTGCGACACGATCCTGATTGCCGTGGGGTTGAATCCGATCGATGAGTTTACCCGCGAAGCCGAAACAGCCGGCATCCCCGTTTTTGCCGCCGGTGACGCCCTTGAGATTGCCGAGGCTTCCTCGGCGATGTTCAACGGGAGGATCTCCGGGTTGGAGATAGCCAGAGAGTTGGGGGCAGATGGGGCCTCGATCCCCGAAAGCTGGCATGCCAAAGCCGAAGTGCTCAAATCGCACCCGGGGAATACGTATGAGCAGATTTTCCCCGAATCGGAAAAGGGCGTGATGCCTGTCCTCCACTGCCTGCAGGAGATACCCTGCAACCCCTGCATCACTGTCTGTCCGTCGGAATCGATCCGCATCGAAGGCGATCCTCTGATGGGGCTCCCATCGTATGTTGGCGAGGAAGGCAGCTGCAGCGGATGTCTGAAGTGCGTCATGATTTGCCCGGGCCTGGCAATCACTCTGGTGGATTACCGTAAGAGCGAGGAGTTTCCTGAGGTCACGGTGCCGTACGAGGTCTGCAACTTTGCCGTGAAGAAGGGGGACAGGATCAAAGCGGTTGACATCCGTGGCGGTTGGCTCGGCGAGCTGGAGGTCACGGCGGTTTTGAACAACAAGAAGAACAAAACCCAACTCATCAAAATCCGGGCGCCCAAGCAACTGGCCAAGCGAGTCGTTTCCTTCCGCATCCAGGATGAGGCCGTGACCACGCCGCTACCCAAAGCGATCCTGCCGGAGCAGGATGGAGATGCGGCCAAGCTGTGCCTGTGCGAGCGCGTCACCATCGGCGAAGTCGTCGCGCTCGTGAGGAAAGGGATCACCGATATCAATCAGATCAAGGCCGTGACGCGCGCCGGCATGGGCGCCTGCGGCAGCAAGACCTGTGAGACCATCATCAAGAGCGTCTTTCGCCAGGAGGGCATTCCCATCGAACAGGTGACGGTGAATACCAAACGGCCCGTGTTTGTCGAGGTGCCGCTCGGTATTCTTGCGGGCATGAGCGAAGGAGAGCGCCATGGCTAGTAGCTATGACGTCATCGTTATCGGAGCCGGTTCGATCGGCGTTCCCGCGGCGCTGGCGCTTGCCGGGAAGAAGCTTTCGACTCTGGTGATTGAGCCCTGCGCGTCACCTGGACAGAGGAACAATAAAAAAGCGATCGGCGGCATTCGTGCCACCCACTCCGACTTTGGCAAAATCCGCATCTGCCTCCGCAGCATCGAGATTTTTGCCGATTGGCACGAAGAACATGGGAATGATATCGGCTGGCTTCGCAACGGCTACAGCTACCCGGCTTACTCCGACGAGGACGAGAAGAAGCTGAAGGATCTGATGAAAATCCAGCATTCCTACGGCCTGGACATCCGTTGGGTTTCACCCGAGGAATACAACCAACTGGTCCCGGGAATCAACATGGACGGCCTGCGTGGCTCCACCTACTCGCGCGGCGACGGCTCGGCGTCCCCGCTGCTGGCGGTGAATGCCTTTTACTTCAAGAGCCTGGAGTACGGAGCCCAATACCTGTTCAACGAAAAGGTAACGTCGATTCGGCCAAGAAACGGCGATGGCTTCGAGGTGACTACCGATAAGGGGAGTTACAGCGCCGGCGGCATCGTCAATGCCGCCGGCAACCAGGGGGCTGAAATGGCCGCGCTGATTGGCCAGAAATATCTTATCCAGCCCGACTGCCATGAAGCGGCAATCAGCGAGCCGGTGCAACGCTTCTTTGGCCCGATGGTCGTCGACATGCGCCCTTCGAGTGACTCCAAGAACTACTACTTCTACCAGAATGCGGAAGGACAGGTGGTGTTTTGCATCACGCCGGATCCCGCTATTTGTGGGGCGGACAACGATTCGACGTCCGAGTTTTTCCCCATGGTGGCCAAGCGGATGGTGAATCTCTATCCGCGCCTGGCCAATCTGAAAGTGCGCCGGGCCTGGCGTGGCCAGTATCCCAACACACCCGATGGTTTTCCGATTGTCGGCAGCAGCCGGGAACTGCCGCATTTTGTCAACGCCATCGGCATGTGCGGCCAGGGTTTCATGCTCGGCCCGGGACTTGGCGAGTTGATCTCGCGCATGGTGATGGGCGAAACCAACGATGATGACCAACGCATCTTGGGGAGTTTCGATCCCTATCGGGATTTTTCCGGGATGGAGGCATTCAAGTAAATTATCATGTAATTCATATCAAGCAACCATAAAGATAAGATAAACCGTGACCGCCGTCAGAGCTGGAGGCTTTATCTGTGAACCGCTCGGAGCGACCGGCGTTTCCCGCTGAAAACGAGGCTGCCGTTCCGACTTCGAGAGCGCGCCTGGCGACATCCGACCTTTTCATTCTGGTCGGATGTCGGAGGTTTTAGGACTCCAAGAGCACCGATATGGATCGGTTTCCTCCGAATCGAGGGATCGCCCACATTGTCACCGGGCAAGAGTCACTCCCGAAATAGCCGAACTCCGTGATTCCCGCGGCCAAGCCCATGGTTTAGCACATGCAACCGGCAGGTTTAGAAAGGGGGGCTGGATATGTGAAAGGCCGGCGTGGCACGGATCATGCCGCCTGCGAACACGACAATGTCTATCCTGACGCCGGAACGATTGATGATCTTAACCCGGCCTGCAGACCCATTGCCTGCTGGAAGTATGCTGCCGGACGGAAGGAAAGTGACGTAGGACCCTGGAAAGCTAATTGCGGTCCCCGTATCAGAGGTATTCAAGACAATTCCGGGAGGAAATCCATAAGGGCCTGAAATTAGTGAGCCGTCGTCCGCCTCGATTTGGCATGAGGGTGGTGTTGAGCGGAAGTGCACGCGGATTGGTTCGTTACTGGTCACCGCCTTTATACGGGCATATTGCAGCTCGACGGTAATTTGCTGCGCCGTCAGCGCGAGCCCGTAACTGTCCGTCATGGTGCCCAACACAGGCAATCCGATCCCCGCGAGGATGGTTGCGCAGCACAGCACCGTCAGTACTTCCGCGAGCGAAAACCCCGCTTCGTGATTTGAAACTCTTGCGACAGCCATCACAGGTTTACCATTTCAGCCTGAAGGTCGGTTGAATCTAAAGCCAGGCATAAACACCCGCATCCAGGTGACCATCACCTTCAAGGCCCCAGAATAGGTGTGTCTGTCACCATAGGATATCCACGCAAAACCAGCAACGCTATGACCCGGGTCACAATCCGCACTCATGGGACGCTGTCGAGGACCTTTGATTACATCGGTGCCGTCAATCGATCAGAGTGTGATCGCGCTCACGGTACGAATCCAGGCTTTCTGCGAATATTTCTGATAACGGATTGCGCGATTTGGTCCGTGTTTCAGACAATCCCCCGGTTGAGTGGAGACGGGATGCCCCGGATTGAACCGGCCCTGAATGAAGAAAGCTCAGGCGGCCCGCTACAGTTCAATTGGTTAATATTGCGCACGGTGGCTGACGATCAGATAACTGAACCTGGTGAATATTCCGAGTTGCGTCCGTCCCGCCTGTCCAAGGGAACTCCCCGCGCGCAGTCAGAGGAGGCGCCTGGTAGGATCCTGGCAGCGTAGTATTTATGGTGGGCGGCTACCAGCGTGGCCGATTCCAAAAAAAATCCCAGTGCAAGCGCTGATAGGAACGGAAAAAAGACAAGAAACAAAGTGAAAGAAATGAAGCGGTCGGGAAACACTATCCATGGAAGTCGGGAATCATAAGGCGGCAAGCTGGCCCGGAGAAGCATATAGGGAACAATTCTGGGAAACCGCCAGGGAAGACAGGCATTTGTTGGTTTGGCAATGGCACATTGGCAGATCGTTGCTCTGAAATTTGACTTCTTTCTTTTGAGGAAGGATTTCTCATGGAGCCTACAGCGATAACGCCGCTCTCAGGAGAAGAACTCAGGAGAGTCCTCGGCGTTGGTCGCGCTGCAGATGGGTTTACCCTTGTCGAGATGATGATTGCCACGTTCATCATGACATTCGGCTTATTGGCCGTAGGGCAGATGATCTATGTCGCCGTGGGATCTGCGTCGCTGGCCCGGTCTCAGGGGAATGCCGTAGTGGTGGCACAAGACAAGCTCGAATCCCTTGCGGACACGTACCGCCAGAACCCAAAAACTCCCGAACTCAGCATTGGGAGCCATGGGCCTGTCCTCGTCCAGGTAGTGAACCCGGCCGAAAACTATACCCTGAACAATTTCAGGGTTGACTGGGTGGTGAGTAATGTTCCCGATCCACGGGCTGGCGTTACGCTCCTAGCCAGGCAGGTTCTTGTTACCGTAACGCCTATTGGCTCGAACACCAACGCACGTCTCATGCCTTTCTTAAACAAGGTGGTTAATATCACGTGCATTTTCAGCCCGAGGTTTTAGTGATCCGAGTCAGGCACGCCGCACGCCCGCCGAAGGGCGCAACCATTTCCGGGCAGGCCGCCGTGGAGCAGGGCTTCAGCCTGCTTGAATTCATGTTGTCCTCGCTGATCCTGCTGATCATTTCCGCGGCGATTTTTAGCCTCCTGAGCCAGACTCAGCGTACGGGCAGCTATCAGACAGAAGTACAAGGAGTGCTTGAGAACACGCGGTTTGCGATGGATGCCATCGTCCGCGTGCTTCAGCAGGCCGGCAATAGCGTATCTGGTTCCTCAGGCTCCGGAATTGACATCAAAAGCGCGACCGAAGTGCGCGTTCGATCGGATTTGACAGGCTCCGGCTCCAATTGGTCGCCCTCGGAGCCCGACAAGGGAGAGCCTGACGGCGACACCAGCGATGCCGGTGAGGATGTCACGATCCGCTACAACGCGGGTGCTCGTACTATCGAATTGGGTGCCACCACGTCCCCGCAACCCATCGCCTACAACATCTCGGCGTTTTCCATGCAGTACTATGATGACAGCGGCTTCATAACGAACATCGGAGGCAATATTTATAAGGTCCGGGTTTCGCTGACCGGCACGAGTTCATACCCTGATCCCCAGACGGGGAAGGTATTCAGCATGCAGATCAGCAGTGATGTCACCTTGCTGCCGCGCCGGTAGACCCGATAACTCGGCTTAGGTATGACTTTTAATCTGAAATCAGCGAACGATCAGCGCACCACTTGATCCGCCGTGGCTGAGCTCGATTCAGTTCGAAGGAAACTCATGATGGCCTGTCCTGCGATTCTCGCGGCAACCCGGAAAGGGGCAGTAGTTCCACGATCTTCAGCCTTTCTTGAGGAACAGGGAATGGCAGTGTTGATTGCGCTGATTGCCCTGGTGTTGTTCTCCGCCATCGGACTCTACATGGTTTTCAATGCCACCGCGGAGGTTCGAATCAGTGACAACTATGAATCATTAGCCCAAGCGCGATATGCGGCACTTGCCGGCCTGGATCACGCACGGGCTGCGATCAAGGGTCTGAAATACGACGATCTCCTGCAAGGGCCGGATAGCGCTTACGACAACAGCCCCACCTACATGGCGCAAGCCCGGACCATGGGCTTTCGAAACCTGATCGACTGGTCTGCCGCGCGCACGCTGGACATCCTCGACCCCAGCAGCGCTCTCACCGATGTGCCCGACGATGGGATCATAAATACCGGAAAGAGCGGATCGATGCAGGGAACGGCAATCATTCCCAAGGCCGGCATAGCCCTCACCGCTCCTAATCCATATGGCTCCTATTCGATTACGACCGCCCGCTATTTTGTCAAGGTTACCGACAACAAT
>Ga0187878_1003597_pt1 | contig 12618 bp, 12 predicted proteins | sample June2016WEW_17_1_FD_132979 | JGI IMG/M metagenome (GOLD analysis project Ga0187878, IMG submission 132979) | Peatland microbial communities from SPRUCE experiment site at the Marcell Experimental Forest, Minnesota, USA - June2016WEW_17_150 | ecosystem: Environmental > Terrestrial > Soil >...
CCGGTTCTCGACGAAAAGGTGGACCAGCGTCTGATGGTGAATCTCTTCGGCCAGCCGGCGGCGTTTGCGCATCAGCTCCCGGCGCAGGATTTCCACCAGCCGCGCCGTGTTGTAGCGAAGGATTGCGGGAACATCCATTTCCGCGGGCTTATTATCCCGGATGATAACGATGCGGCTGGCGACCTGCATCTGGCACTGGGTGAAAGCATAGAGCGCTTCCATGGCGCGGCCGGGATCCTGTTCGGAAGGCAGCTGGATCTCGATTTCCACGGCCTCTGCGGTGAAGTCGTTAATGCTTTTGACCTTGATCTTGCCCTTGTGGGCGGCGTCTTCGATCGAGGCCATCAGCGAGTCGGTGGTGGCGCCGAAGGGGAGTTCCCGGATGACGAGCGTGTGCGCGTCCTTCTTTTCGATGTGTGCGCGCACCAGCACGTGACCGCGTCCATCGTCGTAGGCATCCGCATCCATCAGCCCGCCCTGGGGAAAATCAGGGAGCAGGCGGAACGGCTTTTTCCCGAGGATGGCGATCTGGGCCTCGAGCAGTTCGGCGAAGTTGTGCGGCAGAATGCGCGTGGAGATGCCGACGGCAATCCCCTCCGCGCCCAGCATCAGCAGCAGCGGAAGCTTCGCCGGCAGCGTGACCGGCTCCTGCTTGCGCCCATCATAGGAGGGCACGAACTCCGTCAAATCATCGTTGAAAAGCTCCTCGCGCGCGAGGTCCGTCAGACGGCATTCGATGTAACGCGCCGCAGCCGGGGGATCTCCGGTAAAGATGTTGCCGAAGTTACCCTGGCGCTCGATGAGGAACAGCCGGTTTGCCAGCGCGACCAATGCTTCGCCGATGGAAGCGTCGCCATGCGGGTTAAACTGCATGCAGTAGCCGACAATATTGGCGACCTTGATAAACTTGCCATCATCATTTTCGTGGAGGGAGTAGAGAATGCGGCGCTGCACGGGCTTCAGGCCGTCGTCAAGGTGCGGGATCGCGCGGTCGCGGATGACGTAAGAGGCGTACTGAAGGAAGTTTTCGTCCATCAGCTGCTTGAGCGGCCCATCGCCCGTCGCGCGGCGGCTACCGCCCGCGTCTGTAGGCGGAGCGCCAGACTCCGCCGCGGATGCACCATCGGCGGGTTGCTCCTCGCCGAAGAGAGGAAGTGTCTTCTGCCCGTCCGTCATGGTTCAGCCTCAACGACGAGGTGATTCATGATGTACTGCCGCCGTTCGGGCGTATTGCGGCCCATGTAAAATCCCAAGATTGCCGGCACGCCGCGCCGGTTGGCCGGGCGCACGGGTGTCAGGCGCATCTCCGGGCCGATGAATCGCTTGAACTCCGCCGGCGAGATCTCCCCCAGGCCCTTGAAGCGGGTTACTTCCGCCCCGCGCAGCTCTTTCATGGCCGCGTCACGCGCGTTCTCGGAATAGCAATAAATGGTGTCTTTCCGGTTGCGCACGCGGAAGAGCGGGGTTTCGAGGATATGTACATGGCCTTCGTGGACCACGGGCTCAAAAAAGCGCAGGAAAAACGTCAGCAGGAGATTGCGGATGTGTAGGCCATCCACATCCGCATCCGTGGCAATGATGACCTTGTGATAGCGCAGGTGCTCGACTGTATCCTCGATGTCCAGGCTGCGCATGAGATTGTAGAGCTCCTCATTCTTGTACATCACGTCGCGCCGCAGATCACAGACATTGAGCGGTTTGCCGCGGAGGGCGAAGATCGCCTGGGTGTTCACGTCGCGGCAGCTCACGATCGAACCGGCAGCCGATTGGCCCTCGGTAATGAAGATCATCGAGGTAACGCCACGCCCGGTGCGCTTGTCGAAATGAACCTTGCAGTCCTTGAGCTGCGGCACCCGAATGGAGGTTGCCCGGGCGCGCTCGCGTGCCATTTTCTTGATCGACTGAAGCTCCTTGCGCAGCTTGACGGTCTCTTCAATCTTGAGCAGGGCTTTCTCGGCAGCCTTCGGGTTGCGGTGAAGCAGGTCCGCAACAACTTCGCGAACCTGCCCGACGAGTTCCCCGCGCAGCTCGGCGTTGCCGAGCTTGTTCTTGGTCTGCGATTCGAAGACCGGGTCCTTCAGACGAATGGCGATGGCGCCCGCCATCCCCTCGCGGATATCGTCCCCCTCGAACCTGCCCCTGGAGAACTCGTTGAACCCTTTAACCAGCCCCTCCCGGAACGCGCTCAAGTGAACGCCGCCGTCGCTGGTATACTGGCCATTGACAAACGAGAGGAAGGTCTCATCAAAGCGCTGAGTATGGGTGAGGACCAGTTCCAACATCCTGGAGCGGTAATGCAGGGGCGGATAGAGCGCCTCGTCACCGACTTCGTCGCGAAGCAGATCCAGCAGACCGTTGCGGGAAATGAAGACTTGGCCGTTGTATTCAATCCGCAGACCCGCGTTGAGGAAGGAATAGAGCCGCAAGCGCCGGATGACGTTAACTGGAGCGAACGTTGCGACGCCGAAGATCTCCGGGTCCGGTTCAAAGCTGACAAAGGTGCCTTCCGGCTCCTCGGGCGACTTGCCCTTCCACTCCTTGATCAGCCTGCCGCGCTCGAAGGTCGCACCGACATGTTCGCTGCCCCGGAAACTGCGGACCTCAAACCGCTGCGACAACGCGTTGACAGCCTTCGTGCCGATGCCATTCAAGCCCACACTGAACTGGAAGACATCGTCGCTATATTTAGCCCCCGTATTGATGCGCGAGACGCAGTCGACCACCTTGCCCAGCGGAATGCCGCGGCCGAAATCGCGCACAACGACCTTTTGCCCGGCGATGGTCACGGCGATGCGGTCGCCGTAACCCATGATGAACTCATCGACAGCATTGTCCACGACCTCTTTGAGGAGGATATAGATGCCGTCGTCGTAGTCAGAGCCGTCGCCGGTGCGGCCGATGTACATCCCCGTCCGCTTCCGGATGTGCTCCAACGACGAGAGGGTCTTGATCTTTTCTTCGTCGTAGTTGTGCTGCTTCCTAGTCATGCTCAAAGGGCCGTGATTCTACCAGCCTCCCCGGATCGGCAAAATTAAAAAGCATCGGGTTGCAACGGAACAAGACTACCTTAAAAAGGGGCCGCGAACCTCATAAAAGGAGCGGGGGTGCGGAGGAGCTAGGGAGCGGGGGAGCATGGGATGTGGGGAGCGAGGGAGCACGGGAGCTGGTGGGCAGGGGGTAAATGTATAAAGGCTGAGTCTTCCCTCTACTCCCTAGCTCCCCAGCTCCCCGGCGCACTGAATTGCGTGGAATCGCGCGAGGTCAGTTTTTGTGGAGGCTGATCTTACCGGAGACTGTACTGATGTGAAGGTTATTCGGGCCGGCGCCCACCGTCCCGCGCGCAGATCGTCCCGGACGATTTTCTTGTACCTGAATCGGGAAATCGGTCTCGAGAGAACCGCTTAGGCTGGACATTTCAATGCTGCCGATGCCGTCGAGGGGTACCTTAACGTTGACATTGCCGCTTACCGAGGAAAACTTCATATCACCGGTTCCGGAGAGTCGCGTAATCTCAGCATCTACGCTCCCGCTGACGGAGGATGCGTTCACTACGCCTGAAACACCCTGCAACTTGACTCCGCCGCTCACGCTGTTCACGTGGAAAACACCCTGTACGCCGCTGATGTCAACCTTCCCACTCACGGATCCCAGGCGATCGAAGTTGATCCTTTCGCAATCCGTTATTCTCACTCTGTCGGTAGGTAAGTGACAGGCAAGGCGAAAGGGTTTCAAAATTCGGAGGCTGGACTTGAGCGGGTAGGATCGTGCTGTCCCTTTTTAAGAGATCCTATCGCGAATGCTTGCGCGTGGATTTTGATATGAAGTTGATTCCGAAAGCGTGAATATCGCCCGGATAGCAGTAGTGGTCGTTTTGGCGCAGATAATAGAACTCGAGCGAGATGTTCTTGCTCACCTGCTTGTCAAACCCAACGGAAAAACGGTTGCGCGACCAGATTCCGAGTGCGCCGTCGTGAAAGATCTCGTCGGAAATCATCAGACTGATGCGATGTCTTTCGATCTCGAGAGGATGCTCAATAAGAAACCGGTTCATGTAGCGGAAGTAGGCAATCGTCGGCATGACTCGCCTCTCAAACCGATTGCGATCGCTGATCTCGAAGCCAAACAATCGCCGCGTGAGCGTGCCGTCGACTGCGAAGCGCTGCTCCCTCACGTCCTTTGCGGCGATGGGTTGGGATGCCACGTAGTTGTACGACGGTGCAATGCTCAGAAAAGACAATACCTTGAAGGAAACAGCTGCCCCCGCATGCTCAAAGACCCGGTGATCCAAGCCGCGCCCAAGCCGAAGTCCTCCTGACCCGTCCACATCCACATTCTGGTTCAGAGGCAATGTGAATTGACCATCAAACCAGATCTGGTTGTCGTCTCTGGGAAGGTCCTGCGATGTTTCCGCGGCCTTGGCCGCAGCCGGCCACAATGTGATCAACGTGAGGCTGATCGCTATCCAGGTCGGCCAGGCGCTTCTGTGCAGTTCATGCCCCTTGGTAAAACGCGACAAGAGCACCTCATCCGTTTCAAGCTAGGGAAATGCAGTTTCTGAAAACGAGCTGCTATTCTGCCTCAAATTTCTGGACCCGACAAGTCATTGATTATGGACCTTGTGATTCAGACGCCGGGCTGCTCATGATGAACTGTGGTTGATTTTTCGGAGTCCTGGCATCCGGTCATCTGGCACAGATTCACCGTATCCTGTCATGAAACTGATGTCCCCGAATTTCGTTCAGAATCCGGCGGGCAAGGTCATCGACGCTCAGGTCGCCGACCTGAATGTGCAGTTGCGCCTTGGCATAGGAGGGTCGGCGGCTCTCCAGCAGCCGCCCCATTTCTTCGATCCCGGCAAAAAGAGGTCGCATCGCGGGATCGGCGCTGCACCGGGCAAACAGAATTTCGATGGGAGCATCCAGCCAGATGCTGGTTCCGGTACGAGCGATGGTTTCCTGGTTTTCGGCGTTGCAGAAGACGCCTCCGCCCACTGCTGCCACTGTGTTTTGAGCCTCACTTACGCGTTGCAGTGCCACCCGCTCGAGCGAGCGAAAGTACGCTTCGCCCCGCCGACGGAATATCTCGGCAACGGATGCCCCTTCCTGCTTTTCAATCACCAGATCGAGATCGATGAAGGGCCAGCCAAGCAACTCAGCCAGGCGGCGTCCGACTTCGGTCTTTCCCGCTCCCATAAATCCCAGCAGATAAAGATTCGAACCTTTCATTCACCGACCTCCGACTTCCGACCAAAAACACTCAATTCCCGGGATTGAGGTCTGAGCTCTGAGGTTGGAGGTCGGATCTGGCGCGGGCGAGGGCGTCATAGAATCCCGGAAAGCTCACATCAGCACATTCAGCGCGGTTGATGGCCGTCACGCCGGAGGCCGTCAATCCTGCCACGGCGAACGCCATCGCGATTCGGTGATCGCCTTTGGTTTCAACGTGCGTGCCCAGAAGGCGCTGTCTTCCTGTCACGGTCAGCCCATCGGGATGCTCTTCCACCTCCGCACCCATGGCACAAAGATTTGCGACGACGGCCGCGATCCGATCGCTTTCCTTGACGCGCAGCTCGTGTGCGTCGCGGATTTCCAGCCCTCCGGCCTGCGATCCCAAGACCGCGAGCACGGGGATTTCATCGATCAGAGCAGCCGTCAACTCCGCCCGGATCGGTGGCAGTCTTTTGCCTAAGAACGCCGGATCATAACGGACCCGCAAGTCACCGCGTGCTTCACCGGCGCTCTCCGACTCGTTTTCAGCCCATACCCTCACGCCCGCGCGATCGAGATAGTCAATGAGTGCCCGGCGCCTCGGGTTCAACCCCACCCTTGGCAGCAGCAGTTCCGAGCCGGGGACCAGGGCCGCGGCCACGATAAAGAAAGCGGCGCCAGAGAGATCCCCGGGGATTTCGAGCCGACGGGCCTCTAATGCCGGCTCGGGTTCGACTTCGATCCAGTTCCCTCGATATCGCACCGTGCCGCCGAACTGCCGCAGCGCGATCTCCGTATGGTCCCGGGTCGCGACCTTTTCTCCCACGCCCGTAACGCCGTCGGCGTACAAGCCGGCAAGCAGAAGACAGGATTTGACCTGGGCACTGGCGACGGGAAGCGCATAGCGGATCCCACGAAGGTTGCTGCCCGTGATTTCGAGCGGCGGGAGCCCACCCTCGCGAGAGCTGATGCGCGCGCCCATGAGGCTGAGGGGTTGAATGATCCTTCTCATCGGGCGTCCAGAGAGCGATTCATCTCCCGAGAGGGTCGAATCAAAAGATTGGCCTGCTAGAATGCCGCTAAGCAACCGCATGGTGGTGCCCGAATTCCCGGCATCCAGGAGTGCGGTTGGCGGTTTCAATCCACGAAGCCCATTGCCCGATATGAAGACGGAGGTATCCTCTGTGCGGATCTTCATCCCCAGGCCACGCAGACAGCGCAACGTGCTTTGACAGTCCTCGCTGCCGGCGAAGTACCGCAGCTCCGATTCCCCCCGGGCAAGCGCTGCCAGCATGGCATAGCGATGCGAGATCGATTTGTCACCGGGACATTCAACGGCGCCGCGCAGCGGCCCACCCGCCTGAATGGCATAGATCATGATTCCGACCCAGGAGTCAGGAACTCCATCTCCGTTTTCTTGAGTTTTTTGACTTGATCGCGAAGGGTCGCGGCTTTTTCGAACTCGAACTGCCGGGCAGCCTCGCGCATCTCCTTCTCCAAGCGCTGGATCTCCCTATCCAGTTCCTCATGCGAGGAATAGCGTCCAGCCACCTCGGCCACCTCCGGCACTTCGTAGTAGTCACCCTCGTAGATCCTAATCATTTCGTGATCGAGCGGCTTGACCACCGATTGCGGGACGATGTGGTTTTCTGCGTTGTAGCGCTTCTGGGAGGCGCGCCGGCGATTGGTTTCCTCGATGGCAGCCTGCATCGATCCGGTCATCGCGTCGGCAAACAGGATTGCCTTGCCATTGATGTGCCTTGCCGCTCGACCCATGGTCTGGATCAGCGAGGTCGTAGAGCGGAGAAACCCTTCCTTGTCGGCATCGAGGATGGCCACCAGCGAGACCTCGGGGAGATCCAGACCTTCCCGCAGCAAGTTGATGCCGATCAGGGCGTCAAATTCGCCCGCCCGCAAAGCCCGAAGTATTTGCACTCGTTCCAGGGTCTCGATCTCGGAGTGCAGGTAACGAACCCGTAAGCCCAGCTCCGTATAATAAGCCGCCAGATCTTCGGCCATGCGTTTGGTCAGCGTGGTGACCAGCACTCTCTCGTTGTGCTCGGCTCGCGCCCGGATCTCCTCCATCAGACTGTCCACCTGGCCTGCTACCGGGCGGATCTCGACCTCGGGATCCGTGAGCCCCGTCGGGCGTACGATCTGCTCCACGAATGCGCCACCGGATCTGGTCAGCTCATAAGGCCCGGGAGTAGCCGACACATAAATCACCTGGTTTACGCGCTCCTCGAACTCCTTGAAACTCAGGGGCCGATTGTCCAGCGCCGAAGGCAGTCGGAACCCGTACTTTACCAGATTTTCCTTACGCGAACGATCTCCGAAGTACATGCCGCGCACTTGCGGCACCGTCGCATGAGCCTCGTCGACAAAGAGCATCCAATCGCGGGGCATGTAGTCAAGCAAGGTGGGGGGCGGCTCGCCGGGTTTGCGTCCTGTGAGGTGGCGAGAGTAGTTCTCAATACCGCGGCAATAGCCCAGTTCCTTCATCATTTCGAGGTCAAACAACGTGCGTTGCTGAACTCTATGGGCTTCCAGCTCCTTCCCCTCCTGCATCAGATGCGTATGCCACTGCTCCAGCTCCTCTTTTATGGTATCGATGGCGCTCAGGAGCTGTCCGCGAGGCTGGACATAATGAGACTTGGGGTAGATGGGCAGCCGCTCATGTTTCTTCAGCACGCGTCCGGTCACCGGATCGATCTGGGCAATCGAGTCGATCTCATCACCGAACATCTCGATTCGAATCGCGTATTCCTCGTAAGTGGGGTACACCTCCACAACGTCTCCGCGCGCCCGAAAATGCCCGCGAACCAGCTCGAAATCCTGGCGCGCAAACTGCATCTCAACCAGGCGGCGCAGGATCTCGTCTCTCTTGATTCGCTGTCCCTTCTCCAGGAATAGGAGCATGCCATAGTAGGCTTCCGGCGACCCCAATCCATAAATGCAGGAAACACTGGCGACGATGATGCAATCCCGGCGCTCGAACAGCGATCGCGTGGCCGAGTGCCGCAGTTGATCGATCTCATCGTTGATCAGAGCGTCCTTCTCGATGTAGGTGTCCGTCGCGGCAATATACGCCTCAGGCTGATAGTAATCGTAGTAGGAGACGAAATACTCAACCGCGTTGTTGGGGAAAAAGGATTTGAATTCCCGGTATAACTGCGCGGCCAGCGTCTTGTTGTGGGCCAGAACCAAGGTCGGACGCTGGAGGGCCTCGATGACCTTCGCCATGGTGAAGGTCTTGCCGGAGCCCGTGACTCCAAGCAGCACCTGGTGCTTTTCCCCATCCTCGAGGCCGTGCTCGAGCTTCTCGATAGCGACGGCCTGGTCCCCGCAAGGTTGGAACGGCGTGCTGATCTCGAATTTCGAGGAATGGATCAGAGCCTTTCCGTACGGGATGTTCGAATAGGAAAGCGCGCTCTCGGTTGGTGATGGCTTCTTGGTCATGTCGGTAGAGTTAAAAACTGGATTATACCGCAACCGCTCGATGCAGGCCGCCAAGACTGGAAAAAAACATAGCCAAAGCAGCACGACCACAACTTTATGCATGAACCGGGAGGCTAGCAGGCTGATTCCGGAAGTGCAATGTTTTCAAGCTGGAGGGAGTTTTTGGTAAGCACAGGGATCTTGGGGGCGAAAAATTCCAGAAATAGAATTATGCCAGGATTTTGCCGTCGCCGGTCCCCTGCCTCACACACCGATGATGGACATCTGATGCGTTTTGTTTTATCATCAAGCATCATGACAAGAACCACGATTGACATTGATGCCCCGGTTTTGAAGGATTTGAAGCGCAGGCAGAAGCTCGAGCGCAAGTCGCTCGGCCGCCTGGTATCCGATCTGCTCGCAGAATCGCTGGCGCACTATGAAACCAAACAGCCCGCTCGCCCGGCCTTTCATTGGATATCCAAGCCGATGGGTGCGCGCGTGGATCTGGCCGATAAGGAAGCCGTCTATGCGGCTATGGAAGATGAACGCAAACCACACTCGGACAGCGGCCGAAGCTCATGAGCCACGCGATTGATGTCAACGTTCTCCTGTATGCCTCCGATCGGGGAAGCCCGTTTGCGCCGCGCGCCCAGGAACTGCTGTCTCAACTCGCCTCCGGGCGCGAACTCATTTGCGTTGCCTGGTCGACACTTATGGCGTACCTGAGAATATCCACTCACAGCTCGGTTTTTGCGCATCCGCTTGCCCCGGATGAAGCCATGAACAATGTCGAAGCGCTCATCCGGCTGCCGCACATCCGTGTACTTACAGAAGAACAGGGATTTTGGGAAACTTACCGCGAGATCGTCAGGGACGTTCCCGCACGAGGAAACATGGTGCCCGACGCCCATTTGGCGGCTCTCCTGCGACAGCATGGGGTAAATACCCTTTACACCAATGATCGCGATTTCAGGAAATTCGACTTCCTCAAAGTACGCAACCCTTTCGAGCGCCCTCAGGATTGAACCCAATTGGAAAAGGGAAATATGAAAATCAGGATTTTTCAGGTCGATGCGTTTATGGAGCGGCTGTTTCATGGCGATCCGGCGGCGGCGTGCCCGCTCGACCAGTGGCTGCCGGATGAACTGTAAAGGCGTCTAGAATGGACACAGGCACGATCGAGAAGGTGCTGCGCGTTTTGCGGCGGGAAGTCCGCAAATGGAAAGTTCCAGCCGTCGGCATCGTCGCCGAGCAGGCAATCGATCGCCCTTTTGAAACCCTGGTCAGCACCATCCTCTCTCTGCGCACCAAGGATGCTGTGACCGAGCAGGCCTCGCGCCGCCTCCTGTCACGCGCTCCTACACCCGACGCCATCGTCTCGCTCCCGGTTGAAGCAATCGAAGAGCTCATCTACCCGGCAGGCTTCTATCACACCAAAGCGAAGAACCTCAAAAAGACCAGCCAGATGCTGCTGCGGGACTATGAGGGAAGAGTACCGCGCGAAATGGATGAGTTGCTGAAGCTTCCGGGCGTGGGACGCAAAACCGCGAACCTGGTGATCACCCTCGGCTACGGAGATTATGGAATGTGTGTCGACACCCATGTCCACCGCATCTCAAACCGCTGGGGGTACGTGCAGACAAAAACGCCGGAAAAAACGGAGTTGGCCTTGCGCGGCAAGCTGCCTAAAAAGCACTGGATGACGTACAACGACCTCCTGGTGACCTTCGGCCAGAACCTGTGTGTGCCGATCTCCCCCTGGTGCACCAAGTGCCCTGTCAACGATTACTGCGAAAGAGTGGGCGTTGCGCGACACCGCTGATCTTCGACCTCCAAACTCTATGGCGGTGCCTCTGCACCCGGTGCTGCATCGAACGTTTCTTTGGAAGTCCCCACGCCAGACTCTACCTCGTTGGTCTGAGGTCTGAGGTCTGATGTCTGATGTCTGATGTCTGATGTCTGACTGGCCGCACGAATCGCCGGCCCGATCGACCTCCAGGCGTAGAGCAGGAGAAAGAAGAACACAGCACCATTGAAGAAGAAAATAGCGCGAATGTTCAGGTGCGTGAGACCACCGGCCGCAACAGGTCCAATGGCCGCACCCAAGAGCGCTGCGCTGGCCAGAAAAGAAAAGGAAGTGGCGCGAGTTTCCTTCGGGATAACCAGACTCGCCAGCGTGTAGATCACTACCATGCATCCGCCGGCCAGCAGGCCAAGCGCCAAGCGCAGGATCAAGAGCTGAATCGTCGCCCACACCAAGCCCATGGGCAGGCAGATGAGGGCGCCTGCGGCCAGGCGCCACAGCAGGAGATGCTTTGCCGATCCGCTTTTCATCCGATTCCCCAGCACAATGGCTGAAACGGCCTCTGCGAGCAGGCCAAGGGAGATGATCAGCCCCGATGTTTTGGCCGCATTGCTCAGACTTGTGCCCAAGGCGAGGATATAGAGAGGAATAACGGGCGCAAAGCTGCGCTCGACAAAATTCACGAAAAAGAGCACTGCGAGCATGATCCCGAAGGAAGGTATGGCGGTTGCCTGCCTGAACGAAATGCTGCGTTCCTGGGCGCCACCCAAGGCTGTAGCCGCCGCCGCGTCCGGATCCTTGTACAGGCGATCGATCATGACTAATGCCACGGCCGCCAGGACGGCGCTGACCATGCAGGTCTTTCGGATTCCGATCGAATCGGCAAGCAGCCCGCCCACGATCGGCCCCACGGCAGAGGAAATCATTTGCACGGTTTGCAGGACTCCAATCGACTGGCTCATCTGATCCTTTGGGGTTGAGGCTACGAGCAGAGGCATGGACAACGTGGCAAATCCGCCGGACAACCCTAGTGCCACGCGCAAAAGGAGCAGGTGGTAGACACTGGTTGCAAAACCAAAGAACGCCCAGTGCAGCGCCATGGCCAGGGCGCAGCGTTCGATCATGAGTTTCATGCCATAGCGGTCACCAATTCGCCCCCATGCAGGCGCCAGGAGTGAGGCCAGCAAGGGGGCGATCGTGAGCAGCAACCCTGCCCAGGTCGCAATATCAGCTTCCTTTTGTACCCCCAGATCTTTTACATACAAGGGGAGGAAAGGCATGACGAAAGTAAAGCCGGAGAACACGAGGGCCGCTGCAATATTGATGGCCAACCGATTCCGGCGCCATTGCTCTCCTGGGAGTGACAGGCGAATGAGGCGAACATTCATCAGGGGGTGGATATTAGCACATTCCGCGCCTGCGCGGGCAGGTCTGAAAAATTCCCCACGGCCCGTGTAAAGTCGCAGGATTAGCGGCCAGATTGGGAATAGCCACCTTTTTTCGCAGGGAGAATTTCGGAAGATTCGAGAAGCCGTGGGAAAAAAGGTCACTGCTTCGAAAATAGAAACAGAAAGCCAAAAGCGTCGGGGTCGGAATCGGGATGGCAGTCGCAATCGCAGTCGCAATCGGCCGTGTTGGTCTGCGAAAGCCGATAGCGATTGCGATCCCGATCCCGATGATCGCCTCCCAGAGGGAACAGAGCCTCTTCATGCGTCGTCGGGTCCCCCGGCGCATGGGCGACTGTCCCCAATTTCGCCGCTAGTTCTGCGCCTTTGCCGGAGCCGTGAAAATTCCCCTGTGATTCAAACATCGCAGGTTTGCATCACAGGTGTAAGGCCGATTGAGGCTGCCTTGGCGCTCCCGATGCCGATTCCGATTTTGCGACATTGGCTGCGATCATCCGCGCTCGGAATCAGAGTCTCATTGGATGCCGGGCAAACGGCCGGTTTCAGCGTGCGTCTGCCATTGTCTGAATCGCAACTTTTTCTCGGGCAGCGGAGCGCGCTGGAAGCCGCGTGTGCTATTATTTGGGGTTTGCTGCAAGTCATTCTAGAAGGATTGCTCTTTTGACAGACAAGGCGTACATCCGGAATTTCTCCATCATTGCTCACATCGACCACGGAAAGTCGACCATTGCCGATCGCTTGCTGGAACGCACCGGCGCCC
>Ga0187878_1003601_pt1 | contig 12610 bp, 10 predicted proteins | sample June2016WEW_17_1_FD_132979 | JGI IMG/M metagenome (GOLD analysis project Ga0187878, IMG submission 132979) | Peatland microbial communities from SPRUCE experiment site at the Marcell Experimental Forest, Minnesota, USA - June2016WEW_17_150 | ecosystem: Environmental > Terrestrial > Soil >...
CTCCGATTTCGCTGGCCAGCGCACGGAGGAGCTGCTCCTAGTCAATCGGCGGCGTGCTCTGGACGGTCGCTCCCTCGTTCGGGTAAACGGGAGAGTCGCGACCGGTCGTCCTAGCCGGTCTCCGAGCCGAGGTCGATCTCGAAGTGCGTCGCGGTGGACGTGTCCCCGTACTTCTCCCCGTCGGTGAGGTTGCCCGTCGAGGGGAAGGTGTAGAAGGTCGGGTTGATGCCGCTCTCGTTGGGGAGCGAGATCGTGTTGCAGATGACGGGCCCGCTGTCCTGGAAGTTCTGGTGGATCAGGCAGTCGGCGGTCGAGTAGAGGACGCCCTGGAAGGCGCCCGGCAGGTAGCCATTGTAGCACGTGGGCGGCGTGTTCCCGCTGCAGGTCGTGTGGCCCTGGTCGTACTCGTTGTCGTGCTCGGACATGAGGACCATCAAGTTGTTCGTCGGGTTCCAGGTCGACATGTTGGTGAGGCAGCTCGCCGAATCCGTCGTCGCGGTCCCGCCGGCGCAGACGACCGCGTCGATCTCGTCGTTCCCGGAGGACATCAGGGTCGCACGGCCCTTGTAGTTGACGACCTCGCCGTCGGTGTCGAAGCGGAAGCTGCCGTCGACGTAGACCGTGCCCTTGATGGTGAGAATGTGGGTGCTGCTGTTCCAGGAGAGCTCGCCGAGGAGCGTGCCTCCCGTGGGCGGTTGCGACCAGACCTGGCAGGTGTAGCTGCTGCCGGCCGGCGCCATCTCGCCGTTGACGGTGAGGCTGTCATTGGGCCCCGTGGTGGTGCTCGCGTCGTTGTCGAAGAAGGTGGTCGACAGGCCGGGACTGGGGTTCGTGCAGAAGTGCTTGGGACCCGGCATCGCGTTCGCCCACCAGTAGTTGAAGTCGACCTGCGGCATCGAGAGGGCGGGGTTCGAGCTCGCCGAGGTGGTCGTGATCGTGTTCGCGTAGACGTGGTCGGCCGAGGTGCACGGCGTGTGTGCCGCGCCGCCGTTGTAGGTGCACGTGCTGCCGATGTTCGCCTGGGCGATCGGCGTGCTGGACGTGCCGATGCCGTTCGTGTCGTTCGTGTACTGGATCGTGACCGAGATGTAGTCGAGCGAGGCGGTGTAGGACGTTGTCGAGGAGTTGTTGTGGACGGCGAAGCGGACGCCGAAGCCGGCGTTGTCGATGTCGGACGCCGTCCAGGTCGTGCCCCAGAGATCGGACGTGCTCCCGTAGGCTGCGGTGCCGTTGGAGGTGCCGTAGGTCGTGCCGGTGACCGCCTCGTTGTTCCCAACCGGGGAGCCGGCCTTGAGCAGGGAGACGGTGAGGTCCCTCAAGTTGCCCGACGAGCTCGCCTTGCGCACGATCGAGACGGAGATTCCCTTGATGACCGCGGTCGCCGGGAGCGCGAGGCCGTAGCCGGTCACGTCCTCATTGGCGCTGCTCGCGCTCTTGGCGATGGATGTCGTCGCGTACTGGCTGTCGCTCGCATAGACGTTCGTCGGGCTCGTCCAGCCCGCCGTCGCGGCACTCGGCGACTTCGCGCCGCTCGAGGTGGCCGGGCCGGTGATCGTGACGGTTCCTCCGACGTCGACGACCGTGTTCGCGCCCGTGATGGCGCCGGTGTTGAGAAGGCAGAGGTTGCCTTTGGTCGCGACGTTCGTCACGAACGTCTCCGTATCGATCGTCAGGCACGGCGTGGTGGCGTTCTGGTAGAAGCGGCTCCAGGAGCTGCCGCTCGCCCCGTCGTTGAGGCCGCGAACGACAGCCGTCTCCGTGAGCTGACGCTTGCGGGTCAGGTTCGACGAGGAGCCCGCCGTACCCTTCGACGTGATCGTCCACGTGACTTCGTCGTTCGCGCTGACGGCGGTGCCGGAGTACGTGACGGACCCGCCGTAGGCGCTGTAGGCGACCGTCGTCGACGGGAGCAGCGTCGAGGTGGTCGGATTCACCGACGGATCCTCGAGGCGGGAGACCGCGTCGTTCAGCCCGGCCTCGGCGAGCTGGTAGGCGTTCACGGACGACTGATCCATGTATGACGCGTGCAGGTCGTTCGTCGTGTAGACGGCGACCGAGGTTGTGAGCGTCCCCAGGACGAGGAGCGTCAGGAGCGCGAGGAGCAGCGAGATCCCGCGCTCGTCGGAGATCGCCCGCGAGAGCAGCCCGCGAAGACGAGAGGAGCGGAAGAAACGGCTGTCCGGGCAGGTCATCGCAGAATGGACTCCCATGTGCGTGCCTGCCCACGGAGGAACTACCTGGTCAATCGGCGGCGTGCTCTGGACAGTCGCTCCCTCGTTCGGGTAAACGAGCGAGCCGGAACGGGCTATCTGCCGATGCTCCAGTAGGCGTGGAACAGGGGGTGACCGGCGAAGAGGGCGACCACCGAGCCGAGCGCGAGGAACGGCCCGAACGCGATCCGCATCTTCCGGCCGGCGCTCCCGTGACGCACGAGCAGGTAGATCCCCGGCACGAGCGCAGCGACCATGCCGAGCATCAGCGCGACCGATACCGTGCGGCCGAGGGCGGCGCCCATGAGCAGCGCGAGCTTCACGTCGCCCATGCCCATCCCCTTCGGATAGGCGAGCGCGGCGGCGAAGAGGAACCCGGAGGCGCCGACGGCGCCGAGCACCCACTCGGGGCTGGGGTGGAGCGCCGTCTGGGCCGCGAGGACGATCGCGGCGGCCGGCAGCACGATCCGGTTCGGGATGACCCGGTACGCAAGGTCGGTCGCGGACACGGCGACGAGCGCGAGACAGAAGAACGCGGCGACCGCCGCCGAGCCGGTCAGCCCGAACTTCCAGACGCAACCCGCGACGAGCAGCGCGGTGACGAGCTCCACCGCCGGATACCGGAACGGGATCCTTGCGCCGCAGGCGCGGCAGCGGCCGCGCAGGAGGAGCCAGGACAGGAGCGGGATGTTGTCGTACCACGCGATCTCGTGTCCGCAGCTCATGCAGGCGGAGCCGGGACTGACGATCGACCGCCGCAGCGGCACCCGCGCCGCGACGACGTTCAGGAAGCTGCCGAGGGCGAGCCCCGGAGCGAGCGCGACGGCGGCGAAAGCGAGGGGCACGGCTCAGCTCAACTTGATCAGGGGCGGGTAGCACGGCAGGTTGAGCACAGTGCCGTTGAGGTCGGCGAAGGGGCACTCGCCGGCGTAGCAGACCGTGTTGTCGGTCGTCGAGCAGTACGTCGTCGCGTTGGCCGTCGTGTAGACGGAGTTCCGGAGCGTGAGCGGCTCGCTGACCTTGTACGGGGCTCCGGTGGTTGTGCTTGATCCGATGCGGGCGACGCTGATCGTGGCGACGAACGTCTCGAGCTGCTCCACGGTGATCGCTGCGTTCATCGTGAAGACGACGCTCGAGGTCAGATTGTCCGCCTCGAGCTTCCCGTTGACCTTGGTACAGGTGCCGTCGCTTGCGGTCGAGCGATAGAGCGCGTATTGCGTGCTGACGGTCGGGCTCGTCAGCACGCACCAGATGACCTTCGGATACAAGGTGCCGGAGGAGCCGACGGCGCCGCACATGGAGATGTCCAATCCGGTGCCGTTCGGCACGTCCGCGAGCACGACCTCCGAGTTGCTGAGGAGGACGTTCGCGGCGCAGGCGCTGTGTGCGTCGATGCGCATCGCGTCGATTGCGAGGCGGGCGGTCTGCTGCCCCTGGAAGCGGCTGTCGAGGTTGGCCTCGCTGTGTATGCCGGCGACGAACACGGTCGTGATCCCGGCGAGGACCACGCCGAGGATGATGCAGACCGTGACCATCTCGATCAATGTGAAGCCGCGCTCCTCCCGCAACTTGATCACGGCTTCGTCTTCGCGTTGACGTAGCTCAGGGCCTGCGCCGCGGCGCCGGCGCTCTTCGAGCCGATCTGCCAGAGGCTCTGGGCATGCGTGTCGACCGCCACCAGCGTCTGCAGCGCCTGGCCGCCGTGCCACCAGCCGAGCTTGGCTCCGGTGACGATCCACGCGTTCTGGTAGAGCCAGTAGTCGACGTTCGCCGTCGTCCGCTGCGGGTGCGCGTCGAGCCAGCGGGCGAGGGCCTGCGCGCGGTCCGGCAGCGGCATCTCGTTCAGCGGCTCCTTCTTGGCGCCGGGCACGACGAACGCGGGCGGGCGGCTCTTGGGCCATGCCGCCGAGGACTTCGCGGATGTCGCCGGCGTCGCCGTCTTGGCGGTGGTCGCCGTCTTCGCGGACTTCGCGGATGTCGCCGGCGTCGCCGTCTTGGCGGTGGTCGCGGTCTTCGCCGTCTTCGCTGTCTTCGCGGACGTCGCCGCGGCCGGCGTGGCCGTCGTCGCGGTCGTCGCCGTCTTCGCCGGCCCGAGCGGGGCTGCGAGGTCGGCGGACTCGAGCGGCGTCGCGGCGTAGGGCGACTCGTCCTCGGCCTCTCCCGGCTGGCCGTAGGGGTCGTTGCGCTTGAGGGTGAGCGTCACGAGCGGCGCGCCGGTGTCCACGACGCGCGTGCCCGGCGCCGGCGACTGGCCGACGACCGTGTTGGCGGCGAAGCCGCGCACAGAACCGGAGACCTTCCAGGCGAACCCGGCGTCCTCGAGCGTCCCTTTCGCGAAGACGAACGCCTCCTGGCGAACGTCGGGGACGACGAGCGGCGCCACGGGCGTGGGCGTCGTCACCGCAGGCACGCTGCCGACCTGGGGCAGGCCCTGCCCTGCCGCCCAGGTCACGCCCGCCGTGGCGAGGATGCCGAGGCCGACGATCGCAGCGACACGCGGAACGATCCCAGCCGCAATCCGGTGGAGATCCATCCCTCCAGATGTCGGCAGCAGGCGCCTCATACTCAAGACCCCGCGCGGCTGAAGAGGACGACCGGCTTCGATGCGACCGAGGGAACGACCGCGAAGACGGGCGCGTCGACGGTGAACGCAGGGGCCGTGTCGGCGGCGGCCATGAACCGCAGCGGCTGGGTCGACGTCTCCTGCGCGGGGACATCCGACCAGCTGAACGCCGTGCCGGCGAAGCCCTCGAACCACGCTTCCCGCTGCGGCCACTGGGTCGCCGGCTGGAGCTGGAGGTGGAGATGCGGGCCGGTGGCGTCGCCCGTCGAGCCGACGAGCCCGACCGGCTCGCCGCCGGTGACCGAGACGCCGGGCGTGATCGCCGGCTCGAGGTAGGCGAGGTGGCAGTACGTCCAGACCTGGCCGTCGAAGGTCTGCATCGTCAGGCCGATACCGCACGTCGGGTCGGGGACGGTCCAGGCCCGCAGAATCGTCCCGTCGGCGAGCGCGTACACCGGCGAGCCGGCCGGCGCCGCGATGTCCACGGCCGGGTAGTCGTGATGGATGTGGGCCGCGGAGACGAGGCCGGGGCCGCCGCCGACGGGGAACACGTAGCCGCCGGAATACGACGGCGCTCCGAGGAGCGGCGCGGCGGCGGCGGCGAACGAGACGGGCGCCGCAGCCTGCCTGGCCTGCGAGAGCTGTCCCTGAGCTGTGGCGAGCGCGGACGACGCGCGCGCGGCGCGGGTCTCCGCGGCGCCCGCCCGCTGCGCCGCGAGGCCGGCCTGCTGCTGGTCGTCGAGCCTGGTCGAGAGCAGCGGGGCGGCGTCGGCGCGCCGCAGCCAGAGCGCCTGGAGCCGCCGCGCCGCGCGGGCGCGGGCGTGCGCCGCGAGCAGCCGGCTGCTCGCCGCTGCGACCGAGCTCTCGGCGGCGTCGAGACTCACCTGCAGCCGGTCGAGCGAGAAGGCGGTCGTGTCGTTCTGGCCGTAGAGATCGGCGAGCCCGAGCACCTCGTTCACGTACCAGTCGGCGTGGTTGTAGGCGTAGACCGCGCGCGGCAGGTCGCTCGCACCGCCGGCTGCTGCGAGGTAGCGGGCCGCCGAGAAGACCGCGTCATCGGGGTTCCACGGGTCGGCCACGCCGTCGCCGTTCGCGTCGATCCCCCACGAGAGCCAGGTGGAGGGCATGAACTGCATCCAGCCGATCGCGCCGGCGGAGCTGGGGCCCATGTTGCGGCCGAAGTTCGACTCGACCTCGTTGATCGCGGCGAGCACCTGCCAGGGGATCCCGTACGCAGCGCCGGCGCGCTGCCAGAGGCCGAGCAGCTGCGGGTACGAGAGCTGGAGCTCGAACGCGGGCGGTGTCGAGAGCGACGCCGGCACGGCGACGGCGCCGGGGAGGGTCGGCTCGTCGAAGCTCGGGAGGACGAGCGGCGCCGCCAGGCCGACGTCCGCGCCCTGCGGCGTCGGGACGACCGCGAACACGTCTGCGCGGGCGGTGCCGGCGAGCGCCGCGAGCGCGAGCGTCAGCGCGATCGGGACGAGGCGGCGCATCTGCTCATCCGGCCGGGACGACCCGCAGGCCCTCGTCGCTCGGCCGCAGGCCGGCCGCCGCCTGCTCCTGCTCCGCAGCGCGACCCGCAGCCTCGGCCGCGGACGCGTCGGCGTGGCGCTTCAGCTTGGCCGCCTGCTCGAGCGCGACGAGGAAGTCGTGCCGGTTCGTGGCCGCGTTCGCCGCGGTTTCACGGTCGACCTTGCCCGAGAGCACGAGCTCGATCAGCGCCTGCATGAACGTCTGCATCTGGAAGAACTCGCCCTCGGCGACGGCGTCGGTGATCTCGTCCGCTCGCGCCTCGCGGATCAGGTCGGCGATGCGGGCGTTCATCACCATCACCTCGACGGCGGCGACGCGGCCGCCGTCCACCTTCGGCAGGAGGCGCTGGCTGATCACGCCCTTGAGGACGCCGGCCATGATCGAGCGGATCACTTCCTGCTTCTCCGGCGGGAAGAACTCGATCATGCGGCCGACCGTCTCCGCGGCGTCGATCGTGTGCAGCGTCGAGAGCACGAGGTGGCCGGATTCCGCGGCCTGGAGCGCCGTCTGCGCGGTCTCCGCGTCGCGCAGCTCGCCGATCAGGATGATGTCGGGGTCCTGGCGCAGCGCCCGGCGCAGCGCCTGGTCGAACGACTCGGTGTCCAGTCCGACCTCGCGCTGGTTGACGATGCAGCCGTGGTCGGAATGGAGGATCTCGATCGGGTCTTCGATCGTGATGATGTGTTGGCGCCGTGTCCGGTTGATGAAGTCGATCATCGCGGCGAGCGTCGTCGTCTTTCCGGAGCCGGTTGCGCCCGTGCAGAGGATCAGGCCGCGGTGCTCCTCTGCGAGCCTCTGAACCCCCGGCGGCAGGTTCAGCTGCTCGAAGCTCGGCACGGTCTTCGGGATGACGCGGAACGCGAATGAGATGGCGCCGCGCTGCCGGTATGCGTTGACGCGGAAGCGCGGCAGGTCTTCGTCCTGGTAGGCGATGTCGAGGTCGCCGGACTCGTGGAACTGGCGGAGCCGCTCCGGCGCGCGTGCGCCGACGATGTTGAGCACCGAGTCGAGATCGCTCTCGCCGAGGTGCTGCGCGCCCTCGAGAAGCCCGAGCTCGCCGTCGCACCGGAGAATCGGCGGCTGGCCGAGCTTGAGGTGGACATCGCTGGCGCCGAACTCTACGGCGCGCCTGAGCAGACCGTTCAGATCCATGCGGCTCGACTGTGGGATCGGCTGCGGGCGCCGGGAGCTTTAGCGGACTTCCAGCGCTCGCACGCCGTCCGGGCTACCGGCCGAGCGCCGCTGCGCCGACGGCGTGCGCGAGCGGCAGCCACGCCCGCGGTGCGCGCGCGAGCGCCCAAGCGAGAGGGAGCGTGAACTCCGACTGGAGCAGGAGCGGGACCGCAGCCGGTGGGATGCGGCGCAGCCGGCGGATATTCGCGTCCCAACCGGCGTCATCGAGGCGTGCGAGCCGGCGGTTGAGCGCGTGGCCGAGACGCAGGCGACGCCCGAACTCGGCGCGAAAGCCGCTCTCATAGGACAGGAGCGCGGCGGCGCTCGCATCACCCGCGGCGACCGCACGCGCTGCGACGTGGCCGGCAAGGTCCCCCGCCGCGAGGCTGAGCCGGATTCCCTCGCCCGCCACGAGCGTCGCCTGACACGCCGCGTCGCCGACCGCCAGCACACCGTCACCGACGAGCCGGTCGGGCAGCCGCTCCGCCGGGACGAGACCGACATGGTGCTCGACGATCTCCGCACCCGAGAGGTCGACGCCGATCGCCGCTGAGTCGTCGACGAGCGCGTCGAGATGCTGCTTCGGATCCTGCCTCGTGTCGGAGTGATGGAGCCCGACGCCGACTCGGACGCGGCCGTCTCCCCACGGAAAGACCCAGCCGTAGCCGGTCGGCGCGTGTCGCTCGCCGACGACGACCACGACCTCGTCCTGCCGGCATCGCGGCGCGTGAAGCTCGTACTCGTAGCCGACGCCGAAGCGGGAGAATCCTGGGTGGAGGCCGACGAGCTTCGAGACCGCGGCGCGATAACCCGAGGCGTCGATGACGACGCCTGCGCGGACGCGTCGCGCGGCTCCTCGCCCGGTGAGCTCGGCGCCGCACGTCCGGCGGCCTTCCACGATCGGCGCGACGAACCGGACGCCCGTCTCGACCCGGGCCCCGGATTCAGCGGCACGATCGGCGAGCCACCGGTACGTCCCCCGGACGTCGATGACGCAGAGCGGCGGCGACGAGAACTCGAAGTCCGCCTCCTCGCGGCTGGACACGAATCGCGCGCGCGAAACTGGGTGCCAGAGCCGGCGCGGGATCCGCCAGCGTGACATCGTCTCGAACGACGTCGCGCCGCTCGTGTGAACGGGGTGGCCGATCGACGACCGCCGCTCGACGAGAAGCACGCTCGCTCCTTCCACCGCTGCGGCGGCCGCCGCCGCGAGCCCCGCGGGACCGCCGCCGACGACGAGCACGTCGACTTCCTCAGCGCGCGCCGCCACCGCCGCCTACTACGAGGATCTTCAGAACGAACGTCACAGCCGGCAGAACCGCCTGCAGCACGAGGCCGACGCTCGCCGCGACCGCACCCGACGCGTGCACCCACGTCTCGTCGGACGCCACATCGCGTACAGCGGCCTCTAGCTCGTTGCGACAACGCCGGTTCGGCACGTCGTGCATTCGCGCGAGCAGCGGCTCCAAGCGCTCACGCCGGAGCCGCTCAAGCGCGTGATGGATGAGAAGCTGCGACGCGACAAAGAGCTGGACGCCGAGCAGCCCGAGAACGATCACGATGATCAGCGCGCCGACGTCGAAGCTCCGGGGCCCGAGCGCACTGACGATCGCGACGGCGCCGCTGGTCCATGCGGCTCCGGTGACGACGCCGAACCACGCGACCTGTCGCATCCCTTCGCGGACCGTCACGACGGACCGCACGAGCGGAAGCTTGCGGTCCCGGACGAGGTGCCAGACAAGGCAGGCGTACTTGAGCGAGCCGACGACGTTCGGCACGAGCGCGAGCACGATCGGGATCGACCACAGCGCGAGCACGAGCTCTTTTCCGGTGAGGTGCGTCCCCCGCGACCAGTCGGCGGGGAAGCTCGGAAGCCCCCAGAGCGGCGGCAGCCCGTCGAACCGGTCGAAGACGAAGAGGTACAGAAACACGAGGGCAATCAGCGCGAACGACGGCGGGCCCGGGGCCTGCTGGAGCCTCCGTCTCCAGGTGGTCCTGAACTCGACCCAGCGCTCGTCGCCCGGCGAGAGGCGAAACGCGTGAACGGCCTCGTCGAACCACCATGGGAGATGCCGAACCGACCAGACGTACCAGAATGCGCTCCACGCAACTCCGCCAGCCCCGACGTAGACGCAGCGCGCCCGCAGGTACAGCCCGCCGAAGCCATCGAGGTGCGAGACGAGCCACGTGACGAGGAAGGCACAGCCGGCGAGCGTCAGCGCACCCGCCGCGATGAGCGCGTCGCCGCGGACGGTGTGGTTCGCAACAAGCTTCTTGAGCCGGCCGCTCTCGCGGACCACCCGCAGCCAGTCGAAGGCGTTGAAGACCGCCCACCGAAGGAGCGCTCGCAGCTTCGACACCTCCGCGAGCGACCCTGTCCGTTCCACGGCGGCGAAGCCTATAGCCGGCCCGCTGCATCGGCCAAGGACGGGCAAGCCGTCTCGAAGCCGCCGGTGCCAGCCCGGCGCGCGAGCGCGTAGATCGCGCGTACCACCGCCTGCTCCAAGCCATGAGCCTCGCCCGGGCTGCTGACCCGGCCGAGCAGGAGCTTCTCCAGTACGTGCCACGTCAGCGGCAACCGGGAGAGCGCGAACGTCGCGCGAGGGAACCGGTCGAACGCAGCCTTCGCGCTCCAGCCGGCCGCCGTCAGCGGTGCGATCCAGCGTACGACCGCCGCCTCGTACGGCTCCAGCCCTCGGGCACGCCCGTGGAGCACGTCCAGCGCCGCCTCGGCGGCGAGCTTCGCCGACAGGACCGCCTCGTACATGCCGTCGCCGGAGAAGGGATCGACGAGCCCTGCCGCGTCCCCGAGCACAGCGGCCGTGCCTACCGCCACATGGACGTCCGCCCTGCGCATCGGTAGTCGATACCCGCGAAGCTCCTCGACCGCCGCGGGGTCGATACCGTGCTCGCGGCACAGGCGTTCGAGGTGCTCGCGGAGACGCGGCCCCTGGCTCCGCCACCCGTAGACGCCGACGTTGACATGGTCGGCCTTCGGGAAGATCCAGCCGTAGCCACCCGGAACCGCGGCGACCTCGCACACCATGCAGCCGCGGTAGCGCTCGCTGCGGACCGCGCGGCGCGGGACGTTCCCCTCCAGTGCGACGCAATGGACAAGGTCGCCCGCGAGACCGAGCGCACGCGCGGCCCTTCCATTGCAGCCGTCGGCGGCGAGCACGACGCGTGCGGCGACGTCGGCGCCGTCCACGGCAACCCCGTCGGGCCGGACGTCGGTGACCCAGACACCCTCGCGCACCTCCGCGCCGGCCTCAGACGCACGCTCAAGCAGGAAATGATCAAGCCGCCGTCGCTGCGTCATGAACGCGATCGGCTCTCGAGCGCTCCGGCGGAGGCTACGCCCGTAGCGGAGCCGGAGCTCCATTCCGGTGACCCTGTCTTCAACAACGGGGTCAATCGAGAACGGCATTAGCCGGGCAGCGCGCCCGGTCACGCCGCCGCCGCAAGGCTTGTCGCGCGGGAACGTCGCCTTGTCCACAAGCAGAACGCGCGCGCCGGCCCTGGCGAGCCGGTAGGCGGCGGTCGAGCCGGCGGGGCCGGCACCGACGATCGCGACATCGTACGCGCTCACGGGCCAACGCTACAGGGCCAAAGCTACAATGGCCGCCCCACCGGGGGTGTGCCCGAGCGGCCAAAGGGAACGGGCTGTAAACCCGTCGGCTCAGCCTACGGAGGTTCGAATCCTCCCGCCCCCATTTCGACAGTTGAATGAAGAGTTGAACGGTGGCGTCCCATCGTCCGGGTGAAATGGTTCGGACGTAGCTCCGCTTGGTCGCGATCCTACGCTGCGATCACCTCCTCGCTCGTCGACGGCTGATCCGGCTCGCTGATCTGCCCGTGTCGTAGTCGTTCGATCTCGGCGACGGCTCTGGGTGTCATCGTGATTCCGCGCCAGCCGCGGCTTGTGAGTTCGAGCACGGCCCAGACGAGCGAGAGCGCAGAGGTCTCGCCGGGGAAGCGGCCGATCACCTTCGTCCGCCTGCGGACCTCGACGAAGGTGCGCTCGAGCAGGTTCGTGGAGCGGATGCGCTTGCGGTGTGCGGTGGGGAAGCGCAGGTGGCAGACGAGCGCGTCGAGGTCGTGCTCGATCACCGCCATCGCCGCCGGGTAGGCGCGCCGGTAGTCGGCGGCGAGTGCGAGCAGTCCGGCGCGCGCGTCCGCGACCGAGGTCGCTTCGTCGAGGATCTGCCAGTAGCGGGCCTTCAGCTCGCGGTGGTGCCGCTCGGGCAGCTTCTTGGTGATGTTTCTGAGCGCGTGCACGGTGCAGCGCTGCTCGAGCGCGTCCGGCCAGAGCTGGCGCGTCGCCTTCCAGAGACCGGGTGCGCCGTCGGCGACCAGGAGTGCCGGCGGGCGGATGCCGCGGGCGAGCAGGTCGCGGCCGAAGTCGAGCCAGTCCTCGTAGCTCTCCCTGGAGCCGAGCTGCAGGCCGAGCAGCACCTTGCGCCCCTCGAGCGTCACGCCCCAGGCGACGAGCACGCCCTCGGCCGGCGTGTCGTCGGGACGCAGCTTCAGGTAGACGGCGTCCAGGAACACGTAGACGAGGTCGTGCTCGTCGAGGCGCCGCTCGCACCAGGCGCGGTAGCGCTCGCGCGCCTGCTCGCAGATCCGCGCCACCGTCGACTTCGACACCATCGGCGCCTCGAAGGCCTCCGCGAGCGCCGCTTCGACGTCACGCACCGACAGGCCGCGCAGAAACGAGCAGAGCACGAGCGCCTCGAGCGCATGCGTGCGCGTGACACCCTTGCCGACGATCTCGCTCGCGAAGTCGAGCCGCGACGCGTTGCGCAACCTGGGCCGTTCCAACTCGAGCGGCCCCGCCGTCGTCTTCACCGTCACCTGCTCGTAGCCGTTGCGGTGCGCGACCGGCACACCGCGCCGCTCGTAGCGCTCGCGGCCGAGGAACTCGCTCAGCTCCTCCTCCAGCGCCTGCTGCAAGATCAGCCGCGCACCCAGCCGGCCGATCGCCTCGATCGGGTCCAACTCCTCGCCGGCGCCACCGATCACGTCTTCGAGCTCGCGGCGCAGCCGCTCGCTCGGGGCTATGCTCGCCATCCGGGCGTACCTCCTCGTCGGCTTCCAGGTCAACGCGGAGGCTACGCCCGATTCATTTCCC
>Ga0187878_1003602_pt1 | contig 12608 bp, 10 predicted proteins | sample June2016WEW_17_1_FD_132979 | JGI IMG/M metagenome (GOLD analysis project Ga0187878, IMG submission 132979) | Peatland microbial communities from SPRUCE experiment site at the Marcell Experimental Forest, Minnesota, USA - June2016WEW_17_150 | ecosystem: Environmental > Terrestrial > Soil >...
CTCTCCCGGAAACTGCAGGAGCGCAGGATTTTCCCCGCTTTTGACATCGAGCGCTCCTCCACCCGCCGGGAGGAACTGCTCCTCGGCCCGGATCTCACCCCGCGGGTCTGGTTGATGCGCCGCATGGTTGCTCAGATGATGTCGCCACCCCCCAACGGGGCTGGGATGGATCTGACCCAGGCCACGGAAGCGATCCTAGGCAGACTGGCACAGACCGAAAACAACATGGAATTCCTCGAGACCCTGACCAAGGACGGCGCATGACGCCTCCGGAAGGCGAATCCTCTCGAACGGTCCATCTGCCCGGGCGATGGCTTCTGCTTGGGGCCTTGCCGCTTGTCCTCGTCGTCGCGGGCTTCTTCTTCTGGCGGACCGTTCACGGAGGGCCCGCCAGCCCAGCCACGGAAGGCCCCGCGGCCGCAGGGGTCCTGGCCCTATTGCCTACCGAGGCGAGCGGGACAGGCGAGCCCAGTCTTCCGAGCAGTCCTTGGTCATCGGGGGCTTCCACGGCAATTCGTAGGATCATCGATCCCCATACGGTCAAGCCGGACCGGCCAAGCGAGGCCGTCACGAACTACACCGTTCAGAGCGGCGACACGGTGTTTGGAATCGCCGACCAAGTCAAGTTGAAGCCCACGACTATCTACTGGGCGAACTTTGACACCTTGATGGGAGGAATGTTATCCCCGGGACAAGTCCTGAGAATCCCTCCCGTGGATGGCATCTACTACAAGTGGCAGGAAGGGGACACCTTCCTGGACGTGGCCACGCGCTTCAAGGTCTCCGTCGAGGACATCCTGAATTTCGCGGGCAACAATCTCGACCCGCTCAATCCCCAGGTGCTTCCCGGCGACTTTGTCATGATCCCAGGCGGGGTTTCCGCCAGCGTCAACTGGGCTGGACCATTAAGCGTGACCGAAAACGTGAGCTACAACACCTTCCTGGGTCCGAACGGCTGCGGTGGTACTGTTAGTGCGTCTCCCGGGTCGGGCAATTGGGTCTGGCCGGCCCCCTATGACACGAGTCACCTCCTGTCCGGCAACAACTTTTCCTCTTGGCATCCGGGCGTGGATATCATGGAGTTGGCCGGCTGGCCCATTAAGGCAGCAGACGGAGGTGTCGTCATCTATGCCGGCGGGAGTGATGTGGGCTATGGGAACCTAGTCGTGATCAATCACCTGGACGGGTGGCAAACGTACTATGCCCATCTGAGCAGGGTCGACGTCGCGTGCGGGGTCCAAGTGGTGGGGGGGGAGCAGATCGGCTTGGCCGGGTCTACCGGCAATTCCACGGGCCCGCATCTTCACTTTGAGATGCACTACAACCCCAACTCGAGAACCGTCCTAGGTGCGGCAGTAGATCCCCATACCATATTCAACATTATCCCCTAGCGGCCCCCGTTGCCCCCTCTTCCACCCGCCAGGCCTATCTCCGGCGAAGGAGGCTCGCTCGCGAAGGATCGGATCTCCGCCAGTGTCACTCATGGATTTTGAAGAGAATTCGCCCGCCTCTCATCCCACAGACCCGGCCCGGGAACCCAAGGGCTCCCCGTGGGCGATCCTTTCGCAGGACCTGACCCGGACCAACCTAAGGGGCCCATTGCTGCGCGGCGTGAGCCACCTCCTAGTGCTGGGCATGGTGGTCCTCTTCAGTTGGATGGCTCGTCCTGCGCTTTGGTCCTGGCTGCCAGCGCGCTTGAATCTCCAAGGCAGCCTGCCGACCCCCACGCCAACCCTGGAGCCAGCCCATCCTGTCGCTGCCGGCAGCGAATCCCTGCTCTATCCGGCAGCCTCCGGCGGAGGTGCGATCGACCGTGCAATCAACCTGCATACGGACCTGCCCTCGAAGCCAAGAGCGGAAGTCCACCTGTACTCGGTCCAGCCCGGGGACACGATTTACGGGATAGCCGCAAAGTACAATCTCAAGCCTGAAACGATCCTTTGGGCAAACTACGCAATCCTCAGGGATGACCCTGATCTGATGCGGCCAAGTCAAGTCCTCAACATACTGCCCGTGGACGGAACCTATTATCAATGGCAAGCTGGAAACAGCCTTGCCGGTGTGGCCCAGTTCTTCGGGGTAACCCCCGGACAGATCATAGATTGGCCAGGAAATCAACTGCCGCCTTCGATCGACTCCATCGCCTCGCCCATTCCGCCGGGAACATGGCTCGTGATCCCCGGGGGTCACCGTCAATTCGTGCACTGGCAGGTGCCTGAGCTCAGCCGAACAGACAAGACGCGATGGTCGTTCGGCGGTCCGGGCGCCTGCCAGGGCCCATTCTTGAGCTCTGTCAAGGGCGAGGGGTTTTGGGTTTGGCCAACGGACAGTCATGTCGTCTCAGGGAATCCATACAGTGCCTTCCACCCAGCCATCGATTTGCAGGCCGCACTCGGATCCAAGGTCTACGCCGCAGCCAGTGGGGTCGTCATGTTTTCAGGAGGGAGCACCGGAGGGGACGGGAATCTGATCGTGATCGATCATGGGAACGGGTGGCAAACGGCCTACGGATTCCTGAGTAAGGTCCTCGTGGCCTGCGGAACCAACGTGTATCAGGGGAATGTGATCGGCCTGGCTGGTTCGACGGGCAACACGACAAGTCCACAGCTGCATTTTGAAATCCAGGACGTCGCGCTGGGCAAGGTCAATCCCCTAAATCTGCTGCCTTAGCCTATCGCCCAACATTTCGGGTTCCCGCGCGGATCGCGCGCGATCGGTTGCGAAACTCAGCCGGCCCGGAGCCAGCGGGCCACCCCTGGCCTGTGCTCCAGGTTGTGGCGTCGAAGGGGATCGGCCGACATCCGATCGCCAACCCTCCGAGATATGGTATCAATGAGGACCCTGCCGCCGGTTGGAAAGGGCGGCAGATTCGCAATCGATGTGCGATCTCACTCTGGGGAGTCGCTCTCGATGACGGGTGGGCCGAAGGCGCCAGAGGGGCGCAACCACGCAGAGGCCGTGCGGGCCGGAAAGACCGGAGCCTGGGCAGGGGCTGGGCTGGCCGTTCTCTTCGTCCTGTTCTTCCAGGCCAGCAAACAATTGCCGGCCTTGGCACGATCCAACCCCTTTGCGGTCGATCCCTATGATGCGATTGGGTCCGTTGCCATCCAGGTGGCCATGGTAGTCGCAGGTCTCACCTGGGTGCGCACGGCCCGGTACTGGGGCCTCTCATCAGTGCCTCTGCGTCAACTGCGCTTCATGCTGCGCGGGCTGGCTGTCGTCGTGCTCTCTATCGCCTTGACCCTGGCGGGGGATGCTTCTGCACTCCTGGTAGCACGATTCTCTGAAAACCCAGACGGAAGCCCGGCTCTGATCGACGCACTCGCGGCACTGGCGGTTTTGACGGGAATCACGGGGTGGATGCTGGGAAGGTTCGCCGCTCGGTATTCCCGAACGGCGGAGGCCTCCACTGGGCCCACACGAGGATCCGATGATGACTTCTTCGACGATCTGCGTGCCCTCGTTTACCGCGGATTGGAGTGGATCCTGAGGTATTTCCCACGCGTGCTGCGGGTCTTGCTCCGCCTTGATCAGCTCTTGAGCTGGCGGCCTGTCGCCACACTCCGCCGTGTACTCGACATTCGCCGCTACCCGTGGCGGTTCTGCACGGTTGTGATGATCATTGCGGGAGCTGGTCTCATTCTCTTTCAGGGCATCAGCGAGGGGCTACCTGCGAACCTGGCCCACGCCCTAGAGGCTTCAGCCATTCTTTTCTCAGGGGAAGTGCTTTCCGGATTGATTGGTTTTGCTATCTTGGGGCGCTACCTCGGCCTCTATCGACCCGAACTCCAGCAACCTTACTCCGTCTAGTGATCGCCCGCCATGGGCCTCCTCGCCCGTTCACAAACCCGTCCTCGATCTCAAACGAAATAGCCGCTGGGCAAGGGGTAGGATCCCTGGGCCAGGGAGGACCTCGATCCGAAGAAGGCCGGTTCCCTTCTAGCCTTCCTCCATGGCCGCCGGCTTTTTGCGCGGGGCGCTGGTAGAATGTGGATGGCCACGGAATCTTTCAAGGCAGGAAACCCTTAATGCTGGGGAGAAGGCGCTTTGGTGGGACCACGGCATCCGCGATGGCGACCGGTGCCTTGATTTTCGCAGGTTGCAGTGTGAACGTCCCCGCCACCTCGAGTATCACCCCAACCTGGGAATCCCCTGGCGCAACAGGGCAGAGCGCGCCGACGCTGCAACTTGTCCCATCCGGAACGGCCAGGCCGTCCGAAACCCCTGGCCAGCTTTTCACCTTCATCCCGGGTTGGAGCGTTTACATCCACGAAACCCCCGCATTCGCGTTGCAGTACCCTCCCCACTCTCATCTCCTGGGCACCAATGAGGGTACGACTCGCATTGATCTACCTATTCTCTCCGGCACCAATCTCGCCGAAAAATACCTGGACATCGATGTGGGCCCAGCCGCGGGCGGCTGCACAAGCCCCGCTGCCCGGGGATTCGCCCCTTCGCAACTCAAACAACAAGAGGTAGTGATCAACGGGATTCCCCTGGAGAAGGCCTCCGGCGCGGACGCAGGGGCGGGCAACTTCTATGAGTTCGACGCCTACACCGTGACGCGGGGCTCTTCATGTGTCAGTCTGACCTTCGTTCTTCACTCGACGAACCGGATGAACTATCCGACTCCTCCGCCCCAATTCGACGAGCCTACGGAGGCTGCCGTTTACGACGAAATCCTGTCGACTTTTCATTGGGCCAGCCCGTAGGGGGAGCCTGGGCCGTTGCCTCCGCCTGCGAGGCACAACGCGCGCGGATCCCGGCTGCGATCCTCAGGAAGGCCGGGCTCCAATAGAAGCGGGCTACCCGCTGGCGAATCCATCGCCGAGCAGTCCCTCCCGGCGCTTCAGAAAAGGAGTGCTGCCATGAAGCATCTGGACCTGCGCAAGGAAGTCAGACCCCTGTACCGGGCGTCGGCAAGGAAAGTGGAATGGATCAGAGTTCCGAAATACAAGTACCTCATGATCGATGGGGAACTGAAACCCAAGCAGGCCCCGGCCTCTTCGCCGCAATTCCAGGAGGCGATTGGCGCCCTATACGGCGCCGCCTTCACCCTTAAGTTCATGTCCAAGTTGCGCAAGCGAAATCCGATCGACTACCCACTGATGGCGTTGGAGGGCCTATGGTGGACCTCCTCGGGCCGCTTCGACCTTTCGAAGAAGAGGGCGTGGAAGTGGAGGCTGATGATCCTTCAACCTCCCCATATCACGGAGGCGATGCTTCGCTCGGCGCTCCAGCAACTTCAGCTCAAACGCAGCCGTCCGGCTCTTACGAGGATCAAGATGCGGTCATTCCGGGAGGGTGCCAGTATCCAGATCCTGCATGTGGGACCTTACGATCAAGAGTCGCGCAGCGTGGCCCAATTGGAGGCCTTCGCCAAACAAAATGGCTACCGACTGATCGGAAAGCACCACGAGATCTACCTCGGCGATCCTCGCCGGGCCCGACCCGACAAGCTACGGACGATCCTGAGGCACCCCGTTTCGGCCCGAGCTTGAGGCGGGACCTGGGCCTTGTGCGATCGCGTGGGCGGCGAAGGCGGAGCCTGAATACCTGGCGGGACCCCCCGACTGCGGGGCGGTCCCGATGCGATCCAGCGGGCCCTGCCCGGAAGAGAGGGGCGACCCAATCGGCTGCCTCGGAGACACTCCGCCCCGGGATCCGGACCCGCCCTCATGCCCGCCGCAGAAGGTCATGGATGAGGATGGAAAGTGAAATGAAATGCCCTTGGGCCCTGCCCGCGTGGCGGAAAGCTGGAAGACCGCTCTGCAGAAGACTTCCAGCCGGCCGGCTCGGGAGAAAAGGTGATCCGGGCCGATCGGGTCCCCCATCCGAGTCAAGGAAGAGCGAGGAAAGAGGGACCGCCAGGGCGAATGCTTCCCTATGCTAGAATCGCGAGCGGTATGCGAACCCTTTACCTTGTCGCAACCCCCATCGGCAACCTGGAGGACATGTCCCCCCGGGCCGTGCGCATCCTGCGCGAGGTCCCCTTAGTCGCCGCTGAGGACACGCGCGAAACCAGGAAGCTGCTTGCCCATTTTGATATTCACACGGAACTCCTTTCCTACTTTGAGCACAACAAGCGGCAGCGTTTGGACACCCTGCTGGCCGCACTGGAGCGGGGAGATGTGGCTGTGGTCAGCGACGCCGGGACCCCTGGATTGAATGACCCCGGGTTCGAACTGGTAAGGGCGGCGATCGAGCATGGGCATCGAATTGTGCCGATCCCCGGCCCGGCCGCCCCCATTGCGGCTCTGGTTGCCTCCGGGCTTCCTACGGATGGTTTTGTGTACTTGGGTTTCCTTCCGCGAAAAGCGGTGCCGCGGCGCGCTCTCCTCAAGGAATGGGCATCCCAACGGCGCACCCTGGTGGCGCTGGAAGCGCCTCGTCGTCTGAATGCAACCCTGCGGGACATTCAGGCCGTGATGGGCCCGAGGCCGCTCGCGGTGGCGCGCGAGCTGACCAAACTGCATGAGGAGATTTTCCGCGGCACCCCCGCGGAAGCGCTTGCGCACTTCGGCCCGACCCCGGCTCGTGGCGAAATCACCATGATTGTGGAAGGGCTACCGCGCCGTGCCGAGAGGTGGAGCAGAGCTCAGGTGTCGCGAGCACTACGTGATCGGATGGCGCAGGGTATCCCCCGCAGCCGGATCTCGGCGGAAATTGCGAAGGCCAGTGGCTGGGAGCGGCGCGTGATTTACGAGATGGCCACTCAAAAGGAGAAGCGTCCCGCGACCCGCCAGGGAGGAAAGAAACCCACAGCTGGAGGTTCGTAGTGGAACTGGACGATCTGGCGCGTTTTCGCTCCCTGGATCCGGACAAGATGATTGAGCGGATCGACGGACTGCCCGAGCAGATTGAGGCCGCGTGGAATCTGGGGCATCAGCTTCCTCTGCCGCAGGCGTTTGCCAAAGCCAAGAAGGTAGTCGTGGCCGCCATGGGGGGCTCGGCGATCGGGGGTTCGCTCCTGGCGGCCTATGCGGCCACCAAGTCACTGTTGCCCGTTTGGGTCTGGCGCAACTACGGACTGCCCGCCTGGGCCGCCGGGGAGGACACACTGGTCCTGGCCATCTCCTACTCCGGAGAAACGGAGGAAACCCTTTCGGCATTCCAGACGGCTCTGGATCGGCGGAACCCGGTCCTGGCCATCACCACCGGGGGTTCTCTGGCGCGTCTGGCCGACAAGAACCATGCGCCGCTCTGGCAATTCGATTTCCGGTCGCAACCTCGTGCCGCGCTGGGCTACGTGTTCGCCCTACCCCTCTGTGTGTTGTCGCGACTTGGATGGATTGCGAATCCCGAAAAGGAAATCGCCCAGTCGCTTATAGCCATGCGCGCGCAGCAGCCCAGCCTGCGGGCCGAAGTGCCGACAGCGCGCAACCCCGCCAAGCGAATGGCCGGCCAATGGATGGGCCGTTTCGTGGCCATCTTTGCCTCCGACCTGCTCGCCCCGGTCGCCCGCCGCTGGCGAACACAAATCGCCGAGATCGCCAAAGCCTGGGGGCAGTTCGAGGAGCTCCCCGAACTCGACCACAACGCGATTGCAGGTTCCCGTTTTCCAGAGGAATTGATCGAGCGGTTCATGTTGGTCTTCCTTCGCTCGAGCTACGATCACCCCAGAAACCGAGCTCGGTCGGGATTCACGCGCGAGTTGCTGATGGAGGAGGGATTCAATACCGACGAATTCACCGCACCGGGAGATGGCCCGCTGGCCCAAATGCTGACCTGCCTGCATTTTGGGGACTATGCCGCTTACTACCTCGCCATGGCCTACGGGGTCAATCCGACCCCTGTCCAGGTAATCCAAGACTTAAAAGCTCGCCTCGCCACAAGCCCCTAATCTGCCCCCAAAAAAGAAAAGGCACCGTGCTTCGGTGCCTAACAGGCGGAGAGGGCGGGATTTGAACCCGCGGAGCCTTTCGGCTCACGCGCTCTCCAGGCGCGCGCGTTAGGCCAGACTACGCTACCTCTCCAACGCTTGCGCCGCTGATTGCCGTCCCAGGCGACGCGTCGGGATTATATCATCGGCCCCCAGGCTCCTTCCGGTACCCCGGCCAGAGGTCGACGTTCATCGGGTTCGCGGCCGGGCGGAGCCCTCCTGGGGAATATTCTGTTGGACCGGGGTATTGCTCATGAGGACGACGATCGAGCGAGATCCAAGGCCTTGGTCAGGCCGTCCTCGTCCGACCTCCGGATCGTCCTTGCGGATTCTCCAGCCGACCTCCGGGGGGTGCTAGCGCACGGCCACCACGGCGCTTTGAAGGCCGGAGATCACCTTCATCAACGAGGGGGCCATCAGCGCAAAGAAGGGCTTAGGGTAGAGTCCGATCCAGAACATGAGGAGAACCAAGGGGGCCAGGGTGAACAACTCCCGCACCGACAGATCCCTCAGGCTCTGGTTTTTCGGGTCCCGAGAGGTTCCCAGGAAAACCCTCTCGAACATAAGAAGGATGTAAATGGCAGACAAAACGACTCCGACTACGCCGAAGACCGCATAGAGAGGTGATCCCAGAACCCGAGAACCGAAAGCGCCGAGCAGGATGGTGAACTCGCCGACGAATCCATTGAGCCCGGGCAGGCCCATGGAGGAGAGTGAGACGACGAGCGCCAGCCCGCCATAGATTGGCATCCGCCTCCAGATGCCCCCCAAGGCCGCCAGCTCCCGTGTGTGTCTGCGCTCGTAAATCATGCCAACGATGAGGAACAAAGCACCCGTGGAAATGCCGTGGTTGACCATTTGCAGGAGAGCGCCTTGGATTCCTTCGGGGTTCAAAGCAAAGATTCCCAGCATGATGAAACCAAGATGGCTGACCGAAGAGAAGGCAACAAGTTTCTTCCAATCTTTCTGGGCATAAGAAACGGCGGCACCGTAAAGGATCCCGATAACCGCGAGGACCGAGATGAGCGGGGCAAACCGGATCGAAGCCTGAGGGAAAAGCGTAAGGTTAAAGCGCAGGAAGCCATAGGTCCCCATTTTCAGCAGGATGCCGGCCAGGAGGACGGATCCAGCCGTGGGCGCTTCGACATGCGCATCGGGCAACCAGGAGTGAAGAGGCCAAACCGGAACCTTGATGGCAAATGCCAGGCCAAAGGCAAGGAATAAGAAGGTTTGGGCCGAGGAGGGGATCTGGCCCCGGGCAATCAAATCGGGGAGGGAGAATGTCCCGCCTGACATCCCCAACCAGATGATGGCCAGGAACATGAGGACCGAGCCGGCCATGGTGTACAGAAAGAACTTGAGTGCGGCGTAGATCTTGCGCGGCCCCCCCCAGATCCCGATCAGGAGGTACATCGGTACCAGGGTGAACTCCCAGAAGATGTAGAAAAGGAACAAGTCCAGCGCCAGAAAAACACCCGTCATCCCGATTTCCAGCAGCAGAAAAACGATGTAGAACTCGCGGCTCCGCTCTCTGACGGTCCCCCAGCTCGAGAGGATCGCGACGGTCGAAAGCAGGGTGGTCAACAGAAGAAGGAGGAGGCTGATCCCATCCACCCCAAGGTGGAACTCCATGTTCCAGATGCCACCGATCTGGATCCAAGGGACACGCAGCTCAAGCTGCAGATCGGGGTTCCCCAGCTGGAATCGCGCCAACACCCAAAGCGACAGACCGAAAGTGACCAGGGAGGTGAGAAAGGCGATCCATCCCTGTTCCTTGCGCTGCTCCTCTTTTAGAAAAAGCAGGAGCACCACCCCCACCAAGGGGAAGAAGACTACCAGCGTCAGAGGGTGAAGCAAAACATTCATGGTTTCTCCCCGCCAGACCGCTTGCCAGACCCGGCTAGAGCCCTCCCCTTGGGAGAAGGAGAAAGTAGCCCAGGATCAAGATGGCTGCTATTAGGAAGATGAGCAAATAGGTGCGAACCTTGCCGACCTGAAGCTTCCGGAGACCGCCGCCGGCTTTCCGGGCCAGAGCCCCCAGGCCGTCAAATGCGACGTCGACGCCCTGAGCGTCGACCCGATCTGCGAGGAATCCCGCCAGCCAGTGGTAGGGTCGCAGGACCAGAAGATCGTAAAGCTGGTCCACCCACCAGGCCTTCTCCATGCCCTCAAAAGCCGACCCGAGGATTCTCCGCAGAGGATCTGAGGCCTCCGGCTGCGCCCCGCGCGACCGGTAAGCCATCACCCCCAGCCCGACGGCCAGCAGCGCAGCCCCCGTCGAGATCGCCGAGACTGGCAAGCTGAAGGGGGCGCCTTCCACTTCCCCCAGCGTGTGCGCGAGCCATTGCGCCAGACTGGACAAGCGTGGAAAGTTGATCAACCCACCCAAAAACGCGCCGATTCCCAGCACGATCAACGGCCCAGTCATCACGGCCGGATTCTCGCGGGCATTCTCCGCTGCCGCAGTGCGCGGCTTGGCGAAGAAAACGAGCCAGACCTGACGCGTCATGTAGAGCGCGGTGAGGAAGGCCGCCAACGCCAGGAGCAAATAGACAACGAAGTTTGTCCCCGCCGCGTGCGTGAGAATCTCGTCCTTGGAAAAGAAACCGGCCGTAGGCGGAATCCCCGACAACGCCAGGGCAGCCAGGAGGTAGGTCCAGGCCGTGATGGGCATCTTGCCCCACAGCCCCCCCATATTGCGCATATCCTGCGCGTTGAATTCCTGTTCGACGTCTGCGATCCCCTCGCGGCCTGCGGCCGGACCGCGATCCCGGTGACCCTGCTCCAGCCCTTGAATCACCGATCCGGCACCGAGGAAGAGCAGGGCCTTGAAAAAGGCGTGCGTCACCAGGTGAAACATCGCGGCCACGTAGGCCCCCATGCCTGCCGCGGCAATCATGTAACCCAGCTGGCTGATAGTCGAATAGGCCAGGACTTTCTTGATGTCATTCTGGGCCAGGGCGATGGTGGCCGCAAAGAGCGCGGTAATGGCCCCCACGAGGGCCACGACATCCTGCGAGAATGGCGCAAGTGCGAAGAGAACATGCAAGCGTGCAATCATGTAGACCCCCGCAGTCACCATCGTGGCGGCGTGGATCAGGGCAGAGACGGGGGTGGGGCCAGCCATCGCATCGGGCAGCCAAATGTGAAGAGGGATCTGGGCCGACTTGCCAACGGCTCCAAGTAGGAGCAGGAGGGTGATGGCCGTGGCCGCACCGCTCACGGCCGGCCCCAGCTGCTGGGCTTTTGAAAATACCGGTTCAAAGCGGAGGCTTCCGAACGTCCAAAAGACCAGAAACATGGCGAGCAAGAAGCCCACGTCTCCAACGCGGGTCGCCACGAAAGCCTTTCGGCCCGCAACGGCATTGCCGATGCCGTCCTTTCCTTTCTCATACCAGAAGCTGATCAGCAGATAAGAGCACAAACCGACTCCCTCCCAGCCCACAAACATCATCAGGAAGCTGTCGGCGCAGACCAGAATGAGCATCGCAACCAGGAAGAGATTGAAGTAGACAAAGAAGCGGGTGTATCGACCCGGATCCTGGTTGAGCCGGACGTCCTCGTGCATGTAGCCCACGGAATAGACATGGATCAGCGAACCGACCCCGGTGACTACAAGCATCATGGTCACGGAAAGGGTATCCACTTGGAAATCCCAGGGGACCGAGAGTTGCCCCACCTGGATCCAATCTGCGAGATGGATGATCGCCCCGGCGGGGGCAAAAAACAGGGCTACCGCTAAAGCCACCGACATTCCCAGCGCCAGGAGGGCAGCCGAACAGGCAACCCAGGAAACGAAGTGCTCGCCAAGGTGACGGCCGAGCGCCAAGTTGGTCAGCAAGCCGATCAGGGGTAAGAAGGCCACCAGGGGAACGAGCCCGAAGACTGTCAAGGAAGCGCTTTGTGGCATCGATCTCTCCTGCTTCTAACCAACCCAAGGCCCCCCGGGTGCGGAGCGACTGGGAAGGGATTCGGCCGGAGGGCCGACCCTCCTCTCCCAAGCCGTGACCTTCCCAAGCCAGTACCAAGATGCGCCCCACTCGCAAGCGCGCGCTGGGCCGACCCGAGGAAGGCGCCGTCCCGGAGCAATCGGGCTCGCCTTTGCGATGGTCGGCAAAGGGCGGCTGTGGGAAATTCCCCCGGGAAGAACTTTCCTGGTCCCGCTTCCAACATCAGGTGTGAGGTCGACGGCTCCGCCTGCGAGGATCGCCGCAAGCATTCTAAGACCCAAGGGACCAAAGGGCCACAATCGCCGGAAGAGGAACACCGGCGGGGCCAGCGGGGTATGGATGCCAAAGTCGATGGTGATCCACGAGAAGGCATTCAGGCCTGAGTCCAGGCGAGGTCCGGAGGGGGCGGAACCCAAGTTGGGGGAGGGGCGGCTGGCAGGGATCCAAGAAACGACCGGAAGGCGGCGAACCCGCGGATTCGACAGACAATTTGGGGGGCCGCACGACAACACGAGGGTATCGAGCGCACATTCCAAGTTTTCTGCCAGAGGATCGAGAGCCAAGCAGGGACAGCCATCCGGGGGTTCGGGTGAGTCCATCACTATCCTGGCACCGGGTCAATAATCTCGATGGCGCCAATTAGGCAACGAGCAATGGCAATTGCGAGCCCAATTCGAGCCACGGGCTCCCCGAAGGCGCTGCTATTTCTGAAGGGTCGAGGATCGATCTCCCCTTCCAATGGCCTGGAGCTTTTTGTAGTCGTCGTCACCCATGGC
>Ga0187878_1003603_pt1 | contig 12607 bp, 11 predicted proteins | sample June2016WEW_17_1_FD_132979 | JGI IMG/M metagenome (GOLD analysis project Ga0187878, IMG submission 132979) | Peatland microbial communities from SPRUCE experiment site at the Marcell Experimental Forest, Minnesota, USA - June2016WEW_17_150 | ecosystem: Environmental > Terrestrial > Soil >...
GGCTCGGCGCCATTCAGGTCGAGAACGAGACGCTCGAGAGTGTAGCCGTCGTGCTTCTCCCTCTTGACGACCTTTGCCGGCCCGGGCCTGTGTTGCCAGGGCAGGTCGCCCAATAAGCTCCAGAGTTCTTTGCGGCGTCCCTCCTGGTAGGCGGCGAATTCGTCTTTGGATGTGTCTGGGCTCGTTGATTTGCTCATGGGCAATCCCGCCCCCATCGCTAGCATTGCAGCAGAGGATTTCAAGAAGTCTCGTCGTTGTGTAGTCATGGGCACTCTTATACCACCAAGGCACGAGGGCACCAAGAGCGCTGAGACCTCTCGAGATTCCTGAATTGCTATCGGCCACAACTCAACGGGGAGTCACTTCGGTTTCCAGCGCAAGACGGGTCTGCGGGCGGCGGTGACCTCGTCGAGGCGAGTCACGCGCGTCGAGTACGGGGCCTTGAGGACGAACTGCGGATCTTCTTCAATCTCCTGGGCGATAGAGCGCAGGGCCTCAATGAACTCGTCCAACTCTGCTTTGCCGGCGCTCTCGGTGGGTTCGATCATCAGCGCGCCCGAGACGATGAGCGGAAAAGCTGTCGTGTAGGGATGGAAACCGTAATCGATGAGGCGCTTGGCGATGTCCATGGTGCGCACGCCCCGCGCCGCTTGGCGGCGGTCGGAGAAGACGCACTCGTGCATACAATGTTGATCGTAGGGAAGCTCATAAAGGTCTTTCAGGCAGCACATGACGTAGTTGGCGTTGAGGACAGCGTCTTCGGTGGTCTGCCGTAGTCCTTCCGGGCCGTTGGCGAGGATGTAGGCCAGCGCGCGCACAATCATCCCGAAGTTGCCGTAGAAGGCGCGGACGCGGCCGATGCTCTTCGGACGGTCATAGTCCAAGCGGAACGCTCCGCCAGCGGCCTGCTCGATGGTGGGTGTGGGCAGATAAGGCTCGAGAAAGCGCCGGACGGCGACCGGTCCGGAGCCCGGCCCGCCGCCGCCGTGCGGCGTGGAAAAGGTCTTGTGCAAGTTCAGGTGCATGACGTCCACACCGAATTCCGCCGGTCGCGCCACGCCCACCAGCGCGTTCAGGTTCGCGCCATCCATGTAAACCAAGCCACCCTTGGCGTGGACCAGATTTGAGATCTCCCGGATCTGCGCTTCAAAAATTCCCAGGGTGTTAGGATTGGTCAGCATCAGCCCCGCGACCTCTCCGGTCATCGCGCGATCAAGCTCGGCCAGGTCAATGCAGCCGCGCGTATTGGACTTGATGTTTCTCACGTCGTAGCCCGAGATGGTGGCGCTAGCCGGGTTGGTGCCGTGCGCTGAGTCGGGAACCAGAATGTACCGGCGCGGGTTGCCGCGGTCGGCGAGGCAGGCGCGAATCAGGAGGATACCCGTCAGTTCGCCCTGGGCGCCCGCCGCGGGTTGCAGCGAGACGGCGTCCATGCCGGTGATCTCCGCCAGGCAGCGCGCGGTCTCGTGCAGGATTCTCAGGCAGCCCTGGGCCAAAGTCTCGGGCGTGTAGGGATGGTCCGTCGCCAGGCCTTCCAGGCGCGCCACGACTTCGTTGATGCGCGGGTTGTATTTCATCGTGCAGGAACCGAGCGGATAGAGGCCGGTGTCCACACCGTAGTTCCACGTGGAGAGCCGCGTGAAGTGGCGAATGACTTCGAGCTCCGAGACCTCGGGGAAACCTTCGAGGTCCGCGCGCTGAAACTGCTTACCCAGCAGCTCGGCGGGCGACACCGGAGGCACGTCGAGCGGCGGAAGGTCAACTCCGGATTTTCCGGGAGAACTCTGTTCGAAGATCAGGCCTTCGTTGCGAGTGATGTGCGGTCGCGCGTGGCGGATGCGGTTTTCCATGTCTACGACGGCGCCCTCGGAGCGCCGAATCCCGGCGGCGGTCAGAGACCGCCGCCACAGTGGCGGCGATAGACCTTTACCATGAGGTCAATCGCCGCCTTGCTGATGGTCTCGGTGACGCAAACCAACAGGTGATTTGCCAACTCCGGATAGAATTTTCCCAGATTCAAACCGCCGATGATCTTCTCTTCGCGCAACGCCGCCAGCAGTTCCTCGACATTCCCAGGAATGCGCACCACGAATTCGTCGAAATGGGGCGCGGCGAACGGCGTGGCCACGCCCGGGACCGCGCGGAGTTGCTGGGCGGCGTGATGAGCCTTGGCCAGGTTGTGCTCCGCCAGGGCCTTCAAGCCTTTCTTCCCGAGCAGGCAGAGGTAGATCGTCGCGGCGAGCGCGCAGAGGGACTGATTGGTGCAGATGTTTGACGTTGCCTTCTCGCGCCGGATGTGTTGCTCACGCGTGGCGAGGGTCAAGACGAATCCGCGGCGGCCCTCCGTATCCTGCGTCTGGCCGACCAGCCGGCCGGGCATCTGCCGCAAGAACTTTTCCCGCGTTGCCAGAAAGCCGACGTAGGGGCCGCCGAACGCTATGGGCACGCCGAAGGACTGCGCCTCGCCGCAGACGATGTCCGCATCAGCCGGCGGCTTGACGATACCGAGCGAAAGCGGCTCGGTAATGGTGACGATCAGCAGCGAGTTGTTCCGGTGAGCGAGTTCCGCGATTTCGCGCGTGGGCTCGATTGCCCCAAAGAAATTCGGTGACTGCACCACGACTGCGGCTGTGTCGCTGGTGAGCGCCGCGTTGAGCTGGCCGAGGTCAACCTGCCCCGAGGGAGAATACCCAACCTCGTTGACCCCCACGCCTTGGTGGCGAACGTAGGTCTGGAGAACCTGCCGGTATTCGGGATGGACGGTGCGGGCCACGACCACCCGCTCGCGCCGCGTGATGCGCATCGCCATCAGGGAAGCCTCGGTGGTGGCGGTCGAGCCGTCGTAGAGCGAGGCGTTCGAGACCTCCATGCCCGTCAGTTGGGTCATCAAGGTCTGAAACTCGAACATGGCCTGCAAGGTGCCCTGAGCAATCTCGGCTTGGTAGGGCGTATAGGCCGTGAAGAACTCGCCGCGCGAGAGGAGCGCGTCAATAGCTGCCGGCTGGAAGTGTGAGTAGGCGCCTGCGCCTAGCAGCGAGACGTAGTCGCGGCTGCTCTGGCTTGCCGCCTGACGGAAGAACTCCAGGATTTCAGGCTCCGAGAGTGGCCCGGGGAGATTCAAGCGGCCTTGGAGTTTCAGTTCATCGGGGATTTGCGCGAATAGCTCTTCGATGGATGCATGCCCCGTGGCCTCGAGCATGGCGGCGCGCTCGGCCGGGGAGTTGGGGAGATAACGCATTACTGGGCCTTTTGCTCCTGGATGTACGCTTCGTAGTCCTCGGCGGCCAGGAGGCTTTCAATCTCGGAACGGTCCGAGAGTTGCACGCGGATCAGCCACGCGTCGCCGTGGGGGTCGGCATTGAGCATCTCGGGATTGGCCTGGGCCTTCGCGTTCACCGCCGTGACTTCGCCGGTGACCGGGGAATACATCTCGGAAACCGCCTTCACCGATTCCACCGTGCCGAAGGATTCATGCGCGGCGACGTGATCGCCCACCTTCGGGAGTTCCACGAAGACGATGTCTCCCAACTCCTTCTGCGCATGTTCGGTAATGCCGATGGTGCCGATGCTCTCGTCCACGCGGATCCATTCGTGTTCTTTGGTGTAGAGGAATTCTTGAGGGTACATGAGGATCGTCACTCCTGTCTGTTAGTCAACCAGACGCCCCGGCGGGGCGTCTCTACTTCGGACGCTTGTAGAAGGGCAACGGCACCAGCCGCGCCGTCACTGCCTTGCCGCGAATCTCAATCTGTACTTCCCGCCCCACCTCCGCCTGTTCAGGCGGCACATAGGCCAGGCCGATGCTCTTCTTGAGATAGGGGGCGTAAGAACCGCTGGTGACCCGGCCTACCGCTTTGCCCTCGATCAAGACGCTGTAACCATCGCGCGCTATGCCGCGCTCGGCCATTTCGAATCCCACCAGCTTCTTCCGCGTGCCTTCCTGGCGCTGCTTCACGAGTACGTCCCGGCCGATGAATTCGCCTTTGTCCAACTTGCAGATCCAGCCGAGTCCAGCTTCGAGCAACGTGGTTTCTTCGTCGAGTTCGTGACCGTAGAGCGGATAAGCTGCTTCCAGCCGGAGCGTGTTGCGCGCGCCGAGGCCTACCGGAATCAAACCTTCTGGCTTGCCGGCCGCGAGCAATTGGCTCCAAACGCGCTCGGACTCGGCGGGCGCAAAATAGAACTCGAATCCATCTTCACCGGTGTAGCCGGTGCGGGCCAACAACCCTTCCACGCCGCAACACTTCGCTGGACGGAACCAGTAGTAGCGCAGGGCTGCCAAGTCCGCCTCAGTGACGCGGGCCAGAATCTCCGCCGCCCGTGGACCCTGGAGGGCAAGCTGGGTGTACGCGGTGGAGACGTTGCGCACCGCGGCGTCAAAGGAATTGTTCCGCACGATCCAGTCAAAGTCCTTGTCGGTGTTGGCGGCGTTGACGCAAAGGAGGTAGTGGTTCTCGCCGAAGCGGTGCACGATGCAGTCGTCCACCGCGCTGCCCGGGGGATACATCAGGGCGGAATATTGAGCCTGGAGGTCCTTGAGCCGCGCCGCGTCGTTCGAGGTGACCCGCTGGAGCAGCGCCAGCGCCTCGCGGCCCCGGACTTCGATCTCGCCCATGTGGCTGACGTCGAACAGGCCCGCGCGTGTGCGGACTGCGAGGTGCTCTTCCCTGATGCCGGTGTATTCCACCGGCATTTCCCAGCCGCCAAATTCCACGAGTCGCGCGCCTGCGGCCTTGTGGACGGCATGGAGCGCCGTCCGCTTCAGCGCGACCCCTTCTGACGTGGCCAAACGCTCCCTCTCAGACAAGAAAGACGCTTCAAACAAGAATTGCCAAGCTAACACAGCGGGCGCGAAAGGGTCAAGCCAACGACAAGTCACACCAAGTGAGAGTTGCATCGTTTCCCACCACAGCCTTGGGGTGTGAATCCGGACAGTCCAAGTGGGTGGCTTGGCTCCCCGGGCATGAGCCTTGACTGCGCCCGACTTCTGGCGGAAAGTGGTTCCTGGTAAGGGAGGTGCAAGATGAGATACTGGCCTTGGACATTACTTCTTTGCTTCGCGCTACCACTGGTTGCGAAAGAGAAGAAACCCATCGGCGACATCCTGGAACGGGACCTGTTTCTTAAGGCCCGGACTTTCTGTGTTGACACGAGAAAGTTGTCGGCGGCCGAGGCCTTGGATGTGAGGAAATTCCTCGATGCGGAGAGCAAGCCCAAGAAGATGCTCAGCAAAATCCCCTGGCAGCTTGTGCCGGAATGCACGCAGGCTGATGCGATTGTCAAGATCGAATTTACTCAACAAATCGGCCTCACTCAAGCCACGCAAGGGATGGGGACGCTGCAAGGCGTGCCCATGACTGGCGTGCCCGTGACGAAGTTCCAGGCCTCCTTGCAGATCTTCGATCGTGTCTCGACGAAGCTCATCTACCAGGCAGTCAGTGGGGGATCGAACACGCGCCGTGACCAATCGCTGTCGGGCCCGTTTTCAATCCTGGCGAAGGATCTGAAAGCCATCTCCGAAGGCGACGCGAGCAGGTGACCTGAACGTCTGGTGATTCTGAGCGCGGCGATCGGTGGGTTGATTTTGCGCCGTAGCTGGCCGACAATGGCGCGGGAGCGAGCCAGCTCCCGCAGCGGGAAAGCGAGGCGGTGACCCGATGGCCTGGAAAGAATTCAAGTGCGTCGTCTGTGATCAGTTGGAAGAGCGCTGCACCTGCTACAAGTATTGCGCGCTCTGCCACTCGGACTTTGGTGTGCGCCTCACGGAAGACGGCCAGTACTACTGTGTGGACTGCCGGGAAGCGTGCGACTACAAGACGCAGGATCAGGTGTAGGAAAGGACGTCGCCTGCCCGGGGGCGCTCCTCTGACGCGGATTGACGCGCGAGCCGGAGAAGGCGCGTAACTGCGGATGGGCTGCCGGTGGCAGCGAGGCATTGATTTCCCCGGCGCGGGTCTGTACCATCGGGGCCGGGCGCGGGAGCCGCCGCTGGGAAGGGAAGCACCACCGCTGCCTGCGTCCGCGGGCCTTCGAAGCGCCTGTCGGTTCTGAACTCATGAGGATTGTGATTTCCAGCGACCCGCGGCTGCTCCAGATGCTTCGGGCTGTGGTAACATACTCCGCCCAAGAGGCGGGCTTCGCGGCGTCGGACGCTGAAGGCTTGGCCATGGCGGTGGACGAGGCAGCCAGCAACGTAATCCGGCACACCTACGGCAATCGTCTCGACGCCACGCTGGCCCTGGAGGTTTACACGCGTCCCGATCGCCTCGAATTTGTCCTCGAAGATTCCGGGCCCCGGGTTCAGCCCGAGACCCATCAACCGCGCGCCCTGGAGGATGTTCGCCCGGGTGGACTGGGGACGTTTTTCATCAAGTGCTTCATGGACGCGAGCTCTTACGACGAGAGTTTCTCCGGGGGAAATCGGCTGAAGATGGTCAAGTACCTTTCGCGAAAGGTGCCCACGAGCGATGAAAGTCCAGGTCAGGAGCGCGGATAACGCCACCATTATTGACTGCATCGGGGATGTGGACCTGTACTCCTCACCGAGCTTGCGCGAGACCCTCCTGCAGGAGATGCACGCCGGGCCGGCCGGCGTGCTGGTGAACCTGAGCGAGGTCGGCTACATCGATAGCTCGGGGATGGCGACGCTGGTGGAGGGATTGCAGCTTTCCCGGCAGACCAAGACGCGGTTCGGCCTGTTCGGCCTGCGCGGCAACGCGCGCTCGGTTCTGGAACTGGCGCGCCTCCAGAGGGTCTTCGCCATCTTCGAGGACGAGCAGGAGGCCTTGCAGAGGATTCCCTCGACCGAACCCTTCGGCGGGGTCTAGGCAGCGGACCTTGAGCTTTCCTCCCAGCAGATCATGACAATCGCCGCGGTTTGTAGGGGTAGCTGCGCGTATCTCGGTAGGTTAAGCTCTGAAGCCGTAAACTCGCGTCTTCTGGCCCTTTTTCGCGTGTTCTTGGGGGGCTTTTTTGCACTACCAAAGCTGCCATGTGCTTTTTTATCAGTAAGATGGCAGCTTTGGGAGGCTCAAAAAACTATCTTTTAGTTTTGTGAGTTTGGGCTCAACTTTCGCTTGCATCCGCCCCGGCATGATTTGTGAATACCAGCCTCGGATACATTGGTTTGAGCACCTGCTTCCCCAGTCCCAGCTTAGGCTATAAGTATAGCACAGCTTCCCGCGATTGTCAAGCGAAAAGTTGCAGGAGGCACCCGCGCGGCGGGCGAACGTTTCCGGCGGTCCTAGACCGCCGCTACAGTCCTGGCGGGACAAGCCTGCCACTACGGAGCGCGTGATAAAGATCATCGGTTCGGGGCTACTCTGGATTAGAATGCGGCGAGACGCCGGTGGTGCGTCGCGCCGGGGACTCGGGACACGTCCGGCGCCAGACGTTGCCTCGCTTGCGGCTCAGCTTAGCGGCAACGGTGGTTTCGCTCGATGCGGCGCGGATACCACGTTTCTGCCCTGCTGGAGGACAACGATGCGCGTTCTGAAAGCTGTTCTCTTAATGGCGGCCTTGCTGCTTGTTGCTCTGGCGCCCTGGGCGATAGCGCAGGAAGCTCCGCAGGTTTCGGCCGAGGCCAAAGAATGCCTGGCGTGCCACGAGTCCACGACGCCGGGGATTGTCGAGCAGTGGCGCGCCAGCCGCCATGCCGCCCAAGGCGTGGACTGCTTCTCCTGCCACCAGGCGAACCCCGGCGACCCCGCCACGTTCGAGCACAACGGGCAGAAGATCGCCGTCATCGTCACGCCCAACTACTGTGCCCGCTGCCACGTCCAGGAGATGAAAGAATTCGAGGCCAGCCATCACGCCGACGCGGCCCGCTTCATCGGCTCGCTCGATAACGTGCTGGGCGAGATCGTCGAGGGCGGCCCGGCGGCCATCAACGGATGCATGCAATGCCACGGCAGCACCGTGGCCTACCTGGGCGAGGGAAAGTTTACCCCTGCCACTTGGCCGAACAGCGGCATTGGCCGCGTCAATCCCGACGGCTCGAAAGGCACCTGCGCCGCCTGCCACGGCCGCCATGCTTTCTCCTCTGCACAGGCGCGGCAGCCGGAAAACTGTGGCAAGTGCCACATGGGACCTGACCATCCACAGATCGAGATCTACACCGAATCGAAACATGGCATCCAGTTTCGCGCCAACATCGCCAAGATGAATCTGGAGTCGAAGTCGTGGGTGGTGGGGAAGGACTATTACTCGGCCCCCACCTGCGGGACTTGCCACATGAGCGCCACAGCCAACCAGCGCGTCACTCACGACGTGGGTCTGCGCATCAGTTGGACGCTGCGCCCCGCGATTTCCATCCGACAGGACAACTGGGAAAAGAAGCGCGAGGCGATGAAAGACGTTTGCTCGAATTGCCATGCCGCAGGGTGGGTGGCGAACTTCTACAAGCAGTACGATCTGACCGTGGACCTCTACAACGAGAAATTCGCCAAGCCGGCCAAGGGCGTGATGGATGAGTTCTACGCCGTCGGGAAAATCTCCAAGACTCCTTTCGATGACCAGATTGAATGGACCTACTACGAACTCTGGCACCACGAGGGGCGCCGCGCCCGCATGGGCACAGCCATGATGGGGCCGGACTTCACCCAGTGGCACGGCTTCTATGAAGTGGCCAAGCATTTCTACAATGAGTTCCTGCCGGAGGCCGAACACCTCCAACCCGGTGTCACGCGGCCGATCTTGAAGCAGGACTATCACCGCTGGAAGGCGGGATTGAAGCCCGAAGAGTTGAAGAAGATTCTGGAGTTCTATCAAGGACGCTACAAGCAGTAGGGAAGTGGAGGCTGAGCATGCGCGCTGGACTTAGATGGGTGGGTGTGTGTCTGGTGGTGGGGCTGGGTGTCGCGCCCGCGCGGGCCGAAAGTCCCGGCTCGACACTGGAGGAGCGTCTGGCGGCCCTCGAGCGCCGCGTCGAGCAACTGGAGACGGAGAACCACGAGCTCAAGACCCAGGTGGCGCGTATGGTGCCGAGCGCCGCTCCCCCGGCAGTTGAGGTAGCGTCTGCCTCGACGGGCGCCGCGGGAGGCATTGCCGCGCCACCCAAGGCGATGGGTCTGCCGGTGAATCACCCCTCTTCGCCGGCTGCTTCGCTTCAGGCATCGTCCAGCCCTATCCCCCAGGTTTCGGCGGAGAAGGGCAAATCCGAACGCATCGAAGTCGGCGGGCAACTGCGCTTCCGCGCCGAAGTCCGGCAGAACGCGGACCTCAATTCTTCTATCAGCGACCTCGCGGACTTTGTGGCACAACGTCTGCGCTTCCACATCCGGGCCAAGCTGAGTGACCAAATCGAAACCTACTTGCAGTTTCAGGATTCGCGGCTGTGGGGGCAGGAACTCGCCACCAACTCCAACGACAATCTCACTGACCTGCATCAGGGCTATTTTCAGGTGAGCGACTTCTTGAAGCCTGGACTCAGCCTGCGTGCCGGGCGCCAGGAAATGGCTTACGGGAGCGACCGCTTGATAGGCCGGGGGAATTGGGACAACGTCGGGCGCTCCTTTGACGCGGTCAAGATGGGATACACGTCGAAGACTTGGGGAAGCGATTGGTTTGCCGCCAAGATCGTTGATCGGCGCCAGACCGGACGTGGCGACCGCGACCAGTACCTCTACGGCATCTACAACCAGTTCTTCCGCCAGCAGCCGCGACATCTGGACGTTTACGGGATTCTGTTGCGCGATGGCCTGCGGACGCCAGGGGAAATCCCTGCGGAAGGGCGCAAAGCGACGGAAATCATGACCGCGGGCTTGCGGAGCGACGGCAAGCTCGGCAGGGCGGTCGATTATGACGTGGAGTTTGCCGATCAGTTCGGCCATCGGGGCTTCGACCCGCACAGCGCCCGCGCCTTTGCAGGCATGTTCTACGGCACGCTGGAGGAGACCCATCAGCTTCGCCTGGGATTTGAATACGACGTGGCCACCGGCGACCGCGACCCCAAGGATGGACGTTCGGGGGAATTCTACAACCTGTTTCCCAGCAATCACCCGCATTACGGCTACGCCGATCTGATGGGCTGGCGGAACATGCAGGACTTCCGGCCCATGTTTACCGTGGCGCCGGTCAAGAATGTGAAGTTCGACATCGACTACCACCGCTTCTACCTGCTTGCAGCCCGCGGCCCTTGGAAAAATGCCAGCGGCGCCGTGCTGGGCTTTGACCCCACAGGGAACTCAGGCACTCACGTCGGCGACGAAGTGGATTTCACGCTGGCCTTCCCCGTCCACAAGCACTTGACGATTCTTTCCGGTTACTCGCTGTTCGTGCCGGGCGAGTTTGCGCAGAAGACGCGCGGCGAAGACAACCAGCATTTCGTTTATCTCCAGACCTTGGTCGATTTCTAAGCACCGTATTTTGAATAGGCTGGGCCTAATATTGACACAACGTCCGACATTCCTCGAACTCGGCGCACTCCTCCGTTCTGAGCTACGGCCTACCCGCACTTGGCGCGAAGAGATTCCTCCCCACAGATTTCTTGTTACCTTTGGCGCGAGACTGCATTTATCAGTTGAGTCTTCACTCAAAACTGAGGTGCGAAATGCTGGAAGGAAAGCTGCGACTAACAACGATTCAGGGATCAGGCCGGCAATTCGTGGCGGAATCAAGCTCGGGTCATACGGTCGTCATGGACGACGCTGTGGGTCATACCGGTCCCAAGCCCATTGAGTTTGCACTGCTGGCGCTGGGAGGCTGCACGGCCTTCGATGTCATCAGTATTCTGCGCAAGAAGCGGCAACAGGTGACCGGGTACGAAATCGAGGTGCGCGCCGAGCAGCGCGCAGAGCCTCCCACCTACTTCACCCGGGTCGAGATCAAGCACCGGCTGCGCGGGCGAATCGACCCGGAAGCCGTGAAGCAGGCTATCCACCTTTCCGAAACCAAGTATTGCTCGGTAGGCGCGATGATTTCGAAAACCGCGAAGATCGACGCGACCTTCGAAATTATCCCGGAGGAGGCGGAAGCCGGCGTTGCGGCTGGACAATGAAGCAACTCGAGTTTGGTTTCCTCGCGCTAACTCCGGCTGCTGCGAGGGCAGGCGCGCGCCACAGGCCAGGGAGATAGCCATTCTCACAATTCTCACCAGTCTCACCCGTCTCACTGTTCTCACTGGAACCCGACCAAGGGGCAGGCCGGACAGTGTGCCGTACTCCGGCGGCCAGCTATCTTGCAGTAACCACAGCACTTGCTGTCTTGGCCGCGAGCGTAGCCTTGGAAGTGTGGGTTTCCGAGCTGCCGCCGGCGCCAGGGGGGAAGTCCCAAAATGCCCCACGTTCGGCGGTTGGCGGCCATTCGCGCTGCCCACTCCATGGGCTAGTAGTATAGCCGCCTGGGGCCGAGGTAAGCTTGCGGTGAACGCGGTGGTCCTGTCCCGACCTGCCGGGCTGGGGTAGGCGCACGTGCAGATGAGCCGTCTTTAGGTAGCGCAGTCCGTCAGCTGACGGGCTGCGGCTTTCCAAGACGTTGTTGACATCCAAGAGCCGCAAGTCCAGAGAACGGGACTTGCGCCACATGGCTCCACACCCCGATGCGCCGCCTTCTTTAACCGCAGACATCCCCTCAGGCGGGATGTATGCGCCACCCGCGTGGGCGCGCCAGCCGACGTGGATTGAGCTTGGTGGCGCAGATTTGTTTTCTAAGTCTGCGGCTTCTGTTTTCCCAAGATACTTCCGGCCCGATGGTGGATAACTTTCGCTGGCGGATCACGATGCCTGAATAGAAATGTTGACGCTACTCCATTCCTTGATGAGATTTTCTCCACCTACGGAAACTATGACCCATTTGACGCCGGATTGGCTCGCTGATAGTGGAACCTTTTCTAAACGGATTTATGCTTCCCCGCTGGAGGCCTCTAGAGAAATCGTGGGGCGGCTTAGCGCCGCCCACGGAAGGCTACGAAGCTGTGTGGTTGGATCCGGAGGTCAAAGTCATACACGCGGGGCGCCTGACCCGTCCCTAAGGGAGGCGGGGGAAAGAATCCAGGGGGAGCGGGATCGCCGGTCAAGGTCACTCCGGTCATGAGGTTCTGAATCTGAGCGAAGCTGCCGGTGATGCGCACCGCGACGGGATGGTCGAGGTAAGACTCAACGACAAAGGTGTCGTTGTCGTAGGTAAACAGGCTCACTTTCGCCGGGCCTTCCAGCCTCACGGGCAATCCAGGATCGAGCTGTCTGCGAAGGGCGTCGAGCACGCTGGCAGGCAAGCGATACAGATCGTTCAGGTTCTCCGGCATGGTCCAGACGTAAAGCGTTCCCGCCCCATATCTATCCACCAGCAGCAGCGGCACACCGCGTCCGGCGGCCAGACCGTGCACCAGCGCCCAATCCTGGTTCGTGTAGAAATGGACTTCGGGAAAGAGAATGGCATTCTGCAAGCCGGCCAGCTCGGAGCTGGGAGGCGAGCCGAAGAAGCCCGCCACATAAGAGGTGGCCATGAGGACGTGGCCGGTAAGGCGTATATCGGTAATTTGGTTCACACCTTGGTCTTCCAGCGCGCGGAGCAGGCCGGAGGTGATGACCACGGTATCTCCGGCGCGCAGGTGTTGCTCGATTTTCGAGACGATGCCGGGATCGTACTTCGCCGTCTCCGTTAGCAGCAC
>Ga0187878_1003609_pt1 | contig 12596 bp, 25 predicted proteins | sample June2016WEW_17_1_FD_132979 | JGI IMG/M metagenome (GOLD analysis project Ga0187878, IMG submission 132979) | Peatland microbial communities from SPRUCE experiment site at the Marcell Experimental Forest, Minnesota, USA - June2016WEW_17_150 | ecosystem: Environmental > Terrestrial > Soil >...
GGCCAACTTCGACGCGCTTATTGCGCGGCAGGTCAACACCTTCGATTCTTGCCATATATCCTTATCCTATCCTTGTCGCTGTTTGTGCTTCGGATTTTCGCAGATGATAAACAATCTGCCTTTGCGCTTGACAATCTTGCACTTCGCACAGCGCTTGCGAATGGAGGGACTTACTTTCATGATTGCTTTCTCCTTGCATATAGTAGCTCAGCCAAAGGTTGAATTATACTTGCTCTATACTCATCCGTCCAGTTTGAACGGGATCTCGTTGGTTCACGGGACAGTCAAGACGAGAGGGTCGCCTTCAGTGATGGCTATAGAATGTTCCTGGTGTGCCGTCAGCGAACCATCAGCAGAGACAACCGTCCACTGGTTGGATAGGACGCGGGTGCGATGCGTACCGACAAGCACCATCGGTTCGATGGCAATTGTCATACCGGGACGCAGCAGAACCCCAGTTCCAGGAGTACCATAATTCGGCACTTGCGGTCCTTCATGCATTTTCCGACCTACACCGTGCCCGGTATACTCACGGACAACGTGAAATCCTTGGGCCTCCACGTATTGCTGTATTGCAGCAGACACATCACCCGTTTTATTCCCGGCACGCATCATAGCAATACCTACGTTCAACGCCTGTTCGGTGACCTCGATTAGCTTTGTTGCTAAGGGGGAGATTTTCCCCACTCCAGCTGTAAAAGCCGAGTCACCGACAAACCCTTCTAAAACCGTCCCGCTATCCACAGATACAATGTCGCCTTCCTGGAGCTTACGACTCCCCGGGATACCGTGCACCAACTGTTCATTTACGCTGACACAGATGGATGCTGGAAATGGCGGAGAACCATAATTTTTGAATGGCGAGTAGGCACCGTGTTTCTGCAGAATATCCTCAGCAGCCGCGTTGAGGTCTGCGGTGGTAACGCCGGGTTTTAGCAATTCTCGAACACCAGCCAATACATTAGCATTCAGACGTCCAGCTTCACGCATTAGAGCGATTTCAGCTGCATTTTTAATACTAATATCGCGATCCCAGGTCATACTTTCATTCCAAGAACAGCCATCAAAGCTGCTGTAACTTTTTCGATCGATTGGGTCCCGTCTATTTCAGAAAGCAATCCGCGTTCCCGGTAGTAATTGATCAACGGTGCTGTTTGGGTAAAATAAACCTGGATGCGCCTTGTTACCGTCTCAGCTTTATCATCATCTCGCTGGTAAAGCTGGGAACCATCGTAATCACATACACCCGATTTATGAGGCGGGTTGTATTTCTCATGAAATATATGTCCTTGCGCTTTACATGTCCACCGTCCGCTTAGGCGCTCGATCAGCGTGGATTCGGAAGCGGTAATGTAGGGCACATAATTCACCTTGCCATTAAACTCGGTTAACAAGCTCGCCAAAGAATCAGCTTGTACGGTGGTACGAGGGAAGCCATCCAAGAGAGCGCCTTCTTTGCAATCCGATTTGGAAAGTCTGGACCGAATCATGCTGATCGTAACATCGTCCGGAACCAGTTCTCCTTTATTCATATACGATTGCGCCAGTTTCCCGAGTTCAGTCTCGTTCTTAATGTTCTCCCGAAAAAGATCACCCGAAGAAATGTGCGGTAGGCCGGTGGCTTCTGAAATAAGTTTCGCCTGAGTACCTTTTCCAACGCCGGGAGGTCCGAGGAGAACAACAAAAGTGGGCATGCGCTAACCTATTTCACCAACTGGGCGTCATCATAGCCGTGAAGTTTTAATTCTGCGTCAATATTCAGGAAAGTGTCCCGAACGACGCCGACAACGATGAGCAGACCGGCCGATGAAACCAGGAAAATAGATGTGGATGACAACGCTGCACCTATTCCCACCGCTTTGAGGATCAGGTTGATGATATATCCCAACACAGCCACTAGACCCAGGAACAATGCCCCGGGTAATGTTATTCTTCGCTGAACTTTTGTCAGATATTTCTGGGTCGGGGCGCCGCGGTTGATGCCAGGAATTTGCGCACCAACTTTCTTCAAATTCTCCCCATAATTCTGTTGGGAGAACATCACATCCGTGTAGAAGAAGGTAAATATCACCACCATCAGGAAGTAGAGCAGTTGGTAAACCCAAGAATTTGGATTAAAGGTCGTCTGTGTGCCTGTTGCAAAATTTGCCACCCAGGCAACACTTGACCTTGTAAAATAACTTGAAATGATCGCTGGGAACTGAAGGATGGCGGCCGCAAATATAAGCGGGATCATGCCTGCCAGGTTGACCATCAATGGGAGCGTGCCTTTGACCGGCATCGACATCCGGTTGCCAACCCTGCGACCCGGGTACATGACCGGTACATTTCGGCGGCCTTGCTGAACATAAACGATGGCATAGATCACCGCCACCATAACCACAATCATCGCCAGCACCAGGATCCACCCATGCTGCTTATCCGCCAGGAGTGTACCGAACTGGGACGGAATTCGAGCTACGATACCGGCGAATATGATCAACGAGAGTCCTTGACCACGAATACCATATTCAGAGATCAATTCGCCCAGCCAAATCGCAAACATCGTGCCGCCGATCATTGTGATCAGGACAGTCAGTGAAGGAAGCCAAAGTGCACTTGTGAACCCAAACGGAACAATTGCAGCTCCACCGCTTTGCGCTGAATACGAATTGAAAATGTTTATTTGACCGAGAGCGGAAAGCGTAGCCATGGGTACGGCCAGGTAGTATGTCCACTTTTCCTGCCACTTGCGAGCCTCACGGGGATCTTCCTCCATTTTCCGTTGGAGCGCAGGGAAGATGGGGGTTAACAATTGCAGGATGATCTGAGCTGTGATGTATGGGTAGACGCCCATGGACAACAACGAGAAATGCGAGACCGTGCCACCAGAAAGCAGGTCAAGAAAAGAAAAAAATGACCCGGTACTGCTCAGGTTCGACATCAACGACTTGAGAGCTGTGCCATTAATACCAGGCACAGGGACGTTGGCGGCTAAGCGGAAGATAATCAGAATGATCAAGGTCACAATCAATTTGCGACGGATATCCTGTGACTTCCAGAGATAACGCACACCCGAAAATGGGTTTTTCATATTAAGGCTCCTCGTAAAAACGAGTTATCCAATCAACTCCACGGTGCCACCTGCCGCTTCAATTTTAGCCCTGGCACTCTTAGTCACACGGTCCACGCGCACCTTAAGGGAAATTTTAAGTTCACCGCGCCCCATAAGAGCGACCGGGTTACGCGGATCCCGGATCAGACGAGCCTGGTCCAAAGTTGCCAGCGTAACTTCGGAGTTTGCTTTGAATGAGATTAACTGGTCAAGGTTGACTTCATTAAATTCGACTTCGGTGGGTGGAGTAAACCCTTTGCCACGGACAAATGGCAGACGGCGATAGAATGGCAAGGCACCGCCCTGTCGAGCCAAGTGACCGCCGAAACCGGTGCGTGATTTTTGGCCTTTGGTGCCGCGGCCTGCGGTTTTTCCCTGACCGGCAGAAATACCATGTCCGACGCGTTTTCGGTTCTTTTTAGCCCCTGGATTGGGTTTGAGATCGTTCAGTTTCATCTTCTTCCCTATTCTTCTACACGAATCAAGTGGATCACTTTCATCAACATACCACGCATAGCAGGTGTGTCTTTATGTTCCACCGTCTGGTTGAGATGGCGCAGGCCCAAAGCCTGCAATGTGGCTTTTTGCGGTACCGGAAAACCAATTGGGCTGCGCACCAAAGTAATTTTAATGGTTTTGCCTTCGGCGTTTTTAGCCATGTGTCTTTTTCCTTTCCCAATAAGGCAATAATTCTTCAATTGGCTTGCCACGCCGGGTGGCCTCTTCCTTTGGCGACTTGAGTGCCTCAAGCGCATGAAGAGTAGCCTGTACTATGTTCAGTACATTGGAAGAACCCAATGACTTAGTGAGGATATCGTGGATACCCACAGCTTCAAGAACTGCGCGCACGCCACCGCCTGCGATCACACCCGTGCCTGGAGAAGCCGGCTTGAGCAGGATGATTGCTCCGCCAACCTTCCCGGTGGATTCGTGAGGGATAGTCGTCCCCGAAAGAAAAATCGGGTGCATATTCTTGCGGGCACGATCAGTAGCCTTGCGCATGGCATCAGGAACAGCATTTGCCTTGCCAACCCCCATACCAACTTTTCCGTGGTTATCACCCATGATCAATGTCACGCGGAATTGGAACCGGCGACCACCTTTAACCACTTTGGCCACACGGGCAATTTCGATTACGCGCTCGTCTAAAGATTCTGCTTGCTGTTCAGCTTCTCTTACCTGGTATTCCAACATTTAGCGTTCTCCAATCAAGCCTTAGAATTCAAGGCCGCCTTCACGGGCGCCATCGGCCAGAGCCTTAACCCGGCCGCTATATTTGAAACCGCCGCGGTCAAAGACGACCACTTTCACACCTTTTACCAGCGCACGTTCGGCGACAGCTTTGCCAACCAATTTCGCCTGCTCGGATTTCTTCAGGCCCTTCATTTTTCCGCGTAATTCTTCATCAATTGTTGAAGCGGAAACAATAGTATTCCCAATGTGATCATCAATCACTTGAGCGTATATTTCCGAGAGACTTCGGAAGACATTCAACCGCGGTCGTTGTGCTGTACCCAGCACATTCATGCGTACTCGTGTATGCCGGCGGACGCGTGCATCGGAGCGAGATTTATCAGCCATAGGTTACACCGCTGCCTTTCCGGTTTTTCCAGCTTTGCGTCGGATCTTCTCGCCCTGATAATGCAAACCCTTACCATGATATGGTTCGGGCGGACGGACATTGCGAACATTCGCAGCTGTCTGGCCGACTAATTCCTTGTCAAACCCGCGCACAAATACCAGGCGGGTTTTCGGTTCCACGTCGAACGAAATTCCAGATGGAGGTTCCATTTCAACCGGGTGGGAGTAACCCATATTTAGAACCAGGTTCTTGCCATTCATCTCTGCCCGGTAACCAACACCTTCGATTTCCAAAACACGTTCAAAACCTGCACTGACCCCGTGTATCATATTTGCAAGTACTGCACGGGTTGTTCCATGCAAAGCTCGCTCAGCGGGCAGGTCAGAATTACGCGTGATGATAATTTGACCGTTTTCAATTGCTATTCCCAACAAAGGGGAGAAAGTGCGTTTCAATTCACCCTTGGGGCCTTTTACGCTTACGCTCGAACCATTAAGTTCGATATGCACACCGGCCGGGATAACTACAGGCATTCGTCCAACTCGAGACACTTTATTTACCTCCTCTATTACCAGACTTTGCAGAGGATCTCACCGCCCACACCCAACTGTCGCGCTCGCTGACCAGTCATGATGCCTTTGGGGGTGGACAGAATGGCGACGCCAATGCCCGAAAGTACCCACGGAATCTCTTGTTTCTTTGTGTAGATCCGCCGACCAGGACGGCTGACGCGTTCCAGACCAGTAAGCACCGGCTTGCGTTCGCGGCGCTCTCCGATATATTTGATCTTCAAACGAAGAACCTTCTGGCTGGGTCGTTCGCCATCGGCGACTTCAAAATTTTCCAGATACCCTTCTTCTTTCAAGATCTTGGCAATTTCTACTTTAACCTTTGAAAGCGGCATAGCTGTGAGGGCCTGACCACTCATCACTGCATTGCGGATGCGGGTCAACATATCTGCAATTGGATCAGTCATGCTCATCTCTTACCTCCACCCGGCTACCATGATGACTTCATGACGCCAGGGATTTTCCCTTCCAGTGCGTACTCCCGGAAACAAATACGGCACAACCCAAAACGCCGAATATAACCGCGCGGGCGTCCGCACCGCGAGCAGCGATGGCGAACTTGATTGGAATATTTACGACGCATTTCACGATATTTCATACAAGTGCTTGCCATATTTATGCTTCCTTCTTGAACGGCATGCCCAGCAGTTGCAACATCAGCCTCGCATGGTCGTCAGATTTGGCAGTGGTCACAATAGTGATCTCCATGCCTCGAACCTTGTCAATCTTATCGTATTCAATCTCCGGGAAGATCAACTGTTCACGCAAACCAAGCGTATAGTTGCCGCGCCCATCGAAGGCCTCGGGAGAAACGCCACGGAAATCGCGAACTCGTGGAAGAGCGGTATTAATTAATCGGTCAAGGAATGCCCACATTTTAGCGCCGCGTAAAGTCACCTTGGTGCCAATGACCCTTCCCTCCCGTAATTTGAAGTTGGCAATACTCTTGCGTGCCTTGGTCATGACAGGTTTTTGGCCGGTTATGATCGTAATATCGCCCATCGCCGCTTCCAGCATTTTCGGATTATCCATGGCTTCTCCACCCAAGCCGATATTGACAACAATTTTTTCTATGTGCGGTACCTGCATAATATTTTTATACATAAATGCTTTGCGAAGAGCTGTTACAGCTTCTTTCTGGTATTTTTCCTGCATCCTATTCATATATCAATGCTCCAACGAAGGTTAATCGATCAACGCCTGGCAATTTTTGCAGACGCGGTGAGAACCATCTTCGTCGCGCTGAAGATTTACTCGACTTGGTTCATTACACTTCGGGCAGACTAGCATAACATTCGAGATGTCGAGAGGCGCCTCAAACTTGATGCGACCGGGGTTAATGGTTCTTCCCTGGGTTTGAACCTGGCGCTGGTGTTTGGTATGTACGTTTATACCCTGTACCACCACTCGATGTTCATCTGGTAAAACCTTGATGACCTCTCCGCGCTTGCCCTTTTCTTCAATTTTTCCGCTGATGATTTCAACGGTATCCCCTTTTCTGATCTTGACTCTCATCGTTCGCTCCTCAACTGGCCTAAAGCACTTCAGGGGCCAATGAAACAATCTTCATAAAACCCTTTTCCCGCAGTTCCCTTGCAACCGGGCCAAAGATACGGCTGCCTCTTGGGTTCTGACCATCAGCATCCAAAATGACGGCAGCATTATCGTCAAAGCGGATATAAGATCCATCTTCACGGCGCCATTCCTTAGTACAACGCACGATCACGGCCTTGACAATCTCGGATTTCTTGATCGACCCATTCGGTGTTGCTGATTGGACAGCCCCCACCACGATATCGCCTATAGCTCCGTAATGACGGGTCGAGCCTCCCATAACATGGATGACCAGTATTTCGCGGGCACCGGTATTATCAGCAATTTTCAACCGAGACTCGTGCTGAATCATGGCTGTACCTCCGTAAGAGATTCTCCACCCTCTGAAGCTGCCAATTCAGGTGCTGTATTAACCTCAACCACATCAATATCAGCCGTGCGGATTTCATGCTTAATAATGGACTCCACCACCCAGCGTTTATCACGTGAAATCGGACGACTCTCAACAATCTGAACATGATCTCCGATTTGGCACCCCAATTCATCATGTGCTTTAACACGTTTGCTCAGATGCACCACCTTGCGGTAGAGTGGGTGCCGGAAAGTTCGGCCAATCTCAACTACGACAGTCTTGGTCATTTTATTACTGGTGACAACGCCAGTAATTCGACGGCGGTCATTCATGCTTCACCTTCCTGTACGGTCGCGCGCGTACGTTCATTAAATATTGTTTCCATACGGGCAATGTCACGACGCAACGAGCGCAGGTGGCTGGTATCGGTTAATTGACCGGTAACCTGCTGAAACCGGAGTTTCATTAACTCTTCTCGCATATCCGAAACTTTAGTTTGCATTTCTTCAACCGACATCTTGCGAATCTCTTCGGTTTTCATGCTTACTCTCCCGCCGCCACGTCAGTACGGGCAATGATCTTGGTCTTGATTGCAAATTTATGCCTGGCTAAGCCAAGTGCTTCGCGTGCAGCAGCCTCATCCAAACCACCGATTTCAAACATCACCCGCCCGGGTTTGACGACCGCCACCCAATATTCCACATTGCCTTTTCCTTTACCCATGCGGGTTTCCGGAGGCTTCTGTGTATACGGTTTATCCGGGAAGATACGAATCCATACTTTGCCACGACGTTTCATGGCATGGACCAGTGCACGACGGGCAGCTTCGATCTGACGGGCGGTCACCCAACCAGGCTCCATCGCCAAAAGACCATAATCTCCGAAAGAAATCTCAACTCCGCGCGATTCCTTTCCCTTCATACGGCCGCGCATTTGCTTGCGGTACTTCACACGTTTTGGCATTAACATAGTATCAACCTCACTTCACAGACGACTCGTCTACTCGCTAACGTAGACGCCTTCAGTTGTCTCGACTTTTTCTTCCACTTCGGTTTTCATTTCGCCGTGGTAGACCCAGACTTTGATACCAATACGACCATAGGTCGTTGCTGCCTCTGCACGGGCAAAATCAATATCAGCGCGTAACGTTTGCAGTGGAACCCGTCCGTCCCTCAGCCAAACCGTGCGAGCCATTTCCGCACCTGCCAGGCGCCCTGCCACCTCTATTTTGATTCCCTGCGCACCTTGCCGCATCGCCTGCTGGATGGCACGTTTCATCGCTCGACGATAACTGATGCGTCGTTCCAGTTGATCTCCGATGTTATGAGCAACCAGGTATGCATCGCAGTCAGGAAATTTAATTTCCTTAATATCCAAATCTACTTTCTTGCCGGTTAATCCTTCTAGAGCAACACGAACCTTTTTTATTCCCTCACCTTTTCGACCGATCAGGATGCCCGGTTTGGCGGTAAAAACGGCCACTTTCAATTTGCCAGGATAGCGCTCGACATCTATTCGGGAGACTCCCGCTCTGCCTGATTCTCTGTAGAGCATGTCGCGAATGGCAAAATCCTGCGATAATTGCTCACGATACTGGGCGCCTTCAGCGAACCAGCGACCCCGCCAGTCCTGATTGACATTCAGGCGAAAACCAATCGGATGAACTTTTCGACCCATAAGATCTCCTTCGTCTTTTCTTTGCCGGTTAGGCAGCTTCCCGTTCTTGCAGGACGATAGTCACATGTGATGTCCGCCGCAAGACCGGCTTGAAGCGACCACGTGCCCCGAAACGACGCCATTTGCGCGTAGGCGCTTCGTCGGCAAAGATTTTAGCGACGAACAGGTCGTCGCGGCTAACCCCAAAGTTCTCTTCGGCGTTGGCAACGGCTGATGCAAGTAGTTTTCCTACTGGCAAAGCCGCACTTTGAGGCGCGAAGCGCAGAATTTCCATGGCCTGTACTGCATTTTTTCCGCGCACCAAATCAACAACCAGGCGAACTTTTTGAGCTGAAATAGTCAGGAACCGCAATTGCGCACGTATATCATGAGCCATCTCTATACTCCTACGCCGTCACCTTGGACGATTTTTCAGCCGCCATGTGTCCACGGAATAGCCGTGTCGGCGCAAATTCACCCAGGCGATGTCCGACCATGTTTTCAGTAATATAGATCGGAACATGACGACGGCCATCATGGATCGCGATCGTGTGTCCCACCATTTGGGGGAATATGACACTCGCGCGGCTCCAAGTTCGGATGACTTTTTTCTCGCCTTTTTGGTTCATTGCTTCAATCTTCTTTAACAGTTTTGGGGCAATGTAAGGCCCTTTTTTCAAAGATCGAGACATATTTGCAAACCTCGCTAATTCTCAGCGCCCTAGCGGCTGGACTTGCTGCGGTGGCGCACGATATACTTATCCGTCGACTTGTTACGGCGGGTCTTGTAACCACGCGCTGGTCTGCCCCAGGGTGTTTTCGGACCCGGCATCCCGGTTGGCTGCCGGCCTTCACCACCACCATGCGGGTGATCGCGCGGTGACATTGCAGTACCACGCACAGTTGGGCGGATACCCATATGGCGTTTGCGTCCTGCTTTACCCAGCTTGATATTATTGTGATCCAAATTACCGACCTGGCCAATGGTGGCAAAACACACTTGGCTGACCAGGCGCACTTCTCCCGAAGGGAGGCGAATTTGGGCGTACTCTCCTTCTTTGGCAAGCACCTGCGCCGATCCCCCTGCAGAGCGAACTAGCTGACCACCCTTGCCTGGCTTAAGTTCAACGTTATGAACCAAAGTACCCACCGGGATGTTCGATAATGGCAGGTTGTTTCCGGGACGGATCTCGGCCTGAGGACCCGAAAGCAGCGTATCTCCTACTTTAATCCCAAGCGGAGCAACGATATATCGTTTCTCGCCATCAGCATAATTCAGCAGAGCCAGTCTGGCTGTACGGTTGGGATCATATTCAATCGCTGCAACCTTGGCGGGGATGTTTTGTTTATCGCGTTTGAAATCCAAAATTCGTACATAGCGTCGATTTCCTCCACCACGGTGACGGACTGTGATTCGGCCGGTGTTATCTCGCCCACCATGGCCGCGTGGATGAATAATCAGGCTGCGTTCAGGAGTGGACTTGGTGATCTCTTCGAACGTATATCCGGTCATCCCACGCTGGCCGGGAGTGGTTGGTTTATACTTTTTTATAGCCATTACTTGACCCCTTCAAGAAACTCGAGGGTGCTCCCCTCGGCAAGGGTTACGACCGCTTTCTTGAAACCTGCGTCCCTGATCAACAGGCGGCGGTTGCGACGACGGCTGCGTTTACCAGCTGTGTTTAGTATATTAACGCGCGTGACCTTTACATCGAACAGTGTTTCGACGGCGTCTTTAACCAAAGTTCGCGTGGCATCAGGAGCCACTTCGAAGGAATATTGGCGAAGTTTACCAGTCTGATAGTTCGACTTCTCAGTGACAAGCGGGCGGCGAAGTACATCATAGATTGTTATCATGCTGCCCTCCTACACCAGAATCGACTTCAAAACATCTAATGCCTTTAGTGGCATGACGAGCTTATCGTACCCAAGCAGGTCCCGGATATTCAAATAGTTGGCCATCAGAAGTCTGGCATCTGGGAGATTATTGGTTGAGCGAGCGACAATATCGTACTCTGCGTTCTTTTCTGCAACCAGGATCAGGACAGTGGCATCCCCAACCAGGACATTCAAAGCCTGGGCCATCAGCCGGGTCTTCGGTTCGGGCAGCATAAATTCATCTACTATTATCAGACCCGCATCCGCTGCTTTAGCAGTCAGCGCAGAACGCAGCGCGGCACGGCGCATCTTGAGTGGCATGTGCTGCGTGTACTTGTGTGGGTGCGGAGTATGGATCTTGCCTCCATGGACCCACTGAGGGGCACGTGTTGACCCCTGCCGGGCACGACCAGTCCCTTTTTGTTTCCAGGGTTTTTTGCCACCACCAGAGACCTCGCTGCGCGTCTTGGTACTATGCGTTCCAAGACGGGCATTTGCCATTTGTTGTTGGTAGGCCTGGTGCATTAAACCAATATTTACCGGGGCTTCGAAGATCTCAGCCGGAAGTTCAACCGTCTTAACCTTTTCGCCCTTCATGTTGAGAACGTCTGCTTTCATTTTTCAATTGCTCCCGTCATCCACGTTATTGCTTACGCGCTTCCTGGACAACAACCAGGCCGCCTTTAGATCCAGGGATGGCACCGGTGACGCCGAGAAGATTTCGCTCTGCATCCACCAGAACCACCTTGAGACCTGTGGCAGTCACGCGCTCGTGGCCTAAATGACCCGGGCGGCGCGAGCCTTTGTAAACACGCCCAGGAGTCGTCGTTGAACCGTTCGAACCAGGGGCACGCAGGCGATCCGAGCCACCATGTGTCTTTGGGCCACCGGCGAAATGGTAGCGCTTAACCACCCCAGCAAAACCCTTTCCTTTGCTGGTGCCGATGACGTCCACGCGCTCGCCGATACCGAATACGTCAACTGTAACTTTGTCACCGATCTTGTATTCAGAATCCTTGCTGCGAAATTCGCGTAAAAAACGCAGGGGTGGTAATTCGTTTTTCTTGAGATGTCCCAACTCGCCTGAAGTCAGTCGTTTGGGTTTTGCCTCTTGGAATCCGAGTTGCACCGCTGCGTAGCCTTCCTTTTCTGGAAGACGTACCTGCGTTACGTAACAAGGCCCAGCTTCGATCAGAGTTACCGGTAATGCCACACCGGTCTCGTCGAAGATCTGGGTCATGCCGATCTTCTTGCCAATAAGCCCTTTGAACATGCTCGGTTTCTCCTTACACAGAATATATTGAGACTGTCAGCCGGGCTTGGCTGCATCATCTCGGTCACAGCACAGTCAACCGGCCTGCCGCGGCACACAGGATTGTGGGGCCTACGAACAGAACCGTTCTTGCGCTGCCTTTTGTCTAACTGGTCCGACCCACCTTTCGGTTCACCATATTAGATAAAACGACATTATTAGATTTTTATCTCGATATCCACGCCCGCTGGCAAATTAAGCCGCATCAGCATATCAATCGTCTTGGAATCTGGATCAAGTACGTCGATCAGACGATTGTGCGTGCGGATTTCAAAATGCTCATGCGAGTCTTTGTCAATGAAAGTCGAGCGGCGTATTGTAAACCGTTCTATCTTAGTTGGCAAGGGTACTGGGCCAACCACATGGGCACCAGAGCGCTCGGCTGTTTCGACAATCCGCTTGGCAGACTGGTCGAGGACACGATGATCGTATGCCTTTAGGCGGATGCGGATTTTCTGTTTGGTCATATCATTACCTATTCGATGATTTTAGTGATGACGCCAGCGCCGACGGTCAGGCCGCCTTCACGGATGGCGAACTTGGAACCTTGCTCGAGGGCCACCGGGACGATCAGGGTCACGGTCAGGTCAACGTTGTCA
>Ga0187878_1003610_pt1 | contig 12594 bp, 24 predicted proteins | sample June2016WEW_17_1_FD_132979 | JGI IMG/M metagenome (GOLD analysis project Ga0187878, IMG submission 132979) | Peatland microbial communities from SPRUCE experiment site at the Marcell Experimental Forest, Minnesota, USA - June2016WEW_17_150 | ecosystem: Environmental > Terrestrial > Soil >...
CGGTGTTTTAGGTGTTTTATGCCGAGTGTTTAAAAAAAATCCTAGTGAGCTTCTGGCTGCGGCGGCTTTACTCGGCATAGTCCGGAACTCGGAATAGCGCACGCTATGCCGAACTCGACATAGGGTGCGGTCATCATCATTCATGAGTCCCTCCTGAGGTGGCTTTTGATGATGCCGCACAGCATCTCCATCAGGGCGGGTCCGGGCCAGAGTCTTTCTCTGTGGGTGAAGCCGGGCGCAATCGGGCAGTTGCATCGGATGACAAAAAACCTGGCAGGAATGACTTCAAAGACCATGCCTTTTTGCGGTCGTGGGCCAGATCGCAGAGGGTTCTGCGCACGGCGCCGGACACTGCCTCCAGCGCCAGCATGCCGGGCCGGACAATGCAGCCTCCTTCGGCAAGAAAGCGCTCCAGGCGGGTTCTTCCTTCATTTCTACTGGCGGCAGGCTCTATGGCCCCCAGTCGCGGTCCCAGCCAGCCCCACGAAGTCGGAGAAACCAGAAACTGTCCTCGCCAGCGCCGGAGGCTTCTCCATTCCACGGCATCCTCAGGCCGACCAAACCGCGCGCCTATCGCGGCCGCTGATTCCAGGAGAATGCAGTGTCGGAATAGAGCCTCGATAATGACTGTGCCTGCGTACCAGCGCCAGGGGTGCAGCCTGTCCGGCAACAGGCTCATCGTGTGACCGCAAGCCAGGCAGAGAAACCGGCGGATCCAGATGATGATCCAGCCCGTTTCCACCAGACCGCAGACCTGGCGGGAGTACATGCCGTGACCTACCAACTGCAGAATCCCTTCGGCATTCCGGGAGGCTTGGCCGCAGACAACACAATGTCTGGGACGAAGCTCTTCAAGAGAGGGAGCATCCGCGCTTTTGGCGCAGAGTTGCTCGACAGTGACGGCAAGGCTATGTAGAATGACCAGTAGTTTTTTGGGGGTGGTGGTCTAGGCGCAATCCGCCAAAGAGAGGCCTGGCCACCGCCTTTTCTCCTTTCCTACGGTCGACCATCCTAATCAATTGTTGAAGGAATCAACAAGCGCGCAGTGACGCATGCGGCGCGATACGGCAGGATCTTCCTAAATCAACAGCGGCAGTTCCCCGAGATCGGGAATGTGCGGAACGGTTTCATCGCCACGAATCAATCCATTACGTAACACTCCCCATATCGCACGAAACCGGACACAACAACCTGGACTCTGCAGCGCAGGGGCACCACACGACTTGATCAAGCTGCAGGCCACCTATCCTTTTTTTTCAGGCCGGCACATGAGGCCGATGCACTATGCGACTCTGCAATCGCAGAACTTCAAGCCAGCGAAGTCCTCACCTCCGTAGTTGCCGATAGAATGTGCGATCCGTGAATCGGGTGAAGACAATGTGAGTTTTATATCTCTGCACGCCGGGCCACGATGAAGGAGGCGGAGGGACTCTGCCAGCACCATGCTGGCTGCCGCGGTCCCAACGAACGGCACTGCCACTGATTTGCCCGCCAGTTCATAGCGGCCACACTCATCATGGGCAAGGCGCGCATAGGCCCCATTTTGGCGGGCAAGGCGTTCCTGACTGGCGATGCGTTTGGCGATTTCGCCCGCGGAAAGGTCTGGCCACAAATCCTGGGCTTTACGCGGATTGGGGAGGGTATGGAGGCTTATGGCGTCAAAATTGTCCGGGGTTCCTCCAAGACCAGCCTCGATCACACGGATAAATTCAGCTGTGTATAGGTCTCTTCGCGCCGAATTTGAATCGAACCCGCACAATGCTAGCCTGGGTTCGTCTATGCGACAGCGGAACCGGGAATCGAATTGTCGTTCTACGATTTTGGTACGAAATCCCAGCTTCTCCAACCAGTCACTGCACACCCGCGTTTTGTGCCGAGATAGGTTTTCTGACTTAAAGATGATGCCCGTCTCGAGGTTCTCTGGTTCGATCGTTTCAAAGTCATTGAGGAAGATCTCAACGGCTCGCGGATTCCGGTAAGGCAGGGTCGCGAGAGACCAAAGATAGGCATTGCCTAAATGTCCCAACCCAAGTATCCACAAATCCCCCGGAAGATACTGAACGGGAACACCGAGTGCAGTCGGGTCGCGGGCATCAGCCGCGGGTTGCCAGAGGGACAGCGCAATAGTGCGACGGTTTGCTTCGACGCTGATTTCGGCGAACGAAGAGAACAATTCTGAAATGGCGAGGGACGCTGTCAGAATCCCGGCAAGTGAGCAATACTCGCGCTCGGGTAACCTATCGGTATCTACCGCCGGCCCAACCATAGCAACCCAGCCATCAAAGGTGGCCCGGAGTGCTCCCCCTATTGGAGCTGCGTTGCCGAGGATTACCACTTGAGGGTCGTACTCACGGTTACCCGGCTCAGTGCAAACACTCTCCCCCAAGAGACCAATCAGAGCCTGGGCAAACGTCTGTTTAAAAGCAGGCCAGATTAAAAGCGGGGCCGATGCCAGATTACCCTCAAGAGCGATGCGAAGTGCTCCGGGAAAGCATCGGCTTGCGATTCTGGCGGCCGTCAGGACAGCAACCTGAAGAGTGTAAGAATTCCCCACGTCTGCTCCACAGCGGAGCGTGACTGCGTAACGGCGCCGACGATCGAACGCAGCTTCGGCGGTCAAGTCATCGCGGTCAATGAGAAATTTCGAGATTCGCGAAATGTGAGTGTCTGAGCTTTCCATCTGTTGTTCACCAAAGTGTCAGGCTCACTCGGCGCAGCCTTTGAGATGCGCTGTGCGCCCGCCACGCGAAGCTGCCGAGATACTCGTATACGCCCACGGCCCTCAACGACAGCCACGGCGTGCGTCCGAAATCCGGGACGATCATGGCAGTATGGCCTATAACTGGAATCATCGGATTGAGCTGATCCGTGTGGCTCTGGCTTATTCCTTTACCCATGTGGGTATGAACATCTGCGAGAACTAGGAGTCCTTTTTCTCTGCAGAATCGCCAGAGCGCTGCACATCCGACTGCGTGGAAGACTATGCCGCCTGACTGGTAGGCGAGTGGATCAAGATCGTCGTAACAGACATATGTCGTTACCCGCGCCGAGGGACCGCGCTGATGGCCAAGCAGAAATGCTCCGCTTTCGGCCCTGTCTTCGCCCCTCTTCCGCAACTGCGAAATGACCTCCCTCCATAGCAAAATAGGGAGGCGAATCGATGCGATACCCATGTCAGGTGCCAAGGTAATCTCCAGAGTTTAGCAATGAATAGAACTCCTCCAGGTAGTCGACAATCGTATGACAGTCTGTCCAGAGGAGATGTGGTTGCTCTTTCACCCACCCAGGGTGACTTTGGGCAGCGACCCGGTCATACGGATGATAAAAGGCTGAATTATTCCAGTCTGTGCGGAAGACCCTTGCGAACCGGCTCCCCGGCTTTCCTTTCGGGCGTTTGGCAATGTCGAGTTGGGACCTCGTACTCAAATCCCAGAAGGCGCCAGTCGGAGGTACAGCCCTATAGCCCGCCGCATCCAGCAAGATATAGAACCTCTCTGGAGCGTGGGGCCGTGCCGCTGCAGCGATCCAGAGGATGACATTTGGCCATGTCAATCCCTCAGGCAACACTTCCAGGCTGGGCAGGCCCCACAGATCCCTTACCACGCCGGCTCGATACTCGGCCGACATCAAGTCTTCTTGGAATAAGCGCTGGTCCGGTTGTTCCATGTATCACCCTTGAGGCGTGATTTCCTTTACCAGATCGAAGCAAAGGGAACACTGTTCCCGTACCAATTCTCCGAGGTGCTTGTCCGACCTCGGTTGGTCTGTGCTATTGCAGAACTGCAAGATATACTCAGCAGCAGTAGGGGGATCCAAGTGAAATTTCTTTCGTGCCCACTGTGCAACAACCCCGACGGTTGCGGATGGGGAGAACCTCCGGCGCTTGGTCTTTCCGGTGAAATTGACCTCAACCGCAATATTTCGACACGGACTGCAATGTACGTGGTGGTGTTGCTTGATTCCCAGGACTTCTAGTGAAAGATCTATGTCAACCGGGGTGTGCATATCAGCGCCTTCCTCGATTTCGTCAGGTTCTGATAGTGCTTCATCGCACTCTCCAGCAAAGACCAGAATGTCGTTCTGGCCTTCCTTGAGGAATCCGGTGCGGACCAGCGCGATCCGAAGGGTATCGCCAGGGGTTGCAATGAGAACTTGGGGCTTCCGCCCGCAGCCGTGTACGAAAATCTCCAATTCCTGATTTGTCATGTAAAATCACCTCGTTGTGGAGGCACCGCCATGCGACGCACTTGCGTTCGCAGTGACGATGTGCCATATTAGCTGTCTGGGAGGACAACGGTGATAGCAGCAATTGGAGCTGCGAAGCTTAGTGCCAATGCCCTTCTCATCACAAATGTTGTCCATCCAGACAACAGTATAACGATCAAAACGGACATTGTCAAGGAGGGTCGATGGCGCAGCCTGCTTTGGGCTTCTTGCTGCGGAGCTTACGCGAGGAAAGACGACTGTCGCTGCGTGAGCTGGCTCAGCTTGCAGAGATAGATCACGCCTACATTTACCGGTTAGAAACCGGCGACAAGGAGTCTCCCTCTGAGGACGTTTTATCAAAACTGATACGTGCGTTAAAGGCCGGCAAGCGCGAAGCCGACATGCTCCTGTATCTCGCTGAGCACTCGGAGACAGACTCTGAACTTGTGGCGCTGGCGCTCAGAGATCAGACCATTACGTATGGGATCTTTGCCGCTGTAGCCGGTGCTGCCTTTCGCGGAACTGCCCGGCCTGATTACCCTAAGCTGGTCGGGCGAGTGCGAAGGATCTTGGAGGAAGAGGAAAGCCGTGGATGAATTCACAGCGGAAATAAAGGCGCGCCTCCTTGTCTCCAAAGTAAAGCCGACGACAATTCCAGTGTCGGTTGACGCCTACGTCAATCATGTTGGTGCCGTTCTCCGGTATCGGACAGACTTGGGTCAAGATGAACCTGGCTGGTCCTTCGAACACGGCGGGAAGTCATTCATTTGTGTCAACGCCAACGACCGCGCGGAGCGTCAGAGATTCACTATTTGCCACGAACTCGCACACATCGTCTTGGGACTTCGCTCCCACCACGAGGCACTCCAATGGTGGAGCTACGCCAAGAGGCCCCCGGAAGAAATTTGGTGTGATGTTTTTGCCGCAGAGTTGCTTTTGCCTATCAATTTATTTAAGCCGGTCGCAGAGCAGCATACCGTTGGTTTTGCTGCGGTGGACGATTTGGCCGCTCGTTTTGGAGCATCGAGAACGGCAACGGGCTCTCGGTTAGTGACGGTTATCCGCACGCCCTGCGCCTTTGTGCTTTCCGAAAAGGGAAAGATTCGATACGCGGCGAGATCGGGTCCTCTCCGTGATGCGAATGCCTGGATCCAACCTCGGATATATTTGCCAAAGGGTTCGGTGTCCGAGAAAGTTCGTGCGGGTGCGGAGTGTAAGGGGCCCGAAGAAATCGACGCCGATGAGTGGTTCAGTGCCTGGGAACAAGGTGGGGTTCTGTTGGAAGAAGCTAGACACTTGGAGCGCTGGGACCAGACACTAACGCTGCTTTGGTTTGAGGATGATGAAATCCCACCGGCAATGGATGGATCCCTAGAAGAGGACGGCGAGGATGATCTGTTGAAGGAATTGGATGGGATTCTTCCTTGGCCGAGCAAAAAACGCCGGAGGTGAACAGGAACTCCACGAGTGGCTAACGCTGCAGAATTACCATGCCGGTCAGTCTGTGCTCTCTGGCTTCCGCACCCGGGCGTGTCGGGTCTCTGCCCGGAACGATGCGAGCCTTTCCTCGTCTCCTCCCAGGGTGACGATCGGGTGAGTTGGTGCTTGACGTAAGGCCTCGTCGATGGCCCCTTTCAGAACATCGGACTTGTAGCTGTCCGGCATTGCCGCCATCCCCTTTGCTCGAACCCGCGCGCGAAGCTCCTTCGCCGGGAGGATCGCCGCGATGTAATCGTCGAACCTGCCCCACACCATCAAGCGCTCAGCTTTGTCATCGAGCCAGAACTGCTTCCTGACACGCACCTCGGCCATCTCTTCCGGGATATCGAGCACCAAGACCTGTCCCCTCCGCCCAACCGCATATAGCGTAGCAGCATAGGGGCAATCCGTGAAATTCACGCCCTCGAGCGCATCAGGCCTTTGATCGGATCGGTATGTTTCCTTCAGGCCTCGATACAGACGCATTCAATTCCTCCATTAGGCTCAACGTGCGAGGCCGAGCAGGTGCAACAGGTGATCGCAGCTGCGCGATCCGGCGTTTTTCAGAAGCACCCTACACGATTCCGATCGGGATCGCGTTCGCTGTTTCGGTCAGCGGCATCACCTGCTTGCACAAGCATAGGACTCCCCCCTCGCCGACCTTCAACTTTAGCCGGGACAAAGCCGAAAAATGCCCGACCCATTCGCGTTTGGGACTGGCGGACTTCTTGACTTCGAGCGGATACAAAACCTGGTCCTGAACCAGCAGAAAGTCAATCTCCCGGTGATCCTTGTCCCGATAGTAGTAGAGCAGCGGTTTTTTGCCGCGGTGCCACCAGCTCTTGAGCAACTCGCACAGCGCGTAGGTTTCCAGGATCGCCCCCGACATCGCGCCCGCCGCCAGAGTTTCCGGCGAAGACCACTCGCTAAGATAGGCGCACAGGCCGGTGTCCAGGAAATACAGTTTCGGCGTTTTGACCAGCCGCTTGGTCAGGTTCGTGTGATAGGGGGAAACGAGAAAGATCTGAAAGCTCGCCTGGAGAATCGACAACCAGTTCTTCGCGGTGTTTACGGCAACGTCAGCGTCGCGGGCAAGTTCGGTCAGGTTGAGCATCTGCCCGGTCCGGGCCGCGCAGGCCCTCAGAAAACGCACAAAGGCCGCTTCGTTTCCCACCTGAGTAAGTTCCCGGACGTCCCGTTGAAGATAGGTCTGGAGGTACGAGCTATAAAATAGGTCCCGGTCCCTTACGGGACCCGCGATCAGGGAGGGAAAAGCGCCAAGCCAAATGTCGTTGTAGATGCTCTTGAGGCTGGAATTTACCGTGGAATGCGCCCTTTCCTTCAGGGAAGTCTGCGCCGGCAGGAATGGGCCGAGGTTCAGATCGAGCTTGTGCCGCTCGCGCCCCGAAAATCCCAGGAGGTTGAGAATGGCAACGCGGCCGGCGAGGGTTTCGGAGATCCCTTTCATCATGTGAAACTGCTGCGAGCCTGTCAGCCAGAATCTGCCAGGAATATTCTCCGAATCGACTGATATCTTAATGAGCGGCAAGAGTTGCGGGGCGTATTGGATCTCGTCGATCAGCACCGGCGGTTCGAAACGCTGGAGAAAGAGTGCCGGATCCTCCCGCGCCAGAGTCCGAATGGAAGGGTCATCAAGCGTAACATATCGCCGTCCCTTCTCACACATGTGCTGAAGCAAAGTGGTCTTGCCGACCTGCCGCGGTCCGGTTAAGAGCAGGACGGGAAATTGCTCCCCGGCATCGGCCCAGCATTCTTTCATTGTGCGCGAATAGTACATGGTAGTTCCTACCGTCAAATGTGCATCTTGATTGCATATTAGCCGATATCCAAGCAGATGTCAACTCGAGCGCCATTGCTCTCTGAAAATGTGAGTCTTGCGTAAATCCCAAGAGGTCTGAGCGACAGAAGGGATAGAGCTATTTAGCTAAATATTTGCATAATATAGAGTTGTGCATGCTTATATGATTGACAATGCATTGTCATCTCGTTAAGATGTCCGCATGAACGAAAGGAAAAATCAAATGAACGAGATGACGGTGGAACAGAAAGTCAGGGTGGCACGGAAGGCGATCAACAAGTTGATGGAGGCTGGGCCCGATGACATCGGCAACCTCGAGGTTGACGCCGATTTCATTCGGCAGTTCCGATCGGTACTGCGCACGTTGCATCTGTCCTTTCATGATTTCGCGGAGACGATGGACTCGATCATTCGGATCGAATTCGCCCATGACGCCTACTCGTCCGCTTTCGATCAGTTCCTTTTCTGCACGGCAGCCTGAGGGGCGCACTCCATGAAAGCCACTTACAAGATCCCGGAACAAAACCTGGAGGAACTTAGAGGCAGAATCGAGAAGCTGAACCGGCGATGTGCCCGAATCGGCGTACGTCTCATCACCGTGACGGTCACAGGCGAGGAGATGGTGGTCGAGAAAAAGTTCGTTCCGCGCGCTTTCACCGAAGACGAGATCCTTTGGGGTGGGGCAGGCGGATCGATGGTCGACAGCTTCCGCAAGGTTTTTGAGATCGAGGTCGAGGGTGAGACGCCGAAATACGAAGGCTGGGAATTCGTGGCTGCCATCCAGCACGAGGACGCGGGCAACATCCTGCGAGCGGTGCCGGGATTCGAGGGCGAGATCCCTCAGCAATACCGGACGGCGCAAAGGTGGTGCGACTACTGCCAGGTTGATCGGGGCTGGAAGGACACCTACCTGGCCCGCCACGAAGACGGGACATGTAAGCAGGTCGGCCGCAACTGCCTGAAGGACTTCATGGGCCATGCGAACCCGCACCAGCTTGCGGAATTCGCGGAGATCCTGATTGACCTCGGCGATCTGTGCACAAGCGCCGGCAACGATGACTGGATGGGAGGCGGGGAGCGGATTGCGCGGTCCTGGGCGATTGAAACGTGGGTGGCGGTCACGGTGGCCTACATTCGTACCGAAGGCTGGGTCAGCCGAAAGGAACAGGACAGCAAGATGCTACCCGCAACGGTCGGTCGCGTGTTCAATCACGTGAACCCGCGGTTCACAGGAAAGCGGGCGGAGGTAATCGATTCTGACTGCTCCGAAGCCAAGGCCGCAATCGAGTGGGCGCGCACACTGCCGGCCGACCTCAACAGCGACTACCTGTGGAACCTGCGGGTAGCCTGCTCCAGCGATTACGTCAGCGCCAGGTCGGCCGGGATTGTGTGCTCGCTGATTGCGAGCTATCGGCGGGCGATGGAGCGTGAGATTGAGCGCCGGAAGCGGTTTCAGAGCGATAAGGACAGCCAGTATTTTGGCGAGGTCAGCAAGCGGGCCGTTTATGAGCTAACCGTCACCTTCACCAAGGAAGTCGACAGCAACTACGGGTTGATGACGCTCGTGAAGTTCCGCGACCGGAACGGCAACGTAGCCACGTGGTTTGCTTCTGGCCGGCCGGATTGGTTTCAGATGGGGGAGACGCACAAGGTGAAGGCGACCGTGAAGAAGCACGAACTCTACCAGGGTGTCAAGCAAACGATGCTTACCCGGGTAGCCGAGGTCAAGCCGAAGCCAAGTCCAGTCATTCCTGAGTACACCGAGGTAATGGCGACCGAGGAGGCGATGGCTCTCGGGCTGTAACAATCAATCGCCCCGCTCAGGTCTCCGGGGGCGGTCAGGAGGTACGGCGATGAGATATAACGTTCACATTTTTGCGGTTGTCCGGGTGAAAGTGCCGGACGTTGAGGCCGGGTCACATCAGGACGCGATCAAAAAGGCAGTCGAGTGCACAAACCTGAATGACCTGTTCGATCTAGTGAGCCCCGTGCCCGGCGTCGAACATACCGAATACGGCGAGGAGATCTCGCACTACCTGGTAGACGAGGTCGACGACGAGGAGTACAGGCGCTCGACCTTCTACCATGACACCCGCCACCAGGAAGTGATCAGCAACGACAAATCAGACGGCGTCGAAGTCTATGAAGAAGAGCTGGTGCCGACCGCCCCGGACTCCGGGGCGGGGGTAGAGGAGAAAAGCGATGGCATGCAATGAGACAGGGATGCCAAGGCCACTGGGTGTTTACGAGCTCACAATCTCGCGGACCGTCAATATCATTCGCGAGCTGCACCCAGGCAAGGATATAGACCATTAAATGGAGGCCGATTTCCCATGATTACAGTCTACTGCGGTTATCAAAAGAAGGGCAGGCGGTTCAAGCTCACGTCCGACAAGGATTGCTTGCCGGCGGACATCAACTACTACAGTGAGCGCGCGCTGCCGGACATAGAAGCGGCTAGGGCATGCGTAGAAGCGCTTGAACGCGACGGTATCGCCGTATGCGCCGATTTTGGAGAGTGGTTCTACGAAACGGAGGCCTCCTGAAAATGGACAATGCGGATGTCCACTTGGAAACCAAACGGATCAACCTGGGGCAATGGGTGAAGGCGAACGTGATCCAGCGCCAGGAGTGGCTGCAAACCGGTGTTGAATTGGACGACACATCCAGGATGGTGTTGAACTGGGCGTATGCGTTTAAGGACGCCGGTGCTTACATCAGCGACGAGCAAACGCTCAAGGTATACGAATCAATTACGAGAGGGAGCAGGGCATGAAACTCAAACAGATCATAGAAATCGCGGATCAGGCATATAGCGACGACGGCACCGTTGAGCGCGCCTTCGTGGCGGAGACGGGTTCCATTGACGAGTTGCTGGTCGGCGACTCGTTGGCGGTCTTCATCGCCAGGGAAATCAAAGAAACCTACGACCCGGACGCTACCAGGGAGAAGCAGCTTGATGAGGCCTACCGGGTCATGTCGGTTGCCCACGAGCAACTTGAAAATGTTCTGAACGCGCTGGCCACTGCAAATACGAAGCGCTCATCCAAAGGCGCGGCGGTGCGGATTCCCAGGATGACCGACAAACGAGCCAACAAAGGAGGGATCGCGTGAGCGACGACATTTGGGAAGACGCTGAGGTAATTTCGGTCTACGATGACAGCCAGGCGATCGAAGACGGTTTGATCGTGGACATCTCGGAATTGGGCCTGGACTTCCGAGGCCGGCCGCTTAATCGCATGACCAGCGGTCTGTGGGACGATTTCCAGCCCTTCATCACCTTCGGGGCTCCCTTCCGGGGATACAGGCTCCGACGCCGATGGAGGAGCTGAAAAAGATCATGCGTACGAAGCTCCGGCTTGCATCGTACGAGGGCGGCATTTGGAAACTCCCACCGGGATTGTGGCTGATCGAGAACGAAGTGCACGGGTGGACAGTGATGAAACCAGAGGAGTATTGACCATGAGAGAAACTGAGCAGAAGCACCGCCACTATCTGTCGGTTGACGAGACTGGCAGGTGGTTACTCATTATTTACGATAGCCTGCCAATGTGCGCACCGACCGCCGAAGGGAACGCCAGAGCGCTATGGATAAGGTTTCGCGAGAGCAACCGCCATCTGGAACTGCCGGAAGTTCCGCCCGTATGGGATGGCGCAATTGGCACTTTCAGATAAAAAAGCAATGCTGGAACCAGAGGAATACCAGGAGGGGTATGAAAAAGATCGAGGATCTGACGATTGAAGAACTTAGAGAGATTGTGAGTGCGGTGCAGGAGATCCTGTATCTGGACATCACCTATTCTGAGGAACCGGGCGAAGATGTCGAAGCCTGGAATCCGCACAAGGAATGGGAAATCGAGGCCCTGGAGGCCATCGCATTTCAACTGAGAGCCCATGGGCTCGAGCCGGAAGAAGAACCTGAGAGAGCAGAAAAAAACGACAGGGCCTGATTTCTTTTGCTTTATTAGATTGACAATGCATTGTCAGTCCTATAGAATTAGTTCATAAAATCAGGAGAAAAAGCCAATGAAAAACACCCAGGCGCAACAGATGACGGTAGATCAGAAGGTTCGGGCGGCCCGCAAGGCGATTGACAGACTGATGGTGGCCGAGGCCGACATGATCGACAGGATGGACTTCGAGGTGGCGGCATTTCTGACTGTCCGGCGCTTCCGGTCGGTTCTGCGGTCCTTGCACCTCAGCTTCAGGCAGTTCGCGGAAGCCATGGACGGCCTGATCCGCATTGAACTCAGCCGAGGAAAAGATTCGGTGGCACTGGACCAGTTCTATTTCTGCACGGCGGCCTAAAGCGGACCGGTTGGAGCGGCAGAAATCTACGGAGACTCACATGGCATACGACGCGAAAAAGGACATCACGATAGCGAGCAGGGTGGCGCTCAATGACGGCACGAACACCCTGATCGTGTGCATCCAGCGGTACAACGGCGGCGAGCCCAAGATCCAAATCTCACGGACGGTGAAACTCAACAACGGCGAGACCCAGTACGTGAAACAGGGCCGGTTGTCGTTCTCGGAGTGGGAAGCGGTGAACCAGGCGGTCGGCGAGCTGCGGGCCGAATTGAAAACAGCGAATTAGTGAGGGACGTGATGCCAAAGGGAATGTTGGTTTCAATCTTGAAAGACGCTGACGGCCATGACTGCACGAACCACGGCGTGACCTCGCAAGTCAAGCAGGCAGTCCTGGTCGGCGCCGGAATCCCGGAGCTGGCCGAGTCCGGACCGGGCTTCCCTGCCCTGTACGTGTATCCGTGGTGCGGACACTACAAGGCGGTGCCGGAAGAAGCCATCGGTTTCGAAGAAGTCAGGAACAGGCACGCGGTCAACGGGAAGATTCCCAGGTTCAAGCACTGGTGGATATTCGGCGGTAATTGGGTCTGGTCTTCGGACTCGCGATTTCCAGCTGTTGCACCGATCCCGGTTCATGACAGGAAGGAGGGCGAATGATTCGCGCAATTGACCCAGTCACTGAGGTTGAGGCCAAGGGCCGCAATGGATACTTCAAGGTGGCACGCGCCGTGACTTTTGCCACCGAGGACGGGAAGTACGCCGACATCTGCTTCTACTCTAAG
>Ga0187878_1003612_pt1 | contig 12589 bp, 9 predicted proteins | sample June2016WEW_17_1_FD_132979 | JGI IMG/M metagenome (GOLD analysis project Ga0187878, IMG submission 132979) | Peatland microbial communities from SPRUCE experiment site at the Marcell Experimental Forest, Minnesota, USA - June2016WEW_17_150 | ecosystem: Environmental > Terrestrial > Soil >...
CCAGCCCGCAGGGCTACCTGACGCCGCTGGAAGTGGTGCCCAAGTTCCGGCACTTCCGCGTCGTGGGCGTCTTCGACTCCGGCTTCTACGACTTTGACGCTTCCTGGGCCTTCACGAATCTGCGCGCTGCGCAGCGTCTGTTCGACCTTGCCAACATCGCTTCCGTCATTCAGTTCAAAATCGACGACATCTATCAGGCCGAGAACGTGGCGGAGGAGATTCGCAAGGCTGCAGGTGCAGGGTTCGAGACCTCGACCTGGATGGAGCAGAATCGTTCCCTCTTCAACGCCCTGCGCCTGGAGCGCCTGGTGACCGTGCTCACCATCGGGCTCATCGAAGTAGTGGCCGCACTCAACATCTTCATCACTCTTACCATGATGGTGATGGAAAAGCACCGCGACATCGCGGTGCTGATGTCGATGGGGGCGCGGCAGCGACAGGTGTGGGCGGTCTTTACCCTGCACGGCTTGCTGATCGCAGCCCTGGGGACGGCCGCGGGCCTCGGGCTGGGCTACGGCCTCTCCTGGGTGGGCGGCCACTACAAACTCATTCCCCTCGATGCACAGATCTACTCGCTCAGCTCCGTACCCTTCTACGCCCAGCCGCTCGACGGGGTGTGGATTGCGCTCGCCGCGCTTGCCATCAGCTTCATCTCCACGCTCTATCCCGCGCGGGCCGCGGCCCGGGTGAATCCGGTGGAGATATTGAGGTATGAGTGAACGGATCGAGGCATCGGGCCATCGGTCGATCGGATCATCTGTCCAGCGAAACATCGCATATATTGAACACAACTGGGGAAGGTTTGGTCTTGAGCGACCTGCATCAGCAATTGAGGGAAAGGACGAAGCAGTTTGCCATTCGAGTTGTGAACATGGTGCAGAGACTTCCCAAGACGGACGAAGCCAGGACCATGGGCAGACAATTGCTCCGTTCCGGGACGTCAGTGGCCGCGAATTATCGAGCTGTGGGTCGTGCTCGGTCGAAGGCGGAATTCATTGCGAAAATGGGCGTCGTTGTGGAGGAGGCCGACGAGACCGTGTTCTGGCTTGAGCTACTGATTGACACCGGCATTGTGCGTAAGGACCAAACTCAGGAATTGCTTGGCGAGAGTAATGAGTTGCTCGCAATCTTTGCCGCTTCCCACAGAACTGCCAAATCACGCGGTGGAAAATTTGAAGAGGCAGCCTGACGCGATGCCTCGGTGGAACGATCCACCGATGATCCGATGACCCGATCACCCGATGATGAAATCATGTTAAAGGCCGAGAATCTCACGAAGGTTTACCGCTCTGGCGAGGAAGAGGTGACCGTTTTCGCGGGCCTCAATCTGGAGATTCGTCCCGGCCAACTGGTGGCGCTGATCGGCGAGTCGGGGGCGGGCAAGACGACGCTGCTCCACCTGCTCGGCGCCCTAGACACTCCGACGAGCGGTGAGGTATACTTCGAAGGGCAGGGATTGAGTGGGTTCGGCGACCGGGAGAGAGCTTCTTATCGCAACCGGTGCATTGGCTACATGTGGCAGATGCACTACCTGCTGCCCGAATTCAGCGCTCTTGAAAACGTCGTGTTGCCGCAGGTGATTGGAGGCAGGGAATTTGGGGCGGCGCGCGGACGGGCTCGGGAAATGCTGGCCGAGGTGGGACTGGCAGACCTGGGGCATCGCCGGGTGGGTGAACTCTCCGGTGGTGAACAGCAGCGCGTGGCCCTGGCGCGGGCGTTGGCGAATCAGCCGGCGCTTCTGCTGGCCGACGAACCGACCGGGAATCTGGACCGTCGGACCGCGATGCGCGTGATGGAATTGATCGAGAAGTTGCACCGGGCTCACGGTCTGACCTCGGTGCTGGCGACGCACAACCTGGAGCTGGCGCAACGGGCCCATCGGACGCTGCGTCTGAGCGACGGCAAACTGACTGAGACGGTAGTTCCCGAGGTTCACTAATCTCCGCACCGTAGCCGGAGCGAAACGGGCGGCGGTTCAAACTCAGACCTGAGGAGCTATGTTCGAGAGATATACCGAGAAGGCCCGCCGCGTCATCTTTTTCGCCCGCTACGAAGCCAGCCAGTTCGGGAGCCCTTACATCGAGACCGAGCACCTGCTCCTCGGCCTCCTCCGCGAGGACAAGGCGCTCACCAACCGCTTCCTGCGCTCCCACGCCTCCATCGAATCGATTCGCAAGCAGATCGAGGGGCGGACGACCATCCGCGAGAAGGTCTCGACTTCCGTGGACCTGCCCCTTTCGCCGGAGTGCAAGCGCGTGCTTGCCTACGCCGCCGAGGAGGCGGAGCGCCTGCAGCACAAGCACATCGGGACGGAGCACCTGCTGCTCGGGCTGCTGCGCGAGGACAAGAGCTTTGCGGCGGAAATTCTGCACGAGCGCGGGCTGCGCCTTTCCACGATCCGCGAGGAGCTTGGCCGGACGCAGAACGAGAAAACCACCGCGAGCCGCTCCAAGGAGACGTCGCTGCTGGCCGAATTCAGCCGCGACCTGACCCAGTCGGCGCTGGAGAACCAGCTCGATCCGCTCATTGGGCGGGAAGCGGAAGTCGAACGCGTCATCCAGATTCTCTGCCGCCGCACCAAGAACAATCCTGTACTGATTGGCGAGCCCGGAGTGGGCAAAACGGCGATCGTGGAAGGCTTGGCGCAGCGCATCGCCGACGGCGACGTGCCCTCCTTCCTCGCCGACAAGCGCATTCTGGCGCTCGACCTTTCGCTCATCGTAGCGGGCACGAAATACCGCGGCCAGTTCGAGGAGCGGCTGAAGACCATCATGAAGGAGCTGATGGAGGCGCAGAACGCCATCATCTTCATCGACGAGCTGCACACTCTGGTGGGCGCGGGCTCGGCCGAGGGTTCACTGGACGCGGCCAACATCCTGAAGCCGGCGCTCTCCCGCGGTGAAGTCCAGTGCATCGGCGCCACGACGCCGGGCGAGTACCGCAAGTCAGTGGAAAAGGACCGCTCGCTCGAGCGGCGCTTCCAGGCTGTCAAGGTTCCGCCTCCCAGCGAGAGTGAGGCCATCAAGGTTCTGTTCGGCATCAAGGACCGCTACGAGAAGTTTCACGCCGTGACTTATACCGACGACGCGCTGAACAACTCCGTCTATCTTTCCAATCGCTATATTGCAGATCGGTTCCTGCCCGACAAGGCTGTGGACCTGATCGATGAAGCGGGGGCGCGCGTCAAACTGCGGCAAAGCTCGTTGCCCGAGGAGATGGTGGACGTCCAGAAGCGCATCAAGTTCGTGGTTCACCGCATGGAAAACGCCATCGCCAACCACGAATTCGAAAAGGCGCGCTTCTACTCCGACGAGGAGCGCAAAGAGCGCGAGAACATGCGCTTGCTGCGCGAAAAATACAACATTGACGAAACGGCGATGGGAGTAGTCCACCGCGAGGACATTGAGGACGTGGTCGCCCGCTGGACGGGCATCCCGGTGACGGCCATCAAGGAAGAAGAGATGTCCAAGCTTCTGCGCATCGAGGAGGAGCTGCACAAGAGGATTATCAGTCAGGATACGGCTCTTTCGGCGCTGGCGCGCGCCATTCGCCGCTCGCGAGCGGGGTTGAAGGCTCCCGGCCGTCCAGTGGGATCGTTCCTCTTTCTGGGCCCGACGGGGGTGGGCAAGACGGAGATGGCACGTTCCCTCGCGGCTTTTCTTTTCGGCAGTGAGCGCGCGCTGATCCGCTTCGATATGTCCGAGTTCATGGAGAAGCACTCGGTGTCCAAGCTGATCGGGTCGCCGCCCGGATACGTGGGCTACGAGGAAGGCGGCCAGCTCACCGAGCGCGTGCGTCGCTCCCCCTATTCGGTAATTCTGCTGGACGAAATCGAGAAGGCCCATCCCGACGTGTTCAATATCCTGCTCCAGGTGTTCGAGGATGGGCAGCTGACTGACGGCCTCGGCAATACGGTCGACTTCAAAAACGTTATTGTGATCATGACCTCCAACATCGGCGCGCGCCATCTCGAAAAGCGCAGCCAACTGGGCTTCCAAGCGGCCAGCGAAGCGGCGGCCGAAAAGAAAGTGGAAGACCTAGTGATGGCGGAGGTCAAACGACTCTTTAATCCCGAGTTTCTGAACCGCCTGGACGAGGTCATCGTCTTCAATGCGCTCAACGACGGCGACCTGCTGAAGATCATTGATTTGTTGGTGGGCGGCATCAATCAGAACCTGGCGCAGAAGAACATCACCATTACGCTCTCGCCGGAAGCGGGCCGATGGATACTGGAAAAGACGTGCGGCGACCGCTCCTACGGGGCGCGGCCCCTGCGCCGGGCATTGCAGAAGTACGTGGAAGATCCACTCTCGGAAGCCCTCATCCAGGGTGAAGTTCAGACGCCGGCGGTGCTGGAAGTGGTGGTGGAGAACGAGACGCTCTGCTATCGCTCGGTGAGTGATAAGCTAGTCGGGGCCACACCGCTGACGCAATAGACGGCCAGCTCGCGCGGCAGGAAAGGCCTCTGCCTTCCCCAGGAATCCTCCAGGCTCCTTCGCGGGGGGACGTGAAACCACCGGTGGGCGGGCCAACTTCTGGTGTACTCCTGGCATCCGAAGGTAATAGTTCATAGTCAGTTTGAGGGAGAGGACTGTTTCGTGCGGAAGAGCACGCCGGCACAAATATTGAGGAAGCAGTGGACGGCCCCGGCTGTCCTTGCGACCGTTCTTGTCCTGCTGGGACCACGGCCAGTCGCGGCGCAGCAGACTGGAGCACCACAGGGCACTCCGTCAACCCCATCCAATGCCCAGCCCACGGCTCAGCAAGCCGAAAAAAACAAACCGAAGCCTCCCGCCTCAAAGAAGGAAGAAACTACCCAAGAGCCCGGGAACCTCCAACTGGAGACGCCGGAAGCGGCCCCCGAGCCGGAAACCAAGCCCCCAACGCCCGGCGCTCCGGGACAGCCCACGCCGCTGATCAAGCCAGTCCCCATCGAAGAACAAAAGCAGGTTCTCATCGAAGACATCATCTTCCGTGGCAACCGCCGCATTCCGGCTGCGACGCTTCGCGCCCGGGTTTTTTCCCACAAGGGCGACGTTTACGACGAGAGCGCGCTGGAGCGCGATTTCATGGCCCTGTGGAATACCGGCTTTGTGGATGACATTCGCTGCGAGGTCATCGACGGAGAAAAGGGTAAGGTCGTGACCTTCTACGTCCGCGAGAAGAAGCTGGTGCGGAGCATCGATTACAAAGGGCTCAATACCGTCCAGCAGTCGGACGTCCTGGACGAGTTTAAGAAGCGGAAGGTGGGACTTTCGATCCAGTCGCAGTATGACCCGGTAATCATCAAGCGCGCCCAGGTGGTGCTGCAGGATCTGCTGGCCGCGCACGGCCGCCAGTTTGCCACCGTCCGTGCCCGGACGCGAAGCATTCCCCCCAACTCCCTCGCCTTGACTTTCGTGGTCGTCGAGGGTCCCAAGGTGAAGATCGGGGACATTCGCTTCGACGGCAATACGGTCTTTTCCGACAACCGACTGGTGCGATCGATGAAGTACTCGCGGCCGGCGGGTGCTCCACCCTGGTTTTATTGGTTCCACAAGACTTACGACAAGGACAAGATCCTGGCGGATTTGGAACTGAACGTGCGCACTCTCTACCAGGACAACGGATACTTTTACGTTGTCCTGAAGGAACCTGTCACCAAGATGACGGACACCAAGAACCGCTGGCCGTTCTTCTTCTTCGGCTGGGGGCGGGGCAAGCGGGTGGATGTCACAATTCCCGTCGAGGAAGGCGACCGGTACCGCCTGGGTCGACTGGTCATCCGAGGCAACAAGCTTTTCAAGCAGGCTCAGCTCGAGCCGGTCTTGCGGCTCAAGACCGGCGACATATTCGACCTGGGCAAAGTCCGCAAGAGCATCGAGAATTACCAGAAGCTGTACGGCGCCTACGGGTACATCAATTTCACCGCCACACCGGATATCGAGCCGGACACCAAAAAGAAGATCATCAACCTGGCGCTGGATTTTGAAGAAGAGAAGCAGTATTTCGTCCACCGCATCGAATTCTCCGGCAACACCAAGACCCGCGACAAGGTCGTCCGGCGCGACTTGTTGCTGGACGAGGGCAACATCTTCAGCTCTGAGCTGTGGGATTTGAGCGTGCTGCGCATGAACCAGCTCGGGTTCTTTGACCAGATCAAGAAGGAAGACTACGAAATCAAGCAGAACCGCAAGGACTCGACGGTGGATGTGCTGGTGAAGGTGAAGGAGAAGGGGCGGAATTCCATCGGTTTTTCGGGCGGAGTCAGCGGGCTGTCGGGGACCTTTGTGGGGGTCAACTACGCCACCAACAATTTTCTGGGGCTGGGCGAAACGTTGAGCCTGCAGTTCCAGTGGGGCACGTACCAGAAACTCTACTCCTTTGGCTTTACCGAGCCCTTCCTTTTCGACCGGCCGATCTCCACCGGCTTCACAATCTTCAAGAGTGACTACCGCTACGACCAGCTTCGGCAGGCGGCGTTTTCCTCCGGGCTGGCGCCGAACACTCTGCAATCGCTGGTGGGTGGCTCCGTGTACCAGAATTTCGCGCAGAATTCTTCCGGATTCACCGTCTTCGCCAGCTATCCATTGCGGCGGAGTTTCGCCCGTGTAGGCCTGACCTACAGCTATTCCATCAGTAGCTTGCAGGCTTTCAGCACCGCGTCCAGCAACTACTTCCAGGCGTTGATGTTCCGGGGCATCGCCGGCCCGAACGCCTTGAATGGAATCACGCAGAGCCAGATCATGCCCACTTATCTCTACAACACAACGAACCATCCCTACGAACCCACGCGGGGAAAGTACATTTACGCCGCCTTGGGCTTTTCGGGAAGTATTATGGGCGGGAACGTCAACAGCATACGCCCCATCGTAGAGTTCAAGTATTATCGGCCGGTGGCCAAGGTGCGGAGCGAGAGACCGCACGTCTTCGCCCTGCATCTGACGGGGTCGACGATCACCGGATTTGGCGGGCGGGTCCCGCCGCCATTCTCGCGCTTTTATATCGGCGGCGAAGACGATATCCGCGGTTTCTATATTCGAAGTATCAGTCCGGTTGCTTTCTATCCCACTGTCTCTCAGGTCTGTAACAAAGATGCTTTGGGCAATGACATTCCGGTGCTAGGTTCCAACGGCGCCTCACTGGGGTCTTGCGGATCTTATACACGGTTTCCGGCTAACACCGTGATCTTCCCCGGCGGCGACACGATGATGATCGGCAACTTTGAATACCGTATCCCCATCGCCGGCCCGGTCACGGTGGCCTATTTCACCGACGTGGGGACGACCTTCGTATTGCGCAACAGCCAGCTCCACGTCCAGACCTCCGCTCTTTCGAATGTGAGTCAGGAGTTTCCGTGGTTCCCCTTGCCGAACACGCTGAATGCCATCCCCAATACCAACTTCCGGCCTCGTATCTGCACGGGGATTGAAGTCCAGGTTGTGCTGCCCATCGTCAACGCCCCCGTGCGGGTCTTTTGGGGTTACAACGCGTTGCGGGAAGATGTGACGGTGATTCCTCCTCAGACGTTACCACCCCGAGCATTATTCCCGAATGAAGCCACCTATGACGCCGCGCTGGCAGCCTTCCGCGGCTACCGGTTGACCGACATGCGCTCCCATATCGGCTTCACCGTTTCGCGGACTTTCTGATGCGCCCCATTTGAGGTACAATACTTCGGCCCTTTTCGGATCCCTTAACGTTCGAAGGAGAATGAATGAGAAATCGATTTCTAACCGTGATTGCGTTGACCAGTTTGCTCGTCTGGCCAGTCTTGGCATTCGGCCAGGGCAAAGTGGGCGTGATTAACTTGCAGGAGGCGATCGCCACGACGCAGGAAGGCAAGAAGGCCTTTGCCGACTTGCAGAAGAAGTACCAGCCTCGTCAGGCGGACTTGCAGCGCCAGCAGCAAGATATCCAGAGTCTGCAGGACCAGCTTCAGCGGCAGGCGACAACGCTCAGCGACGAGGAGCGTTTTCGCCTGAGTCGCGAGCTGGAGGACAAGAACAAGCTCTTCAAGCGGGCGACTGAAGACGCCAGCGCAGAATACCAGAGCGAGAGCCAGGATACCGTGCGCCGTCTGGGGCAGAAGATGGTGCGCATTCTGAACGATTATGCCCAGCAGAACGGGTTCGCGATCGTTCTGGAAGAAGCGCAAGTCCAGCCTTACTTCCTGACGCGCGATGCCCAACTGACCGAGGAAATCGTCAAGCGGTACGACGCTGCCAACCCCGTGGAAGGTGCCGCGGCCTCCAGTGCCCCCGCTGCTGCCCCCGCGGCCGGGAGCGCCAAGCCCGCCGCCACGCCGGCCAAGCCGGCAGCGACCGCCCCCAAGCCCGCCGACAAGCCCAAGCAGTAGCCCTGCTTTTCCGACGGCGCACCTTGTTCTTGCGGCCCGTGGCCGCCTGCTCACCGGCAGGCGGTCGCGGGTTGCCTGTGCGGTCTGATTTCTTTCCTCAACAAGACCCACGATGACGGACGTCGAGGTGTCTCTACCCCTGCCCTTCCGGCTCGGGGTGGATGCTGATCTTGGAGATTTCTGGGAAGGCTCTGCGGAATCTAAATTTGAGTTCTTCCATGATGTCATGCACCCGGGCGACGGTGAGATGCGGCGAGACCGTGCAGTGCATGCGAACGATGATGCTCCCGGCAACGCGGTGAGCCTCGATGGAATGGCAGTTAACGACTCCGGGGGTTTCGCGTGCAATCTCCGCGAGTTGCTCTTCGATTTGCCGGTCCATGCCGGGGGCTTCGTCGCCCGACTCCACCTCTTGCGGCAGCGGCTCAATGTGTATATTGATCTCGCTGGCTTCCGCCAGCTCGTGCTGGATTTGGCTTTCCAGCCGTGTGGCCTGCTCGTGCGCGGCCTCCAGTGAAAGCTGCGGATCGACTTCCAGATCCAGGTTGACGTTGATGCGCCCCTCCAACTCGTAAGCTGTGACGTCATGCACTTGGAAGTTCCCCCGGTGCGCTACGGCGCGAATCCGTTCCACCAGGTTGCCGGCCGTGGGCTCGCGCGGCGTGGCGTGGACCACCACATCGGCGGTAGGAAAAACGCCGTGAATTTTCGCTTCCACCACCTCGATGACCGCCTGGGCGTGTTCGAAGGGGATGTTGCTTTCGAGGGTCAAGCGCAGATCGACGAACAACCGGCCGCCGCTCTGCCGCACGCGGATCCGCCCGTAATCCAAAACACCCGGTACTTGTGAAATGGCCTGTGCAATGCGAACGCGCGTCCCGGCAGGCGCAGCATCGACGAGGGCATCGACGGTCTTCTTGCCGAGCTTCAGCGAGATGGAGATGACGATCCCCGCCACGGCGAGCGCCGCCAGAGGGTCGGCGTGACGCAACCAGGGAAGGTTCTGGCGGTCCGCCACGTAAACTAGAATCAGTCCCACCATCACCACGATGGAGCTGTAAACATCGGTCGAGAAGTGCAGAGCGTCGGCCTCCAGCGCTTGGCTGTCGTACTTGCGGGCCACGCGGAAGAGCGCCCGCGAGCGGAAGGTGTCAATGGTGATGGAAATGAGCATCACGCCGAAGGCCCACAGCGACGGATCGACGTGGACCTCGCGAAAGAGGAGCCTCCGCCCGGCTTCCAATATGATCCACGCGCAGGTGACCAGGAGCAGAGCAGTCTCGAGGAAGGCGGAAAGGTGTTCGACTTTTCCGTGCCCGAAGTGGTGCTGGCTGTCGGCAGGGAGGTCGGAAACACGCACCGAGAGGTAAGTCACGACTGCGGCCACCAAGTCGAGCCCGGAATGCGCTGCTTCGGAAAGAATTCCCAAGCTCCCCGTCGTTACGCCCACGACAATTTTCAGGCTGGTGAGAACCGTGGCGGCGAGGACGGAGGACAGAGCCACCGCTTGCTTCTCGCGCGTGGGAACGTTGGTGGCGGCGTCGGCCTGCAAGGTGGGCATAACGAAATCCGATTGTAACTGATGCGCGGGCTGCGAGGTCGATTCGGCGGCTACCCTCTCCCGCTTCCCTGGCCAATGAGGAAGGCAGCCAGCACGAGCACCGCGCTGCCGGCCAGCATCCGGTGGAAGGCGCGGGGCGACGCCTGCCTCCATTCGCCGAGCGCCACACCCCAGGCGTTCGATGTGAGAATGATCAGCGCGACGAAGACCGGCCAACCGAAACTCGGTCCTCGCGGACCCAGGCCGAACGCGCTGCGGCCGTAGGCGAAGACGCTCGAAATCCACAGCAAACCCATGGCGACGACTTGAAGCAAGTCCCGCCCCGCCCCGGAAGCGCGAAAGACACCAGCCTGCTTGTTCCTCAAGATTCGAATCAGGCAAGTTCCGGCTTGAATGACTGCCGCCGCGGAGAGAAACACCGCCCAGGCCAGATACGTCCGTGCAGGGAATTCACCGCTCGCCAGGGTCCCCCCCAGAGCGGCGAGCAGGGAAGTGCCGTATTGAATTCCGAAATTCAACGTCGGCGCCAAGATGCCTCCGATAATGGCGATGATCATTCCTCTGCGGAAACGTCCACCGCCGGCTCCGGGTGTCGCGCTTTTCGAACCGCCCGCCTGTGCACAAAGGATCACGCCGGCAACCATCACCGCCAGGCCAGCCAGAAGCAACCGGTCCTGGCGGGTGTGCAGGGACAACGTTCCGGCCCAAATCAGGGGCAGCAACGCTCCCAGCACAATGGAGAGCCCCAGTTGGATGGAGAAGCCCAACGCAATGCCCAGCAAGTCCACGGCGATGCCGTATAACAGCGACCCGGTGCCGAATAACACGCCCCAACCCATCAACCCCAGCCATCCCGACGCGGAGACCGCGCCCAGGATACGAGTCCACCCCGGAACCACGGCGATCGCAAACCCCCAGGGGAGCAGGCACATAGCCAGCAGTGAGTGGATCATCCAGATGTGATCGAACTTCCACGTGCGGGTGGTTTTCAGCGGCACCGCGAAGCTGCCGTTCAGCAAACCTGCGAAAACGATGCCAACCCAGTTCAACATGGTTCACACTGTAAGGGCGTAAGGCCTCGCACCCCTGCGTCTGGCCGATTCGTATTGCAATGGTCCAACGGGTGAAATAGTATAGGTAGTCGTACTTCGAAACGCAAAAGCTTCTCAGTGAGTTGGTTCCGGACGCGCGCCGGCAACCCGGATTCCAGGACGTCACCCGGCCAGCGAGAGATATCAGCGCCCCATGCGAGTGCAAAACGGAAGGACCGTGGCCGAATCCACGGTGGACATGGTGGAACTCGTTCTTCCCAACGATGCCAACCCGCTGGGGAACATCCTGGGCGGCCGCGTTATGCACCTGATTGATATCGCGGGGGGAATTGCCGCGCACCGCCACTCGCGCTGCGAGGTGGTGACGGCGTCGGTGGACTACCTCGATTTCGTCTATCCTATCCGGGTTGGCCATCTGATCCGGTTGACGGCTTTTGTGACCCGCGCCTTCCGCACTTCGATGGAAGTGGAAGTGAATGTTTTCATGGAAAACTACCAGACAGGCGATTTGCACCAGACGAGTTCGGCTTTTGTCACGTATGTGGCCCTGGACCGGCTGGGACGGCCGACCCCGGTGCCTCGCCTGATCCTGCGTACCACGGAAGAGCGGCGCCGCCACCGCGAAGCCCTGACGCGCCGCCGCCACCGCTTGGCGATGGCCGCCCGTGCCCATCGCCGCTTCACTGAAAAACAGCCGTAACCGGCCCACGCCCTCCGGCCAGGCCTCGCAGGAGCCGGCGGGGGGCGGAATTCGGAATTTTCGGGCGCCAGGCGCGCGCCCATCGAACGAACGAAAGCGCAAGGAGGCACTCATGAAACACAAACGCACCAAGATCTTCTCCGGCACACCCTGGGAAGCCAAGGTCGGCTACGCCCGCGCGGTCCTTGTCGGGGACCACATCCACATTTCCGGCACGACGGGTACCGACCCTTCCGGAAAAATCGTCGCTCCCGGCGATGCCTACGCGCAGGCCGTCCAAGCCATCCGCAATATCGAGAGCGCACTCAAGCGGCTCGGGCTGGGCCTTGAGCACGTGGTCCGAACCCGCATCTATCTCACCCAAATCGATCGGTGGGAAGACGTCGCCAAAGCCCATGCAGAGTTCTTCGGCGAGATCCATCCTGCCACGAGTCTGATCGGAGTGGCGCGCCTGGTCGATCCCGACATGCTCGTCGAAATCGAAGCCGAAGCTGTGGCGTAACGTATCGAAGGGGCACATCGCCTTGTGCCCCTTCATCTGACCCGCAGGCCCTCAACTCCCAGCCTTGCTTACGACCCACTGTTGACTCTGACTATTTGTCCTTGCCCTTTGTTTTCAATAACATTCTGGCTTCGTTCCTCGAGATTTTTGTTTTTTGTGACGTCGCGTTGCCCGCGCTTTTGGACCAATTGCCACAGAGGCACAGAGACCACAGAGCGTTTCCTGAATCCTGACTCCTGAATCCCGAATCCTGAAGCATGCCTCTCTGGTCGTCACCCGTCACTCGCCACTTGTCACTGTTTTTCAGCCCGGTCCTTTGTTTTCTATAACATTCTGGCTTCGTTCCTCGAGATGTGAATATCAAGCTAGCTCCGGTTCTGCCACTAAGTCTTTGTAGGTGATGGTGTTGGTGCTAAGGCAGGCGCGCGTGAGGCGG
>Ga0187878_1003616_pt1 | contig 12583 bp, 10 predicted proteins | sample June2016WEW_17_1_FD_132979 | JGI IMG/M metagenome (GOLD analysis project Ga0187878, IMG submission 132979) | Peatland microbial communities from SPRUCE experiment site at the Marcell Experimental Forest, Minnesota, USA - June2016WEW_17_150 | ecosystem: Environmental > Terrestrial > Soil >...
ATCGCGTCCGTTGCCGGCCCCCATGCTTCTTCAACATGGCGGGGCTGCACACCATGCTCCAAGGGGGCATGGTGGCGGATCTTGTCGCCACATTCGGCAGTATCAACATGATCGCGGGTGAGCTCGATCGGTAGGTCACACTGTGCAAAGCAAAAGTAGCCACGTAGAACACGAATAACACGAATTATGCTCTGAGGCGGGTGAGTGGATGGACGATTTTGGGATGCTGTTCTTGGCGGGGTATTTATTAGGAGTGGCATATCCCGGGCAGTCCCGAGGGAAATGAATGGCATCCTTTACTAAACAGGCTCGCAATCGGATTGATTTGCTGCGCAGCTATTTGTTCAGGCGTGCCCTCGTCTCTGGGGGACCGCTGACGCTCGCGATCGAAAGCACGGCCAAATGCAACCTGTTCTGCCCCATGTGTCCGCGCGAATATCTTTACTTCCCGCCCAGGGACATGGAATTACCCCTGTTCCGTAAGATCATCGACGAGGCCAAGGACTTCCTTGAGTTTGCGGTACCTTACGGATCCGGCGAACCCCTGCTGAATCCCGAAATCTATGACATGATTTCCTACTGCCGGAAGCTCGGTGTTCCGACGGGGATTTCGACCAATGCCACGGTGCTGACTGAGAAGGCGAGCCGCAAGCTGATCGATGCCGGTCTCGATTACATTATCTTTGCGTTTGACGGCTCGACCCCGGAAACCTTCGAAAAGTATCGAAAGGGCGCCAGCTTCCACAAGGTTCGCGACAATATTCTGACCTTCCTGCAAGTGATGAAGGAAATGCGGTCCCACATCTTCTGCATCATACAGGTCGTCAAGCTCAAGGATAACATTCAGGAGCTTCCTGACCTGGTGCGCATGTGGCGAGTGGAAGGAATCAATGAAGTCAGGATCAAGAAAGATGAGGTTCACATCGAAGGGACGGCTATCCCGGGAGACAACGGGTCGCGGCCCCCGCCGCGGCATCCATGCTATCTGCTCTGGCGGGGCCCGATGTACATCCATTACGACGGAACCGTGTTCCCATGCTGCTATATTTATCCCGATCAACCGATCGGCAATGTCAAAGGGAGCTCTCTCTTGCAAATATGGAACTCGGAGAAAATGGTGAAGCTGCGGCAGGCGCACATCCGGGGCGATCTTAGCCAGTACCGGCCGTGCCTTAACTGCACCGCCGCCAGGCCTAGATTAGCGGTGACGGCCGCCAGCTTTCTGATCAATACCCATGCGGTCAGAAAGGCGATACCATTTTTCGAACGGCTGGCGCAGATGCGAAATATCTCCGTATTTGAGACTCTAAAATAACGACTCCGAAATTACACAAATACTTGAGAGTAAAACATAGACACTGTTCAAGGGGGCCAAGGGACAAAGGGACAAAAACTGGTTTTTCCCTTTGATCCTTTGCCCCTCGACCCCTTGAGGTTGCGTCGATGCCCAACCGTCCTGCAAAGGTTTTCAGCTTCGTTGAAGTCAATCAGCTGGTTCCCAGAATCGCCGACCTGACGGAAGAGGTAATTCACGAGCTGGATCGTATCCGCCACCGTGGTGCTCCGGATGCGGAGGCCGGTGGCTCAGCGATATCCGATGCTGTTCTGAAAGAAGTGGAGGAAGCCCTCCAGGAGTGGTCCGAACGCATCATGGAGCTCGGTGGCCATCCGAAGGGTTACTTCACGGTCGATTTTCAGTCCATCGATCCGGAGATGCTCTATTGCTGGAACTACGGCGAGGACAGGATTGCTTACACGCACAAAGTCTGGGAGAACTTCAGCCAGCGGCGCCCCCTCACCGAGAGCATCGATGCTTCCGGAGAACACTTGAAGTGGGTGAATTGATATATACTTCATTTGAAGAAGAGCTTGGCGCGCAAGGAGTGCGCAATGGTAACTCTGAAATCAAAACGTGAAATAGAGATCATGAGAGAAGCCGGCCGGATTGTCGCCGAGATTCTGCTGATTTTGCGAGATCACGCTGTGGCTGGTGTGACGACGCGCGAACTGGATCGGATTGCCGAGCAAGAAGCCCATAAGAGAAATGCGCGTCCTGCATTCAAGGGCTATCGAGGATATCCAGGTAGCTTGTGCGCCTCGATCAACCAGGAAGTCGTGCATGGCATTCCGGGAAGCCGCGAACTGAGGCAAGGCGACATCGTTGGGCTCGACTATGGCATCTTCTATGACGGCTATTATGGTGACGCATCCATCACGGTCCCCGTTGGGCAGGTCGCGGCTGAGGTTCAAACCTTGCTACGCGTGACGGAAGAGAGCCTCTACCTGGGCATCGAACAGGCTGTGGTGGGTAATCATCTGGTTGACATCTCACGCGCCATCCAGACGCATGCCGAAACGCACGGGTACTCCGTGGTCAAGGAACTTGGTGGGCACGGCATCGGTAAGCGCATGCATGAAGAGCCTATGGTGCTCAATTACACGACCAACGGACGCGGAATCAAGCTTCAGCCCGGGCTTGTGCTCGCGCTGGAGCCGATGCTGAACCTGGGCACGGATAGGGTAGTAACGCTGTCCGACGGCTGGACGGTAGTGACAGCGGACGGGAAGCCGTCCGCGCATTTTGAGCACACAGTTGCCATTACCGAAGCCGGCCCTGAGATTCTTACCAAAGTCGCGTAGCCGACTCAGAAGACAAGCCACAACGCTGAGAAATTCGAGATTCGAGATTCGAGATTTTAGAATTTCGAATCTCGAATTTCGAATTTAAGTAAGGATTAAGACTTCTGGCGCCTTGGAGTCTTGGAGTCTTGGAGTCTTGGCCGTAAAAGTCCTTTCCGCCTGGGAAAGGACTCTCGCTTAAGTTGCCGAAATATGCTCGACGAGATTCACGCTTATATGCGCTGTCCGAGGTGTTTCGGAACGCGCCTGGACAGCTCTTCAGTAGGTGTTGCGTGCCAGGGCTGCAGCGCGCGGTACCCTATCCGGGACGGGATTCTTGACTTGATGGGCGAAGGCGCAGCTGAAGTAATCACGCCCTTTCAACGCGTCATGCAAACGCCGCTTGTGGTTTCCGTCTACGAGCGACTCTGGCGCCGCCTTGGATATTGGTTTGCCAGCTCACGTCCATTCGAAAAAGAGGTGCAAACCATCCTGAAGTTGCATCGCGGACTCGAGACGAACCGCTTGCTCGATCTGGCCTGCGGTACCGGGGTTTTTACGCGTCCCCTGGCAAAGCGCGCACTGGGAATGGTCGTCGGGCTGGACCTTTCCTGGCCCATGCTCCGGCAGGCGCGGCGTCTGCTCCAAAGGGACGGTCTGAACAACGTTGTCCTGGTGCACGGCACAGCCTTCCGACTCCCTTTTATCGGAGCCGCTTTCCATCATGTCAACTGTTGTGGAGCGCTGCACCTCTTTGATCAACCTGACCTGGCGCTCAAAGAGATCAAGCGAGTACTCCACCCAACAGGACACCTTTCGGTTCAGACCATGATCCGTCCCGAATATTTCGGTGGAGCCGCCTTTCTTCTGGAGCGGTTCATCCGTTTCGGTTTCTTCAATGAAAACGAGTTGCGTGAACGCATCCGTTTGCAGGGCCTTAAGATAATCGAAAGCGAGCGACACCGGATCAGCTATACCTTTCTGGCCCGCCACATTTCCTGACCCTTGGCCGCGTGATGCCGGGATTGGAATCGGCATCGAGATGGCCGCCGACCGAGAAACCAAGAGTGATCCCGATACCTGTTTTGCCGGCGCCGTGATCTTGAGAGGCAAGTAGTGATATTTCCTGGAGTCGTCGACGTTGTGCAATGTTATGATACGGATGTCGAACCCCATAGAGATACCTTTATAGCGACGGGGAGGGCCCGCTTTATGCCTGTCAAGAAACCCGAAGAAGAGAAGGAACTGTTCTATGAATACCTGCGTCAGCACGGATTGAAAAAGACCCATCAGAAAGACCTTATCCTCGAAACTTTCCTTGGCAACGAAGGGCATATGAGCGTCGAAGATATCTATTCCCTGGTCAAGAGAAAGGATAAAAAGGTCGGCATTGTCACGGTGTTCAGGACGCTGAAATCCCTGACCGCATCTGGAATTGCCAAGGAGATCACCCTCGGAGACGGGCTGACACGCTTCGAGCACTGCTATCATCATCCCCTGCATCATCACATTATTTGCTCTCAGTGTCACAAGGTGATCGAGTTTCTGTCGCCTGAGTTGGAAAGGGTTCAGCAGTCGATCGTCGCCAGGTACCGGTTTCAGCCGCTGCACCAGCGCATCCAGATCTTTGGAGTTTGCCGAGACTGCCGCGAGCAGCGCCCGTGCCAGGAAGGAACGAAAGCGGATACTGGAAAAGTCTTTGCCCGGGATGCCTTGAGGATGGCGCTGGCCATGCAAGAGCAAGGGGTGCAGTTCTATCGTACCGCGGTCGCGCACAATCAGGATCCCGCAGGACGGGCTGTCTTCGAGGCCATGATGCTGGAGCAAGAATCCCATGCTCAGGAACTCGAGCGGGAGCTCGAACAGATGCATAGGCAGGAGAAGGGCCTGGAAAGCGCTCCGGTGTTCTTGCACTTCGATACCTGTGAGTTGCAGCAATTGGTGCCCTGTTTGCAGGGCAACCTGGTCGGGGGCGAGATGCTCCTGGATGCGCGCCGCGCTCTCGAGGTCGCAATGCAACTCGAGAATCGTGCGGCGGGCTTCTTTCAAGACTACGCGGACAAGTTTGAGGATACCGAGGGGAAACGCGTCTTTCAGCGATTCGCCGAGCGGGCGATCAAGCACCACAGCGCTATCAGCCGCCGCGCGGAGTCCATGGTAGCGGCACGATAAGAAAAGGCAGACACAAATAACGTGAAAACATCATATAGGTGAAACTCGTGGCTGTTTTCCGAGTACGGTGTCACCCTGGACTTCACACGCTGAATTAGCTATTATCCGTCATAACTATGGGTCAGGAATCACTCGGGTTTTTCCAGCGCTTTTATCTGCGTGAAATATTTCAGGGGCTGGCGCTTACGGCACGCCACTTCTTTGCCAACATGCCTCGGCATATTGCCCGCGGCCTTGGATTCAAGGTGGGCAAGGGCGGGACGATCACCTACGAGTATCCGGAGGAACGCCGGCCGCTCGCCAGGAGACTGCGCACGCGCCATCGCCTGACGAAACGCCAGGATGGCTCTCCGCGGTGTGTCGCTTGCATGATGTGCGAAACCATCTGCCCCGCGCGCTGCATTCACATTGTGGCCACGGAAAATCCCGATCCCAATATCGAGAAGATGCCGAGGGTTTTCGACATCGATCTTGGCACCTGCGTTTTCTGCGGATTCTGCGTCGAGGCTTGTCCGGAAGATGCTATTCGAATGGATACCGGCATTGTTGAGCTGGCGTCCTACACCCGCGAAGGCTTGCTCTACCACATCGATCGGCTTTTGGAAAAATAACCTCTTGCCGTAGATCACACGGAGAACACGAGGCAGCATAGCCGCAACCAGAATCTACCGCCAAGACGCGAAGACTCCAAGACGCCAAGAAATCAATGATTAAAGCTTTTGGCGTCTTGGAGTCTTGGAGTCTTGGCGGTAAAAATCCCTTGCGGCTGGCAAAGGATTTGCCGGTAAATAATACGAAGATCTATGGTTCGTGTTCCGCGCGGCCAGGCTTCTTCTTGCGGACGGCTATGAGCTGGGCGGCGATGCTGACGGCTATCTCCTCCGGGGTCTCCGACCCGATGTCGATGCCCACCGGGGAGCAGACGCGCTTAAACTGCTCTGGGTGGACGCCTTCTTTTTCCAATGCCTCAAAGAAGAGCTTGACCTTTCTGGTGCTTCCCATCAGGCCAATGTATCCAGCTTGCGTCTGAAGTGCGAAACGGAGGCAGGCCAGATCATGCTGGTGGCCTCGAGTCACGATGAGGAGATAAGATGACTCGCTGACGGGGAGTTGCTGGAACACCTGTTCCCATCCATCAACATAGAGGGCGTCGGCGAAAGGAAATCGTTCGCGACTGGCGTATTTGATGCGGTCATCCACGACGACGATGCGAAAACCGATGGTTTTCGCAATCTCCGCCACGCACCGGCCCACGTGGCCTGCACCGAAAATGACCAGGGTCGGATCCGGTAGGATTGGTTCCACGTACACCTCCATGCTCCCCCCGCAAATCATGCCGCCATCTTCTGCATCGTCACCTGTGAGATCGAATTTGAGCAGTGCCGGTTTGCCGCGCCGAATGGCTGTCTGGGCTTCGCGACAGACCTCGGCTTCGGTGCAGCCGCCTCCGATGCTCCCGGTGCGCCTGCCGTCTTCATAGACCAGCATCTTGGCGGCCTCCTCGCGCGGCGTGGAGCCTTTGCGCCGCACAACGGTTGCCAACGCCGCCCGGAGCCCCTGGCGGCGGAGTTGGACGATCTCCTCATAGATATCTTCTGCCATGCAACGCCATTATGCCCTACCTCAAAAACAAAATCAAAACCGGCAACGAAGAACTCGAATAACGGTCTAAGAGCGATTCGAGATTCGAGATTGGAGATTCGAGATTGACCGGGCATTCAATTTCGAATTTCGAATCTCGAATTTCGAATCTCGAATCAAGCCGTAAAAGCTGTGCCCACACAATTGTGCCCCTCCGACCTCACAATGATCCCATCCCGCCTGGGACAAAACGATAATCAAATTAGGACTTCACTCCCATTTCTTGTGTCCTTTCGCTCGATTATATTAGCCACACAGAACTAATCGATGAACCGAGCTTCCCCCCACCGGCTCACCGATTGAAGCTTTCTCGAAAATGCCTTGGGCGAAAAGTTGCGAGACATGCATTTAACCTAATGCCTTCGGAGCTTCGAATGAAAAAAGTTACCAGAATTCCCAGGCTCAGGGCGAAACTGATCCACATCTTATCTGCCATACTGTTGGTGGCTTTCTGCGCATCCCTAGTCCTTGTCCACGGGCCTACGCCCCAGAGCAAGAGCGCCGATCGCGGCGCACGGTACGAATCCGCGCTTCCCGCCGTGACTGTAACCGAATCAACGCGATTCAGCCTCGGCGGCCAAGGCTGGCAGCACTCCAAACATCGGATCCCCCCTGAGATCGCGAAACTAGAGCCCGCCCTCCAGGCGTTCGCGCGCCGCGGAGGCGAGGAAGAAATCGCGGTCATTATTCAATTCGCCGACAACATCTCATCGGGAAACGGTGACAGCGCCTCGGCACTGAAAATCGAAGACGCAAAGGCAATTCAGGACAGGACCCGAGTGATCTTCGACACCGGGGGCATTCCCGAAATGTCCTATTCCCGAATTCCGATACAGACCGCCAAGGTGACACCCGCTACTCTTATGCGCCTGGTGCAGGATCCTCGAGTGGCGCGCATCTCCGTGAATCATCCGGTTCAGGGCAGCCTGGGCCGGACGGCGCGTGCCGTTGGCGCTACCCAGGTATGGAATGGCAAGAATTCTGTCACCGGCAAAAACGCCGTAGTCGCAGTGATCGATTCCGGTGTCAGTACTGACCATTTTTGCGAAGACTTAAGCGGCGATACGCGGGTAGCGATGAGTTTCATCGCCGGCGCGACCGACGCCGCAGACGCCTACGGTCATGGCACGCATGTTGCTGGAATCATCACGGGGTCCGGGAAAAACTCCGGGTTGAAGAACGGATTCGATGACACTTACGAGGGCATCGCGCCTTCTGCCAAGATCATAAACCTCAGGGTTCTCGATGAAAATGGGATGGGTAAAACGGGCGATGTGCTTGCAGCGCTCAACTGGTGCCTCACGAATCAGTCCAAATACAACATCCGAGTCATCAACCTTTCTCTCGGCCACCCCGTCTATGAATCATATAAGACAGATCCGCTCTGCCAGGCGGTTGAAGCCTGCGTAAAAAATGGCATGGTTGTAGTGGTGTCGGCCGGCAACTACGGCAAGGGTCCCAACGGGAAGATCTTTGGCGGGATCACCAGTCCTGCGAATGATCCCACCGCCATCACTGTGGGCGCCGTTGACACCGTCGGAACGGATGTACGGTCCGACGACCAGATTGCAAGCTATAGCTCCCGAGGTCCAACGCCCATTGATGGGCTGGTCAAACCCGATATCGTTGCTCCTGGAAACAAGGTCATTTCCGACAGCACGCAATACACCACGCTGGCCAAGAATTACCCGGACAATGTGGTTTCCTCGCAGAAGAAAAATAATGATGATATCTATTTCGTGCTGAGCGGGACCAGCATGTCGGCGCCGGTGGTTGCAGGGACAGTCGCCCTCATGCTCGAGGCGAATCCTTCGCTGACTCCCAATACTGTAAAGGCCGTTCTGGCATATACAGCTGAGCGCATGAAGGCACCCAACATTCTGGAACAAGGCAACGGCTACCTCAACACGGAGGGGGCGGTTCGTCTTGCCTATTCTCTCTCCGCCAGTTCCGGTTCGGTCAACAACGGCTCGCGTTGGATCTCCGATCCCTCGTCGCTGAAGCCATCCAGCACCATCGCAGGAGAATCAATTCTCTGGGGAGATGCGATTCTCTGGGGAGACTCCATTCTGTGGGGAGATGCGATTCTCTGGGGAGATGGCATCCTTTGGGGTGATGGAATCCTCTGGGGAGATAGCACCACCAGTGCTAACAGCATTCAGTTTGATGATCCCATGATGGTCATCAAGCAACCGGCTTTCGGAAATGCGATCCTGTGGGGCGACGGAACTCTGTCGGGCAGCACAATCCTCATGAACAGCACACCCATTTGGACCGCCGGCACCAAAGTCGGGACCAAGGGTATTCGTAATTTGACAAATGGGACTTGGTACCAGAATTTCGTGGATCCTAAGTCATTGACCGCTTCTTCGGTTGATATATTGGCCCATGGTGATGATGGAGTAGTCTCAGGACTAAGGGTGGGACCTCCGGGCGCCTGGTTTTATCCGAAGTTCTAGACTTACTTCTCTACTGAAAAGTTGACGTTCGTCACAAACCTATATAGACGGAGAAAAGAGATGAAAGCGAACGAACCGTGGGCAAGGGCAGCAGAGGGATGGCACAAATATCAACGCCCGTTGCCTTCCACACCCAACATCCTGGAGCAGGGAAATGGCTACCTCAACACAGAAGGTGCTGTCCACCTCGCACGCGCTATCTCGCGGCAGTCCGACACTCTGTCGGTCGGCACGCCGTGGATCGCGAATCTGCCAGGAATCAAAGCCTACAGCACCATTGCCGGTCAAGGAGTTCTCTGGGGCGACGGGGTCCTTTGGGGCAGCGGTGTTCTTTGGGGCGACAACACCTGGAACGACAGCACCACGATGTACAAGCAGCCGTCATCGGCAAACGGCGTCCTCTGGGGCGATGGCGTTCTGCGGGGAGATCACGTCACCTTGGAAGGCAGCACGATATGGCAAGGGAAGGTGGGTGCTTACAGCCTGCTGAGCACCACTTCCAACAAGTGGTATCCCGCGTTTGTAGACGCCACATCGATTGGCAGTACGGATGCCGACTCAGTTCTGATTTTTGGAGATGCAGTTTGCAGCTTGCGAATCGGGCCGCCGGGAGCCTGGTTTTATGCGCTGCGTTAATCGACCACCTGCTATTTGAGCATGCACGGGGGGAGCCTGTACTGAGGCGCCGGCGCCCCCCGCTCCATCTTGAGGTTGTAGATGAACAGATCATCTGAATTGAGACTCACGACGCACAGAGGAGCCGAAGACCATGGCCCCGAACGCCAACACGCCATATTTTCGGCAATGCCACGTGGGCTAGGGGACTTAATTGTCTCGCTTCAACCTCTCTATTCACTACTCCCATATCCGATGGGACCGAACGACCGGAAAAACGGGAGATCTGTCCTATTTCCTGCACTCTTCCTTTGAAATAGATTATTCATGAACAGGGAACCAAGGAGGCGAGCATCCCCCCATGAGCACGCCGGTTATGTTTAACGTCGCGTGCCGAGGGCCGTCTTGAGGTGGAACATGAACAGATCCAATGAATCGAAAATAAGGTCCGAAACCGAGCCACGACACCCTGCATATCTCCCTTACTTATACATGGTCATCTGCCTGGGGCTCGCCTCCCTCGGTTTCGCACTCTATCGATTGCCCCAGATGCACATCGGCTATCATTGGCTCATCCTGGCTTCCCTAACCGTCATCAGCAGTTCCTGCACCGTCAGGATTCCCGGCACCAACTCCAAGATATCCGTAGGCGATACCTTTTTCTTTACCAACATCATACTCTATGGAACCCCGGCAGGCGTCGTCACAGCGGCTCTGGACGCCCTTATAAGCTCCATTTGCGCCCGCAACCGTTCGCGGCGGCTCCAGTACGCACTCTTTAATATCTCGGCAATAGCCTGCTCATCCCACCTGGGCGGAACGGTGTTTTACCGTGTGCTCCAGCTTGGGCCGCTCTCTCAAAAACCGGGCCCCTCAGGCATGGACATGTTGATCCCCTTGGCCGCCCTCGCCTTCACTCACTACCTCTGCAATTCCGGGAGTGTCGCCATTATCGTCGCTCTCGAAAAGCACAAGAACGTCGTTGAGATCTGGAAGGACAGCTTTCTCTGGACCTCAATCACTTACTTTGCCGGCGCCGCCGCGGCAGGCTTCATTGCGCTTACCATTGGCAAACTCGCCCCGCAAGTGATCGGAGTGGCGGCGCCCGTCATTCTGGCAATTTACTTCACGTACAAAACCTATCTGGACAAAGTCCAGCAGGTCCGATCCCTGGCTTATTACGACAGTCTGACAAAGCTCCCCAATCGCATCCTCTTCAAGGAGCATCTCAACAAGGCACTCTCCCTGTCGCAGCGCAAGAACAGGATGATCGCCGTGATGTTCCTCGATCTCGACAATTTCAAGCGTATCAACGATACCTATGGCCACAGTGTGGGCGATGCACTACTCATGAGTGTAGCGGAGCGCCTCAAATCAACTCTGCGGATACATGATCGAGATCTTCTTAGCGAAGCCAGAGAGCAGGACGTTGTCATCGGGCGTTTCGGGGGGGACGAATTCACCCTGATGCTCACGGAAATCGACGATCCCCAACACGTGGCCCGGGTAGCACAGCGCCTGCTGCAGGCATTCGGCAACCCGTTCATATTGGACGGCCAGGAGGTCTCCGCCGCCGCCAGTATCGGCATCAGCCTCTGTCCAGTCGACGGCGCCACTGCGGATACTCTTCTCAAGAACGCCGACGCGGCGATGTTTCATGCCAAGGACAGCGGCAGAAGTAGTTACCAGTTCTATTCCCAGTCCATGAACGAGATGTCCTCCAAAAAACTCTTACTGGAAAACGACCTCCGAAAGGCGCTTGGAAAAGGGGAATTCCGGCTTTTCTATCAGCCCAAAGTCAATGGGTGCACGAAAGCAGTTACCGGGGCGGAAGCACTGCTACGCTGGCAGCATCCCTCAAGAGGGCTTCTGTCGGCCGCGGAGTTCGTTCCGATTGCTGAAGAGACCGGTTTGATTCGTCCCATCGGTGAATGGGTTTTGCGTACGGCATGTCAGCAGATCGTAGCCTGGCAAAAGGCGGGACTCCCGGCAGTCCCTGTGGCGGTGAACCTCTCGAGCGTTCAATTCCGGCAGCAGAATCTGCACCAACTGATCTCCCAGATACTGTGCGATACCATGCTGGATCCGCATTATTTGGAACTGGAGATCACGGAAAGCATGATCATGCAGAACGAGGAGAAGGCTGACGAAGCACTCCGCGAGATACGAGCGCTCGGATGCAGAATCTCGATTGACGATTTCGGCACCGGCTACTCCTCTCTAAGCCGCCTGAAGCGCTTTACGCTGGATGCCTTAAAGGTTGATCGATCCTTTGTGACGGACTTGACCAACAACCCGGACGACAGGGCCATCGCAAAGGCAATCATAGCCATGGCCCACAGCCTCGAGCTGAAAGTGATTGCCGAGGGGGTAGAAACCGAGCAGCAATTCCAGTTTCTCACGGACCAGGGATGCGACGAGATTCAAGGTTACTTGTTTGGCATACCGATGCCGGGAGAAGAATTTGCGCTGCTCCTTTCCCATCGGCTTAGAAACCAGCCATACGATCTGAATAACCCATTCTCCCCGCGAATATCGAGAGGCACTCCTCCCCATTCTCGCCGGGGAGCCCGCCGAAACGTCGCGAATTTGCGCCTGGTGCCGGTTCGCCGCAGCCATTCTTCGCAGCCGGCGCCGGTTGATGGCCTCAAGGACGCGTCCGTGGTTTTCGCTTCCCAGGGCCCGTAACTGGCGCACTGATGCTCCACAGGCCATATCCCGGGAGCTCCCCCTCACTACCTCCTCGAGTTGTCACTCTCTCTGACTCCCGTATCATCGAGATCACGGATCGCCGCCGAACTCCAAAGTGAACATCACCAATGGCGCGGCCAGGAATCCCTACCACCCTCGCACCACATCATGTGGGGCCCTTCACTCTCTTTGTGCCAAAGGAGAATGATCGTCAAATCACTAATGGGTTCTCCACTTCATCACGATATACACACAGACGCCCATTAGCCCGGATTATTCATGAATATGCGACCAAAATGCAATTTTGGACGCGGATAAACGCGGACTGACGCGGACCGTTCGGTCTTGGTCGGCGTGCAGGAGCTTTTGCCGCGCCGCAGGCGCCA
>Ga0187878_1003618_pt1 | contig 12579 bp, 7 predicted proteins | sample June2016WEW_17_1_FD_132979 | JGI IMG/M metagenome (GOLD analysis project Ga0187878, IMG submission 132979) | Peatland microbial communities from SPRUCE experiment site at the Marcell Experimental Forest, Minnesota, USA - June2016WEW_17_150 | ecosystem: Environmental > Terrestrial > Soil >...
GAAGTCCAACCGCAAAACAATTCCCGGTGTGATGAGCGCCCGTGGCTGCGCCTACGCCGGCGCCAAAGGGGTGGTCTGGGGGCCGATTCGCGACATGGTGCATGTATCCCATGGTCCGGTTGGCTGCGGATGGTACTCATGGGGGACCCGGCGCAACCTGATGACCGGCGTCAACGGCGTCAACCAGTTTGCCATGCAGTTTACCTCCGATTTCCAGGAGAAGGACATCGTCTACGGCGGTGACAAGAAGTTGAAGCAGCTCCTGAGCGAGGCCAAAGAGCTGTTTCCTCTTGCAAAGGGTATATCTGTTCTTTCCGAATGTCCGGTCGGCCTCATTGGTGACGACATCAATTCAGTTGCCAAGCAATCCTCCGCTGAGCTGGATATACCCATTATCCCCTGCAACTGCGAAGGTTTCCGCGGTGTCAGCCAGTCGCTCGGCCACCATATCTCCAATGATACCATTCGTGACCATATCATCGGAACACGTGAGTTCGCCGAACCCGAGACCCCCTATGACATAGCCCTCATCGGCGATTATAATATCGGCGGGGACGTCTGGTCGGTCAAACCCCTCCTCGAGGAAATCGGCCTCAACGTAAAGGCCATCTGGACCGGCGACGGCGAACTTGAGAAGATTGCCGCAACCCACAAGGTGAAGCTGAACCTGATCCATTGCTACCGCTCCATGAACTACATGTGCAAGGTAATGGAAGAGAAATACGGTATCCCCTGGCTGGAGTTCAACTTCTTCGGACCGACCAAGATCAGGGAGAGCCTGCGGAAGATCGCCGAGCATTTCGATGATACCATCAAGGAGAAGGTGGAAAAGGTGATTGCCAAGTACGATCCGATCATGCAGGCGGTGATTGACGAGTACCGGCCGCGCCTGGAGGGTAAGAAGGTCATGCTCTACGTTGGCGGTCTCCGTCCCCGCCACACGGTCAACGCCTACGAGGACCTGGGAATGGTAGTTGTAGGCTCCGGATACGAGTTTGCCCACGGCGACGATTACGAGCGGACCAGCGCCGAGATGCCCGAGGCTACCGTTATCTATGACGACATCTCCGAATACGAGTTTGAGCAGTTTGCCCACACACTGAAGCCCGACCTGGTCGGCAGCGGGATCAAGGAGAAGTACCTGTTCCAGAAGATGGGCATCCCCTTCCGCCAGATGCACAGCTGGGATTATTCAGGCCCATATCACGCCTACATGGGGTTCCCGGTCTTTGCCCGGGACGTTGACATGGCGATAAACAGCCCGACGTGGAAACTGGTAAAGTCACCATTCTAGTGAATGAAGGCGGGGCGGGTCCACCCCGCTCCTGCAAGGTAAACAAGATTCCCGGCTGTCAGACGGATTGGTCTGCACCCGATCAAAGGAGCACGATATGAGCACAGAAAAAGCTGTCAAATATGTTACCGAGACACCCGAAGAGGAAGTGACACGGGTAGCTGAATGGATAAATACCGAGGAATACAAGGAAAAGAACTTCGCTCGCCAGGCGCTGGTAATCAACCCGGCCCACACCTGCCAGCCGCTGGGAGCTGAACTGGCCGCCCATGCCTTCGAGGGGTCACTACCCTTCGTGCACGGATCCCAGGGGTGCGCATCTTACTACCGCAGTACATTCAACCGTCATTTCCGTGAGCCGGCCCCCGCGGTATCGGATTCCATGACCGAGGACGGAGCGGTGTTCGGCGGCCAGAACAACCTGCACGAGGCACTGGAAAACGCCTATGCCCTGTACAAACCGAAAATGATATCCATCTTTACCTCCTGCATGCCTGAGATCATCGGTGATGACCTGACTGCCTTCATCAAGAATGCACGTCAGAAGGGGCACATCCCTCAGGACACCCTGCTCCCCTACGCCAACACACCGAGCTTCAACGGCTCACACATTCACGGCTATGACGCCATGCTGCTCTCGATACTGCAGACCCTGACCGAAGGGAAACAGGTGGAAGGGCGCTGCACCGGAAAGCTCAACCTGATTGCCGGCTTCGACTGCAACACCGGCAATTACCGGGAGTATAAACGAATCCTTAAAGAGTTCGGCATTCCCTATACCTTCCTTGCCGACATCTCGGATGTGTTCGATTCCCCGCTGGACGGCACCTACCAGATCTATCCGGGTGGCACGAAGCTGGAGGATGCCGCCGACTCTATCAACGGCAAGGCAACCATAACCCTCGGCGCCTATTCGACCTCCAAGACCTTCACCTGGATCAAGGACAATTACTCCGGCAAACATCTATCCATGCCCGCTCCGTTCGGCATCGAGAAGACCGACGCATTTCTCATGAAGCTCGCCGATCTGTTCGGCAAGCCCGTTCCCGAATCGCTGAAAGCGGAGCGGGGCAGGGCGGTAGACGCCATGACCGATGCACACCAGTATATGCACGGCAAGAAATTCGCCGTCTACGGCGACCCGGATTACCTGCTCGGCTACATTTCCTTCCTGCTGGAGATGGGGGCGAGACCGTACCACATCCTCTGCAGCAAGGGGACCAAGAAGGTGGAGAAGGAAATCCAGGCGCTCCTCGATACCTCCCCTTACGGCAAGGACGCCAAGATTTACATCAACAAGGACCTCTGGCACCTGAGAAGCCTGGTCATGACTGATCCGGTAGATGCCGTCATCGGCGACACCCATGCCAAGTTCATTACCCGGGACGCCAAGATACCCCTGTTTCGCTTCGGCTTCCCGATCTTCGACCGGGTCAACCTGCACCGCTACCCGCTTGTCGGTTACCAGGGTGTGATCAACATGGTGTCGACCATCTGCAATAAGTTTATTGATATAACTGATGACACCTGTGACGACAGGCATTTTGAAATGATGCGTTAAAAGTCAGTGAAGAGTGAGGGGTGAGGGGTGAGGGGTGAGAAACTTATCCCTCGCTCTTCGTCTCTTACTCAACACGGGCTTTTATTAGTGGGGCTTCGCCCACTTCTGCAGCACTGCGGCGATCTGGCCTGGATTGAACGGTTTTGAAAGATAATCATCCATCCCCGCCGAAAGGCATAACTCCCTGTCCCCTTCCATGGCATGGGCCGTCAAAGCCACGATTGGTACCCGCCGCTTCGTTCGACCGCTCCCCCTTTCCCGTCGCCGGATCGTCTTCGTTGCCTCATACCCATCCACTTCGGGCATCTGGCAATCCATGAATACCAGATCATATTCCTGATCGAACACCGCTTCCACGGTAAGGCGCCCATCATCCACCACGTCCACCAGACAGTCCAGACCCTCCAGGATCAGCCTGCCGACTTCCTGGTTTACGGGATTGTCTTCCGCCAGCAGCACCCGCAAACGTTGTCCGGACAAGACACACTCCGTTGCCTCCCCATGTGCCCCTGCCGGAACCACCTGTTCCGTGCCGACCTGACTCCTCCCGAGCCGCACCGTGAACCAGAACAGCGACCCATTGCCCGGTTGACTCTCCAGGCCGATACTTCCCTGCATCATTTCCACCAGTTGCTTCGATATTGCAAGCCCGAGCCCGGTTCCCTCGTGCCGCCTTGCCATGGAGCTGTCGGCTTGGGAAAAGGCATCGAAGATCTTCCGCTGTTCCTCCTTTTTTATTCCCGAACCGGTGTCGCGTACGTCGAATCGCAGCAGGATACCCTCCGATGTCTCCTGCTCAAGCCGCACTCCCAGATAAACCTCACCGCTATCGGTGAATTTGACCGCGTTACCGATAAGATTGATCAACACCTGCCGCAAACGGATCGAATCTCCTTCGACTGCATCAGGTACCTGTTCATCAACATCACCCCGGATACTGATATTTTTTTTCTGTGCCTTGATCCAGAACAGATCGGTTACTTCCTTTACCATGTCACGCATGTGGAACCCGGCCGTCTGAAGTTCGAGCTTGCCCGCCTCGATCTTGGAAAAATCGAGAATATCGTTGATAACCGACAGCAGCTTCTCAGCCGAGCTGTGGGCCATCCGGGCCAATCGCAACCGGGCCTCATCCATCTTCGAATCCAGCATAAGGTCGAGCATCCCCAGAACACCGTTCATGGGAGTGCGGATCTCATGGCTCATGTTTGCCAGGAACTGTGATTTAGCCCTGCTTGCCGTTTCTGCGGCCTCTTTCGCTTCACGCAGAACCTCTTCGGCATGCTTCCGCTCGGTAATGTCGAGGCCGACGCAGACAAGACCCTGCACCGTACCGTCGACGCCATGCATGACCGATGCGGAGAATAGTACCGGAATAAAACCGCCGTTCTTTGATCGGTAGATGGTTTCGACGTTGCTTACAAAGCCACGGGAAATAATTTCGGCAACGTCATAGCCGTTCGCCATGGTCCCGTCACTGCGGCCTTCCGGGTAGAGGATCATGCTCAGTGGCATGCCGACAAGCTCCCCCTCTTCATAGCCGAGCAGCGACAGCGTCGCCCTGTTGACCCGCTCTATAGTGCCGTCGGGCCTCGCCACTACCAGGGTGTCGTTCATCGACCGGATGATGTTTTCGGTGTATTCGCGGGCGGCGATGATCTCCCCCTGGGACTTGCTCAGTGTCTCGGTCATCTTGTTGAAAGATCGGCCAAGTCGTTCCAGTTCGTCACCGGTTCTGATGTCGGCGCGGGCGGTCAGGTCTCCCTGTGCAACAAGTTGGGTGGTAACGTCCAGGGCGGAGATCGGTTTGGTGAGCCGGCGGGCGAAGAGCAGGGCAACACCGACCCCCACGCCGACGCAGAGGAAGGCCAGTAGAGCCGTTCGGCGGTACATGGCTTCAAGATCGGCATTGAATTTCTTCAGCGAGAGGCCGATATGGATCCATCCCCAATCGATGCCGGAGTATTTGAAGGGGTGTGAGTAATGATAGACTTCCTCTATTGCCACATCACTCTTCATGATCAGGTTTTTCGCTGTCTTCTCTCCGTCGGGAGCCCATACCCCGCGCATGGTCTTCTGCTCCCAGCCGTGCTTGGTAATGACCAGCGAGAATCCGTCATTGCGGGTCACGACCACGTAAACAATCGACGGGCTTTCCTTTACGACTCTCAGGCAATGTTCAACAACCGTGCCGAAGTCCTCGGTGATGATGGCGCTTGCGGTAACCTGGTCGATGGAGGTGACAGTACTCTTCGCCTCCGACTCCATTGCCTCGAGGATCGCCGTTCGCTGATATGGCATCGTGGCCAGGACAAACAGGCCGAGGGTAATGACGATGAGGGTGGACGAGATGATGGCGACGCGGAAGACAATCCGCTTCGGCCACAGGCTTCCGCTCCAGAAATGCCTGCTTAGTGCCTGGAATTTGCCTTTTATTGCCTTTCCCCCCATATCAACTCCTCTTAGCCGTTTTCGCCTTCAGCCGTCTCTGCTCCCTGAGCAGATCCTCGATCCCTTCCAGGAAGGCAGGTCGGAAAGGGATCGTGCCGCTTGTCTGGAAAATGGTGAACAACTGCCGGCCGGTGGTGCTATTGCTGAGCTGCGTGACCGCATTTGCCATGGTGCGTCGCGTCTTTTCCGAGGCGGTAGCGGGGAAGCAGGTAATGCCGTCGCTCAGATTATGCGACTCGGCCAGGACCACGAGTTGTCGATCCAGCTGTGGGTTGAGAAGCCTGCTTGCATCCAGTCCGGCGCGGGTGACGATCGCTCCGTCGGCCTGCCTGAAAAAGACTCCCATGATGGCTTGGGAGACCTTGGCTGCCTCCTTCACCTGACGGAAAAAGGTGGCGGGGTTCCCTTTTCCTTCTTTCATGACAAGTACATCCAGCCAGACATGGCCGGCCTCGTGTTTATTTGCGGACGGGACAAAAAATGTTTTTCCCTTAAAGTCGGAAATCGATCTGAAACCGCTGTCACTGCGGGTAATCAACACATACCGGGTACCCATGCCGTTATTGTGCGCACCGACGAAAGAGGGGATCAGGGAGACCGTCTCGCGGATGCGCAGGTACTCGATGGTCGGCAGGGAGACCAGATCAAGTTCACCACGGCGTATTGCGTCGGCCATGGACTTTGTATCGGGGAACACGATTGCCTTGGGAGTCGTGTTCAGACCCATGTTGCGGGACAGTTCCCTGGTCAGCAGCTCGAGGGTGGCCTGGGCGTCGCGGGGATCGATATCGGAAAAGACCCGTGACAGAAAACCGGCCCGCAGGACCTTGGGCATGCTGTCGCCCTGTCCCGCCGAGATTGGCACAGGCAGTGAGGCTACCATCAAAAAAGCCGCAGCCAGGATGACACATCCTGCAAGCAGGGCAGATGCTTTTCGCAGTCGATTCGGCTGGAAGATGTTCCGGGAAATCACTGGAAACTGTTTCTCCTTCTTCATGGGGACCTCTTTGCCAAACGTATTTTAAGGTCCCTATGTTCCCTGAAAAGCCCTTCCAAGGGAACAAGGTATTCGGGCCGGAACGGCACCAGCCTGTTCATCCGGAAAAGGGTCAGGAGCTGCTTTCCCTCGGCGCTCTGGTCAAGCGTGCCGAGCACTTCCTGCAAAGTCTCCCGATGTCGAGCAGTTAGCCCCTTTCTCACGGCAAGGACGCAGCTGGGGCGCGGAGGGGATTCCTCCAGCACGAGCAGTTCCCTGCTTAGCTGAGGGTTGAGTTCGGCCATCACCTGGAGGTTGCGGAGCGTGACGACGCAGGCGTCTTCTTTGCGGAAGAATACGGGCAGTATGGCGGTTAACGGTTTCAACACCTCCCTGGCCTTTGAAAAAAAGCGTTGCGGATCCTTTACGCCCTTGCGCATCAGCAGGGTGTCGAGCCACAGATTACGGCCATCCGCGTAGAGACCTTTCTGCTGGATAAGCGTCTTGCCCTTCAGGTCCGACAGGGAGCGAGTGCCGCTGTCCCTTCTGACGACAAGGATGAGACGGTCGTAGATATCTTCTTCTTTTGCCGAGACGAACAGTGGCTCCAGGGGTACTTTCCCCTTGAGTTCCAGATATTCCGCCGACAGGAGAACTACCAGGTCGATTTTTTTCGACCTGATCTCCTTTTCGAGCTCTGAGAGCGAACTGCAAACACGTGTGCTTGCCGACCCGCCCCATTTTCTGGCGACGAGACTGGTCCAGAGCCCGGTTATGGACTGTGCCCGGTCCTTGTCCACATCGAGGAAGGCGCTGATGGAGAATCCGACGGACGTATGGAACGCCTCCGCACCCATTGCCACTTGCGGGGATGGAGTGAGAACCGCCCACAGCAGTACGCCTGTTACCATGTGGATAATAATGCGCAGTTTTCCGAAGCGTATCACTGGAGCTTCCGTCCCCGATATTATCCCCGAAAAATTGCTCATCTCCTCTTCCCCTGTTTTGCCATCAGTCTATCCCGCTCCCGGTACTCGCTGAACAGCGCCTCCGTAGCTTTCAGATATTCCGGCTTGAACGGCACCAGCTTTCTTACCTGGAACAGCATCAGCAATTGTTGCCCATCCGGCGCCTCATGAAGCGTCAGGAGCGTCTGCCTGATCTTTTGCCTGATATCGTCGGGCAGTCTCCGGTCAATGACGATAATTCCCGGAGCCAGATTATCAATCCTGGCGATCGCCGTGAGCTGTTTCCCCAACTGTGGGTTAAGTTCCGCGGACAGCTCGAAAACCTGCCGGGTGACGATACAAGCATCGGCCTGTCGAAAGAACACCGGCATAACGACCTGTTTCACCGTCTGCACCTCTTTTACGGTTGTGAAAAACCTGTTGCTTTCCCGGATGCCTTCCCGCAACAGGAGCGTTTCGAGCCAGACATGGTTGAGATTCCCGTATTGGCTGCTGCGTTTTGTGACGACAATGGAGCGGTTTTTCAGGTCCCGAAGAGAACGGATGCCGCTGTCCTTTCTCACGAGGAGAAGCAGTCCGAACTCGAAACCCCTGTCGCCAATGGTTAACATTATCGGGTCGATGGGGACTTTCTTTCTCAACTCCAGATATTCATCAGCCTGCAGCCCCAGGAGTTGGGCCCTCTTGTCCCTGATGTCCCGCTCCATTTCCGCCAGGGAATCATAGCTGTGGGATTCACCTGTCCAGGAGTTCCTGTCGACGATTTTACGCGTCAACAGGCTGACCGCCGCTCTTGCATCCTCCAGGTTCGCATTGGGATGTCCCCGGGTCGAGAAGCCGATGCCGAGATGGAAGGAATTTCCCGTTGCGCTGCAGAGACCGCAACGGATAAAACCTGATGCCACTATGATCCCTGCGGCAAATACAGCGGCCAGGCAATAAGTCGTTCTTTTAATAAGGGAATACCCCATTATGGTGAATCCTCCGGCCTGACCTTTCCCTCTGAAGCGGGGCTCTTTGGTTGCTGTTATGGGATTCCGGCAGTTCCGCATAAACTTGACAAGCCAGATCATGCGGAGGCCGGCCAGAATAACTAGCTGATCACGGCAAATTTCACTGTCGGTCCCATTCTTCCATCCACCCTCGGCTTAGTGAATCAGTGATTCACGCCAATGAGCGCGGATACCTCTTTGCCAACCACATAATCGAGGTTTGCCCGGGCTTCCAGGTGGTCATACAACGCCTTCCGGTACTGCGACTTCATCAGGGACTCGATAAGTTGCGCCTCAATCACGTCCTTGGTTTCGACCAGCTCCTCCTGATAGGCGCGCTCGTTCAGCGCCCTGTTTTCCTCCGCCGCGGCCGCGGCGGTCTCGTCGGATACTTTCTGTTTCTGGGAGCTCATCATCTGGATGAAGATATGCTTGACCTGCAGTGCAATTCCTTCCCTGAGCAGTACCTGCTGCTCTTTCAGTTTCTGCAGGCGCGCGGATGCTTCCCGCACCTCTCCGGTCGTCCGCAGGCCGTTAAAGATCGGCAACTCCATCCCCACGCCGATGGTCCAGGAATTCTTGTTGGCAGGAGTAACTATTCCTGCGTCGTAGGAATTGACGATACGTGTCAGGTTGCCGAAGAGCGCGATCTTTGGGAAATGGCCGCTCCTGGCCTCGTCGATCTTTGCCGCTGCCGCGTCAAGCCCGGCCTCGAGGCGCGCCCAGTCAGGGTTGAACCGGTAGGCGCCGCTGACGAGCTCTTTGAGTTCGGTCTGGACCGGGGTGAAGGGAAGTTCTTTCATTGCCACATTCAGCGGCGTGTCCCACGCAATCCCCATGGAGTTGGTCAGCGCTGCCCTGGCCAACTGCTCGTTGGCCTCCAGTGCCTCCACCGTGGAGCGCAGCCACGCGACGACCGTCTTGTTGCGCAGATAGTCGGTCTTTTTCACCCTGCCGGAGCCCTTGGTATAGAGGTTCTCGGTCAATTCAAGGGTAACCTCCATGCGGGCAAGGGCATCCCTGCCGATGAGCAGAAGTTCCCGGGCCAGAACGGAGCCGTAGTAATAACGGGTGGTGTCATAGACAACCTGCAGATCGGTGAGGCGGGCCTCTTCTTTGGCGGCCCGCATTCCCTGCTCTGCCTGGCGGACGATGGCGCTGACCTGGCCGCCGGTATAGAGCGGAAGAGTCGCGTTGAGGGTGGAGACGAAGTTCTTCTTATCCATCAGCTTGACATTCTGTTCCGGTATGGGGAGATTGGAAAGCGGAACCTGTCCGAAGGGGGTCTGCGCAATGAGTGCCGTTCCTTGCGGCATGGAGATATCTCTGCCTGGAAAAATGAAATTCGGATCCTCGTCCATAACTGTATAGTTGGCTTTGATGCCAACCTGCGGCCAGTAGGCCGATGTTGCCTGGCGATGCTGTGCCTCGGCGATCTCGATGCTGAAGCGGGAGACGGCCCGGGAATGATTTTTTTCCAGCGCCAGGTCGATACAGTCCTGCAGGGTGAGTGCGTTCATACTCGGACCGTTGGTCACTGCGGCGGCGGGTTGTCCGATTTTGCCATCTGCCGCCCCGACCACGGGCGCCAGGATCGCACTCACAAGGATAAACCAGCAAACAAGAAGCCGCTTCTTCACAGGACGATACAATTCCGAATACTCTCTCTCCGCCATGTCACTCCTCTTTCCTCATCGATAGGATCACGCATTGCGCCTAGCCGGGCAATACATTTTTTAATTCGGGGCTGATTCCCCACAACTTGCCGCGCAATAAGCGTTGCTTCATCTGTACGTTATTGGTCACGGGAATTCAGGAGCCGGAATTCAGATCCAACCCGATTAATCGGTTTGCTTAGTTTGATTAGTTTGAATCGGATAAGAACTGTTAAAGCCGATAGAACCTTTTTAACTTTATGGCACTGATTCGTGGATTGGTGACTCGCCGCTGATTAAGTTCATCAGCGTACATTTTTTAGTACATTACTTCGGAAACTACGATATGGAAAAAAGTTGTTATCCCTCTTGCCGGAGGGCATCTCTGAAGACAGCGGTGACTGCCGCATAGAGCTCCTCAACCAGGATAAGAAGGTCGCCGGCATCCTGTAATGCATTAGCCCTGCCGATATTCTCGAGTTCAGCACAGAGGGTGCCGAGCCTGATTGCCCCCAGACTCAGACTGCTCGATTTAAGGGTATGGGCTGATGTTGTCAGCAATGGTGCATCTGCTGTAATGAAAGCGGTTTTTATTCCTTCCATCAATGCAGGTGAAGATTTGAGATAGATGGTAATTAATCGAGTGCGTAGATCAGGAGTTCCCGGTTTCTGGAGCACCGCCAGCGATTCAAGAACACTCCAGTCTACGGCGTCCTGTTTAGCGGAGGCTCCGGAAACACCTGTCTGGACATAACCAGCTTTTGCCATATAAAAACTCCTCTGTGATTAATGAAACTTTTCGGATTTTTTATGAAATACTTGAGCTGAAAATATTTTCCACTGGCAGACCGCGCACAATCAGTACCCCAAAATGCCCGCGCATCGGCATTCCATCCGGTCATAGACTTTCCCCTTCCCGTGGATTGGTACAATCTTATGACATGGAATCCCCTCCGTTGTCGAGAAAAATTTTAATGATAAGGAGGAAATGTCGCTGGTCCAACGACGGGACCGGATGAGCAGGGGATTACCGGCAGCGGGCTTTGCGGGCCTTTCCGAGAGACCATCATCTTTGGCCGATCTTCAATAGCCGAAGCCACGATGCAGCCGTGACACCCGTGCGGCAAACCGCTTCGGTATTCAGCCACGGGTGGTGATGGGTTTATTGTGCACGTGGCTGCCTAATTCGTGTGCACTTTGTCGTCCGACACATATGCGTAGCAGGACAAAAACTCCGGAAACATGGCAGTTGCCTTATTTGCAGGCTTGGCACGTCACATGCAGTAAGTAGAACCAACCAGACGTAATTAACCGGAAATGTTTCGGCAAAGGCGCCAATCATTCCTTGACAGGAGTGATGGCGCCTTTTTTGTTCATCCGGGTAATCATTCAACGGCAGTTGGAGCGAAGAAAAAACGCCAAAGAAGCAAAGGACCGCTTAGATATCGAGGAAAGTTATGGCAAAGCCCGATTATTACGATGTAACCGAATGTGAAACCCACGATAAAGGCGCCCCGAAGTTCTGCAAGAAATCGGAACCGGGGGAAGGAGCGGAACGAAGCTGTGCCTACGATGGTGCCCGGGTAGTTTTGATGCCGGTCAGCGACGTCATCCACCTGGTGCATGGCCCGATAGCCTGTGCCGGCAATTCCTGGGACAACCGTGGTGCCCGTTCGTCCGGTTCTCAGCTTTTCCGTCGCGGTTTCACCACCGAAATACTGGAAAACGATGTGGTGTTCGGCGGCGAGAAGAAGCTGTACAAGGCGATCCTTGAGCTGGGGGAGCGTTACCAGAAGCAGGCAAAGGCGCTATTCGTGTATGCAACCTGTGTCACTGCCATGACCGGCGATGACATTGAAGCGGTCTGTAAAGCAGCTCAGGAAAAGGTGCCGATGCCTGTCATACCGGTCAACACCCCCGGATTTATAGGTGACAAGAATATAGGAAACCGCCTGGCGGGTGAAGTGCTCTTCAAGTATGTGATCGGCACTGCCGAACCCGAATATACTACCGATTACGATATCAACCTGATCGGTGAATATAACATTGCCGGCGACCTCTGGGGCATGCTTCCCCTGTTTGACAGGGTTGGCATCCGGGTCCTCTCCTGTTTCAGCGGCGATGCGCGGTTTGAGGACCTGCGTTATGCCCACCGGTCCAAACTGAACGTTATCATCTGCTCCAAGAGCCTGACCAACCTGGCGAAGAAGATGCAGAAGACGTACGGCATGCCCTACCTGGAAGAATCTTTCTACGGTATGACCGACACCGCCAAGGCGCTGCGCGACATTGCCCGGGAATTGGACAATATCGTCGGCGGACTGGAAAAACGGATCATGCAGGAGAGGGTGGAAAAGCTGATTGCTGAGGAGGAGGAGGCCTGCAGGGAAAAACTTGCCCCGTATCGGGCTCGGCTGGAAGGCAAGCGCTCCGTTCTCTTCACCGGCGGCGTAAAGACCTGGTCCATGGTTAACGCCCTTCGTGAACTCGGTGTGGAAATTCTTGCTGCGGGAACGCAGAACTCCACATTGGAGGACTTTTACCGGATGAAGGCCCTCATGCATAAGGATGCCCGGATTATTGATGATACCAGCAGCGCCGGCCTCCTGGAGGTTATGTACGAGAAGATGCCGGACCTGATAGTGGCCGGTGGTAAGACCAAGTTCCTGGCCCTGAAGACCA
>Ga0187878_1003620_pt1 | contig 12575 bp, 16 predicted proteins | sample June2016WEW_17_1_FD_132979 | JGI IMG/M metagenome (GOLD analysis project Ga0187878, IMG submission 132979) | Peatland microbial communities from SPRUCE experiment site at the Marcell Experimental Forest, Minnesota, USA - June2016WEW_17_150 | ecosystem: Environmental > Terrestrial > Soil >...
GATAAAGACTCGGCTCTCTCAATAGAAATATAATTTGGCTCCACTCCTCATGATCAGGACCTGCCCTCTCAATCGATCCCGGTGCACCTATCCACATCCAAGTTGTTTGGGGCAGGATTTTGAGCCCAGTGAGCCGCCTGCCACAAATCGGTCCAAACATAATGGGTATATCTATCGGAACAGAGTGTAGCCCGTAGGCCTGAAAATCTCACTTCACAAGCGGCACGCTGATCGGAGGCAGGTCACTCTATGTGTCACTTAAGGAAATTTTAAAAAAGCCCTCCCGCGAAATGCTTTGTGGCTTAAGGAAAGAGAGGTATAATAAGTGCATGATGAACATGCTAGACTGCCAGAGTGGCCGGGGTCGTGAGCCGAGCGCCCTTTCGGGGCCGGAGGCCAGTGACCAGCGCCACCCGTGCGGTCTGTTAACTCCTTTCACTTATTTGCCTTCGGAGGCCTGCCGCCGTGGTGTGGTACGGCATGGCAAGGTCTGCGCTGGTTACGAACGGCGGCAAGCCCCACTTTTTCTAGGTAATGAAAATGAGCGCTGAAAGGTTGTCCCACCTGCAGAAACTGATACTCATGCTGACGCTCGAGGCTCACGAAGAGAACCATGACGTCAGCACACGAACCATCTACCGACACTATTACAAAGAGGGGCTAAAGTTCCTTGAATTCGACCTCCCTTCGCTGAGTGGTCATAAGTACTCGCGCTGGTGGATCAAGGAATATGTGGTTGTCTCTAAATCGTTGCGCCGCCTCCGGGAACGAGGGCTGCTGACGATCCGGCCTCATCGTCCTGGTTTATCTACCCTCATTCAAATCACGAAGGAGGGTATGGCGGTAGCGAAGGCCTTATTACTAAGGGGTCGGCCCCTTAGCCTTAAGAAGTGGCTGGTTGCCTTCCAGGCCTCTCCAGCAGAGTTGACTACTGACTATCTGAAGTACATAGAAAAGCGCTGCGAGATAGAGCAGCGCCTTTCTTGTATGGCACTGAAGGTTCGGGCCACGAGGCCCTAAGAATAGGCTTAGCCAGCTGGGCTGAGCATTACGAGTCCTACCAGAAGGCCCATCGCGGCCTACGAGCCAGCTTGGAAGTGAGAGTTGGCATGCTGGTCAGAGCGCAAATCAAAGGCCCTCGACAGCAAGTTCTGCACTTTGTGAATGACTATCCGGAGTCCTTCATAGGCAAGCTGATGGCTTCGCGGCAGCAAACGTCAACTTACGACCTAGCCCTTATCGGGGATATGCGATGTCACTCGCGCCATAACCTCATGATAATCCAACGTCTCCAGCTCGGCCGCCTCCCGGCCCCATCGATAGCCGACCTTGCCCTCGGACCCCAGAAAGGACAGCCGCTCCAGAGCCAGCACCGGCGAGACAGTGTATTTCCCGACTCGCTCGGCCTCCGGCTTCGTCTTGGCCCTCACCAGGCTGTGGACGTTGAAGTCGGAGTGCGGCAGGAGAGGATCCCATAGGAGACCCCCTTGAGCCCTCGCCCTCGGGATTCCGGCGAAGCCATTTTTTCGGGGTTCAAGCTAAAATGGCTTTCAGCCTTCAAAATGGATAAAATGGTCACAAGAGGCAGGCTTTCGATCCACCTTCAGGAAGCCCCGCAACTGTCCAAAGAATGGGGAGAAGGCCATCAACCTAAAAAGCATGAATTATGACTAAGGAGTTTAGCATGAAAATCGTCTTGGTTTACCCAAGTTTTCCCGATACATTTTGGAGCTTTAAATATGCCTTAAAATTTATCTCCAAAAAGGCAACTTATCCTCCATTGGGGTTGTTGACTGTGGCGGCCATGCTTCCAGGGGATTGGGAGAAAAAACTCGTAGATATGAATGTAACGACGCTGAAGGATAAGGACCTTGAAAGGGCCGATTTCGTTTTCATTGGTGCCATGGCCATACAAAAAGCATCGGCCAAAGAAGTGATTAATAAGTGCAAAAAAATGAATATCAAGATTGTTGCCGGCGGTCCTCTTTTTACCACCGGACATGAAGAGTTCGAGGACGTAGATTATCTTGTACTTAATGAGGCTGAAATCACTCTTCCGCTTTTTTTAAAAGATTTGAGGAACGGGCGCGCTGAACATATTTATACCTCTCAGGAATTCCCGGATATAGAAAAGACGCCGATTCCGCTCTGGGAACTTGTCAAGATGAAAAAATATGCCTCTATGAACCTCCAGTATTCTCGTGGCTGCCCTTTTAATTGTGACTTTTGCGATATAACCAATCTTTTTGGACACAAGGTTCGGACAAAGAGCAGGGACCAAATATTAGCTGAATTGGAAAGTCTGTACACTCAAGGTTGGAGAGGTGGAGTATTTTTTGTTGATGATAACTTTATTGGAAACAGGAGAACGCTGAAAAGTGAAATCCTGCCTGCTGTAATCGAATGGATGAAAACAAAAAGATATCCCTTCTCTTTTAAAACGCAAGCATCTATTGATCTTTCCGACGATGAGGAACTCATGCGATTGATGGTTAAGGCAGGGTTCAATTCAGTATTTGTCGGCATTGAGACACCGAACGAGGAAAGCTTGGCGGAGTGCAATAAGGTTCAAAATAAAAATCGTGACTTATTAGCCGGTGTTAAAAAAATCCAGAAATCTGGGTTACAAGTAAGCGGAGGATTTATTGTGGGATTTGATAGTGACCCACCTTCAATTTTTAAAAGGCAAATTGAATTCATCCAAAAAAGCGGAATTATCACTGCTATGGTTGGGTTATTAAACGCACCGCGCGGCACTAAACTTTATCAACGCCTTGTGAAAGAGAATAGATTGTTGAAGGATCCTTCGGGAGATAACACTGATTTTTCAATGAACTTTAAGCCTAAAATGAATTACGAAACGCTCATTAATGGCTATAAAAAAATTGTTCAGGAAATTTACTCCTCTAAGGTTTATTACGAGCGGGTTAAAAAATTTTTGAAAGAATATAAGCCGTTACAAAAGTTGCATTTTCACTTCGGTAACATTCGTTTACATTTCGGCCATTTCGGCGCATTTTTTAAATCTATATGGTTTCTTGGTATAAAAGATAAAGCCAGGGTTTATTATTGGAAGCTCTTATTTTGGTCTTTCTTTAGACATCCAAGACGATTCCCACTGGCAGTTACTTTTATAATTTATGGATTCCATTTTCGAAACATTTTCAAAGATCAATTATAAAATATTTAAGAAGAAAAATTTTCGGCCATTTCGGCAGCTAATCATCGGGTTTAACAGTCTGTCATATTTTTTATTGCTCTCTGAAGCTCACCTTTGTGGCTTCGAGGCCCCTCCCGATGATTGATCGTCCATTGGAAGATCGCTCGTCCTAGCGCTTTCTAGCGCGTTGGGGCACTCGACCCTCGCGTCTGATCGTCGTAAGCATCTTTTCCGTCTCCCGTTCGGCGGCCGCGTGACGCCGCTTGATGTCGTGCAGTAGCCCAGGGCGCCGGCCAGCCAGGACTGAAAAAAAATAACTCCAAAAATTCATCTCACCACCCCACACAATTTTTTTAGATCGGCGCTACTTTATCCTCGGAGGATACACGTTGGGCATCACGCCTGACGCATAAAGGTCCATACGGAGTTTTGTGGATGAACCACTCTTCGTATAGTCTATCAGCGCTCTCACGACCTTCAGCAACTTATCTTCCAGAGCCTTGATACGTTCTTCTTCGGTCATCTCACTTTTTCTCTTTCTTCTTCCTCGGATAAGGCAGTTTAATTTCTCTGTAAACTGTAAGGGTCCTCTTCGAAGAGTCGGGTTCTGACATTGCGTCGTGTATAGTCCGCTTCACCTGTGTCGGCAGCAACGCAATATCTCCCTTCAAATCACTGTACACGTCGGTCAATCTTTTCTCCAGGGCATCCAGCCGTTTCTCCAGAGCCTTCAGTTTTTCCTCATCGCTCATCATTCTCTCCTTCCGCAGAACATCATCCATCCTTCCATCGGTCCACGTCACGGGCTTTTTCAAAGGGTTTCATTGTTGTTCTCCACTTCAAACCCACTGGTAGGAGTCGGCTTTCTTGCCCGACCCCGTACTTAACTTCTTCAGGTCTACGGCTTCTTCTGTGATTCGACGTACAGCGAGACCTTGACCGCGTTGATCTCAGCATCAATGGTCTTGATCCGCCAGCGCATCTCACCTTCTGTTGATGCTCTCTTAGCCTGAAGTTTTTCCAACTTCACGTTCAACTGTTCTGTTTTGGTCATGATTGCCTCCCTTCACTAGCGGAGTCATCCCCTCCTTAGAGCACGCTCGACCTGACGCTGGTCTAGTTCCAGGTCAAGGGAACTGGCCACGCTTCTGCAAAAAAAGCTGCTAAAGCTGCGGGTGGACGGGAGTCAGCAAGCCTGGTAAATGCGCCCGGCCGTGGTAAAGGCCCGGCCTGTCGAGAGGGGGGAGCTGGTTGCCAGCAATGCAGGCAAGCTATAGGCAGGGGCTGGCAGCAAGCCTGCTAAAAAGCCCTGGCTGTGTCTCCTATCCCGGCGGGGAGACCGGCGGCGGGGGTGGAGGCGACGGCGGGGGTGGCGTCGGGCGCTTCTGGAACAGTGCCACGATCCATGCGATGGGGCGGGTGAAGAACTTTTTGAGGTTGATAGTCATGATGACCTTCTACAGAATTCCGAGATGATTAGCCGCGCCCGCAGGATCGCCGGCCAGAGTTTTTATTTTAGGTCTTTCCTTTCTTGCTTGGGTATACGTTGGGTTTCTGGTCATTCTGAGATAATTGTATGGCCGCGTTGGTTTACTGTCAAGGGGCGTTGCATTGTAGGAGTGAGTGGAAGACAAGGGTGGAGGAGGAGCATAGAAAGGGAAAATGAAATTATCAAGTGAAATGGCTAAGGAACGCCACTCCAGTGGAGATTGTGTTGCACACGGTGTCGGATTATAATTAAATGGGGGAATATTCGGTCTCCCCAACCATCTAATTCTGCACATTGAAAGAAGAAAGAGGGGGCACCAAATGAATAAAAATGCTTGCCTGAGACCGATGCCCCATGAACTAGCAAAAGGATTAGAAACGAGGGAGGAACGCATAAACAACTTCTCGAGGCTCTACAAGAAGATGTGTGGCTCCGCGGAAGAGATTCAGCAACTGTGGCCAACGGTGTGGAGACAAGGGAATGATTGTTGTGAAAAAGGAAAATATGAAGATGGTTTATCCAATAAGCTGCATCTGGAAGGTCTAAAAAAAGAAGAAAGGAAAGAACTACTAAGCAGAAATATATGGATTCCATGCGACTTAGAACTTCGCACAAGATCCTTACATAATACTTTGAACCGTAATATGACGTATGTTTTGAAAGACCTCCGTGCCTACCTAATGAATAAGAGGCTGGGCGATAAGATAAAAGAATATTTTATGGGTGATGAGATCAATTATGCCCTGACTCTCATGTTTGTTATGAAGGAACGCTTTAATAAAAGATGGGATTTTAGACACGAGGGATGGGTCAAAATAGGATCGCCAAGTTGAACTGCATTTATATGATTGAGGCGGGCAAATGTGGCGTCTCATAATCAGAGGCACCAACATGGCAAGATATTCTCAACGGAGGAAGAAAAATGACAGAGAAGTTTTCTTATGAAGAATTCGTAAGGCAAGCGATTTTGAAACTAAGAATCGGCAATTACAAGGGGATTCATTCAGTGTATAGCGGCTTTAACGAAGCATTTAGAAAGTATTATGATGGAATAAACCCCATCGAGATAACCAATCAACTCGCAACCGAGAAAAAAATTACAATAATACCAGTAAGGGGTGGAGTGATGCTTTATTTACCCGAAGACGCTCCAAAAAATAGCAAAGCTGACCAAGCACTGAAAAAAATGGGGCTGCAATAATTGAGTGAGTATTTTTTAGAAGCTGTGCTCATTACGGTCTTGTTGTGTGTTATCCCGTCCATAAGCATCCTGGTTGTAGTGATAAGAAGATTCTTTCATAATTAAAGAGGCACTAAGACGAGCCAGAGGGATATGAAAGAGTCCAAAGAGGGCATCAGACGCCACATGACCGAAGACCAAAAGTACAGTTTAAGGTCCGATCGAGCGTCCGGGGTGGTCAAATACATTAAGACATTGTGCTATGAAGACAGTTGCGAAGTATGTAAAGAGGCTGCAAGGAAGAGATATGGGCTGGATGAAGCTCCAATTTTGCCAATTGCGGGTTGCCAGCGAGTGTTGTGCCGCTGTTGTTATGTGCCTGTACTTGAGGACAAGCAGAATTGAGGCCCTGAGGGGAGCCAGGGACCACAGAGGGTATGGACTCCCCGGCGGAGTAATAGACGCTCATCGCGGAATCGCGCCTCATAGAGAGAGACGCCGGAATACAGATATTTTCTCATAATTAGGAGAGGGGGATCCAATGCCCGAATCGAAACGCTGTCCATTCATGCGGGAACCATGCAAACAGGAGGGGTGTATGTTTTGGGTCAAGACTTCCGGTAGCAATAAAAAGCCAGAGACTTTCAATTGCTGTGTGCCGCGTATCGCGGAGGTCCTATCTGGCATCGAATATCAGATGATTTCTCGTCGGCCATAGGTCGTCCGTCCTGCGCGGTCCCGGACTGCCAGGGAATTCGCCCTGTGCGCTCCTGGAAGGGTTGAAGTATAATCATGTTAGTATGAGGCAGGACGATGAGCATTACTTGGGGCGATACGAAGATAATTCAATGTCATATCTGTCTCAAGGAGGATGCAAAAGGATGGGAGGCGACTATAGGCGAGGGTTCACGCGCTGCGTATTGCTATAATTGTGGGGACTATGAGATTAATTCCCGGGGTTGGGAGTTTCGTTTCAGCGAAGGGCCAGCCCCACCGCGCCTGACTAACGAGGAGCGCGAAAAATTGGCAAAGTGGGTAAAAACGAAATGGGCCAAAACGGGAGAGTTGGTGTATCTCAACATCCCAACTATCGACCGGGTCATAGGCAGAAAAAGGCGCGAGTCTAAAAAAATCTTGATGACTTGAAACCGGGAGGGATGTTTGGCGGGAATAGAAAAGCCTGGGGCCGAAGCCCTTGAAAGTCATCCGGCATCAGTTATGAGAACTCATCTATTGCGGTGCCGGCGGGGGTGCCGTAGAATCAGGTCAGAGGAAAGCGGGTAAATGCCCCAACAAAACAGTTCTTTTTCAAGTATTCAACAAGCGCTTCTTATCCCCGCTTTTGAGGCTATTGTGGCGCTTCTAAAAGAGAAAGGTGTCCAGGCGACAGTGAGTTCAACTGATGATTCAAGAAAGGTATCATTTGTGGGGAAGAACGGCAAGGAGTGTGAGTTCGGTTGCTGGATCAGCGCCGCCGAGAAGTTTCGCATTTACCAGCATTTTGTTAGACCAGCAAGAGAGCACGAAAACGCCGGGACGGATATGTCTGGGGCATTTGCCAGCGACATAAACCCCGAAACGATTGTTAGAGCTTTCAAAAGCCATTTCAGATATCACATTTGATGTAGAAGGACCGCTTCTCCCCGTTTGACAGAAGTGTGCCGGTGGCGTGAGAAAACCTGGGGGCCTCTGGCGTTCTTGCCTTGTAGAGGCCTTATGACGGCCTAGTCCTCTTTCTGCTCCGGCCTGGGGTGGACGAGGTGGCAGTCCAGCGCCGCGGGGTGCTTGGCGGCGACGCGCTCGGCGTACTTGCTCTTGGGCAGGCGGCCGGCCTTCCAGAGGACGATGTAGACGAGGTCGCAGAAGAGGCCCTTGTCGATCCCGAACGTCTTGTAGAGCTCCTTGACGCTTTTGCCCTCGTCGTGGGCCTTGAGGATGGCGGCCGCGTTGGCGTCGACCTGGCCCTGGATCTTGGACTCCTTGTCGACCTTATCCGCCTTGGTCTCCGCCGGCTTCGCCTTGGTTTCCGTCCCTGCCGGGACCGCCGTGCGGACGGCCTCGACGATCTTCGCCGTTTTTTTCTTGGTCATCTTTTCTCCTTCCAGGTCTATAGTCTCAGACCGGTTCCGGAAAGCACACAAGAATGCTCGTCAGCAAGTCGCAGATAACGGCCGGAATGCGAAAAACACTATTCCTACTGGGACCGTAGGCTATCGGGATTTCGGGGAGGGGGGGCAGGTCATGGACCTTGTCCGTGGACCCCAGAAAGGGCAGCCCCTCCAGAGCCGCTCGCGGCCCTGCTGAAGTATAAGACTTCTAAATCATCTCGCCAACCGCCCTATAAAGACGTGGCGGGGACCGAGCTTATGAATTCGCCGTTCTCGTAAAACCTGACGGTAGAATAATCGATGGTCTGAATGGATGAGACCAGCGGGATGATGGCGACCCAACTCATGTTGTCGGCCACAAGGGTCGCGCGGCAATAGATGTACAAGGTTTTATCCTTTTGCACGTAACACACCCTCTCGACGCCCATCACCCAAAAACTATTGCCTTTTTTGATGACGACAGGGAAGATCCTGGTCTGAAAGTCGGCATCGGGGATCGGCTCGTATGGATTATGATCAGCAATCCAATAGAGAACACTGTCGAAACTCGCCCTGTCTTTGAATAAGAGGAAGCTCGTGGAGCCCTGCCCCTCGAATGTGCTCTTTACGGAATAACCGTTGTGAACCCAGACTTGGATCGGCCGCTGATCGTCCGGGCCGTATGGGTTTGCGCAGCCGGCCTGGAAAAGACATAAGACACCAGAAAAAATAACAAGGATGGCCTGATTCAGAGAGAACACCTTCCCGTGGCGGCCTGCTTTCATTGGTTTCCCCGCATAAAATTATATCATAAGGCCGTGAGCCGAAGGAATCGAGCTGGCCGCGGAACGGAGAAGGGAAGGCATACACGGAGGATAGGTTCGGCGGCCTGGTCGTAGGAAGCCGGAACCCGTAGGCTATCGGGATTTCGGGGAGGGCCTGGGGCATTCTATTGGGACGTATTCCAGTCCGGGGTAATTTGGGCGTGGGTTCGATTGCGTCCATTCGTGCTTGGGTCTTCTCGAAAAGCAGGGTAACAAATTACACGACCATTGGGTAAAGAGGTTCACAATGTTGAGCAAGTAAAAACTGTGTGATTCGTAATGTTTCCCTTATGAATAAGATGCACTTGGCCTGTTAATTGGCACTGATTATGCATATTATCAAATAGACGATTCTGTTCCAAGGGAGATAGATCTACATGAACTGGGGGAAAAGCGATGACACATTCCGTGTGGAACCCCTCTTTTTGTAACTCGAGGAAATAGATAGATGATCTGGCATCTGGCAAAAAAGGATTTCATAAACAACGTTGTTTCCGCCCGATTCGTCATCGGCTTCATCCTCTGCCTCGTTTTGATCCCGTTCAGCATTCTGATCAACGTCAGCAATCACCGCGATCGTATGGCCCAATACAGGATCGACCGCGACGCCGCGGAGAAGGCCGTCCAGGAAGTCCGTGTCTATTCCAAGCTGAGGCCGGAGATCGTCACCGCGCCCGAGCCGTTGAGCGTCTTCGGCAGGGGCATCAGCGACCAGGTGGGTAGCCGGGTCAAGATCTGGCTGGGGGACAAGCCCATGATGGCGGCCGGCAAGACCGAGGCCGGCGACAATCCTTTTCTTGCCTCGTTTTTTTCATTCGATTTCGTCGACATCGCAGCCATCATCTTTTCCCTGCTGGCCCTGATCTTCAGCTACGACGCCTTCACCCGTGAGAGGGAAGACGGCACGCTGAAGCTCCAGATATCAAACTCCCTCAGCCGTTCGACGTGCCTGGCCGGAAAAATCCTCGGCATCCTCTTCACTCTCCTCCCGATCCTTGCCTTTTCCTTCGTCCTGAGCGCCGTCCTCATCCTTTTCTCGCGGAACATCTCCTTCTCCTCCGTCGCGTGGGGCCGGATCGCCCTGCTCTTCGCCACGAGCCTGCTCTATCTCGCGGTCTTCGTCTTCATCGGGCTGTTGGTTTCCTCCCGCTCCCGGACCTCCGTGACGAGCCTCGTTTTGTGTCTTTTTCTCTGGGTGTTTTTTGTTTTTCTCATCCCTAATATCTCGGCCAATTTCGCCGAGAGCTTTGTCCGCGTCCAGTCTCGCGACAACCTGGACCGAGTCCTGGCCGACCTGGACCGGGAGCGTTCGGAAAAAGTCAGCGAAAGCTATAAAGCCCAGGGCATTCCCGAAGGATACAGTTGCTGGTACTGCGCAGGCGGCAGTGACGGAGGTTTCGAGACTTACGGCAATGCCCGGCCGCAATTCGAGCTCATGCGCCGGCGAGGGATGATCTCGGAGCCGCTGCGCATCATATACGCGGACAAGCGTTGGGCTGTCCAGAAGGCCTATCTGGACAGTTTGGCCCGCCAGGCGCGTGCCGCGGAGGCGCTCTCGATGATTTCGCCGACCGGCATCTTCCGAACAATTGCCTCAGCCGTCTGTGCGACCGACCTCCGGTCCTACGAAAGCCGGATGGACCTGACCCGCCAATACCGGGAGGCGTTTGTCCGCTACCTTGAGGGCAAGAACATTTTCGCCTCGTTCCGCTGGATCACCCCGGCGCCGCCGGCGTCTTTCCAGACCGAAGATGCGTTGATCGAAAAAAGGACGGGCGGCGAGTTCAAAACCGCCCAGGCTTATAACGCGTGGGCCGAACTACAGAAAGATCGATGGGCCGCATTTCAGAAGCTCTTCAAGGTCAAGCTCCCGGGCGACGGTCCCGGGGATTTCCCGTATCTCGATATCTCCGATATGCCCCGTTTGCCGGATCAGCCGATGGGGCTTTTCTCCGGACTGGATAGCTCCGTCTTGGAGCTGGGCCTCCTCCTCATTGAAATTGTCCTTCTTTTCTACCTCGGCTACGTCGCCTTCCTCCGGTACGACGTGAGGTAAGTCATGCTGAAAACCGTCTTGAAACGCGAGCTCCTTCACAACCTCTACAGCCTGCGGTTCCTGGTCTCCCTGGCGCTCCTCATCGGGGTTCTTATCGCTGGGGCCTTCTCCTATGTCAAGGCCTACGCGCTGAAGCTCGACAAGTACCGGGAGACTCAAGCCCAATTCCTGGATGGGATGAAGGCCCAGGCCGGGGAGAATGCCACAGAACTTGCCGTGAACCAGCGGACCTACACGCTGAGGCCCCGTGACACTGCGTTCATCGCTGACGCCAAAGAAAAGTACCTGCCCAACGCGGTCACTTTCAGCGCTTGGAATGTCTTCTCGTTCGAGAACAGGAGCGGCAGCGCCAATCCCTTCCTGAAAAAATACGACGAGCTGAATTGGTCGTTCATCGCGGCCCTCATCGCGAGCTTCGTGGCTCTGATGTTCACCTTCGACGCCGTGGCGGGTGAAAAAGAAAATAAAACGCTGGCCCTCAGCTTGTCCAATCCGGTTTCTCGCGGCACGTTGCTGCTCGGGAAATACTTGAGCGCCGTCCTCTCGGTAACGGCCATCATCCTCACTGGAGCCCTCGCGAGCCTGCTTGTCATCCTCCTCCAGGGCCGAGCGGGCCTGACGCCTGCCCTGGCGGCCGGGGAGGTCGCGGGGTTTCTTGTTGTCGCCGGGCTCCTGGCTGCCACGTTCTCCGCCTTAGGCCTCTTCTCGTCCGTCGTCGCCCCCAACTCCAATGTCAGCCTGCTTCTTTCACTGTCCTTCTGGCTCGCCTTTGCCGTCGTCGTCCCCAATTCCAGCACGTTCATCGCCAAGAACCTTTATCCTATTGATGGTTCCGAGGCGGTCCAGAAAAAGGTGGATACTGTCTTCGACGACCTCGACAAGGCGGCCACCCCGGGGAGCTGGATGGAGATGTCCGGAAACCCCTTCCTGCCCCAGCACAAACTCAGGGCCGACCTTCAGATGAAACGCCTCCTCGCGGAGAAAAGCATCCGGGACGATTATTACCAAGCCATGTTCCGCCAGTTCGAGAGAACGCGGTTGGCGACCGCTGTCTCTCCCGTGTCGCTCTTTGAATACATGACGGAGGCCGTAGTCGGCGGCGGGTATGTGCGCTTTCACAAGGTCTGGGGCGATATGCATGTCTACCAGGGCCAGTTCCTGGGCTTCTTCAAGGCTCTGGATGCCGCCGATAAAGACAGCCCCCATTGGTTCAACCCGAATGAAGATGTCTCGACGACCCGTAAGCCAGTGGCGTTCGAGAAGGTGCCCCAGTTTGAAGAGAAGCCTATGTCCTTTGTCGAACGGATTGCGCCCGCGCTGAAATACCTGATCATCAGCGTTTTTTACGTGTGCTCGGTTTTCTTCACGACCTATAGACTTTTCGTCCGTTACGACGTCCGATGAAATAACGGATAGAAAACGGAATCTCTTCCATAGTTAGGGGGAAACATGGCAAACCAGCAACCCATCCTTAAGGCCGATGACCTGTCCAAACGGTTTGAGGACGGCGTCCTTGCGGTTGACCATCTGAACCTGAACATTCCCCCCGGCGAGATCTATTGCCTGCTCGGGGCCAACGGCGCGGGGAAGACGACGACGATCAACCTCTTCCTGAACTTCATCCCGCCGACGACCGGAACCTGCTACGTCAACGGGATCGACGTCACCAAGGACCCGCTCGAGGCCAAGAAGTACGTCTCCTTCGTCTCGGAGAACGTCATGCTCTACGGCAACTTCACGGCCCGCCAGAACCTCGACTTCTTCGCCAAACTCGGCGGC
>Ga0187878_1003621_pt1 | contig 12570 bp, 8 predicted proteins | sample June2016WEW_17_1_FD_132979 | JGI IMG/M metagenome (GOLD analysis project Ga0187878, IMG submission 132979) | Peatland microbial communities from SPRUCE experiment site at the Marcell Experimental Forest, Minnesota, USA - June2016WEW_17_150 | ecosystem: Environmental > Terrestrial > Soil >...
CCTTCACATAAGCTTATGCTGCGGACTGGGATGATTCGTCAGCTGACCGCGGGGGTTTACTCATACCTGCCCCTGGGATTAATAGTATTCAAAAAAATCGAGAATATAGTTAGGGAAGAAATGAATAAAATTGGGGGGAACGAGTTCCTTCTTCCTGCTCTTTCTCCTAAGGAGCTCTGGCACCAGACCGGCAGGCTGGAAGATTACGGAGATGACATGTTCTGGATAAAGAACCGTGAGCTCGTACTTTGCCCTACACACGAGGAAGTATTTACCACGATAGCAAAACCCAACCTTGTATCTTATAAGGATCTTCCGCAAATGTGGTACCAAATACAGACAAAATTCAGGAATGAAGCAAGACCGAGGGGAGGGGTGCTGAGGGTACGGCAATTTATTATGAAAGATGCATACTCATTCGATGCTTCATGGGAAGGTCTGGATGAATCTTATAATAAACAGGATAAGGCATACCGGAATATTTTTACCAGAAGCGGTTTGAATTTTTTTGTTGTAACTGCTTTCGGCGGTGCGATGGGCGGTAGCCAATCGGAAGAGTTTATGGTGGAGACCGAAGCAGGTGAAGATAACGTAGCATTGAGCGAAGACATGAACTATGCGTCGAACCTCGAGGTTGCCGTTTCATATATAGAAAGTGTTAAGAGAAAAAATTCCAATTTGAAATATGAGGAATTTCATACGCCGGATATTAAATCAATAGAAGAGCTTGCAGAATTTTTAGGCATACAGGATAAATCCCGTTTGGCTAAATCGAGAGTTTTTGTAAACCCGCAGAAGCAAGAAGACTCTTCGATCAAAAATGAGTATATCCTTGTCCTGGTGTGCGGAGATGATGAAGTTAACGAATCCAAGCTGAAGAATATATTCGGAATAGGACTGCGTCCTGCACACCCAGATGAATTATTGGAGATAACAGGAGCAGATGCAGGATCGATAGGACCAATCGGCCTAAAGAGAAACGATATTAGGATTGCAGCCGATCTGAAGCTAAAGGATTCAGACGAACTTATCAGCGGTGCAAATAAAAACGATTACCATATCAAAAACATAGATTTGAAAAGAGATGTCAAAGATATTGAATATCTTGACATCAGGACCGTAAAAGAAAGTGAGATTACACTGGATAAAAAATCCAGGCTGCGAATTGCTAAAGCTATAGAAGTGGGACATATATTCAAGCTCGGACCAAAATATGCAGAAGCTCTTGGCGCAAAGTTTCTGGATAAGAACGGTGAAGAGAAAACGATCATTATGGGAAGCTACGGCATTGGAATAGAAAGAATAGCTGCTGCATATATAGAGCAGAACCATGATAAAGATGGAATAATCTGGGGCGGAGAAATAGCACCGTTCAGGATTCATCTCATTTGTGTAAACAGGAAATCTGAAAATGTATTTGTGCTATCCAATAAGGTTTATGAAGAGTTATTAATAATGGGTTATGAAGTTCTTTACGATGACAGGGATGAGATCAGCCCGGGATTTAAATTCAAAGATGCCGACCTTATCGGGATACCTTATCAGTTGATAGTAAGCGAAAAAAATCTAAAAAATGAGGAAATTGAAGTGAAAATAAGGCGTACAGGTGAAAGATTAAGATTCAGAATAGACGATTTAAAAAATAGTCTACCAAATATTATAAAAAAATAGTAATATTGAACATTAGATTATAACATTTCAAAAATCCACAGAATATTATCGAGATAAATATACCATTCTTTAAGCTTATTAAACAATTTGTCCGAATCTCTAAGCAATAAGCAGTTAATAAAGTATTCTTTATTAATATTGCTATTAGGTATCACCATAGGAAGTGTTTCACTTACATATCCCTTTGGCAGAGACCAGGGTATCTATGCATATGCGGGGAAGCTTTTACTTGAAGGAAAAATACAGTATAGGTATGTTTTTGATCTAAAACCACCCGGAGTGCATTATACATTTGCGCTCGCTGAAATGATCTTCGGAGATTCTATGTTCAGTGTAAGGATATTCGATATCTTCTGGCAATCTCTGACCGCTCTTGTTATATTTTTGATAACATTTCATTTCTCAAAATCAAAATCAGCAGGAATTTTTTCATCATTCCTTTATATTTTTCTTTATTACAGGCTGGATTACTGGCACACGTTACAGGCAGATGGTTTTTTAAATCTACCATTTGCGTATTGTGTACTGCTGCTGATTACCTCGAGTGCCGATGAGACTGAGCCGAAAATGATAATTGCAGGAATATTTTTTGCATTAACTGTTCTGTTCAAGTATACCGTACTTGTTTTTTTAGGATTCTTGCTCTTATGGCTTTTCATTGGAATTAACCGAAACCTGAAGGTCAGATTTAAGAATTATATGTTTTTCTTGATTGGATTTGTATTTTCACTAATGCTCATTATGGGAATATATTATCTGACCGATTCTCTGCACCAATTTATTGACGTTCAGTTCGTTCAAATACCCTTGTATGCAGGCATAGGGTTTGATACAGAGTCATTTTCATTTATTGTTAGGAATATAATTCACATGCTGTTCAGTTCTGTTTATTCCCCTCTAATCTTATCCTGCTTTATTCTTTTTTTTATATTTATCCGGGGGAAGAAGTTTACGGCAGATAGGGTGTTATTATTCATCTGGATAATTTCTGCAATAATTAATTTGGTGGTGCAGTGGAAATTCTTTCATTACCATTTTCTTGTGATAATTCCTCCAATTGTTGTTGGTACTTCAATTACTTGTTCATATCTATTCGAATTATATCATGAGAAATATCCAAAGATTCTTAACATAAGTTTCATTACTATATTAATATTTTATTTAATTTTCGCTTCGAAACCATATATATCTAATTATCAGAAGTTATTTGAATATGCAGGGGGGAGAAAAAGCCTTAAACAACTGTATATTGAAACAGGGGTTACGAGTGATTCTGCTTTTATGATCAGCAATACTTTTAAAGCAGTGGATTATGTTACACAGAATACGAAAAACTCCGATAAAATATTTATTTGGGGCTTTGATCCCGTAGTGTATTATCTATCGGGGAGGGAGTGTGCTTCAAAATTTATTTATAATTTTCCTTTATATTGGAAGGGGAACAATAATACATTCCGGAAGGAATTTTTAGAAGAATTAAATTCGAATAATCCGGAGTTAATACTTGTTTCACAAAAAGACCCGCTGTTCTATATTTCGGGATATAATGAAGACTCAAAGCAAATGCTTTTGAGATTTCCCGAATTTAAAAAATTTATGGATGAGAAGTATAATTTAAAAACTCAGATCGATAATTTCTTTTACTACGAACTAAAAAGGGATTTGTAATTGGGCGAAAATACCGTGTGTAAAATATTTTTAGCTTCTTCCTCACCCAGAAGAAAATACCTATTTTCGATGCTTTTGAACAATTTTGGATTGAAGTTTGAAGTAAAACCTGCTAATATTGAAGAATATATACAAAAAGAAGCATTTAATTATAGTATTCTGGTAAAACGCCTGGCTTATAAAAAAGCGAAAACAGTTTCAATAAAACATCAAGGAATAATTCTCGGGGCGGATACGATCGTTGTGATAGGTGATAAAATCCTTGGTAAGCCACAATCAGCAACAGAAGCCAGAAGAATGCTGCATATGCTTAGCGGAAATTGGCATAAGGTATATACAGGTATCGTTTTCATCAATAGTGTAAGTTCTGATATTTATCAGGCTTATGAGGTAACGAGAGTCAAATTCAGAAAACTTGATCCTGATGAGATAGATTTTTATATAAAATCAGGCTCACCGCTTGATAAAGCCGGAGCGTACGGTATACAGGACGATTTTGGCAGTACTTTTGTAGAAAAAATTTCAGGTGATTACTTCAATATTGTAGGACTGCCAATACTGAAAACTTACCTGGGTTTAAAAAAAGTATTAAAATTGAAATTTTAAGTAGTGTTTAAAAAATACAAGAGTAAAATAATATATTCGGTTGTACTGGGAGCTATAGTTTTTTTAGGACTAAGCATTTATGCTAATTTAGGAGAGTTATTAACTGCATTCGGTCAATTTAACTGGTTCTTGTTTCCGCTGTTATTGGTTTTATCATTCTGTAATTATTCCGCAAGATTTCTTAAATGGGATTACTATACGAAAGTACTTGAAATTAAAATCGAAAGAAAGATGAGCTTTATCATTTTTTTATCTTCTTTCATAATGGCTGTTACCCCAGGGAAAATAGGTGAAGTGTTCAAGTCTTATCTATTGAAGGAACAATCGGGAACTCCTATCAGCAAGAGCGCCCCGATTGTAATAGCAGAAAGAATTACAGATTTTCTCTCACTCATCCTTTTAAGTATAATCGGTGCAATAACTTTTAATTACGGAAAAGTTTTGATGATTACTATAGGATTGTTATTCATACTGCTCATTTCGCTGATCAGTTCAAAAAAATTATCTTACGGAATAATAAAAATTTTTGAAAAATTTAAATATTTTTCCCGAATCTCACACAAAATACATATTGCATATGATAGTATATATAGGATGGTAAAAATAAAGGAATTAATAGTTACTATCTTTTTGAGTATTTTCGCTTGGTTTTTTGAATGCACAGGTTTTTATATTGTAATAAATGGTTTTAGTTTTGAGAATTACATACCGATTAATATTTTTATTGCTACCTTTATTTACGGATTTGCAACTGTTGCGGGTGCTGTAACTATGCTGCCGGGCGGACTGGGAGCTACTGATGCTAGTATTACGGGATTATTGATTTTATTCAGTATTCCTAAGAATATTGCCGTTGCATCGACCTTACTGATAAGGGTGGCAACATTATGGTTTGCTGTTATAGTGGGTATAGTTGCTGTGCTGTTTTATCAGAAAATATCACATAAAAAAGTTAGCGAATTAGTATTGGATACTTAAATAATATTATTTTTATAATTAATGGATAGAAAAATACGTGTATTAATAGCAAAGGCTGGCTTAGATGGACATGACAGAGGAGCGAAAGTAATAGCTGCTGCATTCAGAGATGCCGGTATAGAAGTTATTTATACGGGACTCAGACAGACACCCGAAATGATAGTTGAGGCTGCTTTACAGGAAGACGTAGACGCAATAGGGATAAGCATATTGAGCGGTGCACATATGACGATTTTCAAGAAGGTGCTGGAACTGATGAAATTGAAAGGATTGGAGAATGTTCTTTTATTCGGAGGCGGAATAATTCCGCAAAACGATATCGAGAAATTGAAGAAAATGGGCACCGGTGAATTGTTTACTCCCGGCACCCCGACATTCGAAACTATCGATTATGTCAAGAAGTGGGTTGAAATACACAGATCGAAAGTTTCATGAAATAATACCATTATATAGAATTATTTAATATGGCAATAAAATTCGGAACAGACGGATGGAGAGCAGTTATTGCAGATGAATATACTTTTGAGAATGTAAAAAAAATATCAGCTGCTACAGCTAAAGCGTTTAGAGATCACCCCAAACTCTCAAAAGGGATAATAATAGGCTATGATACCAGATTCCTTTCGAAAGAATTCGCTGAATGTTCAGCTGTAGTATTTGCCGCTAATGGAATTAAAGTGTACTTGACAGACTCTTTCGTTACAACGCCGACAGTCTCTTTAATTACCAGGGATAAAGATCTGGCATATGGAGTAATGATTACTTCTTCGCACAATCCGGCAAAATATAACGGTTATAAACTGAAAGATGAATATGGTGGCTCAATGGGCACGGATCTTTTAAAAAATGTTGAAAAAGCTTTAAACAATGTCGATAAACTGAGTCTCGAAGCGGGATCGTTAGATTCATTTCTTCAAGAAGGGAAAATCGAATACATTAATGGCAAGGAATATTACATAAAAAATCTAAAAGAGAAAATTAATATCAATAGTATAACATCATCAGGTGTAAAAATCATTTATGATGCTATGTATGGTTCAGGCCAGGGTATGATGGATTCTTTAGTTAATATTACTGCCCTAAGGAGCGAAATTAATCCTTCATTTGCAGGCACCAGTCCGGAACCTGTCGAAAAAAATTTATCCTTAATAGAAACAGAGATGAAAAGAGGACATTATGATATTGGTATAGTGACGGATGGTGACGCTGATAGAATTGCAATTTTGAATGAAAAAGGAGAATTTATTAATCCACAAGAAACTTTCGCACTTTTACTCACTTACCTTATAGAGAATAAAAAAATGACCGGAGGTGTGGTGCGGGGTTTTTCGTCAAGTCAATTAATTGAAAAAATTTGTGAGGTTAATAATCTGAAGCTATATACTGTTCCTATTGGGTTTAAATATATTTCTGAACTTATGGTCAAGGAAGATATTTTAATAGGGGCTGAGGAAAGCGGCGGCATTGGGTTAAAAAACCATCTGCCTGAAAGAGATGGAATATTCAACGGATTGCTTTTTTGTGAGATGTTATCCCTGAGACAAAAGAAACTTAGCGATCTGATAAAAGATATTGAGTCAAAGTATGGTAAGTATTTCTATAAGAGGATTGATAAACAGCTTCGGGATAACAGCATGAAAAATATAATTATGGAAAAAGCTAAAAAAATTGATGATGTAGCTGGAATGAAAGTAGTGAAAAAGGATAATCTAGACGGATGTAAACTATTTTTTGAAAATGGGTGGCTCTTGATGCGACCATCCGGTACAGAACCACTTCTGCGTCTATATACTGAAACTTATAATATAGATAAGACCGATATGATTCTTGGAGAAATTTTAAAAAAATTAAGTCTTAATAATAAATGAATGCAATTAAATTTGTTATACTGATTTGCTTATTATCAAATATTACTCTTTTCTCCCAGCAAACAGATTTAACAAAAGAGAAAACAACATTAAGTCAATCACAAGTTTTTCAATTACAAGCACCTCAATTTGACTTGCAGGGTTTTGATATTTTGAAACAACTTGAACCAACTCCTTCAACAAACTTAATGTTCAATGAACAAATACTGGAAGGACCTGTGAACCCGGAAATATATCAGGTAGGTCCTAATGATGTGTTTTCACTGGGAATTTGGGGGGTTATATCACAGCCAATTTCTATTTCAGTTACCCCAGAAGGATCCTTGATTATCCCTTCGATTGGAGAGGTGAATGTAGCCGGTTTAACCCTTGCAGAAGCTAAAGAAAAAGTTATCTCGAAAACGAAACAGAGGTACATATCAGCTGATATTACTTTAACCCTGGTTTCTCCTCGTAGATTTACAGTAACCGTAACAGGAGTCGGACAGGGAGTTTATCCTACTTCTGCGGTCCTAAGAGCCAGTGCATTAATATCGTTTATAGTTACAGACAGTGTATCATTAATGAAATCTGGTACAAATCCGTTCGAGAGAACTTACTTTAGTTTTAGAAATATTATTTTAACCCGGAAAAATGGCCAGCGTCTCAGGATTGATCTGTATAAATACTTTGCTACCAGAGACGATAAATATAACCCATTTTTGGTTGAAGGGGATGTGATTAACATCCAAAAATATGATTGGGAAGGTAAGTTCATTTCGGTATACGGAGCAGTTCAATATCCCGGTACCTTCGAATACATTGAAGGAGATGATATTGAGACAGCCCTTCAATTAGTAAGGGGTGGCACCTCAGTAGCTAATTTAGATAGCATCTTAGTTTCACGGTTAGATCCGGATGCAAATAAGATGACTAATTTTTACGTAAAGTATGAAGATAGCAAGAACATGAAACTTCAGCCGGATGATAGGATTGTGGTAATGGCATATGCAGAACTGAGAAGGGATTTCAAAGTGACTGTCCTCGGTGAGGTGATGAGACAGGGACCTTACCCTATAACGATTAATCAAACGCATCTCTCTGATGTTATTGCAGAAACTGGTGGTTTTACTTCTGAAGCTTATTTACCGACCAGCGAATTATATAGGAAGGTAGATACTTTTTTTTATTCTATAAACAGAGATTCGACGGAAAATTTGTTTACTCAAAGGTTAAATGATGTAATCTCTAACAAGGATGAGAAAGAATACTTTGATCTTGAAACAAAATCAAGAATTGGTAGAGTAAACGTAGATTTTGAAAAATTATTCTTACAAAAAGATAGAACTCAGGATGTAACATTGAGAGATGGAGACTATATATATATTGCAAACAATAAAAAACAGGTGTTCGTCTATGGACAAGTGAATAAACCCGGATTCGTTCCGTATAAAGAGGGTGCAGATTATCAGTATTACATCCAAAATGCAGGTGGCTTAGGAGAACGGGCGGATGAAGGAGAGATAAGGGTGATCAAATTTAAAACAAGAGAGTGGCTAGATCCGGATGATGCAAAAATAGAATCAAACGATTTTATATATGTGCCTAAAGTAATTAAACATGATTTTCCTTATGATATTGATATGGTTGCGAAAGTTTCTTCTGTTATAGTTAGTGTTGTTACATTAACATTATTAGTAATACAATTACAAAAGTAGAAAAAATAATCGGAAAGCATATTTTAAATAGAAAGGTAAATTTAGATGAGTGAAAAAGGTGTGAATGAAGAAAGAAGCCTAAATTTAATAGATTTCATTTTAATAGTTTTAAAATGGAAAAGATTTATTTTAATTACTACAGGGATAATAGGATTAATATCTATAATTTTATATTTTTTTGTTTTTAATTTAATATATTTATCTACAGCTACAATAAAAAGCACCGGAAAAAGCGGAAGTATTTTTAGTGCTTTAGAAGGACTTTCAAATTTTGGTTCTTTCGAGGATTTAACTTCAAGCGCAAGGTCACAAGAACTGGCAGTATATAAAGAAATATTATCAAGTCGCAGATGTCTTGAAGCTTTAATCGTGAAGTTTGACCTGATGAAAAATGGCGATTATCAATATGTTGAAGATGCAGTTAAGAGTTTTCAGAAAAACCAATTATTCTTAGATGATGATAGGATATCAGGGTTATTATATATTGGTGTGTATGATAAAGATCCAGTAATTGCAAAAGACATGACTGAATTCTTAATTTCTGAACTCGATAAAATTAATATTGAACTGAATGTAACAAAAGCTAAAAGTAACCGTGAATTTGTTGAAAAAAGATATTTTCAGGCCAAAGAAGATTTATCAGCTTCCGAGGATTCTTTAAAATCATTTCAGATGATTTATGGTGTTGCTCCGGACCTACAAATTAAAGCTGCAGCTCAATCAGCATTTACATTGGAGGCAGATCTTAAAACTGAAGAAGTGAAACTTGATGTTTTGAAAAAGATTTTGAGTCCTGAGCAGCTAGAAATCAGAACTCAAGAAGCAAAGATAAATTCTCTTAAAGATAAAATAACAGAAATTCAGAATTCTACAAATTTAAGCGATTTCTTAAGATTGGGTAATTCACCACAGATTGTGATGTCTTTTTTGCGATTACAAAGAAATGTTGAAATACAAACTAAAATTTTAACCTATCTTTTACCTGTTTATGAGCAAGCCAAAATAGAAGAGAAGAAAGAAACCCCTACAATCCTCGTCTTGGATAAACCATATGTAGCTGAGAGAAAAACCAAACCTAAAAGATTGACTATGGTATTATTAAGTATATTTGGCTCATTTTTTGTACTATCTATTTGTACAATTATTTATGAAACTACCTTCAAGAATTTCATTAGGGCTTTCAAAGAAAGAAAGTGAGCTCATTAATTCTTAATCTTAAAGAGAATAAAATTAAAATTTTTTTATTTTCTTACGGAATATTCTTATCTTTGATAATCCCATTAATGTTGTATGTTGGAGGTAAGTTAATAATTGCAGTACTTCTTGCACCGCTTCTATTAATACTTATGTTAGATAATTTTGACTATTATTTAAAGCCTGCCTTGATGTTATGCATGTTTGTTTATTATTATTTTGATATTACCCGCAGGATTCAATTAATCAATTTATTTTCTTATGTGCTGATTATTTACTTTTTGATTAATTTTAATAAAAATCTATTCCATAAATATTCATTACCCATTTGGGTAAAATTTTCATCCGCATTGTTGATATTGGCCGTTCTATTGTCTTCTATTAATTCTCCATTCGTGTCATTGAAGAGCATATATTATGGATTCATGTTTTGCATTTATATATTTACAGGGTATATAGTTTTCAAAACTTTATTAAGTCTATCAGATATTGATGAGTATTTGAAATATCTTATTTATGCAGTAGCAATATATTCTATTTTTATATTCATAAATATATTGCTGACAGGTAATTTTAGAGCACGCGGACTTACCGGTTCAGCATTTTCTGACATAATCGTTTGCTCATTATTAATCGTTATTTATAAAAATTTGTTTTTTGAGAAGAGTAGTGCTATTTATGTTGTTATTGCATTCATATTATTTTTTGCATTAATATTCGATCAGTCCCGTTTTGCCTGGGTAGGATTCGCCTTATCTTTTTTATATGGTTTAATCATTACGTCCATATACCAAAGAACTAAACTTATGAAGAAGAGACTTATCACCATCCTTTCTAGTATCTTTGTTGGAATGTTGGTAGTCTTTATTTCAGGTTTGTACAGATTAATAATAATGAGATTTAGCGATGTTACATTCTCTGTTTTACAGTCTAATGCACAAAATGATATAGTAGCTAATTCTTTAGATACAAGGGTGTTGATATGGCTTACTGCATTAAGTGCTTTTATAAATAATCCTTTGACTGGGGTTGGATATTTTATGTTCTATAGCGTTTCTGAAAACTATAATGTGCTGCCAGAATTTTTATATCGGGATATAGTAATGGGGTTAGATGCGCATTCAACGTTAATTAATTTTTTGTGTGAAACCGGAATAATAGGTTTTTTGAGCATTCTATTTTTGTTTATAGTTATTTTTGTTTTAAGCATAAAAGCTATAACAATTTCAAAAACCATTTCAGATTCATCCCGAAGTTTAGCATTAAATATTTTGGTATTTTTTATTGAAACTACCTGTTTTTATTCGGGAGCGTATACTTTTGGGTACAATGGCTATTTCTTGTATTTTATTTTTGCCTTGGTAATAGCAAATTATGTTTTATTGAGGAAGAAACAACTTACTGTGAAGTTGGAACATTTGTAAATACAAATTGCAACTTCGTAAATAGGGATTGAAATAATCATTACGGAATTTAAGACTTGTAAAGAATTATGAAAAAATTTTGTGTCCAGTTATTTGAAAGACAAATAGTAAGAAAAGTACTAATTCTACTATTTCTTATTACCCTTCTCCTTTTTACATCTTTTATATTAAAAAATTCATCAGAACAGATATGGAAAAATAACACCACAAATTTAAATTTCAATTATACGACTGATAATAATTTTTTGATAGGGGCAGCTGATGATTTTAAAGATTATAATTTTAAATATACTGATAGTGCTTTAGGATTTACTCTGTGGCATAATTATCCAAATACGACGGAAATTAATGGAAAGCATTATCCTGACGGTTGGACTTATTGGGCACCGGGGGATCACTTATTTTCATTAATTGGAGATTATCAAGAAGATGTGACAAGGGTTCTCAATACAATTGGCTCTCATAATATGAAGGCGTGGATGCAGAGACCTAAAATTGAGTGGCTTGTTTATGGTCAGAGGAGTGACTATGGATGTGTAGATACTGCTTATGCCGACCACGACCTCTGGTTCTATACTTTCCAATCACCTGGCCATGTCGGAATGGATATACCAGAAAGTCTTCCATATGGAAATGGCAATTATGTAAGATACTGCAGTATTAATAAATCTTCACATCGCGGGAAAGTTGATAACTCGGGCTTGGTTGTCAGCAGATTGCGTACAAATGCAGAGCAATGTCATAGAAGCCATGATTTTGATGCATACAGATGGGATAGTGAGCATGATTGGTACATAAAACCAAGAATAAGAATTGATTCAATGGTAGCACATAATAATCCGGATATGCAAGTTTGTGAGATTATAATAATTGCACAAGATGGATATAGTATTTTAAAAGATGTAATTATTAAAGCAGGAAATTTTTTAGATAACAACCTAAACTATGATGGAAGATATATTGAAGAATTTTATCATTTATCCCAAACTGATAGTCTACTAATACACGGTGATTGGGGAGATAGTTGGTGCTATTCAGCAAGAGGAAATAAAGCAACCGATACTGATAATAACAAAGTAGATATTAAGGTTTACTGGTTTGGAAATTGTGATATGTGGATCGATTATATTAGGGTTGATAATGATATTGCCAATGATTTGCTAACCTCTGATACCACTAATGCCCATCACAGAGAATACCTGAATTGGTTACAATGGGAAGCACAGAATATTGCATGCAATGGCGGGCAAGCTCCGTCCAAATTTTACCTAGAGTTATTTGAGTTCAATCAAATACCCTGCATGGAATACGTAAACCATAAACTTGATTCATTATGCAATAAACATATTGGCATTATTGCTTATCAATTTACTTTTTATCAATATCACATGGCTTGGGAGGATAGAGGTAAAATAATGAAAGCCGATCAAATAATAAGGCAGTATATTAATAAAGTAGGTGCAA
>Ga0187878_1003624_pt1 | contig 12564 bp, 10 predicted proteins | sample June2016WEW_17_1_FD_132979 | JGI IMG/M metagenome (GOLD analysis project Ga0187878, IMG submission 132979) | Peatland microbial communities from SPRUCE experiment site at the Marcell Experimental Forest, Minnesota, USA - June2016WEW_17_150 | ecosystem: Environmental > Terrestrial > Soil >...
CGCGAGCATCACCGTTATTAATGCGCCGCATCGAAGGAAATTCATCGCCATTCTACTCATCGCATTATCCAAATCGGTATCGGGATCGGTGTCGCAGTCGCAATCGGTTTTTCACGTCTGTCGACTCTTTCTATCACCTTGTACCTTCCCAAAAGCCGACTGCGACTGCGATTGCGATTGCGACCCCGATACCGATACCGACCCCGACCTAATCAGATTCGCCGTAAGAAGCTACGTCCTCTTTAGCCAAATAGCCTCGTCCTCCCATCTTGGTCAACATTGCTACGATCCGGTCCAAGAGGTCTTTCCCCTCGCGGTTCTCCTCTGGCGTGATAGCTTGGCAGGCCTCGAGAACATCCTGAGTGGCAGCACATTCCAAGGCCGAGCCGCGCGCAATCTCGAAGTACCGACGCCTGTCACCATCCGTCGCCTTGCCGTTTCCTTCGGCAATGTTGAGTGGGATCGACGGCGCAGCCCGCAACAATTGGTCTCTGGCATGGCGATGCTTTCCACCCAATCTCTCACATACTAGGAAAGCCCACCTTGAGTATTCAATCGCCAGCCGATAAACATCGAGTTTCTCGTGACCAAATCCCATCGTCACCCCACCTGGATCTTAGCTCGGCATCCCATCCTCCAAATGCCGCCATTGGGAATCGGGGTCGGGATCGGGGTCGCAATCGCAGTCGCAGTCGGCTTTTCACGCCCGTTGAATCTCTCTATCATCTGCTACCCCGCCCAAGAACCGATTGCGACTGCGACCCCGATTCCGATACCGACCCCGACTCATCGTCCGACCAGCTTGATGAGTTCGCCATGTAGCTCCTTCCACTCCGCGGCGCTCAAAGTAGCCACGCTTTCCGAAAACCCGTTTTCTGGAACGCCGGGCAGGATGCTCGCTGCCAGTTCCTTCGCGCCCGTGCGCCACGATTCAGATCCCGCGAGGGTCTGCGCGGCCCGGTTCCGATCAACGATTACCCGCCTGAAAAGCTCTGCCCCGGGGCTGTGATCTTCCGAAGCCACAGTAAGCGGCGGCGGGGCGCTGAATTCCTCCTCCAGCTTGGCCATCGCCATGCTTACTGGGATCTTGTTGGGAGTTTTTTCCCCTACGGCGGCAAGCTTCTTCGACAGAGCCTCCATGGTTTGGGGACTTCCGGTCCCGTGAGGAAATGCGCCGAACGACTGAACGTAGTGTGCGAGAGCCATCCTGTCCCTCTTGGACAGGTAGTCGAAGGAAGCCATGGATGTCCCTTGAACTCCCTCAGTCACGGTCTTGAAGATCGTCGGCAGGTCATACCCCTTATCCCACCCGGCGGAACTTGTGAAATTGCGCGGGCGCGGATTCATGGTGGTGGACGCCGGACCGTCGCCGCGTCCTTGCTCGCCATGACAGGAAGTACAGTTCTGGGTGAAAACCTGCTTTCCCTTGGCGATCAGGTCAGGAGAGGGTACGATGAGAGTTGTTGGGTCGACCGGAGGGATCACCCTGCCTCGCCCAGGTGGAAACTCGGTCGGGTCAAGCCAGCCCGGCTCTCCGACCGCGGGATTCACCGGCATGGATGTTTCCGGCTTGTTGGCGTTGCGGAGCCCAGGCACGACGATACTGGCGAACAGGCCTGCAATCGTGAGGGCGCCCACGACCACAATCAGGCTGGAGAGCAACCTCTTGAGTTCCTCCGCATCCACGTACTTTTCGATCATAGGCGGAACTCCAGGCCTTCCCGGAGGAACGGATCGCCCACGGGCATGTCGGCACCACGGGTCATGGCTCGCCGGATCCAGAGGAGGCCCGTGGAAACAAAGAAAGCCGCGAAAGACAGCTCAGGCCAACCGAAGATCAGCCCCTTGCCGAGAACAGGGAAGATCATCCAGTAAAAATCGATCCAGTGCGCAAGGAGCATCAACGTTGCGATCCAATAAAGACCACGAGTCGCGCTCTTGGCGCCGCGCGGGATGAGGACGAGGAATGGCACGAAGAAGTGAAAAATGGCGAGCGCGAGCACAAGCGTACCCCAGCCTCCCTGGAGCCGCTCCCGATACCAGAACACCTCCTCCGGCATATTCGCGTACCACATGAGCAGGTACTGGGCGAAGCCGATGTATGCCCAGAAAACAATGAAAGCGAACATGAAACCGCCGAGGTTGTAGAGGTGGTCGGGCTCGACGCCCGGGAGCCGTCCACGCGCCTTAAGATAGAGAACCGCCAGCGTTGTGGCCGCCAGTCCAGCCAGGAATGTGCCGGCAAAAACATAGACGCCAAACACATCGCTGTACCATGCCGGCTCGAGGCTCGAGATCCAGTCGAATGCAACCACGGTGATGGTGATTCCGAAAATGATCATGAAGACGGGCGCGAAGCGCCGGGCGCGAACGTTAAACCGGGGATCCTTGTCATCATCCTGCCGGATGGACCCGCTCACGAAGAGCCTGTATGCGAGCATCCAGAGGCAGACGCAAGCCACGACGCGTATCGCGAAGAAAGGAACGTTGAGCCAGACCGCCTTATCACCGATGGCCGGATCCTTGAGGTTCTTGGGAATCGTCCACGGATACAGCACAGGCAAGGAGACCAAGGCCAGAAGCGCCGCAAGTCCCATGAGGGGGGCGAGGCTTGCCAGCCTCTCGGGAACGCGGCGCAGCGGAACGCTCCATTTGGCGCCCACCACATGCTCGAGGGCTACTATGAAAAGGCACCCGAGGCCGATGGTCAAGAGAAACAGAAACCAGAGATTCCAGTTAGCCCAGAAACGATCCCAGCCGGAAACAAAACCGGTAGCCGCGGCCCCCGCAAGGCCCGCGGCCGCCCCGATTGCAAGAACCCTGGTGGTGCCGCTTTCGCTCACTTCCGCGTCTCCTTCGGAATATCCGTATCCTTGGCGTTCATCGCGCGTTGCAGCACGCGCACGTAATGCACCACCGACCAGCGCTCGTCCTCGCTCAGGTCCGCGGCATAGGAAGGCATGGCGTTCTTGCCCATTACGATCGTGTAATAAATCTTGCCGTCCGGATAATCTCTGAACTGCTGGGACACGAGGTTCGCGGGTTTCGCGCCATAAGCCGCCGTGAGCGAGGGGACGCCGTTACCGAGGATGCCGTGACAGACAGAACAATAGATTGTGAACTCTTGCCGGCCTTTTTTCAAAACGTCGTCAGTTCTAGGCAAGGGATTCATAAGTATTGACGCATCGTCCTGCTTCCTGATCGTAAAAGGAATCCGGCCACGCGCCACCGTCCCCGCGACGGGCATGCGCATGCCAAAACCATCTTTGAAGAAATTGTCTTCCCGCTGGGGATCAAGCCTTGGCTGATCGAGCATATGAACCATAGGGATGGCCACCGGAAAGAGTTTCACGCCCCAGTAGGTGAGGTATCCAGCCACGAAGCAGGAAACTGCAATTCCGGCGACGACCCTAAAAAGAAAATTGGGAGAAATCAACCCCAGCGGTGCGGGCTGCTCGAGAACCTCGATCGTGCGTGCGCCGGCGGCACGGAGCAGCGCGGTGATCGCATCAACGTCCAGCGCCTGTCCATCGGCTTCGACGGCGAGGGCAAACTTGTCTCGGGTAATGAGCGGCATCGATTTCGAGTGCAACATCGGGTGGCGGAAAAACGGGAGCCGATTCAGCAGAAAGAGCATGCCCAACCCCGAAGTAAAGCAAGCGAACAAAACCGTCACCTCGAACATAATGGGAACGAAGGCCTGCCAGGAAAAAGCCGGCTTGCCGGCGGTCACCATCGGGTAGTCCATACCCTCGGTCCACAATTCGAACGCCATGGTAGCGATCGCGCCGATCAGTCCCATGACGAAGACCATGCCTCCTACCGGGGACTTTCTGAGACCGAGGGCTTCTTCCATCCCATGAATAGGGTATGGCGTGTAGGCATCCAGACGCGCTTTCACCTTGGGCTTTACCACGGGGATGGCATCCATTAACTGCTGCGCGCTGTCGAATAGCCCCAGGACGGAGAAGATCTGATTACTCAAGGGAACCTCCCGCATGCCGAGGCTGAGCGCCTGGCAGTACGCTCTTCATCTCCGTTGTGGCAATCACGGGGAGCACCCGAGCGAAGATAAGCACAAGCGTGAAAAACAGTCCAAACGATCCGGCGAGGATTCCCAGGTCAACCAGGGTCGGCTTGTAGATAAACCATGCGGAGGGCATATAGTCCTGGTGCAGCGAGCTGACGATGATCACGAAGCGCTCGAACCACATGCCCGTGGTCACCGCCAGGGCCACCAGGATCATCGTGAAATAGTTGCGGCGGAACCGGCGCACCCAAAACAGCTGCGGGATTACGATATTGCAAACGATCGTCAGCCAGCACTCCACCCGGTAATCGCCGGCGATGTACTGCCAGAAGGTGTGGTGGATGAACTTGTTCATGCTGTACCAGGCCGTGAAACCCTCCATCAGGTAGGCATAGCCCATGAGGCAGGAGCAGGTCAGGATGATTTTGTTCATCACCTCCAGATGATACATGGTGATCAGGTTCTCCAGCTTCATGGTGGTGCGCACCATCACCATGGCCATCACCACCATGGCAAAACCGGCGAAAATCGCGCCCGTCACGAAATAAGGAGGAAAGATCGTCATATGCCAACCGGGAACGAGCGAAACGGCAAAGTCGAACGACACGACGCTGTGCACGGATAGGACCAGCCCCGTGGCGATTCCTGCAATGATTAAGTAAGCCCTTTCGAAGTGCCGCCAGTGGGATGCGGACCCGCGCCACCCGACACTCAGCATCGCGTAGAAAAACTTGCGCAGCTTGCTCTTGGTCCGATCCCTTAGGGAAGCAAGGTCCGGCACCAGACCGAGATACCAGAAGAGAAGCGAGACACTGAAATAAGTGCTGACCGCAAACACGTCCCATATGAGCGGGGAGCGGAAATTCGGCCAGATGCCGCGCTGGTTCGGATAGGGCATGAGCCAGAAAGCCAGCCAAGGCCTCCCCACATGGATCAGCGGGAATAGGCCGGCGACCATAACCGCAAAGATGGTCATGGCCTCGGCAAATCGTGAGACGGCATTCCGCCACCGCGCCCGGAAAAGGAGCAGGATCGCAGAAATCAAGGTTCCCGCATGCCCGATCCCAATCCAGAAAACAAAATTGATGATATCGAAGGCCCAGGCCACGGGTATGTTGTTCCCCCAGACGCCGATGCCGGTCGCGATGGTATAACCGATGAGGGATATGCCTAAGAGCATGACCGCGGATGTGCACGCGAACGCAATGAACCAGGCCAGCGGCGGCTTTCGCTCCACCGGAGCGAGCACCTGTTCATCCAGGCTCGCGGGGCTGACCGGACCAATCGTGACCGGCGGCGTCTTGAGGGCCTCCGGCAGCATATCCTGGGGCAAAGGGAATGTTTCGGAGTTCATGCTTTGCCCTTTCCGATCACGGGGTTCGAGATGTCCGCGTGATAGGTTACAGACGGTTTGAGGCTAAGCTCTTCGAGCATCTTGTAGCCGCGATTCATTTTTGACATTCTGGCAACCTGGCTCCGCGGATCGTTCAGGTCGCCGAACACGATTGCCTCCGCTGGGCACGCCACGGCGCAGGCCGGCTTGACCTCGCCATCTCTGATGGGCCGCCCCTCGACATTGGCCCTCTGCTTGACATCCTGAATGCGCTGGATGCAAAACGAGCACTTCTCCATGACTCCGCGCGGCCGCACGGTCACTTCGGGGTTATAGACAAGGAGCTCGGGCTCCTTCTTGAACGAGGTGTAGTCGAAGAAGTTGAAGCGCCGAACTTTGAAGGGGCAGTTGTTCGAGCAATAGCGCGTGCCCACGCACCGGTTGTAGGTCATCTGATTGAGGCCATCGGGGCTGTGAGTCGTGGCGTTAACCGGGCACACGGCCTCGCAGGGCGCATCATCGCAATGCTGGCAGGGGATGGGTTGGTAAATCACTGAAGGATCCCTGGGATCGCCCTCATAATAACGATCAATCCGGATCCAGTGCATCTCCCTGCCCTTATGGACGCGGTCCGGCCCCACGACGGGTATGTTGTTTTCCGACTGGCAGGCGAGGAGGCAGGCGCTGCAGCCAACGCAGGCCGACAGATCGATGGCCATGCCCCATTTATGCTCCGTGAATTGCCGTGCCGGAATGAGCGAGATCAGCTTTTGTTCCGGCTTCAGGAGTTCCTCAGCCTTAACCTTCCGGGCATACTCCCCCAGAGTCCATGAACGCGCCAGATCGCGGCCTTCCATGCGGAAGTGCTCTTGCGTCCTCGGAACCACACGATGCCCTCCGGTGCCCTTGATTTTCACGGTCCTGCATAAGTTCGGGGAGATAGAGGAGACATCCATTAACGGATAGGCATTTGCACCGACACCCGTGGCCACGCTCCCAATGCGCCTTCCATACCCCAAAGCAAGACTTGCCACCCCCGCCGTCTGGCCCGGCTGGATGATCACCGGCACTTCCACGCTCTCCTCACCGGCTGCCACTTTAACCGTGTCCTCATCTTTAACCCCGAGCCGCGCGGCATCGGCAAGGGAAACGAGAAGCGGATTTTCCCAGGTTACCTTCGTCACAGGGTTCGGCAGTTCGTTGAGCCAGCCGTTGTTGGCGTACCTCCCGTCGTAGACCGCCGCATCCGGCAGCAGCACCAGCTCCAGCTCGTCGGCCGCGGCTCTGGTCGAGGACGCCGCGTCTATGGCCTCCCTGATTGCTGGGGCGCGCGGTACTCGAGGAGGACGTGGCTTGGCCTCGCGCTTCAGCACGCCGTCGTGCAGGGCCGCGTTCCAGAAGCTTTCGAATGGCACGGGGCTTTCGGCCGGATAAATTTCCTTCTGCCAGCGGGCCCTTAAGTAGTCGAGGTATGCAGGCGGGGCATCCACTCCCAGAGCCCGGAGCCAGGAAAGCAGAATGTCCTCGCCCTGCCGAGTATTGTGGATCGCACCGATCGTCGGCTGGCGCAGACTCAGGAGATCAGCCGCGGGCTCGAAGTCGCCCCACGATTCAAGCCAATGATGCTCGGGAAGCCTCCATTGGCAATCCAGTGCGGTTTCGTCCTCATAAAGGCCTATTCGAATCCTGGTGGGAATCTTTGCTATCGCGCTCTTCCAAAGGGAAGCTTGCGGAAACGCGTATGCCGGGTTGGGGCCCCAGAAGATGGCGGCTGCGAACGCGCCTTCGGCTGCTCGCTTGAGCAGATCCTGGAGACCGGCGAAGGTCAGAATCTCCGGGCTCGGTGGTGCGAGGGTTGCGTCCACGGTGTGGCCCTCGGCACCCAGCATGCAATTCAAGAGCTGGCAAGCCACGTGGGCTTCCAGAGGCAGCGCGGGCCCTGCCAGAACGAGCGCCGATTTTGCGGCGCGTTTCAAATCCTCGGCTAAGGCCCGGAAAACGTGCGGTTCGATGCCGAGTTCCCTTGCCTGCGAGTCGAGGTCGAACTTCAAGCCCTCAGCCGCCAGATCCTTCGGCATAGGCACGCCATACAAATCGCTCAGGAAGCGCGCCAAGGCAAAAACCAACGGAGCGATCTTTGAAGGCCGAACCTGCAGACGTTGATCCGCGTTGGCTCCCGTGAGGGTCATGCAGCCCTCGATGACCCAGAGGCGATTCATAGAGTCCGTCGGCGCGGAAATGCCGCGCCGGCGGGCGAAATCCTGAATGAGGTCGGGCGCATTGCCGTCAGCACCGAGAAAGTCCGCCTGAAGCGAAAGGATTACATCCGCGCGATCCATGCGGAATCTCGGCAGCACGGCTTCCCCAAAGAGCGCTTGCGCGGCAAGAATCTCCGGCTGGGACGCTGCCGGTTCCCAGGCGGCGTGATGCAGAGTCGGCATGGCTCGCTTCAGATCCCCGATGAGGGCATTTTTTGTAGGAGAGACAATCGCTTCCGTCAGCAGAAGCACCGGTCTGCCGGCGTCCCTGGCTGACTTTAGAGCCTGCATGATTTCCTGCTCGGCTTTCTCCCAGGTCGTGCTCGTTCCATTCAAGGAAGGATTTCGGAGGCGATCAGGATCGTAAAGCCCCAGCACATCCGCAACAGCCCGCAGGCTCGTCTTTCCGCGGGAGATGGCGTGCTCCTCGTTCCCCTCAACGTGGATGGGTCTTCCTTCGCGGGTCTTTATCAGGACCCCGTGCGTGATGAGTCCCTCCTGGAACGTGCTCGCGTAGTAGGTTGCCACGCCCGGGATGGTTTCTTCCGGCTTCCTCGTATACGGCACAATTTTCCCTCGATCGATCCTGCTGCAAGAGGAGGCCCCCAGCGCAAGAGCTGCCGAAGCGGAGAGAAGGCTCAGGAACCTGCGCCGCGAAATCCCTTCCGCGGGCACCTCCACGGGCAGTGCGGCACCGAAAGGAAATTCCTCGCCGGGCCCAGGCAATAAACCGTGGAGTTCGGCAAGGGAACGATAATAATGGCGCCGGCCGTCCCACAGTCCGAGGTCCTTTGGGTTGTTGTTCACGATGCTTCGTCCTCTCGCTGCAAGCTCACCGATGGCAGGCGTTGCAGTGTTCAGGTCCCTTCTGAATCCTGGAGCCCGCAGGCAGTGCATCGTGCGGGTCTCGATGACATCCCAGGCAATTGCCCATGCGCATGGACATGTTCTGATAAACAACGTCCATGGTTTGCACTTCGCCGTGGCACGTTTGGCAGAAAATGCCGGCGTTCACATGGGGTCTGTGATCGAAAAAGACGTAATCCGGCAGCGTATGGATTCTCGCCCATTTCAAAGGTTCGCCCGAAGCGTAGATTGCGGCGAGCTTCTTGATGTAGGGGCTGTCGGTTTTCGTCACCTTGTGGCAGTTCATGCACTTCTCGACGGGCGGAATCCCGGCCACACGCGACTTGAGAGCGCCCGAGTGGCAATAAAGGCAGGGAATCTTCAGAACGCCGGCGTGGAGCTTGTGGGAGTAAGGAAGAGGCTGCTCCGGCTGGTAGCCGCGCACGTAACGATCGGGCTGTGTGTACCAGCCGATACCCAGCACCGTGACCAACACCGCAGTAATAGCAATCGGCAGAATAAAGCGCGAATAGTTCAGGAAGTCACGGCCGGAGTTTTGCCGGCGGCCGGATTCAAGGCGTGTCCAGGGAAATCCCACCCTCTTTCCCTCCGCGTCTATAGCGCTATGAAATACTTAGTTATCTTCCAGCAGGACGAAATGTTAGTCAACGTCCAGAAAGAAAATTCTTATTCCCGATCCAGGGAGTGCGACTCCACATTAAAGCCACAAACCATGAGAGAATCCTGTGGAGAATTTCGTGATTGCATCAAAAACGCGCCTACTCCATCCCAGCGTGGCGGGCGCAGCATTAGGAACCTGCAGATCAAGGGCGTTTAAGCCGCCCCATTGCCAGGCGGAAAGGATTTTTACCGCCAGGACTCCCAGGCTCCAAGGCGCCAAAAGTTTTAATCCTTGATTTCTTGGCGTCTTAGGGTCTTGGCGTCTGGGTGTTAAATTTTGGTTTCGGCTATGCTGCCTCATGCTATTCGTGGCTATGCTTTTTCCTGCTATGTGAATCGCAGGTCAACTGTATTGATGATACGGGAGAGGTTCCAGTGGTAGAATGGGGCGCCGAGCAAAGGAGCGCAAATCGACCGCGCCCTTATCCGGGCTTGCAGCACCGGAGTTCACTTGAAACATCAACCGGTCGCCGGAGCAGCATGGATCTCTTTACAGTGCCTGCCAAAGAACTGATCCTGATTTGCGCCGGGTACTTACTTGGCTGCGTCTCGCCCGGCTACTACCTGGTCCTCCTGCGCACCGGCCAGGATATCCGCATGATCGAAAGCAGGAGCACGGGGAGCACCAATGTCGGTAGAGTTTTGGGCGTACCGGGGTTCGTCGCCACATTGCTCGGGGATTTTGCCAAAGGCGGCATCGCCCTTTGGGCCGCGATTCATTTCGGTCTCCCACCCTGGGGCATCACGTGGGTCATGATCGCGGTGATGGCGGGGCACATCTGGCCCGCACAGTTGGGTTTTCACGGCGGAAAGGGGTTGGCCACTATGCTTGGGATGTTAGTGGTCCTCGATTACCGAATCGCCTTGATCGGCGTCGGCATCACCGCACTGGGGTCGATGCTCGGTCTGAGAACTGCAAGTCTAATGGTCGCCGCCACGGTATCTCCCGTTGTTGCTGCCTTGCTGGATCACCGGGGACCCGAGATTGCAGGGCTGGTCGTACTCGTATTGCTGGTTTTGTTGGCTCACCGGGACAACATCCGCGCATTCTTCGCTCGAAAGCGCGGCACGAAAGGATTGCAGGCATGACGCAAACGAGAAATCTCTCATTTAAGATCGCCACTGACCCACCGGAGTTTGATCAGGTCCATCGGCTGAACTACCAGGCCTTCGTGATAGAGATTCCTCAGCACCCACCCAACGCCGAGGGCCTATTGGTGGACAGATTTCACTCCGAGAACACTTATGTGATCTGCAAGTCCGGCGATCGTGTACTCGGAATGATAGCCATCCGCGAACAACGTCCATTCTCGCTCGATCAGAAGTTGGAAGGGCTCGAATCCTTCCTGCCCGAGCATAAGGCGGTCTGCGAGCTTCGGCTTCTGGCTGTGCTGAGAGAGCATCGAAACTCGAGGGTCTTCCAAGGACTGTTGCTGAAGGTCTGCGATTATTGCGAGGGGCGCGGCTACGACCTCGCAGTCATGTCCGGAGCCATCAGGCAGTTAAAACTATACCACCAGCTGGGATTTGTACCGTTTGGGCCGCTCGTCGGCTCAGGGGAGGCGCTCTTTCAGCCGATGTACTTGACCCTGAATGCCTACCAGGGGCTGAAGTCGCGTTCCAGAACGTTCCTACATTTGGCGCCTCCTCCTTCCCCGGAGCGAGGCCACGTCGCTCTTCTGCCGGGACCGGTTGCGATCAGTCAGCCGGTCAGGCAGTCTTTTGGAGGGGCTCCCATCTCCCATAGATCCAAGGCCTTCATGGAGGATTTTGCTCAAACCAAACAACTTCTTTGCCGGCTCGTAGGAGCTCGACACGCCGAGATTCTTCTGGGATCGGGCACCCTGGCCAATGATGTAATTGCCGGCCAGCTGTCATTGATAGCCGGGGCCGGACTCGTGCTCAGCAATGGCGAGTTTGGAGACCGGCTCATTGACCACGCCACCCGCTTTCGGCTTCGATTCAAAACCCTGCGAACCGAATGGGGACAGGCTTTCAACCCCGACGCTATCCGAAAATCCCTGAAGGAAAACCGCGGCATCGACTGGCTCTGGGCCGTTCATTGCGAAACCTCGAGCGGTATTCTCAACAACATTGATCTTCTCGGAGAGCTTTGTGCTCCTCGCGGGATTCGCCTCTGCCTGGACTGCATCAGCTCGATCGGGACGGTGCCGGTCGATCTGAGTGAGGTTTATCTCGGATCCTGTGTCAGCGGCAAAGGCCTGGCGGCCTATCCCGGCTTGGCCGTCGTGTTCTACAACCACGAAGTCGTTCCGGCGCAACACGCACTGCCCCGATACCTCGACCTGGCCCTTTATGCGGCCTGCGAAGGCGTCCCGTTTACGACCTCCTCCAACCTTGTTTATGCTCTGGAAACCGCCTTGCAGCGGTTCGATCCGGAACGTTTTCAGGCAATTGGCGCGGTTTCCTCCTGGCTAAGATCTGAGTTGCGCAAATCAGGATTCGAGATCGTGGGAATCTCGTCCCCCATTTCGCCGGCGGTGACCACGATCGCACTGCCGGAGGCGATCAGCTCAGAATGGGTGGGAAGGAAGCTGAATGAAGCCGGATACCAGCTGAGCTACCGGAGTAGATATCTGCGCGCGCGCAATTGGATTCAAATCTGTTTGATGGGCGAATTAGATCAGGAGAGCCTAGTCCAGCTGTTAGCGCTGCTGAACCGTCTGTGCGCCGCGGCTGGCCCCCAAGAACCGGCGACCCATCTCACACCGCAAGTGGAATCTCTTCGGTGATATTTTTGTAGAATCCAGAGTATATTGTTAGCGGTAGGCGCCGGCATCGACAGGTCGGAGGCGCCTCCCTGATAAAGCGTACAAGAAGGAGGGGAAAGCAACACATGTCCAACAACGAAGAAATCGCAGCAGAACTAGATAGGCTCCGCACCGAAAACGAAGCGCTCAAAGAAATTGTCAAGCTCCGCAGCGAGAACGAGGGGCTCAGGAAGGCTGCAACAACCGGCACTAGCTTGAGGGTAAGCGATAAGGGCGGCGTTTCAGTCTATGGGCTTGGCCGGTTCCCAGTGACGCTTTATAAGGAACAGTGGCATAGGCTTCTTGCATTGGCTGATGACATCCGGGGATTCATCAAGGAGAACGAAGATAAGTTGAAAGCCAGGGGTTAGACGAAACTTGGGGCGGCTCCCCCCCAGCCTCAGGGTACTGGTACAACCTGCCTGGAAAATTCGGTGACTGGCAGGACTCTTGCAAAACCCTGTGGATGGTCAAAAAGAAGGATTCGGCGATAGGTCCCGGCAGCCGCCGGGACCTCGGAGCCCCGTCCGAGAATTAGGAGGGGTCGCGCGCATGGGGCTTGCGAGGCGAGCTCAAGGCGCGAGGAGGAGGCGATGTCGGTGTACATCGTTGACGACGAGCAACGCAGAGATCGCCTCGCAACCC
>Ga0187878_1003627_pt1 | contig 12559 bp, 7 predicted proteins | sample June2016WEW_17_1_FD_132979 | JGI IMG/M metagenome (GOLD analysis project Ga0187878, IMG submission 132979) | Peatland microbial communities from SPRUCE experiment site at the Marcell Experimental Forest, Minnesota, USA - June2016WEW_17_150 | ecosystem: Environmental > Terrestrial > Soil >...
TCACTAGACGCGAAGGCGACTTTTCATTCCGAATCCGCTCGCGGGGCTATCAACCACCTGAAAGTCGCTGCTGGGATGGGGATTTATCGCCAGGAATCTGGGGGCAGGAATTGTCGGTAAACACTACGGCGTTTATCGCAGGTAGGCACCGATGACAGATCGGACGTGCGAAATGTTTGCTAAGAAAACAAGCGGTACAGCAATCCCGCTGGGCCCGGGATAATTCTCTTGCTGTGTGTCTGATTCGGCTAGGAAAAGCTTCTGCGTTGCGATGTCAGCTTTGGGTGGCACAGGAGTAATCTAATGCACTTGGCCGTTTGACAATTGAATGACTGATCGACGGAAAGAGGCACTCCCCCCTGACCCAATCACCCCATGGCTGAATCACTCGACGCTCCTATCCCTCCAATGGCGCGGCAAGGCGCCTATTGCTGCCAGCCACCACCGAGGGCATTGTAAATCTGCACCAGGGAAAGCATCTCGTTCCGTCTCGCCTGGGAAAGAGCCAATTCGGCAGTCAGGTAATTGGTTTCGTTGGTGAGGACTTCGAGGTAAGCGGTCGAGCCCCCATCGTAGCGGACGTGCGCCAGCCGGGCGGAGTCATGCGCGGCGGCGGCCAGGAGTTCTTGTTGTTCCCGCGCTTCGCGGGTCTTTTGGTAGGCCACCAAAGCGTCGGAAACATCCCGAAACGCATTCTGGATTGTCTGCTGATACCCCAGCAAGGCTTGTTGCTGCTGAGCTTCCGCCAGCCGCACATTGGCCTGCAACTTACCAGCAGTGAAAAGCGGTTGAGCGACGGAAGCAGCGACATTCCAAGTGCCCGCAGGCTTCGTGAACAGGTCGGACAAAGCTGAGCTCATGAATCCAAAAGTTCCCGTCAGGGAGATGGACGGGAAGTAAGCCGCGCGTGCAACACCGATCTGCGCGTTGGCAGCGACTAATTGCTGCTCGGCCTCCTGAATGTCGGGACGACGTTGGAGCAACTGGGAGGGCAGCCCCGCGGGAACTAGGGGCGGCCGCGCCTGTTCGGTCAGGCTCTGCCCCCGAGCAATGGGCCCGGGTGGTTCAGCAAGCAGGAGCCGGATGTAGTTTTCCTCCTGTTCGATCTGCCGCTCGAGGTCCGGGAGGGTGGCCGAGGCCACGTAGACAAGCTGCTCCGCCTGCCGCACGTCCACCATCGAAGCAGCTCCCTGATCCGCGAGGAGTTTCGTCAGCCGCAAGGATTCCTGCCGGGAGGCGAGGGTGTGCTGAGTGATTTCGAGATCGAGGTCGAGCGCCCTGAGCCGGAAGTATGCGCCGGCAACATTGGCAACGAGGGTACTTACCACAGCGCGCTTTCCCCATTCGGTTTGGGCCAGATTGGCGCGGGCCGCCTCCGTGGCCCTTCGGTACTTCGCCCAGAAGTCAATGTCCCACGATGCGGCTCCCCCCACCTGCATATAATCCCAGCGATAAGCGCCGAAAAAGGGGCTGGCGGGCTGGCGCTCGGTCGTACCGCCGACCCCCACCCCCGCCGACGGGTACTGATTGGAACGTGCAATGCGGAGCTGCGCCTGCGCCGCCAGCACGCGTTCCGCGGCGATGCGCAGGTCGTAGTTCTGTTTAAGTGCCGTCCGAATGAGTGATTGAAGCTGCTCATCCTGGAATACGGCCCACCATTTGGCATCCCCCAGTGATTCAGAGGGAGGCGCCGCCGGAGCGGTGACCGGCGCTCCCCGAAATCCCCCGGGGACGTCAGCTTTGGGACGCTTGTAATTCGGCCCCACCGTGCAGGCAGCCAAACATAAAACCAATGGCGAGAAGGGAAAGCACTTTGGCCAGCGCATCATGCGGGCTGTCCCCCCTTCGGGTCACCGGCTTCAGGTTGCTGCTGGGGGTGGCGGCTCAGCCGGTAGGAGAGGCTTTCGACCACGGCGAACGTAACCGGAATCAGGAAGATGGCAATCAACGAGGCGGCAGTCATGCCGCCGATGACTACGGTCCCCAGAATGCGGCGTCCCGAGGCTCCGGACCCTTGCGCCGTCCAGAGTGGGACGCACCCCAGGATGAAGGCGAAAGACGTCATCAGGATAGGGCGCAGACGGAGTTGAGCTCCATCCAGCGCAGCCTGAACCACGCTCTTCCCGCGTGCATGCTCGTTCTTGGCAAACTCCACAATAAGGATGGCGTTCTTGGCGGTCAGGCCGATGAGCATCACCAGGCCGATCTGCGTGTAAACGTCGTTCTCGAAATGCCGCGCCATGAGCGCCAGGAACGCTCCGGCCACGGCGATGGGCGTCCCCAGCAAGACGCTGAAGGGCAGGGACCAGCTTTCATACAGGGCGGCGAGGATCAGGAAGACAAACAGGAGCGAAAGCCCGAAAACGGCTGCAGCCGGAATCCCCTGAGCGGCTTTCTGTTCCTGAAACGACATACCCATGTAGTCAAAGCCCATCTCGCGCGGCATGGTCTGGGCGAACACTTCTTCCATGGCCTTCATGGCCTGTCCTGAGCTGATCCCCGGGGCGGCGGTGGCGTTGATCTGCGCCGCTGTGTACGCGTTGTAGCGCATCAGGAACTCGGGACCCGTGATGCTTCGAATGTTCGCAAGAGTGCTGAGCGGCACCCGATCCCCGTGGGGGTTGGTCACATAGAACTGGCCGATGTTACTGGCATTGACGCGGTAGTCCCCTTCCGCTTCCAGGTAAACCTGCCATTGGCGCCCGAAGCGGTTGAAGTAGTTCACGAGGTACCCACCCATGAACGTCTCAAGCGTCTGGTACACTTCTCCAATGTCCACCTGCTGGCGCAACACTTTTTCGCGGTCCACGTCTACATAGATTTGCGGAACGTGGGCGGCATAGGTGGCGATGACCCGCGCGAGTTCCGGCCGCCGTTGTGCCGCCGCCACGAACCTGTCAAGGTTGTCGGCAAAGAAATCCCCTCCGGTTCCCGACCGGTCCTCCAGCACAAAGTTCACCCCCCCTGCAGCGCCGATGCCTGGGATGGCGGGTGGCGAGAAGGCAAAGCAAGTGCCCTCGCTCACCTGCGAGAGTTCCCGGTTAAGGCGCGCCTGGATGGCCTGGGCCTGCTGTTCGGGCGACCGGCGCTCGTCCCAATCCTGGAAGCGCACGAAGAAGATTGCGTCATAGGTGCTCTGGGTTCCGCTCAGGATGCTGAACCCCATGATGGAGGTAGTGGCTTGCACCCCCGGAATTTTATTGACGATTTCTTCCACCTTCCGAACCGCCGCCGAGGTGCGCTGCAATGACGCGCTCCTGGGCAACGTCAGCGTGATCATCACGTAGCCCTGGTCTTCTTCGGGAAGGAAGGAGGTGGGGAGTTTCCTTCCCATACCCACGCCGAGAACCGCGACCAGCGCGAGGAAGAGCAGGCTGAAGCCGGACTTGTGGATGAGCAGGCGGGAGAAACTGATGTACCCGTTCCGGGAGCGCCCGAACACCCGGTTGAACCCGTCGAAGAACCAGCCGAGCGGCCCGCGTACGTGGTGGCGGGGCTTCAGAATCAGCGCGCAGAGCGCGGGGCTCAACGTCAGTGCGTTAAAGGCGGAGAAGATCACCGAAATGGCGATGGTGACCGCAAACTGCTGGTAGAGCCTGCCGGTGATCCCCGGAATAAACGCCGTAGGGACAAAGACCGCGGCGAGAATGAGGGCAATGGCGATCACCGGCCCTGAGACCTGCTGCAATGCCAGCAGAGTGGCATCACGAGGCGTCATGCCCTCGTCAATATGGTGCTCAACCGCTTCCACCACCACAATAGCGTCGTCCACCACCAGGCCAATGGCCAGCACCAATCCGAAGAGCGACAGCGTATTAATCGAGAATCCCAGCAGGGGAAAGACGCCGAACGTGCCAATCAGCGAAACCGGCACCGCGAGCAAGGGTATCAGCGTGGGGCGCCAGCCTTGGAGGAAGATGTAGACCACGAGGATGACCAGCAACAGGGCCTCAAACAGCGTCACCAGGATTTCGTGAATCCCCGCGCTGACCGCCTTCGTGGTATCCACACCGATTTCGTACTCCACGTCTTTCGGCAGCCGCCGTCCCAACTCCTCCAGCTTGGCGCGAATCCCCGCCGCGGCGGCGAGCGCATTGGAACCGGGCAACTGGTAGATGCCGAGAGCCGCGGCGGGCTTGCCCCGGAAGCGCGCGTCGAAGCTGTACGTCTGGGCTCCCAGTTCCAGGCGCGCCACATCCTTAAGCCGCAGGGTTGATCCGTCCGGATTGGCCCGCACCACGATGGCGCCGAATTCTTCCGGCGTCACTAGGCGCCCCTGCGAACGGACGGTGTAAGTGAACTCCTGGCCCTTGGGCACCGGCTCTCCGCCGATCTGCCCCGACGGGTTCACGGTATTCTGCGCTTCCACGGCCGCCACAATCTGCGGAACCGTGACGCCCAGCTTGGCCAATTGATCGGGTCTCACCCAGATGCGCATGGCGTAAGGGCCGCCGAACACCTGCACGCGCCCCACGCCCGGAATGCGCGAAAGCTCATCCACGTAGTTGATGTAGGCGTAATTGGTCAGAAAATTCCGGTCGTACGTCTCGTGGGGCGAGTAGAATGAAATGACCATCATGGCGGCCGCGCGCGACTTCTGCACGATGACACCGGTGGTATTCACCATGGCCGGCAACTGCGGGGCGGCCTGCGAGACACGCAGTTGGGTCAATATCTGATCGATGTTGGGGTTGGTGGTGACGTCGAAATTCACCGTCAGCACGGAGTTGCCCGCGTTGTCGTTGGTGGAGTACATGTAATTCATGTAGTCCACACCGCTCATCAGGCTCTCGATGGGCGTGGCGACGGATTCCATCATGGTTCGCGCGTCGGCCCCGGGATATACCGCGCGCACCTGAATCTCAGGCGGAATGATTTCCGGGAACTGGGAAATGGGAAGGGTGGCCATGGCCACCGCTCCCACGATGACCATCACGATCGAAATCACCATCGCCACAATGGGGCGGTCGATAAAGAACCGGGAAATCATCGGCTTCCTTCCCCCTGCGGGGCCTCAACCTTGGGCATAACCGACATGCCGTCGCGCACTTTCGAGGTACCGTCCGAAACCACTTCATCGCCCGGCGCCAGGCCCTCATTGATGACCCACAACGAACCCACACGATCCCCAACCTTCACCTTCCGGATGGAAATACTGTTCTGTGCAGCCACCACGGCCACTTCGTAGGTTCCCTGCAGTTCGGTCACGCAACGTTGCGGAACCAGAACCGCTCCCTGGCGCACACCGAGCAGCGCCCGAACTCGCCCGAACTGCCCGGGGCGGAGGATGTTTCCAGGATTGGGAAATGCCGCCACCACCCGGATCGTTCCGGTCTGCGGATCCACCTGCCGGTCAGTGAAGATAACCTGCCCCTTGCGGGGATAAGTCGAGCCGTCCGAGAGAATCAGATCCAGCGCCCGGGAATCTGAGCCCCGCAGTAATCCGCTGGCCGAGGTCTTCTTAAGTAGCTGGGAAGTGAATTGAAGGTACTCCTGCTCGCTGATGGGGAAATAGACCTTGATGGGGTCGACATTGGAAACCGTCGTGAGGACGGTCGCGGGTGAAACCAGGTTGCCCATCTGGGTGGTGGCAATTCCCGCGATCCCGTCCACCAGGGAGCGCACGCTTGTGAATCCGAGGTTCAGTTGCGCCTGCTCGACCGCTGCCTCAGCAGCCTGAATAGCGGCTTCCGCCTGCATGCGCGCCGCCGTTTCGGTGTCAAGCTGGCTCTGCGCGATGGCCCGCTCCTTCACGAGGGGCGTGTCGCGCTTCACGTTGACGTCCGCCAAATAGAATTGTGCACGTGCTTGGGCCACTTGCCCCTTGACCTGGTCGAGCACTGCCTGGAACGGCCTCGGGTCGATCTCAAATAGCACGTCACCCTTGTGGACGTAGGAGCCTTCCTTGTAATCCTGGCTGATGAGATACCCACTCACCTGGGGCTGAATCTGGGCGTTGACGTAGCCCTCCAGGGTTGCAACCCATTCGGCGCGAACGGGCACGTCCATTTGGATTGCTTTTACGACCCCCACCTTCGGGGGTGGATTGGACGCAGCGGACTGCGGCTTCAGACCGCCGCAACTCGGGCCCGTAAACACGATGGCTGTCATCGCGGCCAGGATCAGGCCAACACGTGTCCCGACAAGCGCCCGACCGCAGGCCTTGCATATTGCCGTACATGCGGCCGGTGGCAACACCTGAGGGCTGGATTGTTCTGGCTGGTGCCGGAAAACAGAGTCTATGCTCATCAAATTCAGTACCCTTTCATGACAACACCCGGGACATCCGACATCTTGACTGCGCTTACCGTGGCGCCTTCCGTCTGCTCACCGGTATCCAGTGGTCATACTGTCACCTGAGGGGCCATTGCGGCCCCTATTTATAAATCAATTGATTGATACAATTCAATCCCCGTCTTACAATCGACGGCGCGCAGCAGGGGAGCCCCGTGAAACCGAATCGACGCATATCCACCAGAACCCGGCCTACCAGTGACCGCGGTGAGGCTACGCGGCAACGCCTTCTCGAGGTGGCTATTCGTATCTTTGCGGCGCGTGGCTTCGATGGCGCCCGTACCCGTGATATCGCCGAGGCGGCTAAGACGAACCCGATCTCGATTGCGTACTATTTTGGAAACAAGCAGGGACTTTATTATGCCGCGGCGAAGCACGTGGCAGCCCGCTGGGCTGCCCATGAGAAACCCCTGGTCCAAGAGGCACGGACGTCAATGGCTCGACCCGGAGTCACGCACCGGGAATTGGTCCGGATACTCTGCACTTTGTTGCGCCACTTTGTCCGGCTTATCTTGGGCGACTTCCTGCCTGACTGCTACGGAAAGTTCCTCAGTCAGGCGGCATCTGGACCAGCCCGAGAATTTTCCCTCGTAGACCGGAGTCTTGCGCCGCTGCGGGGCACGTTGTCCGAAGCCATCGCTGCTCTTACCGGAGAATCGGCAACTTCGTCTGCCACCAAAGCGCGGGCAGTGTCCATTATCGGGTCTTGTATTTGCTTCCGCCGCGACCGTCCCGCCGTACTGCGCGCGCTGAAATGGAAGCAGCTCGGCGCGAAGGAGCTCAAGGTGATCGAAATGGCCATCGAGGCGAATATTCAAGCCATGTTCTCCCGATGAGGGATAGATTCAGTTCCTGCGGGGTCCCCTGGTGCCCGGTGATGGCGCAAAAGCGAGCAATACGCTGAACCAGAATTGATCTTCCGCTTGTTCGATGGGATCGCACACCGTGAAACTCGCTGTCATGAATTGTGATTTGAAGTGAGAATAATTACTGCGGACGACACCGGCCGCCAGTTGCCTTTCCGGTGCAGGACTTTGGTTTCTCTCGCGTGCTAGTCGGCACAGAGGTTCCATCCGCCCGCTCCTGCATGCACAAGCCGAATCAAGCGAAAGCTCGCAATCATAAGACAGGTTGCGGTTGTCCCCGACAGGTGTGCCACTACGTGTGTCAGTGAAGGCCCAGTTTCAAGGCATTTTGTGTCCGCTAGAACGATGCTGAGGCAGCAGAGGTCTGGGGGTCGAGTCCCCGCGGCCTATTATATTTTCCAATAAGTTTACCCCCAGAGCAGGTCTTGCGGATTACCCCTGCCTTGTCGCCATGTGTTTACCGACGAATCCGCAACAGCAATCCCGAGTTCTGGGTGAGCGACGCATTTGGAAACCATGTTGACTGGGTACTTCCCTGGATTCGGAATGAAAAACGCCCATCCACACCTGAATCCAGCCCAAGAGGTGACCCAGTCGATGGGAAGCCGACTTTTCGGGCCCAATCCGCTCCCGGCGATATCAATCACCTGAGAATCACGGGTGGGATGGGAATTAATCGGGAATTGGGAGAACACTATCAGTAAACATTTCACCGTCATCTGGGACCTATTGGAGTCAAGGATGACTTTGTCAACTCGGTGATTGCCCGTTTCGGTTAGCAACAGCGGCACAATTGAGAGATGCGCACGCTTAATGGGTTGTATGATGGCAGGGATGCGACCCACTCTTTTTCGGAAAGCAGCCGGGGATGACACGCCTTCGTGGTATCTTGACCCGCTCGTCGCACTGCAGAAGCGCCAAGTGCACCAGGAGTGGATCCGGGCGGCAGTAGGCCGTCGGCCTTGCGTTACGGTACTCAAAACAGACCTTTTTGAGGATGCCTATGGCGACGATCGGATCTTTCACGACCTTTTTCCCGACATGCGGCTCGGCATAGGCTTCGATATCAACGCCGCGACGGTGAGCACGGCGGTGCATCGCGGCGCGGGAGCCTTCGAGGGTTTCGTTTGCGATGTTCGCCGCATGGCCTTGCCTGACGCGAGCGTGGACGTGGTGGTCTCCACTTCCACTCTGGATCACCTAGAAAGCAAGCGGGACATCGCGGACTCGCTGGATGAGCTGAGCCGGGTTGTGCGTCCAGAGGGAATTGTGATCGTGACGCTTGATAATCCAAGGAACCCATTGTATTTCAGCCTGAAATGGTTGAGCCGGTGCGGATGGACCGCGTTTCCCCTCGGCGCGACAGTCTCCATGGCGGAGTTGGAGGGAATGCTTGCGGAGCGGGGTTTCCATGTAGAGAAGCGAGGTTATCTGATTCATAATCCGCGGGTGCTGTCGACGGCTCTCTTTCTCGGTCTCAGGCGCTTGCTGGGTAGGCACGCCAGCACTCCGATCCGATGGTTACTGAGAGCCTTCATGTCGTTGGGTAGCCTCCCTTTACAGTCGTTTACGGGATGTTTTCTGGCCGTTAGCGCCGTCAAACACGCGAAGACGGAGGAAATACTCGGCTGACACGGAGGGCCTTGAACAAGCATGCGCAGCACGATACGATTTCGGTTTGGGAATCTTGAGCTAAGAGACAACCGGCCCTTACGCCGGCGAATACGGGTGCGGAAGGCGAAAGCTGCAACGCTGACCCCTGATCAAGAAATGACGACCGGATGTATACTGGCAAGGACCTAGGGGCCAAATTGGAATTTCATTTCAAAGACGCGGCCCGTCCGGCCGAAAGGCTTCCCTTGACTAGCCGCAGCGTGGCTAAGGAGATTCCCGGCGAAGAGGTCGTGGAGTGGAAGCCGCACCCTAAGCCGCCTCATCCGGTCACGCCATACACCGTCTACATCTGGGTGCTGCGGATCGTGGCGCTGACCGTGGCAGCGGTCTGGCGTCGATTGCTGTTCCGCACCAAGATCATTGCGGTCACCGGCAGCGTCGGAAAGACGACGGCAAAAGAGTGCATTGCCGCGATCCTGTCAAGCCGTCACCGGATCCAATCGACTCCCCGGAGCGACAACCACTTTCACGGGATTGGTGTAACCCTGTTGCGCGTTCGTCCCTGGCACCGCTATGCGGTCATTGAAGTGGCTATCGACCAGCCCGGCCAGATGAAATGGTTCGGCAGAGTCCTTCGCCCCGACGTTGCGGTCTGGCTGGGTACCGCTCGCACCCACACCCGCGAGTACGAATCGCTCGCCCAGATCGCCTCCGAAAAGTCCCGCCTGGTCGACGCACTTGCACGCCGCGGCGTCGCCATTCTGAACGACGACGATCCTTATGTCCACGCCTATCAACCCTCGAAACACGCCCGCGCGGTCCGCTTTGGGCGCGATCCCTCTTGCGCTATCTGGGCGGATGGAATCGAATCGGTGTGGCCCGCGCGTTTAGCGTTTACCGTTCACCAGGGAAGCCGGAGCGAGCGCGTCGAGACCCGACTGGTGGGCGCCCATTGGGTTCCTTCTGTACTGGCCGCGATCGTAGTCGGCTTGGAGTGCGGTTTCCGTCTGGAAGACGCGGTTCGGCCTCTGGCCTCCCTGCGGCCCTTCGCCGGCAGGCTATCTCCCCAGGTGCTAGCGAACGGCGCGGTCCTTCTTCGCGACGAGTGCAACGGTTCCATCGACACGTTTGAACGCGCACTTGAGGTTTTGTCGGAGGCGAAAGCGGATCGCAAGATCCTCGTAATCAGCGACCTATCGGATGTTAACCAACGCTGGCAGCTCCGCTCGCGGAGAATCGGTGCCAAAGCCGCTCGCTGCGCGGATGTCGGAGTTTTCGTGGGCGAGCGAGCCGCCAAGACAGCGGCGAACGCGGTGCGCGCGGGGATGGATCCAAGAAAGGCTTTCAGCTTCCCGTCCCTGCAACAGGCCGTCGAGTTCCTCAAACTCGAGCTTCGCTCGGCTGATTTGGTCTTGGTGAAGGGCCGCGGCGTGGACAAGCTCGCACGCCTTTCGCTCGCCCTCACCCAGCAGGTCACCTGTTGGCGTCCCACCTGCGCACTCATCGAGCAGTGCGATTTCTGCCCGGAGTTGGCGCGCCCCGACCAGATCGGCATCTAGTGGTTAGTTGGAGAAGTTCGCGATCTTATAAGACGGGCACGGAAGGGCAGCATCAGACTTGGGCGCGGCGATCCGGAACAATGGCGGCCTGCCGCGTGCAAATGGATGCCGGGCCAACACCCTTCCGAGCAAGGGCATTGGGTCGCGCAAAAGGCCTGGTATTGTTGCTGCCGCGCCCAACATTTCCCGCAAGCCTTCTCGAAGTCCCGCGTTCCTCAGTTCGCCGCAACGGAGTTTCGAGAGGAAGACCCGCAGTACTAGGCCAGGATTGTAGTACTTGGCGCCTGTCGTGTAGCTGGGAAGCGGTGCCCAGTCGAGGGAAATAGCATTCGGGACGGCATGACTATCGAGAACCGGATTCGCCGCCATCACCGCCAAGCCAAGGCCGCACTCGAGTGCGAACCGCAGGTACCCGGGGAATCGCGGGTTGATCTCAATCACTTTGTCTTGGCCGTTTCGACTGTCGCACATCAGCTCCACTTCCGCCCCGCCACACCACCGCCATTTTTCGAAGAAGGGCAGAACCAGCTTTACCAGATGCTTATCTGCAGTGCCACGAGCGACGGCCGTGAGTCCACCGGTCTCCGGCCATTGCTGGATCTTCCGCATGGTGAAGGCCGCCATGAGCCGGCTTTGCGGCGAAAAGAGCAACACCACGGTCTTCGTCGCTTCCACTCCGCCCGGAATGTATTCTTCAATCACTGCGCCGGCGCACAGTGCCTCGCATTCGCCGAGAGCCGTCGAGAGTTGTTCGCGATTTCGCACGTAGCGCACGCCCATGGCCGCGCCCAGGTCGCAATGTGGTTTTACCACCAGTACCGAATCGCGGCCTTCCTTCAACACGTAGGACGCCTGCTCGAGCGAATACAGAGTGGGGCAGGGGATCCCGAGTTGCTGGCACTCGGCCATGCAAACTCGCTTGTTGTACGCCGCCAAAAATGCTTCGGGTGGCGGAACATTGACCGCGGTCACGGCCGCGAGTCGATCCCGGTTCTTACTCGCGATGAACACGGAGCGGTCGCCCAGCGGCAGAAACGCATCGGGCCGGACGCGATCCACCAAGTCCAGCAGGCTGCTCTCGAATTCCTGCTGGTTCGCCGCGGGCAACCAATAGTGGGCAGACGAATAACGTGACCGTAAGCCCCGCCCGGAACCCTCGAAGTCCGCCGTGATAACCCTGTAACCGGCGGCGGCAAGAGACTTGATGGCCGCCAAACCTCCACCAGTGGTGGCGCACGTGACCAGCACCGTCTTCCGTTCCACCGTCCTACAGCGTATCCTCTCGGGAAGCAACGTCATGGTCGCGTTCCTGCTTGCGCCGGCGCAGTGCTGCCGACATGCTATCGTTTCTCCAGGAGCGAAGCGGCCAAAGTGCCCGCAGCACATGTTCTTGAAACTCGCTCCACACCCGAAGGTAACAGTCGGTTTCCACCGAGCAGCATCCGCGGCGGGCTTTCCCGTCGTAAACCAACTTTCCGAAATAGATGCGGCGACGACCCGCGGCGATCGAGTCCTCGATAGGCCGATTGTAGCCGAGGTTGACGTACGCTGCCCCCGCTCGGCCAGAATCATGATTGATGCCGATCATCGGCAGGACGACCTCTTCTCCCCCTCGAAGCTCCACCTGTGCGCCGACAAGTTCCGCCCCGATTCTCGCCACATAGATCGCAGCCCTGTCGCCCAGGCGGGCCTTGAGTTGATCGAAGAATTCTGCGCGAAACGGAAACGGCTCGCGATTGAGGCGAACATAGTGCGCGTCCAGGAGACGGTGCAGGCGCTCCCTGTACGGCGCGGGCTCGTTGAGTTGTTCGATCACCAGACCCGCTCGTTTCGCACGGTTGAGCTCTCCCTTTATGTTTTTCGCGGTTCGTGGGTGGGATCGCTTCAAGTGCTGCCGGAAATCGGCGAAGGAGTGCCAGCCCGGGTCCAGTTCCAGGTAGGCCGTCGGCAACTCGGAGCCGCGAAGGTACCCGCGACTCGTCAGCACCTCGACGATCGGGGACATCACCCGCCTGACTTGCCGAAAGCAGACTGCCCAACCCTTTTCTCGGGCTGTCTCCTCTATGGCCTGTACCAGGGTCGCCGTGACATGCATGCGCTCCTCGGCGGTTGCGCCGGCGCGAACAAGTACCGGCTCCGCGGCACCGACCCCGGTGCCGCACAACAGGCACGGGACCGCGTCGAGGTGCAGACGCTGCGCGGCCTTCGCTAGCCAGCCAAACAGCA
>Ga0187878_1003631_pt1 | contig 12557 bp, 12 predicted proteins | sample June2016WEW_17_1_FD_132979 | JGI IMG/M metagenome (GOLD analysis project Ga0187878, IMG submission 132979) | Peatland microbial communities from SPRUCE experiment site at the Marcell Experimental Forest, Minnesota, USA - June2016WEW_17_150 | ecosystem: Environmental > Terrestrial > Soil >...
CCCGTCTGAGATCGACGAGTTAGTTCGCCGCATTGGGGTAAATGCGGAGATCCTGATGGCATCCGGCATTGAGAGCCCGGCAACATTTGGCTATCTGCATCCGCTGATTCTTCTTCCCGAGAAATATCAGGAGCTGGATGTCCAGGCGCAGGCCTCCATCCTGGCGCATGAGCTGATTCATGTGCGCAGGCATGACTGGCTGGCGGCCATGGCCGAACAGCTGCTCCTGGCGCTCTTTTGGTACCACCCTGCGGTTTGGTGGCTGGTGCGCCGCATCGAAGTAACCCGCGAGCAGGTCGTCGATCATCAAGTCCTGGAATTGAACATCGACCGCCGCAAATATCTGGAGTCGTTATTGTGCACCGTGGCGAATCATGCCGTAGTGCCGTCCGCCAATCAGTTTTTCACGCGTCACTATCTTCAGGAGCGCGTCGCACTCCTGCTGGAGGAGGTTCACATGTCGACAGCACGCATCGTCGCCTCGCTGGCTTTGTTCGCGGTAGTCTTGAGTTTTGGCGCCATGATGGCAATGTCATCGTTTCCCCTGACGGCGCCCCCGAAAGTTCTCCCTTCCGCGGCGGCGCCAAAGGCAGCTGAGCTGGAGCAGCAGTCGGCAGGCGTCTATGCGACGGCAGCCCCAGGCTCGGCCGCTCAGCAACCGGTGGCTCTAAAGAAGGATCCCGGGTCTTCGAGCCTGAATTCTGGGCGCGCGGCGACAGCCCCACGGCCCAGCCAGGAAATGATCTCCGGCACGGTGATAGATGCCACCCGGGGACGAATTCCGGGTGTCGAGATTACCATTGCCGACCCGGAAACCACGGCCACCATCGCAACTGCGACCACGGATGTAAAAGGTGATTTTGCCATCGAGATCCCGGCAGGGCAGAAGGTGAAGCTGACCTTCCAAGCATCCGGTTTCCGGCCGACAGTTGTAAACAGTGCGCAATCCGGACAGCCACCCATGACAATTACTCTGATGTTGGGATCGGTAAACGAGACGGTCACCATTACAGCTAGCAGGCTTCCGGGCAGTTCTGCCCCCGCGCCGAAAGTTCATCCGATACGCGTTGGAGGTAGTGTCTGGCCCGCCAAGCTTATAAACAGGGTTGAACCGATCTACCCGGTGGAGGCACGGCAGCAAGGTATCGAAGGAGCGGTGATGCTTGAGGTCTACATCGGCCTGGAAGGCGAAGTCTTAAGCACCAGGGTTTTGAAGGGAATCCCGCTACTGGATGACGCGGCCATCGCGGCAGTCCACCAGTGGCGCTACACCCCTTGTCTGCTGAACGGCGAGCCTCAGTTGTATCCCACCACGGTCACGCTGATATTCAAGCTGGACAAAAACTGAGATGAAATTCATCGACAAGGAACCCGGATTTCGACGGAAAATCAAGATTCGCGACCGAAACGTGGCGAGAAATGCGGGCTGGCTGTTGGCCAAACCTGCGGGGCCTGCACAGGCACGGAGATTTTGGCAACGATTTCCTGCAGTTTTAGAAATTCCTCGGTTCTAACAAAGTAGGCACGGCGGCCGGGTCTGTAATAGTCGCAGACCCAGGTTTCGGAGGTGGTGAGCACGGCCACCGGAATCGTTCAGCGGTTGAAGCAGTCCGCATAGGAAAAGGCTCGCATTGAAATGGCGGAACGGCAGGCCAAGGAAGGGACGACGCTGCAAGTTGTGGTGACAGCTCAATGGCTCGGACAGACTCTCCGCGTCCGTCACCAGTACTCGGACTATGCGGTGTTCCTCGTGGAAAGCCGCAAGAAAATCGAGCCGCCAAAAATCAAAAAGGCCCCCTGATGGGCCTGCAACTGCAACGGAGCGCGGGCGCCCCGCCCGCATCAGCGGTGGATGGAAATTGAATCTTCCCATACGCAATTTGGGTGATGCGATCGCACATGCGGGAGAGGCGCCCGGCTCCAATCGCAGTTGATCGGAATGGGAGGATGTTGGATACTGTCGCGCATGAAACACGACACCATTGCGGTTATTGATTTCGGCGGCCAGTACGCTCACCTCATCGCGACCAAGGTCCGGAAGCTGCGCGTCCTCGCGGAAATCCGTCAGCCCGACGATCCGATCGAAGCATTTCTACCGTGCAAAGGAATCATCATCTCCGGCAGTCCCAGCTTTTCGGCTTTCGGCGAGGATTCCGGGTACACCAAGGCGATTTACGACCTTCCGATCCCAATTCTCGGTCTATGTTTCGGCCACCAGGAGATCGCGAAACATTATGGCGGACGCGTCATTCACGGCGGCCAGGAATGGGCGCACACGGAGCTGCGCGTCTCTGCCGAGAGCCCCATCTTCAAGGGCCTCGGCCCGGTAGAGACGGTCTGGATGAGCCACTTTGAATCCGTGGTTGAGGTCGGCCCCGATTTCAAGGAGATCGGCTGCTCTCGGCTGGGCAGCGGCGGAGAGGTTAATCGTTACGCGGCGATCGCATCCGAGAAACTGCGCCGATACGGCTTCCAATTCCATCCGGAGGTTGACGACACGGTTCACGGCCAGCAAATGATTGCCAACTTCGTGCTCAACATCTGCGCGTGCGCGTCCAGCTGGACAATGGGGAGCTACATCGACGAGCAGGTGAGCTCGATCCGCGAGCGGGCCGGCAACGAGTCGGTTTTTCTTCTGGCTTCCGGAGGCGTCGATTCAACCGTTGCGGCCAGGCTGCTCGGCAAGGCACTCGGACCCGAACGCCTGCACCTTCTTCACATCGATAACGGCCTGATGCGCAAAAACGAAAGCCGCGAGGTCATGCGCCGGCTCGGAGAGATGGGGCTAGGGCTGAATCTCCACTTTGTCGATGCCTCCCAGGATTTCCTTGCCGCACTCTCGGGTGTGGTAGAGCCTGAGAAGAAGCGCAGCATCATCGGGGACACCTTCATTCGGGTCTTCGAACGTGAGGCGCGCGCGCTCGGGATTGAGAGCCATCTTCTGGGTCAGGGAACGATTTATCCTGACACCATCGAAACAGGGGGCACACGGCGTGCCGATGTCATCAAGACTCACCACAACCGCGTACCCGTCATTCAGGAGATGATCGCGAAGGGCCGGGTGATCGAACCGCTGGCGGAGCTTTACAAGACCGAGGTCCGCGAACTCGGTGAACTCCTCGGCGTGGCGCGCGATGTGGTGTGGAGGCATCCCTTTCCCGGACCTGGGCTGGGTGTGCGCCTTCTGTGTTCGGACGGCAAGCCGGACAGTGCGGACTTCGCAGGCATGGAATGCAGTGTCCAGGAACTGGTCCGTCCATTGGGTATCGCAGGGCGGGTGCTCACGATCCGCTCGGTGGGGGTGAAGGCTGACCTGCGATCCTATGAGCACCCCGTGATGCTGAGCGGGATGACTTCGTGGAAGGAACTCGTCGAGGTGGCGGGAACGATTTTCCGGCTCGTTCCCGGAATCAACCGCTGCATCTGGAACCTCGCGGATACCCGGCCTTCTTCGTTCGCCCTGCTCCCGGCAACCGTGACCCGCGCCCGGCTCGACCTGTTGCGTGAAGCCGACGATCTCGTCATGGAGGGCTTGCGGCGCCACCACCTTTACCATGAAATCTGGCAGTGCCCGACTTGTCTCCTGCCGATGTCGGTCGACGGGAAAGGTCGGGAACTCGTCGTGATACGGCCGGTTCACTCCGAACGCGCGATGACGGCAGCGCCGGCGCCACTGCCCGAGGCGCTGATTGCGGAACTGCGCCGAGGCATCCTGGCTCTAGACGGTGTTTCGGGGCTGTGCCTCGACCTTACCCCCAAGCCCCCCGGCACCATCGAATGGGAGTAGAATGGGCCTCGCGACACAACCACGCGCCGCCTCACTCCGGAGAATAGCTACTTTTTCTCTTTAAAGCCCGCCGGGATGGCTGTGTCCGATTCGCTGGCTGCCGGGGCTGCCTTCAGCAGCTCGTGGTTCATGGTAAGGATCGTCGCCCGATTCTTAGGGGCATTATCATCTTTTTTGGCCGCCTTGCGCGCGAGAATGCCGCCCAGATTCCGCATCGGATTAATGCCTCCGCCTCCGCCACCCTGATCCCGCTGCTGCTTCTCGGCGGCGGCTGCCTGTTCTTTGGATTGGACCGTCTCGATCGTGGTGACCGTCAGGACGGCAGTCCCTTTCATCTTGGCCTGCTGCGCCTGGGATTTTGCCATCATTTCCTTCATGCCCGGATACATCGCCAGTGCCGCCGCCATCTGCTCGGCATCGGCGCCAAATGCATTGGGAAGATCCAGTTTCTGAAAGTAGCGCCGGTCAAATTCGGCGATCTCCTTCAGGGCAGGAATTTCAGGGCCCATCCACATATTGGACGTCATGACCATGCCACCGCCATCTTCAAGCGTCTTTCCTTTCTGGCGGGTGGTGATCGTAACGATGATTTCGCGGCAATCAAAACCATTGATGTTTTTTGTCTGGCCGGATTCCTTTGCCGAGAAATCCACCTCCATTTCCATACCCTGTTGCGGGCGCTTTTCGCCTGGCTCTTCCTTCGCCGCTTTGGCCGCTTTTTCCTGGGCATCCAACATTTTGCGTCTTATTTCCGCAAACGTGGCAACCTCGTAGGTCTTCTTTTTCAGATCGAGACTGTATACTTTCTCTTCACTAAGATCGATGATCGTCCCAGTGGTGTCGTTCATTTCCGCCTTCCGGTTCCCGCGAACCGCAACGGTGTTGACCGAGCCTTCCTTGGCGGCCTTCCCTCCAAACAGGCCCATCATCCTTCCGAGCGTGCCTTCGAATTTAACCAGGCTCTTTTCCTCGGTCTTGACATCAGCCCGCAAAAACCCGATTGATAACAAAAGCGACGACAAAAGCAACAACCCCAGGATTCGAATTCGCTTCATTCTCTCCTCCCCTTTGGCGGTGCCGGATCCGGCGCGGAAACAAGACTTCCCCTGCAGTCCCCACGGTCGGGACCGATATGCGGTAAGCTCCATGCCGGTGCGGATTAACCCTTCTTCCGAGCTTCTTTCTTTTTTCTCGGGCGGGTTTTTCCGTAGGTGCCGCGATTAATTTTCCCTCTCCTCGTGCGGATATCACCTTTACCCATCGCATCAGCCTCCATTTTGCAGCGCTTAGGAATCAGCAAAACCGCGAAGTTGATTTTATTCCCTAAAGCTCTGCGCATCAACAGAGCAAAGCATGCAGCTGTGAAACACCCGAATACCGCCAAAATCGGTGGCAGGCAACTGAAAATCGGTGGCAGGCAACTATTTCATCAATTTCCAGCCTGCAATTGCAAAAGACGCTTCGACATGCGATTGGTGAAATAGTTGCCTGCCACCGATTTTTGTATTTGGGTTTTCAGTCTTTGTCCGAGTTGCCCTGGAAACGGTCCTCCTCTTCCGCAAACAGGATATTGAAGCTGGTCAGCGTGCCGTAGCAACCGGTGACATAGGCTTGCAGCCTGACCTTCAGATCCTCGGCCATTTCTGTGCCGTTGATCTGCTGTTCGAGCACGCGCAAGCGGTTTCTCAACATCACGACCTTGTGGAAGAAGGTTTCGATCGGCCAGTTTTTTTCCTGTAGGCCCGGTTTTCCCGGCCGGAGAATCATCTCGCCCCCCCGCCATTTGTCGGCCATCGGCACGGGCGTAAGCCCGGTCTCTTCGCGAATGATCCTGCGCAGCAACAGTTCAAGATCCACGGGGCTGCCGTCTGATGTCGTCAAGTTGGCCACGGGCATTCTCCTTTCTCGATCCGAAACCAGCGGAGCTGCTCCCCTGTCCTGGCGCTCCGATCCTTGCTTTTCGGCACTTTCTTTGTTTTCTCCCCCCCGATAGTTGTGCTGGCTGCCGCAATAATCACAGATCACCCGCAGGATTCCCCCTTCGGAATCCGCGACAATCACGGTGTGGCCGCGAACCGTCTTGCAGGCGCGACACAGGTCCTGCAGGGAATCGCCGGCCCGGAACCGGCGCTGAGTGTTCCTATTCATGGCAGTGTCTTCTTTCAACGCAAGCTCAATCCCATTCTCCTTGCCGATGATGAAATCTCCCCCGGTGTCGAACCGCACTGCGATCCATGTGAGGTTCTGGGTTCGATTTTCACCCGCGTTTTCGAGATGCGGACGTCCCACATCTGCATTGACCTCGAATTTCGGCGTTTGCGGATACGTCGCCTTTCTCAGTCGAAGATGGTTGGGGAATCCGCATTCTCCAGGGCGGCAAAGGCATCCTCGATGTGGCGAGGCCTGGTGCGTTCCCCGGACAGCACACCCGGGATCTCATCCTTGCCGAAAAATGCGACCTCCGAGGTTTCGGTGCTGACACGCGCTTTACCTCCGATCAGGTCGCACAGAAAGACGATTTTGAAGGCGTGGAACACTTCGAGCGGGCCGGATCGGTTGGCGTCATAAACGCCGATCACCTTGCGGGCTTTGACGTGGAACCCGGTCTCCTCCCGCGCTTCTCGTTCGGCGGCATGAGACGGAACATCGCCGACGTCCGCCCAACCGCCCGGCATGGTCCAGCCGCCGTCGGCGCGTTCGCGCGCCAGCAGCAGCTTGCCGTCGCGGAAAACCGCGGCGCGCACGTCCACCTTGGGAGTGGCATAGCCGATTTGTGCATGGAATGCCTCTGCCAGCCGCAAAAACCGCACCTCCGAGTTTTCGCTGAGCATTTCCGCGGCGATGTCCTGGAGCCGACGGCAGCGCTCGCGCTGAAAATCGTCATGTGCGTAGTGATATCCGGTCTGCGCCAGCGATTGAATTTCGCGCGCCCATTCCAGAATGCGAGGATTCTTCGGATCGGCCATGAGCCCCCACGACGGCCGGCGCCGATGCTACGTCTCAGTATGTCCTCCGCCGGTGGCCTGAACGGTCATGCGGAAGGACTTGGCTGGCGGAGCGTCGCTGTCCCAAGGGCGACGCAAAGCGAGTTCGACGGTGGCCCGGCCGGCCTGTTCGACCCGGTAGGTCCAGGTGTGTACTCCGGCCCGCCCAAGAACGGCAGCGTCCGGTGGCTCATAGGTATCATCGACTAAAGTGCAAACCGGCGCGGCGCCTGCATCGATCTGCCATCTGAAACCTGCCGTGCGGTTCTCCTCGAGACGAATTCGGAACGTCCGGCCTGGTTCGAGCAGGATCTCAGATCCATGCGCGCGCTCATTAAATACCTTCAGAACTCCCGACATGTCCTTGAAATCCCAAGAAAACAGCCATTAATTCAAACTCGGGTGTAGACCAAAACCTGTCCGCTTTTTCGCGCGGCTCGGCTCGGCAGCGGGCCTGGAATCTGCCGTCTTTTGGAGTGCGGCCGACGGACGCACAGGGCACGCGCGCGACGGAACCTGGACACTCCAGAGGAAAAGCAGACATTTTGAGCGAGACCATGTCAGGAGTTCCTATTCTTTATAACCATTGTGCCGTGTCTCACGGCAATCGTCAACCGGGACAGGCGCATGCCTGAATCCGGCGGCGGGCGCACTCCGATTTACACCGCAACCACACGTATGGTCCAGAAGTCGTCAGACAGGTACGCGTCAAGGAGATATGCATAGGGCATTGTGAAATAGCCGGCCAGGCCCCACTTCGGCCCCCAGGAATTCCTGATAATGAATCGTTGCGTCGAATCATCGTGCCCAACCGCGAGCACGGCGTGTCCTCCCAAGACATTCTCTTCGGGGCCGGGCATGTTCAGGTGGCCGGTCTTGGCAACCTGCTCACTCTCGAACCCGTCGTACACCGTAAATCCCAATACAAATGGGTATCCGTCCGCAAGACACCCCTTCATTTGTGTCAGATTCCGGGCGACCCGTTGATACGAGGTTACCTTGTGAGCCGCGGCCGCCTTGTAAACTGATGCCGGCGGCTTCTTCTTAAATGGGCCGGGATTCGCGTCGCTGTAAGGCCACAGCGTTTCCTCCGGCGCGCCTTGCTTGGTCACGCTTTTCACGCCATCGCGAATTTGGGCGCCGGAATCCTGGTTCACCGTACCCTCCATGGCCCGCTCGTTGTAATAAATGAAAAGACGCGATGGAGTGAATGGGGCCTCAGGCATCGGATCCAAGGCATTCTGCTTGATCAGATCAAACTCCATCGCGGCAGCAATGGCGTTGGCCGTGCAGCTGCCGAGGTGGCCCTGATCGTAAACGGTCTTCGGACACTGTGATCTCAAGTCAACCTTCGGTGGAAGTGCGGCCAGTGCGGCGGCCGGCGCAGCGTACAGATGATCCCGCTGATCGGGCAAATCCGGAATCCATCCGTATCGAGCTATCTTTCGTTTCGGCATTTTCCCCCCTTGAGATGCGTATGGCTATCGTGTACTGTCCGCGGCGGCGGTTGTCAAGCTTTTCCTCGCGGAAACTGCGATTCAGACAGTGGTGAAAAAACATGGCCACAAATCACCTGGAGCGGCAATGCCGCAACCAAATCAACCGCCAAGACCCCAAGACCCCAAGACGCCAGGAAAATACTCAGGAATTCTGGCGTCTTGGTGTCTTGGAGACTTGGCGGTTAATAGTCTTTTCCAAGCGGGAAAGTATGAAGGTAGTGACGTATCGCATCCCGAACCCGGCGGAAAGCGGCTAAGCATTCCTCTTCGGGTCCCCGCACACTTGCGGGGTCGTCAAAGCTGTGATGGATGCGGTTTGTGGGGCCGGGGAATAGAGGGCAACTCTCTTTGGCATGATCGCAGACCGTGAGCACATAATCGAAGTGCTGGCCGGCAAACTCATCAACTGATTTCGAGCGGTGTTCGGAGATGTCGATTCCGATCTCGCGCATCACCGCAATTGCCTCCGGCCTGACCTGACTGGGACACGTGCCGGCGCTCGCAACCTCGAAGCGGTCGCCGGCATCGTGCCGAAGAAGCCCTTCAGCCATCTGGCTTCGGGCGGAATTGCCGGTGCACAGGATCAGGACTCGTTTCATGTCAGCTTTCCGTCCCATGAAGAGCCGGAACGGGCGCCGGACTGGCTGGAAAGAACTTCTGGAACCAGAGTGCCACGTTAACCAGGGAGATGAGGACCGGTACTTCCACCAGTGGGCCAATGACCGCCGCGAAAGCAGCTCCCGAATGGATTCCGAAGACCGCGACCGCCACGGCTATGGCCAGCTCGAAATTGTTGCTCGCCGCCGTGAACGAGAGCGTGGCCGTTTTCGGATAATCCGCTCCCAGCTTGTGCCCCATCCAAAAAGAGACCAGGAACATAACCACAAAGTAGATCAGGAGCGGGACGGCGATCCGCAGCACATCCAGCGGCAGCCGGATGATATAGTCGCCTTTTAGCGAGAACATCACCACAATGGTAAAGAGAAGCGCCACCAGAGTTAGCGGGCTGATCCGTGGGATGAATCTCTGCTCGTACCAAGCCTTCCCACAGCCACGAATGAGGACGAAACGGGTAAGCATACCCGCCAGGAACGGAATGCCCAGATAGATGAAGACGCTCCGGGCGATATCCCGAATCGAAACGTTCACTACCGAGCCCTTAAGCCCGAACAATTCAGGAAGCACGGTTATAAAGACCCAGGCGTACACGGAGTAGAACAAAACCTGAAAGATGGAATTGAAGGCCACGAGACCCGCGGCATACTCTGTGTCTCCCTTCGCGAGCTCGTTCCAAACGATCACCATGGCAATGCAGCGCGCAAGGCCGATCATGATGAGGCCGGCCATGTATTCGGGATAATCGCGGAGGAAAATAATCGCCAGAGCAAACATCAGGATGGGACCGATAATCCAATTCTGAAGAAGCGACAGGAGGAGGATTTTCCGGTTTCGGAACACCTCCCCCATCTCTTCATAGCGCACCTTCGCCAGCGGCGGATACATCATCAGGATGAGGCCAGCCGCGATCGGGATCGAAGTAGTTCCCACCTGAAACTGGGTAATGACCCGGACGAGACCCGGAAGCGCGTACCCTGCGCCTACTCCAGCCGCCATTGCCAGGAAAATCCAGAGAGTGAGATAACGATCCAGGAATGAGAGTTTGCGCCCGATACGTGCCATGAATGCCAGCCCGTTACGAAAGAGGTTTGCGAGCGCGAATAAACGCACTCATGAATTTGCCCTCTACCTGCGGGGCAATGGCCTCGATGTTGATAGATTTGTCCTGGAGAAAGGACATGGCATCTTCGAGCCCGTAAATCCGGGTCGGCTCGATGTTGACATCGTCGAAGCCGGCTGCCGTGAGCTTTTCCCGGTACTCGGTATCTTCCAGAGCCCCGGCCACGCAACCCGCCCACAACAGGATGCTCTTCCTGATCTCCGCGGGAACCGCGCCTCTCGTGACCACGTCGGATACGGCGAAGCGCCCTCCCGGTTTTAACACGCGGAATGCCTCTCGCAAAACCCGATTCTTGTCTGCCGACAGGTTGATCACGCAGTTGGAGATGATCACATCCACCGAATCATCAGGCAATGGGATGTTCTCGATTTCGCCCTTTAAAAATTCGACGTTCTCTACTCCCGCCTTCTTCTGGTTTTCGCGGGCAAGAGCCAGCATTTCATCGGTCATGTCGAGCCCATAGGCCTTGCCGCCTGGGTAAACCCGCCTGGCCGAAAGCAGGACATCGATCCCCCCGCCGCTGCCCAGGTCCAGCACGGTCTCTCCCGGCTTCAGTTCGGCGAGGGCCGTCGGATTTCCACAGCCCAGGGAAGCCAGCACCGCCGTCTCGGGCAACTCACCCTTCTGCTGCTCGCTGTAAAGATTTGCCGTGATTGGATCGGCAGCCGAACAGCAGGACGGGCTGCTGCCGCAACAGGCGCTGCCGGTTCCCGAAATCACTCTTAATGCGGCTTCGCCATATTTTTCTTTCACAACCTCTTTCACGTCCATGGATAAATCCCCTTTCAAAAGTTAACAATCAGTTCATAAGTAAGTTGACATTTGGCGGCATCAAGAAGAGAGGAGAACACTCTATCCGTCGGTATCGGTATCGGTATCGGGGTCGCAGTCGCAATCGCTATCGCAGTCGCAATCGGTTGCATAGATCTGCAAAAGCCGACTGCGATTGCGACCCCGATACCGATACCGATGATCGCACCCAAAGTGAACACGACCTCCGTCTAGGTCCTCATTTTTCGATCAAATGTCCACCTATTTATGAACTGATTAGTAAGAATCCGTTTATTGCCGCCATCCGTCTGGCTGACATCGGCATCCAGCACTGTCAAGTAAAGGCGTGCTACCGCCGGGAAAGGTGTCACCCAAGCTCGTTTCATCATCCGGCTCTGCTCCGATTCAGACGTTGAGAAGCCCTCTTTACAACTTGCAAAGCCGGACTATGGCTTCGGGTTTGATCGCCTTGTTCCGAGTGCAGCACTCGGCGAACAGAAAGCTCAGGATTTCCTGCAGAACCTTCGTGTCGGCCGTGTACCAGAGAAACGTGCCCTCACGCTTCACCCGCACCAGACCTTCATTCTTGAGCTTGTCGAGGTGATGCGACAGTGTCGAGTTTGGGATGGCCAATTCACCCTGCAGGTCACCGACGATCATTCCGTCAGGATGGGCTGATAAGAGCAGCCTCATGATGCGCAGCCGGGCGTCATTGCCAATGGCGGCAAACATGTCTGCATAGCGAGTGATCTGTTCCGATGTCGGCTTGCTTTTTGTATTATCCATTTCGATACCTATAGAAACATATTTCGATATTATTGGATATAACGAAATATGTCAAGATCTTTTTCCGCGATTCACCACCAGGACGCAAAGACTCCAGGACGCCAAGAAATCCAAGGCAGCGAAAGCGCAGCCCTGATTGATCGCTGAACTGGTTCAGCGGCGGACGCCGGGATCACCCGTCGGCGGCGGCGCGTGGTCTTCCTTTCCGCGAGGACCGAGCAATTTGGTGAAGATGGGCTTCAATGCATCCGCCCAGACCTGATAGCCCTTAAGCGTGGGATGCAATTTATCTTGGGCGTTCATCATGCCGTCGAGCAGTTTGCCATCGCGATCCGCCAGTTTGCGATTGATGTTCAGATACCAGATTCTTTTGCCGTCGGCAAGCTTGGCCAGATTGCGATTGATCCTATTGATCGTCGGCATCACGGCCATATTGTCGTTGCGAGGGAAAATGCCCATCACGATGACGGTGGCGCTGGGAGCCTTTGTCTCCAAGACCCTCAGGATCGCCTGCAGGCCCCTGGTAATATCCGCTGTTTTGTCCTCATCACCCCGGGGGAGTCCGGTATTCCCGACGTTATTGGTGCCGGCGAGCAGGACAATGACCTTCGGACTTACTCCGTCCAGTTCTCCATTGTTAAGGCGCCAGAGGATGTTTTGGGTGGTATCGCCGCCCCACCCGAAATTGGCCGCGTTCCAGCCGAAGAAGTTCTGCTTCCAGTTGGCCAGCAATTCCGGATAGTCGGTAGCCCCCCAGCGGCGAGTGATGGAGTCGCCCTCGAAATAAACATCGATGCGGCCCGTCCCGGCCTTCTCCAATAACTGGGCATGAGCAGTGAGAGAGTTCTGGTCGGTTCGTGGCGTGGCTTGATCGGCCGGAACCGGCGCGGACCCGGGAGCGGCTGCCGGCACGCGGTTGAAGAACTTGTCGGCCCAGGCAATGAAGTACTTCCAATTCGGTGCGTCGGTGTGCCCGCCGTCGTGCTGGCGCC
>Ga0187878_1003632_pt1 | contig 12556 bp, 11 predicted proteins | sample June2016WEW_17_1_FD_132979 | JGI IMG/M metagenome (GOLD analysis project Ga0187878, IMG submission 132979) | Peatland microbial communities from SPRUCE experiment site at the Marcell Experimental Forest, Minnesota, USA - June2016WEW_17_150 | ecosystem: Environmental > Terrestrial > Soil >...
GACTCGGTTAGTTTTTCTAATTGTGCCAATCTTACCAACACATTCTCCGTCAGTTTTTCGGGAAGATTAGCTTCCTTAACTATTGAAGTCAGTTTATCAACCTCACTCCGGGCAGTAGACATACTCTTACTTTAACACAAGATGTGCAGAAATTTCTAATTAACCTAATTATTCTAATTGCTCTAAATTCCTATCGTAACCTGTTTCGGAAGATGTTAAATGCAGATATGGAAAGATCTTCCTCTCTTTGGGAATTATAAAACTTCTTGTTCCTAGTTACTATTAGATAACCAACCATAACTCCGTCGTAAATTATGTCCATGTTGTTACAAACTGCTCGTGGGGCGTGCGCATGATGATTTACAATCCATTCCACTAAAGGACTCTCCCTGTCAGCAACCGGATAGTTAGTCCCACCCCATTTCAGTTTCAAGGGTATTGGAGTTGTTAATCCACAATCCACACACTTCCCGATAAAATCTCTTTCCGGCATAAGTGAAGCTAATTGTACTCTTTATCTACTGAAGTCGTCTTTCTTGCCTTGGTCAAAATAGCGGCTGGCGGGAAAATGAGGTCCCGATGAATGTCCTCCGCCAAATCTTCTGCCGGAATCTCCGCCTCTTGTTCCTCTATCAAATCTCCTGGGGCCACGGTCGCCTCTGTATCCACCGGCCCCACCCTCACCGGAAGATTGCCTTCTTTCCGCCTTTTCTTTATCCTTAGCGGGATCCAAGAGCATCGACAAATTTATTCTCCCCAGTTCATCAATTTCTTTAACTCTCACCTGGACTTTATCACCGATATGCACAATATCTTCGGGATTACTGACAAAGCCTTCAGCCATATCGGAGACATGGACCATACCGTCTTTACCCGGCAAAACTTCAATAAAAGCCCCGAATGGTTGGATTCTCACTACCGTACCTTCATAAATTTCTCCAGCTTTAACTTCCTTGACCAATGACTCTACCCAGGCCACTGCTTTATCGACTCCTGCCACATCCATACCGGAGATGTTCACCGAACCGTCATCTTCAACTTCAACCTGGGCACCGGTTTCAGCAATAATTTTCTTTATTACTTTTCCTCCCGGGCCAATTACCTCACCAATTTTTTCGACCGGGATTTTAACCACTTTAATCTTGGGGGCAAAAGCTGACACGGCTTTTCGGGATTCGGGAAGAGTACTAAGCATCGCTTTGAGAATATAAGCTCTACCTTCCTTTGCTTGTTTTAGGGCATCCCTTAATATCCCAGAAGTCAGATGCAAACTTTTAACATCCATCTGCATGGCAGTTACTCCTTTTGAGGTTCCGGTAACTTTAAAATCCATATCTCCCAAATGATCTTCAATACCCATAATGTCCGAGAGAATCGCATATTTTTTGGCATCTTCAATAACCAGGCCCATAGCAATTCCGGAAACGGGCGCAGTCAAAGGTACACCGGCATCCATTAATGATAAGGTTGATCCGCAGGTTGAAGCCATGGAAGTAGAGCCATTGGAGCTCATAACTTCAGAAACCACTCTGATGGTATAAGGAAAAATATCCGATTTGGGAAGAACAGGCATTATTGCCCTCTCGGCTAGCGCCCCATGGCCAATTTCCCTTCTCGAGGGATTTCCTACTCTGCCGGTTTCACCGGTAGCGTAAGGAGGCATAGAATACTGGTGCATATAGCGTTTGGTTTCCTCTCCTTCAGCTGATTCGATAATCATCTCCATTGAGGGCGCCCCCAAAGTGGCAATTGAGAGCACCTGGGTCTGACCTCTTTGGAAAATAGCACTGCCGTGGGTCCGGGGTAAAACTCCCACCTGACAAGTTAATTTTCTAATTTCATCATACTTGCGGCCATCAAGCCTTGTCCCCGAAAGAATAATTTCTCTGGCTTTTTCTCTAATTAATTGATCTAAAGTGGCAATTACTGCTTCAGAGGACTCTTCAGATAGTTCTTTAATAATGGCCTTCTTTATTTCTTCATACTCATCTTGAGTCCCTTCATGAAGAGCCATACCCTTGACCAACTTTTCTAATTTCTCATCCACTAATTTTTTGACTGCAGTTACTAATTTGGCAGTAACAAGTTCAGCAGGAACCGCTTCTTTCTTATTGCCCACTTCTTTAGCAAAGTCCTCGATTAATTCCAAAACTTGGGCTGATTCTTTCTGGGCAAATTCAATACCACCCAAAATATCTTCTTCACTAACCTCTTTAGCTCCGGCTTCAAGCATCAACATCGCATTTTTGGTGTTTGAGACTACCAGGTCCATATCAGAAACCACTAAATCATTAACTGTGGGATTAATTACATAAGCTCCATCTTTGCGGCCAACTTTTAAAACCGATACCGGTCCCTGCCAAGGTAAAGATGAAGCGGTTAAGGCAGCAGAAACGGCGATCGCGGAAAGAATTGACGGATCATTCTCCATATCCACCGACATCACGGTCACAATGACTTGAACTTCTTTTTTGTAAGAAGCCGGGAAAAGAGGTCTAATGGAACGATCAATTAATCTCGCGGAAAGAATTTCATCATCAGTCGGTCGGCCTTCTTTTTTCACCCAACGGCTGCCTTTTATTCTGCCACCTGCATATAGCCTCTCCTGATAATCAACTGTCAGCGGGAAATAACCTAAATCAACTTTAAGGGGAGCCGCAACCACAGTAGCTAATACTACGGTTTCCCCATATTGGGCCAATACCGCAGCTGATGCTTGTTCGGCTAGTGTTCCTGATGTGAGGGTTAATTTTCGTCCTCCCAATTCAATACTTTTTTCGACTTTCATTAATTCTTTATTTGTCTAATTTCAGTTCTTTAATGAGGATCTTGTAGCGTTCCTCATCCCTTTTACGAAGATAGGATAATAACCTTCTTCTTTTGGCAACCATTGATAAGAGGCCCCGTCTAGAGTGTACATCTTTATTATGTAACTTTAAATGCTCAACCAGTTTTTCTATTTGAAGCGACAGGAGAGCAATTTGTACTTCCGGCGATCCGGTATCTCCTTTTTCGCGGGCAAATTTTTTAATTATGTCCTGCTTATCTTCAGCTTTTAGTGCCATATTTATTAGTAAAACTAAGTGGGGCCTTTTGGCCGGACCTGGTAATACTCACTTCGTAAGTCTGTATTCTAACATACTCTTCCTCAAACCTCAACTGACTGAAGTGCCTTTATAAATCTTAGGTTCCAGCCAATCGGCCGGGGCTTTTTTAACTTCCGCGGGCACTTGACCGGGGATTGACCCCGCCGGGAAATTGGTCTGCAAAACCGTTTTTGCTGTTCTCTGTCCACCCGCCCGCATCAGGCCCGCCACAATTTGAAAAGTATCGGCAGTCACGTCACTTCCCTGGAAACTATTGCTACCCTCTTCAATTCCGGCAATTAAGTTAGTGGCAATATCCCCGTCCATAGTTAAATTACACTCCCCAATTATCTGGGCCACCAGCTCCGAAAGGCTGGATGCGGGCCGGGCAAAAGACATTATATTTTTGTCAGATGCAGCATCCAAAACCTTAATGCCAAAATGTAGAATTTTAACTCCAGCTAATTTTCCCGACGCCAAGGCACCAAAATCGACTTCAGAATTTCCCCCCATCAGAATCACCATATCCGAACCAATTCCCGCTTTGGAAAATTCAATCTGGTCCTGCGTAGGCGAAGGGAAACCGGCTTTGGGAACTATCGTCAGTTTAAACTCTCCATTTTCAATATCGTAGCTAACTCTTTCGATATCAGTGGCCTGGTAATCCTTAAATTTCAAAATTAAATTCTTGCTCCCCGATTCACTACTAATTTTGTCAACTCCAACCAGGCGGTTAAATTCGACCACCATCGGAGCTGAGCAGGAAATCGTAGCTTCCTTCTTGCCCACAAAAGATAAATTTAAGGCCAAACCTGAGGCTACCTGATCAAACGTCGGTTTATCGGGTAAAACGATTGCCACTGAAGCAGCGGAGCCAATTAAACTCACCAGAGAGTTATCCATTGTTTGTAACCGATAGTATAACATCCCCCTTGGCAAAATCAAATTGGGGCTCAAAAATCATACCAAATTCCTCACCCCGGCCGGCAAGGGCAATCTCCTGTTTTTGTTTCTTCATACTTATAGCCTTAATCTTCCCCAACTCAATATCACCTCGCATCAAAACCAATTTATCGGTTTTCCCGATTCTGCCACTTATAACCTTAGACCCGGCAACTTTTCTATTATTGAAGGGAAAAACACCCACAATTTCAGCCTTACCCAAGACCTCTACTTTACCTTTTTTCACCAATTCCTCCAAAGCTTGGAACAACTCATAAATAATCTTGAATGAAGAAATTTTAATGCCTTCCGCCTCAGCCAATTTACCCACATTGGAAGACGCTCCGGCTTCAAAGGCAAAAATGTAATTGACATTCGAGGCTTTGGCATTTAGCACATCAGATTCAAAAATATCCCCCACTGAGGAACCTATAACCGTAATTCCGGCAGGAATCCCCCCCAACACAGCCTCAAGGCTACCGGCATTCCCCGATTTAATAAAAACACCGATTTCTCCCGCAGCCAATTTACCCACACTTTCCTTTTTAATATGTTCCTGTTTATCGTCAAAAACAGTGGAGAAAAGCTTTGACCCCACCGGAGGCAAGACTTCAAAACCTAAAATTTGTACCGGTTCTCCGGGCAAAATTTTTTTAACCGGTCCATGATCACTTAATAAATTTCTAACTTTGACGCTGCCGCCGTCAAAATAAAGAATTTCCCCCACGGAAATTGATCCGTTTCTAACTACCGTATTAACTAAGTTACCGCCTTTGCCCATAGAAGTTTCAATAACAACTGCCTCCAATTCGTCTTCCGGATTGCCGTTAATTTCATTAACCTCGGCAATTAAGGAAATTAAATTCATCAGTTCATCTATCCCCAAACCGGTTCTGGCTGATACCGCCACCCAAGGCACTTCCCCACCTCTCTTTTCAAAAAAGACGTCTTCTTTCTCGAGTTGTCCCAACGTTGATTCAACATTAGCTGTTGCCAGATCGACCTTGGTTACGGCCACAATAAAGGGGATCTGGGCTTCCTTAATAAAGGCAAGGGCTTCTTTAGTTTGGGGCTGAACTCCGTCATCAGCAGCCACTACCAAAATGGCAATATCAGCCACCTTGGCTCCGCGACTGCGCATTTCTTTAAAGGCAGCATGGCCGGGAGTATCAATAAAAGTTATTCTTTTCCCCTCTTTGGTAACTACCTGTGAGGCCCCAATCGCTTGGGTAATTCCCCCGGCTTCCTTTTGAGCCACACGGGTTTTACGGACGGCATCCAAGAGGGTTGTTTTGCCATGATCGACGTGCCCTAAAATTGTAACAATCGGGGGTCTAGCAGATATGTTTTTCTCATTTTTCGTCATGCTTGTCTTTTTTCTCTTTTTCTACTTTTACCGTTAAAGCTTCGACCTCAATCCTGTAGCCAGTCAATTTTGCGGCGAGCCGCACATTTTGTCCATCCCGGCCGATAGCCAAAGACAACTGATCCTCCGGAGCTTTGACTTTAGCAGTCGCAGTTTTTTTATCCAGTTTTACAACCAAATTTTCAGCCGGCGAAAGAGCCGAAGCAATTAATTCTGCCACATCATCGCTCCAAGCCACAATATCCACTCTCTCTCCACCCAATTCATTGGTGACCGCCTGAACCCTAACACCTTTTTGACCCACGCAGCTACCCACCGGATCAACACCACTTTGGCCCGAAGCTACGGCAATTTTAGTTCTGATACCGGCTTCCCTGGCTACAGCTTTAACTATTACCCCGCCTGAAGTAATCTCAGGAACTTCCCGGCCAAATAGTTTTTCCACAAAAAGGGGGTCGGCCCGGGACAAAATAATATCCCGTCCCCGTGGGCCTTCAATAATACTTTTCAAGAGGAAGGTCATTCTTTGGTTTAAAGACAAGACTTCATTGGGAATTCTTTCTTCAACCGGCATCACCGCTTCGGTACGACCGATATCCACCCTGACATTGGGGCCATCGAATCTGAGAACCATACCGGAAATCAAAGAACCAATCCGAACGGAAAACTCATCCATAATTGCCCCTTTTTCGGCTTCTCTGATCTTTTGATGAATAACCTGTTTAGCTGTTTGGGCAGCAATCCGGCCAAAACCCGGGGGGGTAACATCTTTCTTTTCCTCCGGCTTCTCCAATGGCCAAGCAAAAATCTTAGCCTCGCCATTTACGGGGTTTAATTCCACCGCAAAATCCATAGTTTCAGTATCTTCGCCCCGCTCTTTGGCATCCCTTCTGTAAGCAGCAATAATGGCTTGCTCGATAGTGTCAATAATCACGGTCGCGTCCAAGCCCCTTTCAGTGGCTATGGCTTTTAGTGCCTGGGCGAACTCTGTTCTCGGTGTTTGCATCTTTATTAATAAAAAAGGCGGGCTTCTTTCCCACCAATTCAACCTAGCTATAATTTCCAACTCTTAGTGTATTCCAGAAGCCCTTGTAAGTCAACCAATCAGAGGCCTTCGGATTCCATCTCCTCAATCACTCTTTTTTGCTCACGGGAGAGGCGGTCGGGGACAGCAATATTAATACGCACGTATTCATCTCCCCGGCCACGGCCTTGAAGTCTTTGAATTCCTCTTTCCCGCAGTCTCATCATCGTCCCCGGCTGGGTGCCGGACCTAATTTTAAGTTTCAAATCGCCATCAATCGTAGGCACTTCAATATTGCCTCCCACTACCGCCAGTGAATAAGGGATTCCCACTTTAACATAAACGTCTTCCCCATCTCTTTCAAAAATTTCGTGGGGGCGAATATTAATTGATAGGATAAAATCGGTAAAATTAATTCTTGAGCCTTCATTAACTCCCGCCGGGATTTTGATCTTTCTGTTTTTGCCCTCAATTGAGACTTCTTTTTCTACCCCCCTGGCTGCCTCCATAAAATCAATTTCAATACTATAACGGGGAATTTGTCTGGCTCTGGCCCCGCCAAAGGGATTACCCCCACCAAAGAAAGCTTCAAAAATATCAAAGGGATCACCGAAGTCAAAGTTGCCAAAAGGACTCTGTTCACCACCACCTGTAGTGTAAGTATAGGTAAAAGGATTACCTCTGCCGGCAAAAGGGTTACCACCCGTTCCTCCGGGAGTAAAGGCATCATGGCCATATTGATCATAAGCAGCCTTTTTCTGCGGATCGGAAAGAATCTGATAGGCTTCGTTAATTTCTTTAAAACGTTTTTCCGCCGCCACCTTATCTTCTCCTTGATGCCTATCCGGGTGCCATTCCAACGCCTGCTTACGGTAGGCTTTCTTTAGATCTGCGGGAGATGCAGTCTTACTTACTCCCAAAATATCGTAGTAATCAGATTTGGAAGCCATGAAGATTTAATTATTCAACCACTTGTCCCTCTTCAACCTTTTCAGTTTTCTCTTCTTTCTTTTCTTCCCCTTCAGCTTTGGGTTCTTCACCATTGGATTGCCCACCCGGTTGATTCTGATTGCCGTACATAGCTTGGCCGATTGAAGACAATGTTTCAGATAAATCTTTAGTCGCATTTTCCAGATCTTCTTTACTGGCTCCCTCTTTTCCGGCGACATCTTTAACTGCTTTGACTTTGTCTTCCACTTTAGTCTTAACATCGGCCGGAACTTTATCGCCGGCATCCCTTAGAGCTTTTTCGGCCGTGGCCACCATAGCATCGGCTCTGTTTTTGGCTTCGATGATCTCAGCTTTCTTCTGATCTTCTTCTTTATGCTTTTCCGCATCTTCCTGCATTCTTTTAACATCATCGTCACTTAAACCAATGGCACCGGAAATAGTAATATTCTGGGTTTTACCGGTCGCCTTATCTTTCGCCGTCACTTTTAAAATGCCCGAGGCGTCAATATCAAAAGTCACTTCAACTTGGGGCACACCCCTGGGTGCGGGGGGGATACCATCCAGCACAAATCTACCCAAAGATTTGTTATCGGGACTTAGGGGCCTTTCTCCCTGAGTCACATTAATTTCCACCTGAGTCTGATTATCTGACGCAGTTGAAAAAACTTCGGTTTTACTGGTGGGGACCGTGGTATTTCTGGGAATCATGGGGGTGGCAATATTACCCATGGTTTCAATAGCTAAAGTCAGAGGAGTCACATCCAACAGTAAAATATCTTTGACTTCCCCACCCAAGACTCCTGCCTGGATAGCTGCACCTACTGCTACTACCTCATCGGGATTAACCGATTGATTGGGAGTCTTATTAAACAGATCTTTAACCGTTTCCACCTCTTTAGGCATCCGGGTCATCCCCCCAACCAGAATAACTTCATCAATATCTTTAACCTCCAATTTGGCATCTTTCAGACAGGCCTCAACCGGCTTAATGGTTTTTTGAATCAGATCATCCACCAGGCCTTCCATCTTTGAGCGGGTCAACTTCATTGTCAAATGCAGAGGTTGCCCGTCCCTTTGGGTAATATAGGGTTGATTAATCTCCACTTCACTGGCGGCAGAGAGTTCGATCTTGGCTTTCTCGGCTGCATCTCTGACTCTTTGTAAAGCTTGTCTGTCTTTAGAAAGATCAACCGAATTTTCTTTCTTAAATTCTCCAACTATATACTCGACGATTAATTGATCAAAATCGTCTCCGCCCAAATGAGTATCGCCATTGGTGGCTTTAACTTCGAAGACCCCTTCACCTAATTCCAAAATTGAAATATCAAAAGTCCCACCGCCTAAATCATAAACGGCAATTTTTTCCGCCTTTTTCTTATCCAGGCCATAGGCTAAAGCTGCGGCTGTGGGTTCGTTAATAATTCTTTCCACTTTGAGACCCGCTATTTCTCCGGCTTGTTTGGTAGCTTGCCTCTGGGCATCATCAAAATAGGCAGGAACGGTAATCACTGCTTTGTCGACAGATTCACCCAAATAGGCTTCGGCATCTTTTTTGAGTTTCATTAAGATCCTGGCCGAGATTTCCTGAGGAGTATAGCTTTTGCCTTCAACCTCAACTACCACACCATCTTTGCTAGGTTTAATCTCATAGGGCACCATCTCTATTGTCCGTTTAACTTCCTTATCCTCAAACCTCCGACCCATCAACCTTTTAATGGAGTAAATAGTATTTTGGGGATTCAAAATCATTTGACGTTTGGCCACATCCCCCACCAAATTCTTCACCGGCTCAACTACCGAAGGAGTGGTGTTTCTGCCGGTATCGACAGCCGGGATCACTTTGGGACGACCGGCTTCCATAACGGCAACACAAGAATTTGTTGTCCCTAAATCAATTCCAATTATTTTTGACATATTAGTTCATTATATTATTTTTTTGCGACTGTGCCATACACTTTTACTTTAGCATGTCTGACTACCGGACCACCCACATATCTCCAACCGGTCAAAAGCGTCTCCGCTATCTGGTTTTTTTTGCCTCCCGGTACCAATTCTATCGCTTCTTCCAGTTCGTGATCAAATGGTTCTCCTTTTTTAGGACTAATTTCCGTAAGTCCCTCATCAGCCAGGACTTTCTTAAAATCATTAATTGCCAAATATAACCCCTGGTCCTGCAAATGTTTTAAGGCCGCCTCCATTGTATCCAAAACCGGCAATAGTTTTACTAATACCCCCATCGCCGAAAATTTCGTCCAAACTTCTTTCTCGGCTTCACTCCTTTTTCTTAAATTATCATAATCAGCGAGAGCCCTTGCCAATTGCCCTCTTAATTCATCCTGTTTTTTCATAATGTAATCGTTTCAAGCTTCGCTTTAGACCTCCCGGTCGCAAGCTTCGCTTATGCTATTTCCTGTATCAAATTTCTAAAATAACGCAAGATCGGAATTATCGTCGGATAGGAAAGTCTAACCGGTCCAATTACTCCCAAAACTCCCTTTTTACCCCGAATATCAAAATGAGTAGCTACGATCCCTACCGGAATTAATTGGGGCCAACCCAATTCTTCCCCGAATAATACATCAATCGGGCTCCCCGACATAGCCCTTTCAAAAAAGAGCTCCTGCATACTTTTTACTTCTTCTAAAAAGGAAAATAAGTCAGCGCAAGCCGTCATATCGGAAAATTCCGGGTTCTTAAAAATATTAGCATATCCCGCTTGCCACATCTTGCCCTCGTCAATCACTGTCACAGCCAAATTCTTTGTCCGGTCAGCTAGGGCATGAGTTGCCTCATCCAAAAGATTATCTAAATTATTCCTTGAATCCCAAACTTCTTCTTTAGTTTTAACTTCGTCAGCCAAACTCATCTGCCTTTCTTCCATCAGCTGGTCAATATAAAACTTCATGGCCATGGGCGTCGGGACTCTTCCGGCTGAGGTATGCAGTTGCTTCAAATAGCCGCTTTTGGTTAAAGTCGCCATTTCATTTCTGATTGTGGCAGGTGAAACTCCCAAATTAAATTTTTTATCCAAATTCTCTGATCCCACGGCGCCGGCCGTGGCAATATATTCGTCAATCAAAGCTTTTAGAATTTGTGTTTGTCTGGCTGTCAGTCCGTCTACCATGGTATTAGCAGTATCTTACCCCGAGTGCTAACCGATGTCAAGAGGAATTTATTCGCTGCCAGTGTCGGAAGTGGTGGGGGTAATAGGTTCGAGCTCTTTTTGCATGGGTGGAATATTCTTTTTATGGGTCAGGGCCCGTCTAATCATATAAATAAAATAAGTCAGCTCTTTTGATTTTAAAAGAAAAGATACCAGAATATAAAAAACAAAGCCAATGAACACCACAAAAGCAGTTAAAATCATCAAATTAATCGTATATCGGGTATCTAGAACAAACTTTTCAAAATGAATTGACTCAAAAGCCCCAACTTTGCCTAGGAAAGAAAGTTTTCTTATCCATGCCCACTCGTCAAAAAACTTTAAAACGAAATACATTGCCCCTCCCGAAACCAAAGAAGCAACGGTAATTTTTACGGTTGGCAATAAATTTTTTAATGTTTCTCTGTCACTAATTCTATTATTTAAAGTGATAAAGAGAATGACAGTTTGAATGAATGAAGCGATAGAAAAGCCCGCTGCCAATCCCCAAACATCAACTCTTAATACCCTGATCATTACAAAATCAGCAACAACGTTTAGAACTATCGAACAAATGGAAATAATAACCGGCGTCTTGGTATCATGCATAGCATAGAAACCCCTCGCAAGAAGAGAATTAGCAGTTTGGAAAACCACACTTAGGGCAAAAGCCGATAAAACCAGGCTTGTTTGGACCGTTGATTCCCAACTAAAAATAGCGGTTCCGTAAACCAGTCTGATAACCGGAATTCTTAAGACCAGAAGAGCCGTTGCTACGGGAGCAACAAAAAAACTCATCTGATTCAATGAATTAAAGAGGGTTTTTTTGAACTCTTTCATATTGTCCGTTTGCCGGGATAAGGTTGGGAGAGCAGCTTTAGCAATCGAAGTACCAAAAAGACCCACCGGTAAAAGTTGCAGGGTATTACCGAAAGTTAAATAGGTATAAGCAGCGGTAGAAATAAATGAAGATAAAAATAATTCAACAGTTTTGGTAACTTGCAAAAAGGAAACTTCAATCAATCGTGGGAAAGCTAACTTAGCGATATTTTTAACTTCCGGTGTTAATTTTATTTTACCCTTAAAACGGAAGCCCAGACGGGTAGCTAACGGCAACTGAATAGCAAAATGGGAAGCGGCTCCAATTACCACTCCTATCGCCGGAGCCATAATACCCAGCTGTTTAGCAAAAAGTACGGTTCCTAAAATAATGCCAATGTTATATAAAAGAGGAGCCAACGCAGGAATCAAAAATCGCCGCAGTGACTCCAAAACCCCCGTTAACACGTAGCTCACCACAAAAAAACCCTGAGCCGCAAAAATAACCCTGGTTAAGATAACGATTTGTCCTCGATCCACCTCGGGATACCCGGGAGCCAGAACACCATAAAGTTGATTGGCAAAAATAATAATAAGAAGGGCAAAAATGGCAAAGATGATGAGACCAATGTTCGTAACATAGGCCGCTGTTTCCCAAGCCTGTTTTCGGCCAATCTTAAGCGATTTGGTAAATACCGGAACAAAGGCTGAGGAAAAAGTGCCGAAAACCAAAACCTCAAATAGGGTGTCCGGTAATCTAAAGGCAGCGAAAAAAAGTGACAGAGTATCAGCATTAAAAAAGTTAGCCAAAACCCGCTGGCGAACAAGCCCCAATACACGGGAGGCTACAATCATAATCATAATTAAGGCCGCAGCCGACAACACTGTGTTTTGTTTAGAGAAGAATAATTTTTTGCCCCTTTCAACTAATCTGTCTACCATAGAATTGAATAAATAATTATTTTAGATTATACTCGCGGTATGCCGGTTACCAAAACAGCAAAAAGAGCCCTCAGAAGCTCCAAGAAAAAGGGGCAAATTAATTCCAAAGTTTTATCGACTCTGGAAATTGCCATAAGAGCAGCTAAAAAGAGCCCAACCGCCAAAAATACCCAAAAAGTTATCAGCCTAACTGACCGGGCGGCTAAGAGCAAGGTTATTCACAAAAACAAGGCTGACAGAATTAAAAAAGCTTTCTCCAAGAAGATGCCTGTGGTTAAGAAATA